>Ga0255353_1000784_pt1 | contig 19230 bp, 16 predicted proteins | sample HBST25metaG_FD_189941 | JGI IMG/M metagenome (GOLD analysis project Ga0255353, IMG submission 189941) | Peat soil microbial communities from Stordalen Mire, Sweden - H.B.S.T25 | ecosystem: Environmental > Terrestrial > Soil > Wetlands > Peat | place: Sweden: Norrbotten County, Stordalen Mire...
GCATACTGTGGACAAGGCTGCGTCCTCCTCTGACGCTGAGTTCTAGACAAACCCAACCTATCAGAACGGCGCAGCCTTACCTCTATACCTGACCTACTACCGATTTTCCTGTCTTGGACAATAGTGCCCGTCGCTATAAGTAAAGTGTCTGGCGTCATCAGAAACTGACGCAGACGATCAAACAGTGCAGCATAGGGGGCCTTTTGGGTTTGGTCGTATTTCAGATGCTCTGGAAAGACAAGGTGAGTCGAGTGTGTGAGCCCATCGCGAATGACCTCACCGCGCTTGTTACTTGTCCAACCAATCGATCCATGCAATTTCCAAAGCCGCGTCCAGCGTGGCGGGAGATCATTACTAGCTACTGTGGACGGGTCAAAAAACGGCTCACTGGAGCCTGAGAATCCATCAAAGTAGGGAACCTTTGCGCGTTCGAGACCTTTCTCGAAGAGTAGGTCATAATTCGTTGTGAAGATCTCAACACTGTGGTCGCGGTCTGCACCACTGATCCAATTTACAAAGTCGGAGTACGGCGAAGGGCCAATGGGTAGGTCCTTATCAACTATCTTCCCTATTTCTGCACAAAGGGATTCGCTGAGAGTTTTGTAACCGGCAGCGTCTAGGCCATGGACTTTTGCGGTCCCAATTACCGCAGAAAGGCTGCGGACTCGTGACAGAATAGTTTCGATGTTGGGGTCTTTCAGCTCCGCCTTTATTGCATTGAGAGAAGCTTCATAAGGGTCTTTGAGTGCATCCAGAACGCAGGTCGTCAGGCCTGCAACGGCGGGTATGAGGGGAGCCCCTGCCGTATCAAAGATTCCTGCCGGTGCACCTGCGCCAACCAACAACCCCAGCCTCTTTCGGCCCTGGGCAATAATTTGCCGTAGGCTCGACATATATTGATCCGGGTTATGAACGCTGCTTACACTCATGAGATTAGGCCGTCCCTTCCGTCTCGGGTTTTGAGGATTCAAGAAGCCTGGTCTCTAATCCTTCAATTTCTTGCATCGTTCTTCCCGCGATTCCCTGAAGGTCTCCGTACATTCCAACTGTCGTCTCTATTACGCCCTTGATCTGCTCTTCACGCTTCGCCCAGAGTCGTGTCATTGTTTTACGTTCTCTCTCCAGATCGGCTTGCATATCCTCGAACTTTTCGACAATGGCTTCAACACGATGGCGAAAGCGTGGGCCAGTCAGATACTGATAGACCAACTCCATTTTGGTCATCTGCCCCTCGCCAGCCTGTCGCGCGGTCGCAAGCTCGACCAGCGACTGACGGAGGGCAATGGCAACGGGAATTGCACAACGCGACTCGGTGACCCAAACACCATCGATGAAGTCGAATGCCTCGACACCTTTGGGAAGAACCTGCGTTACGAGGAGTGCAATCTCGGCCTTCGCGGCGCGCTGGTCATCCCGGAGTTTGGGAAGCCAGCCGTCACTCCAGTTTTTCGTGCGCTTCGATTCCCAGAGGATGGTGCCACAAAGCTGGCCCAGAGGTCCGATGACGCGGTGAAGTACATCCCCGCCAAATTCACCCTTTGGCACCGGATCAATAGTATCCCTCGCGAATTTGATACGCAGCAGCGACTCTAACTCCAACTCCTGAGCTTCCCCCTGAAGCTGTTGGGAGCCCTGCTCGGCCTTACGTCGCAATTCCTCAATCTGGCGCTGCATGGAGGCGATTTGCTCTTCTTTTTCGAGCACCTTGAGCTTGAGTCCTTCCTCACCCTCCCGCTTGGCCTGAGTGCGCACTTCGGAAAGTTCAGCCTGCACGCGCTTTGCTACCGTCAGTTCCAACTCGCGTTTTGCGTCGTCAAGCTCGCGCTGTTTCTTGATAAGTTCCGCTTGGGCGTTTTGAGCCTCTGCCAGCTTCTCATCACGAGACTTGAGAACCTCCTGTAGATCGGCCAATTCGCGATCTTTTGTTTCAAGTTCTGACGCGCTCGCTTGTTTGGCTTTCCTCGACTCTTCTTCAATCACGCGCTGCCGTTCGGACTTCAGTTGTTCCGCCACCTGATCAGCAACTTGCTGGTCAAGTCCGCGCTTTGCCTCTGAGACCTGCTTCTCTTTATCACGGAGTACCTGCTCACGCTGAGCAATTTCCTCATCCTTCTTCGACAGCTTCTCTTCAAACTGTTGGCGGGTTGCCTCGACCAATGGCGCGGCAAGAGATTCTGTCAGGAGAATCTCTGTCTTGCATTTCGGGCAGATAATTGTCGGTTCGATCATTGCATCCCCAATCAGTTCTGAATGTCCCCCAACAGCAGGCGAGGCCAAAATAAGAATTCCAGACTCCTATAGAGTCGCCCAGGCAGCCGAAAGCTCCTTCGCCTGCTCCAGCACCGTCTCCGTAGCCTGTTCCTGCCCATCTGGAGGGTACTTGTATTTCTTTAGGATGGTCTTCACCATCAACCGCAGCTTGGCCCGCACTGATTCTCGCACATACCAGTCCACGGAATTGCTCGCCCGCAACTTCTCTGTCAGCTCACGCGCAATCTTACGCAGTGTTGCATCTCCAAGCTCCCGCACCGATGCTTCGTTCGCTGCCAGCGCATCATAGAAAGCCATCTCATCGCGGGACAGGCCAAGCTCCTCTCCCCGGTTCGCAGCGGCTTTGAACTGCTTTGCCATGGCGATCAGCTCTTCAATTACCTGTGCCGTTTCGATGGCGCGGTTGCGATAGCGGGTGAGCGAATCTTGCAGAAGCTCAGAGAATTTCCGACTCTGCACAACGTTGCTTCCAAACCTGCTTTTGATCTGGCCTTTGAGCAGACGCTCCAGAACCTCCACCGCCAGATTCTTCTCTTTCAGTTTCCGTACGTCCTCCAGAAACTCGTCAGACAGGATACCCACGTCAGGCCGCTCCAGACCCGCCGCCTTGAATATGTCCATCACCTCCGCCGAAACCACGGCGCGGGAAAGTATCTGTCGGAGCGCGTGCTCCTTCGCGTCGTCACTCAGAGACGTGGCGGGGTCGCGCTTCGTCAGAATGGTGCGGACCGCCTGCATGAATGCAATCTCATCCCGGTACTCCATCGCGGCGGGCAATGTGCAACACAACGCAAAAGCCTGCGTCATGCGCAGCACGCAATCCGCAAACCGCCTTTTCCCATCCTCCAGCCCAAGAATGTGGTCCGCTGCCGCGCGCATCGGCTTCAAGGCGTTGACGCGGAAACCGCTATAGTCCAGGCCGTGCAGCATCCCCCGCGCTACTTCCATTTCTTCCCGCACCTTCAGCAGCATTTCTGCCGCAGGAATGGTGGGCCGCCCGCGCCCCTTGCTTTCCGTGTACTCCTGCAATGCTTGCTTGAGGTCGTTGGCAATACCGATGTAGTCCACCACTAGCCCGCCCGGCTTATCTTTGAAAACCCGATTCACCCGCGCAATTGCTTGCATCAGGCTGTGGTCCCGCATCGGCTTGTCTATATACATCGTCGTGAGGCAAGGCACGTCAAAGCCCGTCAGCCACATATCCCTGACAATCACAATCTTCAACGGGTCCGCCGCATCCTTGAATCGCTTCTCCAGCCTCTTCTTTATCTTTGCGGTGTAAACGTGGCGGCGCAGCGCCTCCCGGTCCGAAGCGGAGCCGGTCATTATCACTTTGATTGAACCTTTTTCCGGGTCCGGGTCATGCCACTCTGGCCTGAGTTCGATGATCGCCTCATAGAGCAGCACACACACCTCGCGGCTCATGCAAACTGTCATGGCCTTACCCCGCAGCGCGTCCTGCCGGGTCTCGAAGTGGTTTACAAGGTCCGCCGCAACCGCCTTGATGCGCGGATCAGTGGCAACCAGCTTCTCCAGCGCTGCCCACCGGCTCTTTGTCCGCGCCCTGGCTGCTTCTTCCTCGTCTTCCGTCAGTTCTTCAACTTCATCGTCCGTCGCTTCGACAGCGGCGGAATCCATCTCCAGCTTCACCAGACGCGACTCATAATAGATGGGCACCGTTGCTCCATCCTTCACCGCCTGCTCAATGTCGTAGATGTCCACATACTCGCCAAAAACGGCGCGGGTGTCTTTGTCTTTCGCGGATACCGGCGTCCCGGTAAAGGCCACGAACGTGGCATTTGGCAGGGCATCGCGCAGATACTTGGCGTAGCCGTAGATCGTCTCTCCGGCATCGTTGATACGCGCTTTCAGCCCGTACTGGCTGCGATGCGCCTCATCGCACAGCACCACCACATTGTCGCGCTCGGTCAATTTCGGAAAAGTATCCTCATCCTCACCGGGCACAAACTTCTGGATGGTCGTGAAGACGATGCCGCCCGATGGCCGCTGATTCAATTGCTCCCGCAGTGTCGTCCGCTTGTCGGCCTGCACTGGCTTTTCGCCCAGCACCTCCGCCGCCATGTCGAACATTCCGTAAAGCTGCCCGTCCAGGTCGTTCCGGTCCGTCACCACGACCAAAGTGGGATTCTTCATCTGCGGGTGCGTCATCAGCTTGCCCGCAAGGCAAATCATCTCCAGGCTCTTGCCCGCGCCCTGCGTATGCCACACCACACCGCCCATGCCGCTGCCGCCGGGAGCCGATGCCGTCAGCACACGCTCCACCGCCGCCCGCACCGCATGGAACTGGTGATAAGCCGCAATCTTTTTGACCAGTCCGCCGTCATCCTCAAAGACGATGAAATGGCGCAGATAATCCAGCAGATGCTCTTTCTTGAAGACGCCGCGCACCAGCGTTTCCAACTCGCCAAACTGACCCAGCGGATCACGCTCTTTGCCGTCAATCGTCCGCCAAGCCGTGAAACGTTCTTCATCGGCGGAGAGTGAGCCCATCCGCGCATAAATGCCGTCGGAAGCTACCAGCACTTCATTGGTGCGGAATAGCTCCGCGATTTCGTCCTTATAGGTTTGGAGTTGGTGATAGGCGGCAGACACATCCGCTGTCTCGCTGGCGGCGTTCTTCAGCTCGAAGACGGCCACAGGCATTCCATTCAGGAAAACCACCACATCGGGTCGGCGTTCGCGACTGCCGCTCACAGTCATGCCGATCACGGTGAATTGGTTCACCACCAGCCAATCGTTTTGCTCGGGATTGGCAAAGTCCGCCAGCCGGACTCGGTCGCTGCGGGTTTCGCCGTCCTGTTGCCAAAAGACCTGCACACCCCGCGTGAGTCGCCGCTGAAATTCCTGGTTGCCCGCCATCAGGCCGGGCGTGCCTGCACTGGTCAAAACGGCGACCGCATCGGCGATGGCGGCGGCGGGAAAGCCCGGATTCAGCCGGTGCAGCGCGTCCCGGAGCCGCCCTTCCAGCAACACATGCTTGTAGCTCCTCCGCTCTGGCCTCTCCCCATCTGGCGCAAGCTCCGGCCCGAAGACGACCTCGTAGCCCAGGTCTTCAAACCAGCCGAGAAGCTCGTCTTCCAATATGTTTTCAGTCACTTGACTCACGGATACCTCGCCTTGCTTTTGCCTATGTCACAGATCTGTTTCCCGTTTTGGTCATGCTGTTTCTCTAGTGTGTGCGGACGTTCCTGTTTTCATTGACAAAGAATGGGCGAATCCTTTACGTTGGAGTTGTTCTTTACCAATGGTAGGGAACCTACAAAGGCTTCTGCCGCTGGGCCAGCCTGGCAAACCAGCGGCATTCTTGTTCTTATACCCATTTCGGCCCCCTCCTGATTCGTGCAATGTTGTTGTCCGCCAGATACGCGGTTATGAACTTTGCTCTGCGCGTTCCCGGTAAAGCCCCTAAAAGCTGGATGATCACGACGAATTCTTCATAAACCACGCTCACCCGGCGATCTGCAAGGTAGCATTTGCGCTTACCATCCCATCCTTGGTACAGCTCAGCCTCCGGGTTCTCCAAGGTTGCCTTGATCCAGTCGATTCGTTCCGAGCGCTCTTGTGAGAATTGATCCTTTACTCCGTCTCGATGGGTGCTTTCAAACATACAATGATCGAAGTCTTCCTTGCGAAATCGTACGGCGATTCCATCGAAAGTTAAAATCGCCACATTGCAGTACACACGCTCAAAATGCTGCCGGTATTCTGAAACGGTTGCGTAGTTCACCTTGGCGGGAGAAGGCACGTTACCATCCTCCCTGAAGGTTGATCTTGAAGATGTTGAATTTGCGCTCGGACTTCCACGTTGGGCTGAGATGGTCAGTCCTGAACCCCTGCTGCCTCAAACCATGCTCAAGATGCTGAATGATGATGTCTTTGCACGATCCAGGAGCGATGGTTTCATTCAGGCGCGAAGAGGCCATCCCCAGCAAAAAGTCCGCAAGCTGAATCAGCACGACCTCCTTCGATGGCAATGCTTGCACGGCAAGCACACTCGAAGTCAGATTGGCGCAGTCCAGCGTTTTGCGCAATGTCGCAAGGCGATCCCCGGAACGGTTCGTCTTCTCGTCGCAGAAGATACGGTAATCGTTGAAATCGTCCAGCCAATGCTTCACCATCTGGTAGTAGAACTTGTAGAAACCAAGCTCCTGATCGCTCTGGTGAAAGCGCACCATGTCCACCTTGTCGCCCTCAACCGCAATGCAGCGAAAGCGCAACTCGCTCTGAAGAAACAGATCAATGAGCGACCGGTAGAAATCCATCTTGCCGTCATGCACTTTGTGCCACTTGATCTCGTGGTGAAAGCCGTGCTGCTCCTTCAACTGGCGAATCTGCTCTTTCAGGCCAGCACGTTCCTCGGTCGGCAGCCATAACCCGCCAATCAGCAGGAAGCGGGCGCGCGTCTCCGCCTTGGACCAGAACACATCGGGATGACTTTCATCACAGTAGATATCAAACTTCACGGCATCCTCCCGTCAGCATAGCTTCCACCTCCGGCACTCGCAGCTTGCCGGAAATCAGGCGGGGCAGGAGGGTGTCGCGGAGTTCCGCTAGGGTTCTTGCTTGCAATCTCCCTGCAACAACCTTCTCAATGAGTGGCCCAAGAAACCGATCCAAGCCACGAAGTGTTTCAGGAGGAGGAATCACAACGATTGCCTCAGAGAGATGGTGTCGTTGAATGTGCCCCATCGTCGTTACCTTGCTCTCCGCAATTTCTCGAAAGCCATCCAGGTGAAATCGCAACCATAAATAGACAAACCACTGCGGAAACTGCGCAGAGAAAACCTTGAACAAATGCTGATTAAGAGCGCCCTTTCCGCCGGTCCAAAACTCAACCTCAAGACTCCCAGACCAGGAGAACAACAAATCACCGTCCTGAACTATGTATTTCTCAGGGATGGACGGGGAAATTCTGTCCGCTCCATCCACTGAGCCGCATTTCAATTGAGCGATCTTGATTGCAGGCAACCACTCCTCGCCTTCCATAGCGGGATACTTTTGCAGTGCTATGCCGTTAAGGAAAGTAGCAATTGTGTCGATGCCATGAATAGTCCAACCTTGCGGGATGGGGCCAAGCTCAGAGTCTTCAAAGGTGCTGGGGAAGAGCGCGGCGGTGGCGGCATCCATGCCTGCCGGCTCGCGGCCCTCGGCCCTGGCCCGCACCGGATCAAAATCCACAAACCACGACTTGAAGATCGTCTGCGCTGTTGCCTCCAGGCTCCGATTCTGGTCTTCCAGATTAGTAATCGCATTCTCAATAGGCGATACGAGGGAGAGAATTTCCTGCCGCCAATGTGGAGGAGGAAGAGGAATTGGCAACTGCTTTACATCTTTCAGGTTGAGCGTCTTCTGAACAGTCGTATTCGCACGCGCATCAAGGTACTCGCGAGTATGCGATGACTCCAGACATAACTTCAACCATGATGCGCCGATTTTCTCATCGGGGCGAATGACTGCAATCGCTCGTGCGACGTTCCATCCCGTGAGTTCATCTGGAACAATTGCCACGCTGCCTGTGGTTCCCACTAGACTTATAACAATCTCGCCTCCGCGCAGCTTTGTTCTGCGATGAGTGTAGTCGATTTCAGGAGCAATCCGCATTGCATCGTGGGTGATGATGCGCCCATTGACCAAATTATTGACACGCACAATCGGCACACCATCGGTCACCGGAAAACCCGGTTGAACAACACCGTAAGAGATTTGACGGTCGGAGGTGCATTCAATCAAGGGAAGCTCTTGCCAACCCTCTCGGACTTGGGTGCTCGCACTAGTCGCCATGTCCCAGCGCCCCCAGCTTCTCGCACGATCCCGCAGTTGCTTTCATCCTGCCGCCGATCACCTTCACTGTGCATCCCCTTTGCGCAGGCGCTTGGGGCTGGATGCGCCCAGTTGCTTGACTTCTTCGACCGTCCGGTCGAAGTCGCTGGCGTCGGCCTCCAGGCGGCGCTGCTCTTCGAAGATCGCAAACTGCGCATGGGCGTGTTCTTCAGCCAGTGCATGAGAGATTTTGCCCGCGCCGCTTAGAATCTCGCGGTCACTCAGGCGGAGGAAGCTGTCGAGCTTGGCGATCCAATCGCGCATGTGCATGGGCTTGTGGCCGCGAGCCTGCAACTCGGCAAAGTCCAGATACGCGGAGACGATCAGGTTCAACTGCTCCAGTTCCTCCTTGTTCAGATAGTTCTTGGCAATGGATACATCAGCTTTGCGCACCGCTCCCTGCGGCGCATTTTTCCATGTGGTCAGTCCCATGTGCGGCTGCGCGGCGTTGGCGCGCTGCCGGACCACCTCCGCTGCCGTGTGCCCGTGGGCGGCCCAGTGCATCTTGTTCTGCACCGTCTTGAAAAACACCTCAGTCAACTCCGCATCGCGGTCATAGTCAATGCTGGTGGCGTAGATGTCGGTGATCTTCTGGTAGAAGAGCCGCTCGCTGGAGCGAATGTCCCGGATGCGCGCCAGCAGTTCGTCGAAATAATCTTGCCCCAGCGTCCGTCCGGCCTTGATGCGCTCGTCGTCGAGCGTGAACCCTTTGACCAGCAACTCGCTGAGCCGTGCCGTGGCCCACTGACGAAACTGGGTGCCGCGCAGCGAGCGGACCCGGTAGCCAACGGCCAGAATCACCTCCAGGTTGTAATGGTCAACCTGCCGCCGGACCTGTCGCCCCCCTTCGATTTGAACTGTCAAGTATTGCTTGACAGTTGCCTTCGCTACCAGCTCTCCATCAGCTAAGATGTTTTGAATGTGCAAGCTGATATTCTGCTTGCTAGTTTGGAAGAGGTCGGCTATCTGAAGCTGGGTCAGCCAGACGGTCTGCCCGTCCAGCCGTACCTGAAGGTTGAGTCCGGCGTCCTGGTAGATGAGGATCTGCCCCGGCGCTGAATCGGTAGGGGAAGTGGATTTGCGGCTCTTGCTAGATGCCATATCCAAGCGCCCCCAATTTCTGGCGTATCACAGCATCCAGTTCCGCTCCCCTGGCCATCTGCTCAGCCAGTTGCGCGGTGAGCCGTTCCATCTTTTCGGCGAAGGCTTCGTCGTCATCTTCGACTGCCTCCGCGCCCACGTAGCGGCCAGGGGTGAGCACATAGCCGTGCTCCTGAATCTCTTCGAGCTTCACAGCCCGGCAGAATCCCGGCACGTCGGTGTAGTTGCCCGTGGCCTCGCCATCCTGCCGCCAGCGGTGAGCGGTGTCGGCGATCAGATTGATGTCGGCCTCTGAAAAGACGCGATGCACCCGCGTCTCCATCTGCCCCAGCTTGCGAGCATCGATAAAGAGGAATTCTCTACGGCGGTCGCGGCCATGGGCCGTCTTGTCGCGGGCGAGGAACCAAAGGCAGGCGGGAATCTGCGTATTGAGAAAGAGCTGCGGCGGCAAAGCCACCATGCACTCCACTACATCGCCCTCGACCATGCGGCGGCGAATCTCGCCTTCATTGTTCTGGCTGGAACTCATGGAGCCGTTAGCCAGCACGACGCCGGCCTGACCCGTGGGCTTGAGGTGCCAGAGAATGTGCTGGAGCCACGCAAAGTTGGCATTGCCCGCTGGCGGCGCTCCGAAGGCCCAGCGCTTATCGCCTTCCAGCTTGGCGCTCCACCAGTCCGAGACGTTGAACGGCGGATTGGCCAGCACATAATCAGCCTTCAGGTCCGGGTGCTGGTCCTGCGTAAAGGTGTCCACCGGCTCCTTGCCGAGGTTGAAGCCGATGCCGCGAATGGCCAGATTCATCGCTACCAGACGCCACGTCGTTGGGTTCGATTCCTGCCCGTAGATGGAAATGTCGTCCGCTCGGCCCCCGTGCGCCTCGATGAACTTTTCCGCCTGCACGAACATCCCGCCGGAGCCGCAGCAGGGATCGTAGATGCGCCCCTTGTGCGGCGAAAGCATGGCCACCAGCACACGCACCACGGACCCCGGCGTATAGAACTGTCCGCCCTTTTTACCCTCAGCAGTGGCGAACTGGCCCAGAAAATACTCGTAGACCTCGCCCAGAACGTCTTTGGCCTTGTCCTCAGAGGTAAAGCCGATCTTGGAAATAAGGTCTATCAACTGCCCCAGCCGGGACGGCTCAATCTGCGTCCGGGCAAACCTCTTGTCCAGAATGTTCTTGAGCGACGGATTCACGTCCTCGATGGCCACCAGCGCATCATCGAGCAGGCGGCCGATCTCCGGCTGCTTGGCCTGATTGCGCAGCGTCTCCCACCGCGCCACCTGCGGAACCCAGAAGACATTTGCGGAGGAATAGTAGTCCCGGTCCTCCAGCGCCTTAACCTGCTCCGCTGCGTCATCCGAGAAAAACAGTTCCGAAGCCGGGTCAGCCAGCAACTTGGCCACCTCCCGCCGCCGCTCGTCGAACGCATCGGAAACGTACTTGAGGAAAATCAGCCCCAGCACCAGGTGCTTGTACTCCGCCGCGTCCATCTGGGCACGCAGCTTGTCCGCCGCCTCCCAGAGTGTTTTCTTCATTTCCTGACTGGTCATGGCTCCGCTTTTCCGTTCAACACCGCATTAACGCAGGGTCTGTATTAGAACCACTGTATTCCTCCCCACTTGAAGGACACAAATCAGAGCAGAATCCTCTTGCAAAGGCTCATACGCGGCAACTTGACCGCATGAACTCCTTTTAGATCAATACCGAATTTACGGCTCTGCTTCACTGCGTGCGGCTTGGTCGGGTTTCCTTTTCTCCACCTCGCCCGACGGTTAGATTTGTTCTGTCAAGTATGGTTTCGGTCTCCCCCCATTTTCCGTCATGCAATGAACCCACGACGCCCGCGTGAGCAGATATTGCGTGAAGTCTTGTGAATGCAGGTGGTTATAGTATTGCCTACTATGACACATCTGACATATACTACACCATGAAAGAGGGAACGAATATGGTCCCAATGAAGAAGGCGGCTGCCCGACCGAAGCGCAGAATTGTTGCTCCCGTGGAGACACGCACTCAAATCCGGCTAACCGTCGATTCCAAATTCACCAAGAGCCATTTCAGCCAGCTATTTGCTGTGCTCAAAATCCGGCGAAAGAACGCCCTCGCCGAACACATCATCATGAATTTCAAAACCAAGGCGGCACAGGCACAGCTTGTGGCGTTCTATAACGGCCCGTGGCTGGACATTCCGTTTCAGAGCATCGATACTTCCTTCGTGTTCCCGCTGACACACGATATTGCCGACGAGCTGGAGAGAGTGGGCGGGGAGATTCTCGGCGGGGTGAACAATTCCAAAACGTTTCGCGTGATGGTGGCCTACTTCGCCTTCGTTCATAAGCTGAAAACTCCAACGCATTCCATGCTGGCATAGTCTTTGCGCCCTTCATTAAAGGGGAATTACGCAGCTCTGAGTGGCGTCAGGATTTCACTGTTGTGGCCTTCACCTTCACTTTTGCGGCGCGTGGAGTACGCGGGGCGGGCTTGATGGGGTCGGGAATCGAGCGAGACATTTCTTCTGCCTTTTCTCCGAGCAACTTGGTGAACTCATTCAAAAGCTCAGCATGATGCTTCGCCAGATACTTTTCAACACGGGTGTTTGTCGTCAGGCGTTCGATGTATCCAAGACCGATAGTCAGGTCGAGAGCCTGGGTAGCATAGGTCTCCTCAACCTGTTTCAGGTCGGAGAGCAATGCCTCCGACTCGCCCTGTAGCGCCTCCAGTTGAGCATGGGTACCGGGGCTAGATCGGCTTACCTTCTCGGGATTCGTTATCAACTCAGGCTTTGTAATCGTCAGGAGCGTCTTCGCCATTCTTCCTGAGTAGTCGTTGGCATGTATCATCCGCTCTGCCGCCTGAATTTGACCAATTGGTTTCATCTTGCGGAACAATCCATAAGTAAAAACGGAAACGCGCCGGTTCGCCAGAAGCTGAACCACTTCAGGGCAGACGCCATCCAACATGGATCTTTTCCGGCGGATCGTATCGACATCGACGGCCAGCGACACTGAAATGTCATGCTCGCTGACGCCGTTCGACAACGCCTTGAGAATCATATAGTGCTCGCCGATGTTGGAAAGGCGATTGACCCGCTTATTGTAGGTGTATCCCTCGTCGTCGGTCGCGAGGATGCACTTGACCTCATGCTCGTTGCGCTGTTTCAGAATATCCAACCGAAGCGCTCCATCGAGAAGCAAGTATTTCCCGTCGGCAACCGGAGCAACTACCAGCGGCTCTACCACTCCAACATGCGCAATCGATGCGGCAATCTGCTTATACTTCTTTGATTTCCGCACTTCCTGAGTTGGAACCATCCTTGGCGTGATGGATGAAATCGGAAGCAGTACGGTTTTGAGATCGAAGCCAATTGTTGCTGATGAGGTCACAGTGAGTCCCTCCTATGCTATGCGGTCAGCAAGATGCTTTGGAATATCCTGAATTGATTCCGCGCGCAAGAGCGTGACGAAGTTCTCGTCCTGAAGGAGCCGCTTCATCGCTGTGGAAAGAATCATCAGCCGATGGGTCACAGCATTCAGCCGAGTTACGGCGGAACGCTGGCGCTGGACATGCTGCTCATACTCTGCGATCAGTGCCCCAGCCGAAATCTTCTTCTTGGTCGGATTTGATTGCTCTGATCCGCGATCCCTTGCCAATCGCATCGCGATGATGCGCCGGGCGGTCGCCAACTTTGCTCCTCGAAGGTCACCCTTTTCATACGCCTCAATGAGAGCTTCCTGGACCTGCTCGTTGGTTCCCGTAGAAATAATGATTGCAATTCGAAGCGGGATTCTCCCGTCGTCTACAGCCTGGAGAAGAACCTCCTCGCCCTTTTTGAGAAGCTGCACAATTCCGTAAGCGTAGCTTTTCTCCAATCCGAGTTTTTTGGAAATGTCATCGGCTTTGTATCCTCTTTCGGTCAAACTACGAACCTCGAACAACAGGGCTTTGTTTGAAGGCGGCCTCCGTGCAATATTCTCAACCAAGCTCATCAGATATAGCTGCTCACGCGTGACTTCCATGATGATTGCGGGAATTGACGTTTTCCCCAACGCCGCGCAGGCTTCTAACCTGCCCTGACCGCATACCAGCTCATACTGAAATCCCCCGCCTGCTGATGCGCGTTTGGTCACTAAAATCGGCTTCTTGAGTCCCACGGTGTCAATGCTGGCAACTATGGATTGGAACGTCACCGGATTCCGTGGCCGTGGATTGGCAACGAATACATGAGAAATCTCGATCATCTGAATTTGTTCTTCGTTCATGCTGCCCTCTCAATCCATGTGCGCTCGGCCATGCCTTCCAAGAACTTCAAATCATCGAATCTGTAGAGGTCGATCAGGATGCCATTCTCCCGGCTCAGTCGAAGCCGCTTCGTGAACAGGTCGGTGCCGGGAAACATGTAATAGTCTCGAACCGATTGATTGTCTGGCTCAAGCCGAACTGCAATCGTAACGTCTGGACGGAGTGAAGTATCGAAGCGCAGATTCCATCGCAAACTGCCACTCGCGGTTGGCTGACACCTGGCCATAATCATCGATAGCGAGAATTCCTCGTTGACGATGAATAGTTCCGTAATTGGGTCCTGTCGCACGGAGGCACCAACCTCACGCAGCCTGGTTACAAGCGTTTCGCAGTGTTCGGCGTACGCCTCGCGCAACTTCCTGTTGATCTCAATGAAGGCGAAATCCCGTTCTGGCGTAAAGCCCACGAGCGTGTACGCTCGCGCCAGTGAACTGAATCGAGACCGATATGCGCCGCTGGACGGCATTCCTTCCGACTCGTCGATCAAAACACCTGACAGAGTGCCGTAGCGTCTGAACAGGTTTTGTAATTGTTCCAGCATTTCGTCATCTGTGTAGTGCTTTGATCGTGCCTGGATGATCTGCTGTGCACGGCTGAACACTTCAGGGGCAATAACAGCCTCAAACGCAGCCTCCTTGCGAATCCACATGCCCGGTGGATTTGCTATGCGCCTTTTCTTCAGTTTGAATGACTTGCGATTGTATACATTCATGCCCGCGTACTTTGGATTGGTCAACAACTGGTGTACAGTGCCGCGTGTCCATTGCCTCGACAGGTCAGTCCGTAGGCCGCGATCATTGAGCGATTGTGCAATCTGCGCTTCGGTTCGTTCCTCACGCGTAAAGGCTTCGAATATCTCTCTGACTATCTGAAGTTCATCGGCTGGGCCTGGGACAAGAATGACACGATCTGTTTGAATGCTTTTCTGCTGACCACGCGCAAGTATCTCCTTGGGAGTTCCGTCCATGGCTACCAATTGCCGCCGCAAACCGTATCCAGCCGGACCACCCTGCCGGTATCCCAACTCAATCAAACGGCACTGCCCGGCAAAAACCTTCACCGAAAGTTCTCGGCTATATTCTCCGGCCATCGTCCGCTTGACACTTTTGATAAGATTCGAGATCGGACTGCCGTCGTTCTCAAACTGCTCTGCGCAGTAGTGAACATTTACACCTGCTCTCCGGCAGATGTACTCGTGGTAAGCACTTTCGTCTACATCTTGAAACCGGCCCCAACGGCTAACGTCGTAGACCAGCACGGCGCTGAAGTCGGCGTTTCCAGATTCTGCCTCTTCGAGCAATTTCTGAAGTTCTTCTCTTCCAGCCAACGTGAGTCCACTTTTGCCGGAATCGGCGTGGGTTACCACAATTTCCATGCCATGCTGCTCCGCGTAGCGGGCGATGGCATCCGACTGATTCTCAGTGGAATATTGCTGATGCTCCGTTGACATCCGCACATATTGCGCGGCGCGTATCGGCTTCCGAACGGGTTTGGGATGTTGCTGATCCATGAAACGACCACCTGTCGGCGCGCAACGTTTCGGCCTGTCCGAGTCCTTTGAGCTGGATACTCATGGAAATGCAATATACACGAAGAACGTGAACCTAGCGCTTCATCTGGTTAAATATTTGTTATGTCATTAGGAATGAAGCTGTTATACGCTCCGTGCGGATTGGGAGTAGAGCGTAAACGTAGGCAAGGGTGAGCTACCTGCCGCCCCTTTCCTGCTGGTGTGGGCGCGGATGCGCCAGACGTTGTAGAAGACGCATGGCGTATTGCATCTCCGGGTCCGTGAATTGGACGGAGATGCCGTGTTGCGCCGCAGTCTTTGTGACCATTCGCTTCCACTCTACGGTGCCGGTGCACGCGATGCGCGTTCCGTATTTCTGTATGGCCATCTCCAATCCAAAGAGGACGGCGGCTTTATCCTGGTTGAGCACGGTGACGACGCGCCCACGGTCGATGACGGAAACCAGCCCGTTCAACGTGTAGGAAACATCGCCGGTCTTGCGGTCAATTTGCCAGATGCGTGTCGCAGCTATCTGATGAGCGAGCGCCTGCTGTTCCTGTTGGGCTGCAAGCCGCAGTTGCGCGAGGTCGGCCCAATCTGCGCTGCCGTCAGGATCGGGCGGTGGGCCAATGTGCAGCCCGTTTACTTCCTGCCTTGCATCGAGCCGCCGCTGATTGCGTTGATCTGCATAACGCCATCCTCGAAGTTGTGCGGCTGCTCGCGCATCTCCGTCGGCGGCCCTGTCCGCTACCCATGAGCAGAGATTCTTCGGAAATGCCTCCTGCCGCCGCCTTTGAATAGAGAGCTTCAGGTCACGAATTTCGAGGACGGATTGCGCCGCCGCCTGGGAGAGCAGAACCTTCTTGTCCGGCCATGACAGAGCGGATGCGCGAATCTCCTTCTTTTGTTGCCTCAGAACGTCACGGAGGTATTGGGTGCAGTCCCTGCCATCTGTAGTGAAGGCCTTGCACACTTCCCGTTGCCGATTGCGATACTGGTTATATTCATCCATCAGAGCGGAACGTTCAGCCCGCCGTTGCGCTTTACGTTCCTCTCTCTGTGCGATATTACGTTCGCTATGTTGTGCCAGATGTGGTGCGGAATGTTGAATCGATGTTGAAGCTGGTGTCCAGGGGCCAAGAACGGATTCTGTGGTCTCACGGTTGACCCTCCCAGCGAAGTTGTTGCGGAATACGTCGGATGCTTTCACGCGAATGTTGTGGTCAGCAGCAAGGACCGTATATCCGCCCGCTTCCCCTTTCTCAATGCGAAGATGATATTTTGCAAGAAATGTATGAAGGACGTCCCATCGGACATTCTGGCGAGTTAGCAGCGTTCGTACAAGCGGAGCAACTTCTCGACGCATGTAAGTTTGCAAGGATTCTTCATCGTGATAATGTTCAAACTTCGCCGCCGCACCTGTCGGCTGTTGTTGAGCAGTACGAAGCGCGTTACGTTCCGAATATGACGCGCGTACTGCCTGTTTCGATTCCTCATCCCAACGTGTTGGGCCATCCGTATGTGTCCAGCCATATCTTGCTTCGAGGACGCGCATTGCGGAATCAAGCGTCAACCAGTTTCGATAAGGTGTATGCGCCTTGAAGGTTTCGGGATGAACCTTGTTAACCATGATGTGAATGTGGAAGTGCTTCTTGTCATCGTGCGCAACGACCATATATTGATGGTCCTGATATCCAAGTGCGTTCAACGTGTACGACGCGCAATCCATCCATTGCGGTCGAGTCGGACGTTCTCCCGGTGGCCATGCCAGTTCATAATGACAAAGAGCATCCTTGCAGCGTGGGTTCAAAAATGCAATCCCCTCCATCTGAATTGCGACCGTGTCCAAACCGGCAACGTTGTCCGACAACACCACGTCTCCTCGCGAAAGAAGTTCCCCTGTATCGGCGTCACGTTCCGTAGTTAGGTACTTGCATAGCCGCCTAAAGCTGCTTGCGTGTTGCCGAGTTGGTTGCACCTTGGCGATCATGTTCACTCCGCCGTGTTTTTGTTGAAGGTGGCAAGTGCCGTGTGCAACTCAGATAGTAGCGAGTTGAGTTCACTGCGCAGTTCTTCCTCGTTAGGAAGGCCCTTTATCTCCATCAGCAGATGTTTTTGCAGTCCAAAGAGCTTGCTGAGTTCGGCAGCAACCTCGCGGCTTACTTTAGAACGTATTGGCCGATTGAGAGCGCATTTACGAATGAAGTCGCTGACCGTCAGGCCAGCGAGATGAGCCTGTTGGCAAATGGTTTCCTTCTCTTGGGACAAGAGTTTGATGAGAAAACCTCGGCGATGTTCTGTCTGCTTTGGCCTTGCCATTTCGGTGCTCCTGGTGCTCCTGTGGGGTCTCGGGGCGAAGCCCTGAGCGAGGTGCGCAGGCCCAAACCCGAGTAGCGAAGCGGATTGGGTTGGGGCCGGTGGATATGCCAAAACGACCGCAGGGAGTTTCGGTATATACAGCGCCTACCTCGCCTTCACGATTACCCGCTTTTTCGTTCCCTTCAACGTATTATTACACAACTGACATTTAGACGGTCTTTATGGTATAGTGTTAGTGTATGGAGAATGAGGCACGTCGTAGAGCGCAGGTACTCTCGTCGCACAATATCGAGGAGTTTCGTGCGTTTTTGAAGGAAAAAGCGAATCAACCCGCACCGCAACCTGCTTCGTACAAGATGGGCGGGATTGTACGGGCGTTATTCCCTCAACTGTGTTTGCTGAGGAAACGGGGATACTCGCTCAAAATGTTGGTCCATCTTTTTGAGGAGAGCGGCCTGAGAATCACCGCAACTGCATTGTCGGGCTACATGAAGAAACTGGATAGGGAAACGGAAGGTGCGTCGGCAATTGAAGTTCATAAACGGAGAACACAACCTTCGCCACCCGGTTCGTAAGCTTGCAAACACTTGGCAATGAGACCGGATGTACTGCTGAAAGAAATGGCTGCAATGATGATCCTGCCACGCAACAACGTTCGAACGATTTTGGGAAGAAAGGGCTGTGATGTTGGCTCAGACAAAACGACATAACCGTGCAGTGCATTTCGGAGAAAAGTCAGACAGTGGGTGCATGAGGAGCAAAGTTTCCACGGCTGGGTTGCAAGCAAATTCGGCAACAACTCTGCTCTGTGGGCTTGGTAAATCCGCGCGTAATTCAAGTGCAACTCAACCTATGAGGTGAAGGGAATGCCGAGAAAGATTCTGAGACTGCCGAGTGTATTGGATCGCACCGGCCTATCGCGCAGTACCGTCTATCTGCGCGTCACCGAAGGAAGGTTCCCAAGGCCGGTGTCGCTCGGGGCCAGGGCTGTCGGCTGGATTGAAACAGAGGTCGAGGAGTGGATTGCCTGTCAGATAGAAGCCAGCCGGGAACTCTGCGGCCAGAGAGCTGGAGTGAATCGTTCGTCGGCGAGATGACGTCCGGCGCGGGATTTGAGATTGGCCCCCATCCGGGATTGGATTGCAGCGCGTCCCTGGTTCTCTGTCGGCCGAATTGACTGGATGCCTATGCCGCTGTTCCGCAAAACGGCAACACCTTGCCGTGGCGCTGGGTGCGTTCCAGAAAATCCGCCCATTCCTGCATCATCCTGGCTCGTGGCTCCAAGTAGAGAGCGTGATTGTAGGCCGCACTGACAGCGTTGCGCGGAGCGTGAGCAAGTTGCAACTCGATGTGCTCATGGTTGTATCCCTGCTCGTGCAGGATGGTAGAAGCAAGGCCACGGAAACCGTGGCCGGTCATCCTGCCCTTGTAACCCATCCGCTCCAGCGCCTTCAAGATCGTCATGTTTGACATGGGCTTTTTCCGGTCTTGCTCGCCGGGGAAAAGCAATTCTTCGGAACCGGACAGATCACGCAAAAGCTCAAGAACCTCCACCGTCTGCCGGGAAAGGGCGACGATGTGCGGCGACTTCATCTTCATCCGCTCTGCCGGAATCGTCCAGCGCTTCGTCTCCAGATCGAACTCATCCCAGCGAGCGCAAATCAGTTCGCTTGTCCGAACGAAGGTCTGCGCCATCATTTTCATGGCCAGTCGGGTCAGATGCGTCCCTTGGTACAGTTCAATTGACCGCAAAAGGGTACGGTTGCCTCTTTTCGCTCGCCGGTATCGACGAGGAAGGCGTGACCGATCAGGGGCTTGAAGCGCAGGTACGCTCGATTGAAGGCGCGTTGCGGGGATTGCCGGAAGGAGCGTGCCTGTACCAAT
>Ga0255353_1000791_pt1 | contig 19179 bp, 19 predicted proteins | sample HBST25metaG_FD_189941 | JGI IMG/M metagenome (GOLD analysis project Ga0255353, IMG submission 189941) | Peat soil microbial communities from Stordalen Mire, Sweden - H.B.S.T25 | ecosystem: Environmental > Terrestrial > Soil > Wetlands > Peat | place: Sweden: Norrbotten County, Stordalen Mire...
GCTTGGGGCGCATCGGTTTTTCCCGGTATTTGCTGTGTTTTCTGTGACTTCTGAGTATATTTTACCCGACGGGACGCCCTTATGTCATTGATTCTTTTAGTGGTTAATTGGTTTTTCAGGGACGACTGGAGTAGCGCCAGCGGCGGCTATGCGATATCGAAATACAGGGCAGGACGGACTGGCGAGAATGTTGTTGAGAACGAGGTGAACATCGAAAGCGCAACGGACGAACCGCAGATTCTTCGACTTCGCCTCTGGTGATGATGCTACGAGAGGCTCCGCTCCTGATGAACCAAAAGGTTGAATGAAGAATTTTTGTCAACAAAATCAGCAGGTTAGCTTCCGCTACGCGGAAATCGCGAGTTAGCGAGCTGGCGGCGGTTCACCCCAGCCGCAACTCGTCGTGGCGAGTCAGGCTGCTCAGGATGGCAGTTCTTATATTTATCAATAGCTTACCTGAGGTTCAACCACCGATTCGGACTAGCAAGCGGTTCCGGCAACAGTGTGCAGCGGAACAAAAACCGAGAAAAGAATTGCCTGAAATGAACTCTTGACGCCGATAGTACGTAGCGTAATAATGCGTGACAGACTATGGAAAATGATTCACTTCTCGGCAATGCGATTTTGGGGCTACTTCGCCAACAACCAATGTCCGGCTACGACTTGCGCAAAGTTTTTGCCACGACGGCGATGGGCAGCTTCAGCGATAGTCCCGGCGCGATCTATCCGGCGCTGCACAGGCTGGAAAAACGCGAGTTGGTGAGCGGCACGGACGAGGAGTCGTCGAGCCTGCGCAGGCGGCGCGTGTTCTCAGTAACCACGGCCGGACTGAAAGCCCTCACAGGGTGGCTCGAGCGGCCGGTCACACGCGACGATATCATTCGCCGGATGAACGACCTGATGCTGCGCTTCGCTTTCATGGACGGGGCGCTGGGCATGGAACGGACGGTCCGCTTTTTGAACGAGATTGCTGCCGAAATAGCAGCCTATCTCCCGGAACTCAAGCAGTACCTTGCAACGCACGCAGAGGAAATGCCGCTTTCCGGCCGACTGGCCCTGGAGTTCGGCATTGAGGGATACGAAGCTCAGCTTCGCTGGGCCAAATCGTCGATCGTTCTCTACCAGGAAGAAGAAAGGAAACGGAAATGACTCGATGGGATGGGGTAAGAGTCGCTGCGTTCTGCCTGCTGGGCGGACTGTGCTTTGCGCTCACCGCTCTCAGCACGGGCCATGTGGAGTGGTCGCTGCTTTCGGGCTTGCTGATGACGGCGGTTCTGGCGCCGGTGGCGTGCTGCGGGCCGCGGGGACTGCTGTCGCAGTTCGGCGCGATCGCCCTGGTGCTGATCGTCGTGGGGCTGGTGTGCACCATGTCGGAGGCATTGCTCTTCTTCCCTGAAATGAAGGCGACACTTGCGACCTCGCTGGTGGGGGGAAGCGTGTTTTACCTGGTTGTGACTGCGGTTCTGGTTCTTGCTGCCAAGGTACTCAAGCTGAGCGACGCATCGGAGCGGAAGGTGGAACATCGCTCGGCGGCCATCGCGGTTCTGATGGTCTTGCTGTGCGGTGTCGCGTACCTGGTCTATTACGAGATCTTCGGAGCCATCGCTTTCCAGCTCTTTACCAAGCAGTACTATCCGCACGCCGTGGACCAGGTGATGGCGATGGGGGTGTGGTTCCCGCTCTACCAGATTGCACGGGGCCTGCTGATGACGCTGGCGGTTTTGCCCATCATTTACACGCTGCGAATGAAGCGCTGGCAGGCCGCGCTGGTGGTGGGCATTCTGGTCTGGGTTGTGGGGGGAGCAGCGCCCCTGTTGGTGCCCAACGGGACGATGGTGGCGGCGCAACGCTATCTGCACATCGTGGAAATCATGACGCAGAATGTGTCGCTGGGCGCGACGGCGGTGTTTCTGCTGCGACCGAGGGCGGCGAAGGCGGCTGCTTCCGTCCAGGCTGTTCCCGCGGCGTAGCGTTTGCGGGGGAGTGCAAATGGCCGGTCCTTTCTCAGGACTCCTCCGCGGGTTTGAGCTCCCCTTCCCACTGCGCGACCACGGCGGCGGCCATGCAGTTCCCGATGACGTTCATGGCGGTGCGGCCCATATCCATCAGGGTGTCGACGCCGAGCAGCATGAGGACGGCGGCGGCGGGGATGTGGAAAGAACCGGCGACGGCCAGCAGGACAATCAGCGTGGCGCGGGGAACGCCGGCAATCCCCTTGCTGGTCAGCACCAGGGTGGCCAGCAGAACGATCTGCTGAACAATGGAAAGATGGATGCCCGCGGCCTGGGCGGCGAAGAGGGCCGCCATGGAGACGTAGATGCTGGAGCCGGTCATGTTGAAGCTGTAGCCGGTGGGGATGACGAAGGAGACAATCCAGCGCGGGACGCCGAACTCTTCCATGCGTTCCATGGCCAGGGGCAGTGCGACCTCAGAGGATGTGGTGGCAAAGCCGAGGGCGGCGGGTTCGGCAACAGCCGCAGCAAAGCGGCGCAGAGGCACGCGGAAGAGGAGCAGGATGGGCGCCAGCACAAACAGCGCGAAAACGATCAGAGTGACGTAGCAAGTGACGGCTAGCTTGGCCAGAGGCAGCAGCGTCAGCAGGCCCATGCTGCCTACCGTATAGGCCAGCGCCGCACCGGCGGCCACCGGCGCCATGTACATGATGATGCCGGTGAGGCGGAACATGGTTTCAGTGAGGGATTGGAGCACCGAGAGCAGAGGGGCGCGCTTGGGCTCGGGCAGGGTCGCCAGCGCCGTGCCGAAGAGAAGCGCGAAGATGGCTACCTGCAGGATTTGATTCTGCGCCACGGCCTGCGCAATGTTCTCGGGAAAGATGTTGAGCAGGATCTCCTGCCATCCGGCCTGGTGCGCAGCGGGAACGGCGACCTGAACGGCGGCAGGCAGCGTGACCCCGACCCCGGCCTGGGAGAAGTTGATGGCCAGGGCGCCCAGGATGAGGCCCAGCGTGGTGGCCCCTTCAAAGACCACAATGGACTTGAGTGCGACGCGGCCCACACCGCCCAATTTGCCATGGCCCGCAATGCCGGTAACAATGCCGCCAAAGATGAGCGGAGCCACGATCATGCGGATCAGGCGCAGAAAGATGTCGGCAAGAAAGTGGGTTTGCGCGGCGAATTGAGGTGCGTCTACACCCAGCTCCGCCCCGGCCAGCATGGCAAAGAAGGTCCATGCCAGCAGAGAACGGCGTTGTGCAACCAGGGGAATGCAAAGGCCAAAACCCACCCAGCGGAGGGCGACGGCCAACTCCGCCGGTGCGCGAAAAAAGGCGGCCAACAGGCCGCCCGCGTACAGCAAGACGGCCGCCGCAAACAGGATGCGCGGCAGGCGGCCGCCGAATCTCCGAAGAGAAAGGGTTGTATCGGGAGTCATGGATGGACCTTGAGAGCTCAAGGTCTCCATTATCCCTTGTCGGCTCAGGCCAAGTCGAAGAGCAGAACTTCAGCGCCTTCAGGGCCGGCCGTCACAGAGGCTGCGGCCTCGTTGCTGAGGGCCACGCCGTCGCCCTGCGCCAGCGCCAGGCCGTTGACCGTGGCACTGCCGCGAGCCACCTGCACCCAGCCATATTTTCGGGCGTCAAAGGCGAGTTCTACCGACGCGCCGGGGGTCAGCCGTGAAGCGAAGAGCTCGGCGTCCGTGGCCCAAGTGAGGCTGCCTTGGCGACCGTCGGGCGAGGCCAGCAGGTGCAGCCGGTTCGTTTCCGTGGCGATGGGGAAGGCCCTTTGGCCGTAGCTTGGCGCAATGCCTTCCTTGGCTGGCTCGACCCAGATTTGCAGCAGGTGCACGGGGGCGGAGTCGGAGCCGTTGAACTCCGAGTGGCGAATGCCGGTGCCGGCCGACATGTGCTGCAGTTCGCCGGGGCGGATCTGGCCGCCGGGGCCGATCGAATCCTTGTGGGCCAGCACGCCCTCCAGCACGTAGGTCACGATCTCCATGTCCTGATGGGGATGCGTGCCAAAGCCCTGGCCGGCGGCGACGCGGTCCTCGTTGATGACGCGCAGGCTGCGGAAGCCCATGAATTTGGGGTCGTAGTAGGTGTTGAAGCTGAAGGTGTGGAAGGTGTCGAGCCAGCCATGGTTGGCATGGCCGCGCTCACTCGAACGCCGAATGGAAAGCATGGGGAAGACCTCGGATTTCTGGCCGTTCGCAATGTTTGCGTTTCGCCAACAATCCCGGGCGACCAGTACCTAAAAGGTAACGTGGCACAAGGAAAGTTGGCGAAACCGCCAACAGAAAACGGTTCCATCCAAAAGATGCGGGTACGGCAAAAAGGATGCAGAGGTACCCGCTGAGGTCCGCGCGCAATGCGCCGGGAAAAACTATCTAACCTTCCGATTCCATGGTTCTTAGCTGGCCGGGGTGGCAGAGGCTGCCGCAGCCACAGCAGGGCACGCAGCGCCGCAATTTCCGCCGCACGGGGGCTTGGTTTCAGCCGGAGCGGACTCGGGCGCGGGCACATTGCTGGTGCCGGCGTAATCCGTCTGATAAAAGCCGGAGCCTTTGAACTTGAAGGCCGGGGCGGTCAGCGGCCGCTCCAGAACGCCGTGGCATTTGGGGCATTCCTGTTTCAGCTCATCACTAAAATGTTGAACGATCTCAAACCGATAACCGCAGTCTGTACAACGATATGCATATAAAGGCAAGGCTCTCGACCCCTCCGCGAGGAATTGATCTCTGCCTCTATTGTATCGGCAGGGCGGCTATTATCTGCAAAAAAGCGCCCTGCCGGTGTAGGTGACGCTATTTCGCCGCGATCTGAACGGAACCGCAGAGGTTTTCCCAGAGCAGGGAGAGGGTGCCCGTGTTGCCGGAAGCCTTGATGGAGTATTTCAGGTTTTCAACCAGGGCGGGGGGCTTTTCCATCTTCATCGGCACGCGGCCCAGGTCCTGCGACTTGTCATAGCTCAGGCCCCACTGGCCGACCTGCTTGTTGACGATCAGAGTCCAGTTGGCGGGGTCGGAGATGTCCACGAAGAGGGTGTAGTCGCCTGCCGGTACGGCGAGATCGCCGATGGTCAGGTCAGCTTCGGTATGGAGCTTGGTGGCTTCATTGGCGCCTGCGCGCCAAACCGGGTAGCCAGGGTTGTGGCTGATGAGGCCGTCCTTGGTGAAAATGTGGCCGGCGCGGCCCTTGACGCCGGGCGACGCGTAGGTGATGGTGACGGCTTTGCCGCCGAGGGTGGCCGATTCAGTGGCGGCCGGGCTGGCCGGCGCCTTCTGCTGGGCGGAAAGCGTGGCGGCGACGAGCAGAAGGCCCGCTGTGACCAAAAGACGTTTCATGACGATGATTCTCCTCCAGGCAGGGCGGTCGCGAATCATGGGGCTGCCCCGACGCGACGATTGTCGCACCGCGCGCCCCGGTGAGGGAAGCGGTCTTCGGAAGGCCGGATTGTAACTGCCGTGTGTTTTCATGCGGTTCCGCGTGGTTTCTCCGGGCAAAGACGGCGGGAGGTACGGTATACTCCGGTACGCGGTAGAAAATGGAGGTTATCCGATGCGTTTGCAATCTATGAGTAAATGGGCGGCGGCCGGGATGCTGGCTGTGGCGATGATGGCACCGGGCGCGATGAAGGCCCAGGGCGGCGACACGGTTCTGAAGCCTGCGGATACGCAGAAGATGCTTCCGGCCAGCGTGTATTACAAGGGGCAGTCGGCCACCACGCAGCTGCGCAATTCGGGCGGCGTCAAGTTTGCCGACGGCTCTTACCTGTTGGCCACCATGGTGGACACCAGCGGTTACTCGAGCGATGTCTCGAGCAAGTACCAGGCCTACTTCATCACCGAAGTTGCCATCAAGTTCGGCGGCCAGAGTCTGCCGGCGGGGATCTACGGAATAGGCTTCATCGGCGGCGAGAAGGTCGTGGTCACCGATGTGGGCGCGCATGACGTGCTCACGGTGAGTTCCGCCAACGACGAGGGGCTCAAGCGGCCCACGCCCTTGCAGGTGGTCACCGACCCGGGCGGCGGTTTCCGGCTCTATGCCGGACGCAGGTATGTGAGCCTCAGCCGGTAGCTTGTTACAGCAGACAGCTGACAGTTTCCCAGGTCCTGAAAGCGGACCTGGGAAATCTACAGATACCTATCTACCTGGGGCGCGCGTGGAGCGGCTACGGCTTGGGCAGAGCCGGACGAAGTGATGCGGCTACCTGCACTGCCTGAAGGGCGCTGCCCTCTTCGTTGAAGTGCACATCGTCGGCGTGCAGGGACTGGTGCTGGAGCATTAGCGCGTGCTGATCGTCCACCCGAATCCCTTGACTGCTCATGCAAGCCGTCGCCAGGCGGTTGCGCTCATCGATGCGCGCGTTGGTCGACTCACCCTTGGTGGAATCGTGCAGCACCGGCGTGATGGTTGCCCACACCAATGCAGCGTGCGGCTGATCGGCACGGAACGCGGCGATCAGCTGCGGAAGGCTGGCAGCGTACTGCGGCTCAGTGTACCCCCAGCCGTGCATGCCGTTGTTGAAGTGAATCACCGCGAACGAGACCCCCATCATGCTGAAGTAGTCGTGAAGTTGGCGCGGCAGGCGCGCATCGCCGCTGCTGGCGGAGGTCGCGAAAAGATAGACATTCGCAACGCCGGCTAACTGCTTGGCGACCGCGGGGTAATAGCCGCGCGTGATGGAGTCGCCCACCAGAAGCACGTTGGGCAGAGCGGGCGCCACGGTTTCCGGGCGATCGGTCCAGGTCCACTCGATCTTTTCGGTAAGGGGAAGATGGGTTTGCGCACCTGCAAAAAGAGCGCAGAAGAAGATGGCCAGGAGCCAATGAATTCGTCGCATGATTTGTCCTGGAGTCAGGCTACCACCTGCGGTGGGGCTAACTGCCTTCGGCCGGTCCGCGCCAGAAAAAAGGCGCGGTATCGGCGTTGGTGGGAGTTCAGGCACCTACCTCGACGAAGGAACAAGGACACGCCAAGGACGGCTCAGCCCGGCATGTGGTTGAGATAGAAACTACAAAAACATCGGCGGATTGCGTGCGACTTCAGGACTTTCCAGCGTGGTCGCCGTATTCCCAGTCGTAAGGCACACCCGTGTCGCCGAGGATGAACCCAACCAGATCCGCAAAGCCTGTCTCGGCGCGAACATCGTTCGACAGGATGACAACGCAGCGCTGACTGGCCTCAATGCAGAGCAGGGTGTTGGCGGTCTGGCCGTCATGGCCGCCCTTCAAAAAGCCGTGCCCCTGCGGGCCGTCAAAAACCACGACGCCGAGACCCGCGTACAAGTCTTTGCGCTGTTCGCTCGTCGGCAAATCAGGCTGAAAGAGGGGGAAGAGATGGGCTGAGGCGATGTGCAGACTCGGCTTTGTCATCTCGGCGCGTGAAGCCGCACTGAGGCCATCGCCGCGGACCAAGGCTGCAGCGAACTTCGACAGATCGGAGATGGTGGTATTCATGGAGCCGGCGGCGCGGACCTTGCTGCGCTTGTCGTGTGGCTGCGGCTGGCCTTGATCGTTCCAGCCATCGGCAACATTGGGGTCGGAACCGTTACGCCACACCATGCTGGTGCGGGGCATGCCCAGGCGGTCGAAGTTGGCCTTGGTAAGGTCGCCGACATCGAGGCCCAGCCCCTGCGCTTTGCGGCCGTGCTCAATGGCGAACTGCAGCAGGATAAAGCCTTCGCCGGAGTAGCTGAAGCTGGTGCCGGGATCGAAACGGATGTGCAGCTTCTGGTCCGGCTCGATGAACCAGAAGTTGCTGAATCCTGTCGAGTGGGTCAGGCACATGCGCGGGGTGATCTTTTCCCAGCGTGGGTCCCCGGCCAGATCCTTGTAAGGCCCGTATTTGTCAGGGAAGACCGGATCGGGACCATAACTCGGCAGAGGCATGTCCAGATCGTCCTTGATGGGTGTGTCGAGGTTGAGCTTGCCATGATCCACCAGTTGCATCACGGTGTACGCAAACACTGTCTTGGTGATGGACGCACCATACATGACAGTCTCCGTGGTCAACGGATCGCCCTTGGCATTACGGATGCCGTAAGCGTGGACAGAACTGACCTTGCCGTGATCGATGACTGCAACCGCCATACCGTTGGCGTGGGTTTGGGTCATGATTTTGGCCACTTTGGCGTCGATGGCGGCATCGCTGGGGATGGCCTGTGCGAGAGCGGCGAGGGGAAGGCAGAAGGAAGAAGCAAACACAGCGAAAGGCGGAACAACCCTTTTTCGATTTCTCATGGCAACGGTCCTTTTGAACCTGAAGATTGACGGGGACTTTCCCCGAGCGCGGGCTAGCGGCGTGCTTGAGGGATGTTAAGGCTGAGAACGCCTCAGTTTGCCCTGAAAAGCGGGCCAAAACACCTCAAAAACATTCGATTTTGGTCCATTTTCGGACCGTTTTTCCGCATTTTTTGGCCTGTTTCTGCACCAAAATTTGTGCTTTCCGAGCCTTTTGGCTGTGGAAATCTTTCCATGTCGTTCTGATAAGGGGTTTTGTTTGAGTTGTTTGCAAAACAAAAAGCGAAGAGAAAGTGAATTTTTCCCTAAAAAAGCATACGTCTTTGAGGGGTACGAAACGGTTTCATCCCTGACGTTTTGAGCCGCTTATCTTGATTGTGCACGGAGTGGGACAATGATCTGCAAAAAGGCGGTTTGCGGCGAAGAGTCATCCGGCCGCGGCTAAAGCTGAGCTGATTATGCCGGATTTTATGCGGGGGTTAAAACCCCCGCCTCCCTCCGAGCCTGGTTTTTCCGCAGACTGTGAAGGCCCCTGCTCCCTCCGGATGGAGTTATGGCGAGCAGTTATCCCTTGCGGCGATAGAGAATCTGGAACTCATAGTTTGCATTGGCGGGGAAGAGGCTGGCGACGTGGCGGAGACGCTCGGCCAGGGCAGGGGCGGCCAGCAGAGGATAGTCGCGCTCGCGAAGGTCGTGGTAGTCAAAGTCCACGGCCAGGGCCAGCATGTAGATGGCCAGGGCGTCAGAGAATGCCGACTCGAAGAATGTGGTGCGCGAGCGCTCGTCGAGGCCCTTCGGGCTGTTGCGGCTGTCCTGCGCGCGGCGGCGGGTTTCCCATGCGTCCTGGCTGGTTTCGCCGTGCACCTGGGCCTCGGCCTGCGACCAGATCAGCGACGAAAAGCTCTCCGGCACGCCCGTAGCCTCCACAAAGTTGTGAGCTACGTTGATGAAGAACTCGAAGGCCAGGCCGAAGCGGTCTTCCACCAGGCGGGTGGAAAGAAACACCGCCTCCGTGGTGCCGAAGGTGGTGTTGCGATGGCAGATGGCGCGGTCGCCCAGATCGACGGTGTAATTGGGAGCGATCATGACCTCGCCGGTGTCGGCAATGGCCAGGGGCACAAAGTAATAAGCGCGGTTGGTCAGAGCAGCCGAGAGGGTGGCCGGCACAGCGCCGACAAGGCGCTCCAGATCCGTCTCGGAGATGCGCGTCTCGCCCCACGCTGCAAAGTGAATTCCATTCGGGGCCTGCGCAACCGTGACCTGGGTGGCCACCTTCTCCGCGTGCCAAAGTTCGACCTGTGTGCCGCTCGTCATAACCACTGTATTCTAGACTACGGAGGCTCGGAAGATGATACGAACCGCCCCAAACGAACACCCCGCCGGAGGCACGCTCTTCGGCTTCCCGCTCAAGGGATTCGGATTCTTCACCAGCCTGCTGCTGGCCTTCGCCGCGGCCTTCTTCACATTCTTTGCTTCGACCGCCATCGCTATCTTTGCGCTGCTGGCGTGGAACCTGGGGGGAGGCCACACGGTGAACTATGCCGACAGCTATCTCTACGTTGGCTTCCCGGCCGGAGTGCTGGTGCTCCTCATCGCATTGCCGGTCTTCGGCGTGCTGTGGGTGCGGGCACGGGTGAGCCGGTAGGGCGTGCTTCAGCCTTCGAACGGCTGCGGATTCTTTCGGTCCAGCTTGGTGACCTGAATCTTGCGGGCCAGGCCCAGGCGGGCCAGCACCCAGATGCCGTAGTAGTTCGGATCGACCTCGTACCAGACCAGCCCATGGCGGGCTGAGACCGGATGCGCGTGGTGGTTGTTGTGCCATCCCTCGCCGCCGCTCACCAGAGCCACCCACCAGTTGTTGCGCGAGTCATCGCGGGTTTTGAAGCGCCGGCTTCCCCACAGGTGCGTGGCGGAGTTGACCAGCCAGGTGGCGTGCAGGCCCAGGGTGACGCGCAGGAATGCGCCCCAAAGCAGCATCCCGATGGCGTTCTTCACTCCGCCGGTGAGCCAGCCCAGGCCGAAGAGAACCACGCCGCTGGCGACCAGCGGAATCCAGTGATATTTGCTCAGCCATACGTGAAAGCGGTCGCGGCCCAGGTCGGGCGAATAGCGATTGAGCGTCTCGGACTGCGCGTGCAGGGCGTTGCCGAAGAGCAGCCAGCCGGTGTGCGCCCACCATCCGCCTTCGCGCGGGGTATGCGGGTCGCCTGGCTGGTCGCTGAGCTGGTGATGGACGCGGTGCGTGGAGACCCAGAACATGGGCCCGCCCTCGAGAGCCAGCGTGGCGCAGATGGACATGACGTATTCCAGCCACTTGGGCACCTGGTAGCCGCGGTGCGTCAGCAGCCGGTGATAGCACATTCCAATGCCGACATTGATGGCCAGGACGTAGAGCGCCAGCATGACCACCAGCCTCTGCCAGGAGAAGAAGAACAGAGCCGCCAGCGCGCCCACATGGAAGAGGGCCACCACCACCAGCGTGAGCCAGTTGATGCCTTCGCCCACGGTTGCGGCGCGGCCCATGCGAATCTCCAGCCGCGCGGGGATCGCGTGAGCCGAGACGGAGGAGTTTGGGGCGGACGAAGCTTGTTCGATGGGGTTGTCGGTTGGAGACTCGGGAAAAGGGGCGATTCCAGCAAAGGCCATACTTGGGGAAGATCCTTCGAGAGTGGCGAAGAGCCCACTCTCAGATTTCATCCTACCGGAAATGTGACCGCAATCACATCGCATTTCGCCCTGATTGTGCCTAAAGTGGAGCAATTTGATCCAAAATGAGCAATACAGCTCAAGATTCAGGGTTTAGCGCCGGCTCTGACCCCTGATCTCTGACCCCTGATCGCTGCTTTCAGTTGCTGCTTTCGGTTCCGAATTCTCCGCCGCCGGTGACAAACAGCTTCTCCGCCTGCCCGCGCAGGACGCGATAGAGGGCAAACTGCCGCTGGGTTGCGCCGCGCAGCTCAAAGAGCAACTCGCCGCGGTTGTCGGCCAGGGCATCTACGGCGTCCACCAGACGCATCCGTGGCGACTCGTCCAGATGAGCGCCGTCCGTGACGCTCTTCACCAGCAGCAGCACATTGCCGTAGAGGTCCGGCTGCGCCACCAGGGTGACGAACTTCTGCTGGGCCAGCGGACCATCGGTGTGCGCCGAAAGCACCAGCGTGGCGCCGGAGCCGTAAGAGAGCTCGAAGACGCGGAACTGCTCGTCCAGGAGGGGTGCGGGCGGCGGAGGTTCCGGGGCAGGCGCGGGCTTGGCCGCTTTTCTGGTTGCTGTCCGTTTGGGGGTGGGCGGCGGAGGCGGCGGAGTCAGCCCGAGGGCGGTTCGCGCCATCTCTTCGAGGGAGGCCTTCATCTTTGCCTCGTCCTCCGGGTTGGACCAGTTATAGGTCCAGGGGTGATCGGGGCGCGTCTTCACGTCAGAAACCGCCACGGCCTGCTGCATATCCGGCGGAAGACCCAACAGGCTGGGCAGCACATCGAGCCCCTTGCCGGTGGTCTTGCCGCGCTTCAGTCGCGGGCGGTCGGGATCGGAGACGCCAGGCAGCGACTCCACGTGGCCGATGTCCTCCGGCTGCTTCTTCTTGCTCTTCTTGATCGTGGGCCGGTCGGGATCGTCGGCCGGAGCACTGGCGCTGCTGTCGCCGCTCGAGTCCTTCTTGTGCAGCGTGGGCCCGTCGGCGTCGGGAGCGGAACTGGCGGATGGACTCGACCCTGTAGACGGATTGGAGCCGACGTCCGCGGTATCGGTCGAGGAAGTTTTCTTGTGCAGCGTGGGCCGATCCGGATCACTGACGGGCGCAGGAGCGCTGGAACCGGCTCCTGTGGTTCCACTACTCCCACCCTGCTGCTCCTGGCTGGGCGCGTCGTCGGCGTGCTTCTTGCGGTGCAGGACGGGCCGGTCGTCGTCCTCGTCTTCGATTTTGGACCGCGCCACCTCGTCCATGGACGGCTTGGGCGCGGGGGTTGCCAGCGGCTTCCATGCGCCGTAGGCTACCCAGGAGCCCTGTTCCTGGCCGGTGTTCTTGATGTCGAAGAGACCTACCGCCGTGCCGTTCCGCTCCAGTTCGTACTCCACCTCACCGGCAATCGCCAGCGGCTCGGGCCGGGCCAGATACACGCTCGCGTCCTGCAGTTCGCCGGCATCCAGCACGGTCACCGGAACCAGCCGGCAGGCCTTGGGATTGCCCACCTCGCCGGTCCACTCCAGCACGGAAACGGCGCGCAGCACAGGCTGGTCCTTGCTCTTTTTGGTCACCTGCCCGGCGTATTGAGCGCAGCACGGCAGCGCCGCCGTCGCCAGCGCGCAGCAGCTCATCCACAGAAACCAGCGTCCGCGCCATGACATCTGCCGCCCGAGTCGGGAATAATCGAACTGGTTGAACACCGTGCGCCTTCTATCCACCATACGAGGTATTTCCCCATGGAACTGAACGAGAAAGTCGCCGATTTCACACTGCAAACCGACGAAGACAAAACCGCCCGCCTCTCCGATTATGCCGGAAAGCCGGTCATCCTCTTCTTTTATCCCAGAGCGGACACTCCCGGCTGCACCATCGAGGCCTGCGGCTTCCGCGATACCTTTGCCAAGCTGCAGGCGGCGGGCGCCGTGGTGCTGGGCATCTCTCGGGACACGCCCCAGGCCCAGGCCAAATTCCGCGCCAAGTACAGCCTGCCTTACACACTCCTTGCAGATGTAGACGAGAAAGTCTGCAATCAGTTTGGCGTGCTGAAGGAAAAGAACATGTACGGCAAGAAAGTCTGGGGCATTGAGCGGACCACGTTCGTAATCGGCCCGGACCAGACGCTGCTGCACATCTTCCCCAAAGTCACCCCCGCGGGCCACGCCGAAGCGGTGCTGGCCCTGATGGAAGAATGGAACAAAGCACACAAGTAGAGCGGCAGGCGCCTCCCGGCCATCTGCTTCCGCGCGCTTTTTTTGAAGAGCCGCCGGAGCAGGTGGCGCCGCGCCTGTTGGGCAAGGTGCTCGCGCACTTTTTGCCCTCCGGACTCGTGGCAGGGCGCATTGTCGAGGTGGAAGCCTACCTGGGCCCGCACAACCAGCCGTCCGACCCGGCCGCCCACTCCTACCGCGGAGTTACGCCGCGTACCCGGGTGATCTTTGGCCCCGCCGGCTACGCGTACGTCTACACCATCTACGGCCGCTACTTCTGCATGAACATCACCTGCGAAGCCGATGGGCTGGCGGGTTGCATTCTGCTGCGCGCGCTGGAACCGGTGATCGGGAATGACCTTATGGCAGCAAACCGGGGACTGGAGCCTGGCGCGACGCCGCGCGAGCTCACCTCCGGACCCAGCCGCCTTTGTCAGGCGCTGGGACTCACCAAGCTGGCCCACAACGGCTTGGACCTGCTGGACCCCGCTTCGCCGCTCCAGATCTGCGACGACGGCCACCCCGTCCCAAAGCCTCTGATCACGCCGCGCATCGGCATCCACGAGGCCGCGGACTGGCCCCTGCGTTTCGCCGTGGCAGGAAATCCCTGCGTCTCGGGACCCAAGAAAATGCGGTAGAGCGCAAAGGGCGCTTGGCTCTCCTTCTTTGACTTGAAGTGATTTTGAATCACTCTTGGGTAAGATTGCTTCAAAAGGCAAGAGCATCCCTACATTCCAGGAGATTTCCGGCTTGAAAGCTTCCCCTTTGTCCTTGTCCGCTATCGCTCTGCTCACCGCAGCCCTCTTCGCCGCCGTTACCGTGGCGCAGGCGCCGCAAGCCGTTCCGCCGCAACAGCCCGCGGCCGGAGGCCCTCCCGCCGAGGCGCACGAGCACAGCCACCCCGCCCCGACCAATCTGAAAGTGCTGCCCAAAAACCTGACCGGCGAACAGGTGCACGAGATCATGGAGCAGTGGGAAGCCGCTCTGGGCGCGCATTGCAACACGTGCCATACCCCCGACCCGAACAACATCGGCCCCAACGGCCGACCGCGGCTGAACTTTGCCGACGACTCCCGGCCGGAAAAAGCCACCGCCCGGCTGATGTACAAGATGACCCTGGACATCAACGAGAATTACGTGTCCATGGTGGATAGCTCCGGCGCTCCCGTAACCTGCGGCACCTGCCACCGCGGCCACCTGGGACCGGAGCCCTGGGTTGCGCCCAAGGAAGAGCATGACCACGACCATGGCCACGACCACGAAGGGCACGCGCCCGCTGGGCAAATGCCGGGTTTGCCGCGGTAACTACGGAGCGAGATGAGGCTACGACGGCTTTGAGCAAGCGCGGATGACAGCATGTCAACTTCCGGTTTAGCGACAATACCGATGGAACCGCAAGCGGTACAAGTCATGGCTGGAAACTCGCCTTGGGGTGTTAGCTTCGATTGAGAATTGGACCGAACCAAGCCAGTTTTACCGAGACCGCTTGTCGATGCCGAGCGCTAGCCGCCTTTCGCCGATGAAGGACGGCCCTTGATGATCCTCATCACACGTCCACCACGCATCCATCGGGCCCCTGAAGAGGTCTTGTGGCAATCTGCGTTTCGCAGTTCCGTTTTCCCAAACTGTAATGCAAAGGGTTGGGTCCTGACTGATTCCAGCGCGTCCCGATAGTGCATCGGTCCAACGTTCCTCCGGATTGCGACCGTCATCAGTGCGCAGATATAACAGCGCCTCCTTGGTGAAAGTCGAGTAGAGGACTAGGGAAATTAATGCCGCGATGCGCGTGTTCTGAAAACGAGTCGGTCGTACCATCTTGCCCTCGCCGACTAAGAATTTTGATTCAATCCTCGTATCATCAGCGGTACCAGAAGCTGAATCGAAGGGAATCGTGAACCCTAGGTTTCCATACATCGCGCCGAGCATGACGTGGGGCTCCATCAGATTCACGAAGCTTCCTGGAGGAGCGAACAAGACGAGAGCGCACAGTTCTTCGGCAAAGTCTTTGAATTTCCGTTGCCCCTCTTCGATGTGCTCGCGAATGGGCCGGTATGGATCAAATTGGCTGATCGATCCAGCCGGCGGGGGACAATAAATGTCTTTCACCTCAAGGTAAATCTTTTCATGCGTGGCATGGGTGACCACGTAATCAATCAGCTTGTTCGTGAAACTGAGCGGCGGCTCATGTTCGAACACGATGTGTTGTGTATTTAAGTATTCCTCGAATGCTAGTTCGCCCAATGTCTTCTGATTCATGACGGATTTACCCTTCGCGCTCCATGGTAACCGCTCTTCTTGGCGGGTGGCCCCGATCCCGGGATATTTCCAAACCACAAATGAGGGTGCCCCCGGTCCCTCGCATTCGGGGACCAGGGATGCCACAGACCTCAACCCGGAATCCGTTCGCGATGCTCCCGGTCAATCCCCTTAAGTCGGCTTCTCGACTGTTTTCCACGATTCCGGCTCCGAGCGGATGACCCGCTAACCGGAAGTTTCTGTTCCAGCGACGTTGCCGCGGCCCCTGACCTGGAAGCTGCTTGAGCATCTTCTCCTACCTGCTATCAGCGGCTCAGCTGCGCTCCGCCTCCCTCGAAAACTCGCCGCTCTTGCCGCCGGACTTGGCTTCCAGTTGCACGTTGCGAATCACGATGCCCTTGTCGAGCGCCTTGGTCATGTCGTAGACGGTAAGGGCGGCGACGGCAGCGGCGGTCAGGGCTTCCATCTCCACGCCGGTGGGGCCGACGGTGGCCGCAGTGGCCGTGATGCGCACGCCTCCGGCCACAATCTCCGCGCGCACGTCCACATGGGAGAGCGGCAGGGGGTGGCACATGGGAATCAGCTCCGACGTGCGCTTGGCGGCCTGGATGCCGGCGAAGCGCGCCACTTCCAGCGGGTTGCCCTTGGGGTTGGCGGGCAGGGCGGCCAAGACCGCGGCGGAAAGCTCCACAAAGGCCGATGCTGTCGCGGTGCGGCGGGAGGGCGGCTTGGCGCTGACGTCCACCATGACGGCTTCGCCGGAGGAGTCAAAGTGCGAAAGCTGGGAGGGTTCGGGCATGGGACTCCTCAGGGAAGCAGAATGCGGACCAGCGAGCCGGGTTTCAGGCTGTGCGCGTCTTCGGGAACCATCAGGAAGCAGTTGGAGCGGGCCAGGGCGAGCAGGTCGCCGGAGCCGTGCCAGGGGACAAATGAAACCTGCGGCGGCTCACCCGTCAGCGCGCCGAAGTTACAGAACGCCGGCAGAAAGCGCGTGAGTCCGGCCTTGGAGTGCCGCTCCACGGGCGGAGCCAGCCGGGCCAGGGCAAAGCGCGGAAGGCTCTCCCAACTGCCGGCCAGAGCGGCCAGCACCGGCGCCGCGAAGAGCAGAAAGGTGACGGCCGAGGAGACGGGATTGCCGGGAAGTCCCAAAAACGGCAGCGTTTGCCCGCCGGCCGCGCGGGGCAGTTCGCCGAAGACCGTGGGCTTGCCCGGCTGGATGCGCGCGCCGGTGAAGTGAAAACGCGCTCCCAGGCGAGCCAGGGCGGGCTCCACCAGGTCGAACTTGCCCGCCGAGACGCCCCCGGAGATGAGCAACAGGTCGGCCGTCGCGGCCAGCGCAAGGGCGGCGTCGAGGGAAGCAGCGTTGTCGGCGGCGGCGGGCAAAATCCAGGGCTCGCCACCTGCCTCGGCCACCATCGCCGCCAGCATGGGCGCGTTGGAGTTGCGAATCTGGCCGGGAGGGGGCGAGCTCGAGACCGGGACCAGCTCGTCTCCCGTCGACAAAATGGCTACGCGGGGCCGCACATAGACATCGACGGCGGCGTACCCGCAGGCTGCTGCCAGGGCGATTTGTCCGAATCGGATGGGGGCTCCGGTGGCGAGCAATTCCTCTCCCTGGCGCGCTTGCACGCCCTGAGCGACGATGTTCTCTCCCGGCTTGACGGTGCGGGGCGGAAGCAGGCGAACGGTTCCGCCAGCGGCTTCGACGTGCTCCAGCATCAGCACGGCGTCGGCTCCGGAAGGAACCGGAGCGCCGGTCATGATCTCCCAGGCTGTTCCAGGCGCGAGCGGCCCGGAGGGGGCTGCGCCGGCGCGCGTGGCGCCGACCAGGGACAGCGGTTTATGCGCAGAAGCTTCCGCAGCGCGGCAGGCAAAGCCGTCGCGGGTGGAACGGGAAAAGGGCGGCTGGTCGCGGTCCGCCACCAGGGGCTGGGCCAGGATGCGCCCCGCGGCAAAGCCAAGCTCCACGCGCTCGACCGCGGGACCATGCGAGTCCGGTTGGCCGGCGTAGGCAGCCACCAGTTCTGCAGCCTCTTCGTAACTGGGCAGCTCGGTGTTCATGGAATGGATTGTAGAGCGTCTTTGCCAGGACCGGCAGAGGAAGGGATCGGAAGACAAAAAGGGCGCTCCCGGCTGGCGGGAGCGCCCTTCATATCGGCCCGCTAGAGCGGCTTACTTCTTCTTCTTGTCAGCCTTGAAGCTGCTATCGACCTTCTGCGTGGACTGGGCCAGAATGCCCTTGGCGTCGGCAGCAAAAAGGCCATTGGGAGCCAGTTCCAAATACTTCTGGTAGGCCGCGGCGCAGCCCTCAGGCAGAACGTACTTGCCCGAAGCGTCGACGGTGGCCTTCACGATCAGTCCCTGACCCTTCAGGTAATAGAGAATCGCCTGGTTCGGATCGATCTTGATCGCCTCGTCGGCGGCGGCCACCTGGGCGTCCGCATTGCCGGCCTTGGAGAAGATCACGGCTTCGTTCTTCAGATAGAAGCCAGCCTGCGTCGGGTTGACCTTGGCGGCTGCGTCATACGCTGCATTGGCCTCGGGAACCTTGCCGGCGCGCGCATAGATTTCGCCCAGTCCGGCATTGGCCGCGCCCTGGATTCCGGGATTCGGCTTCTTGGAAACGGACTCGAGATCAAGAACCTTCTTGAAGGTCGGCTCCGCCTCGTCGTACTTCGCCAGGCCGATCTGTCCGAGCCCGAGCTGCGCCCACAGAACCGAAGCATCCGGCTTGGCCGCGGTGTCCTTGAGCATCAGGGTTTCGATATCGGTGTATTTTGCCTTCTTGATCTCGGCTTCCTTGGCATCGATGTCGGTCTTCGAGGCCGTGGCGCCCAGCGTCTGGATGGCGGTCTGGCGTGCGCTGTCGGCGTCCTTGATGTCCTGGCCCACGGTGCGCAGATCGGCGTTCAGATTCTTGATGATCTCGTTGGCCTGCAGGGCCACGGCATTGTGCTTCCTGAGCTCTTCCAGCTGTTTCTTCTGGTCGTCAGGCATCTTGTCAATGAATTCCTTGCGGGACATATCGTCATCCGCAACCACGTCCTGGCCCAGCGCAACCTTGATTCCCTCGATCAGGTCGACCATCTTGTCGGCGGGCGTATCGGTCTGACGGAAGATGAGGGCATAGGTGCCAGGCGCCGCTTCGCCTTCATAGTCGCCGGTCGTGGCAACCGGGAAGGTGTACTTGGAGGTGTGGCCGCCATCTGTAGAAAGGCTGATCGTGCCGTTGGTCTGAGGCGATCCGACCGGATTGGTCACGTGGCCGTGAATTTTGCCCGTAGTCGAGGGCGTGGGCGCGGGCGTCTGCGCAAGCATGGGCATGAGAGCGAATGCCGCCAGGCCCAGCCAAAGTGAAATGGTGCGTTTCATGTTCTTCTCCTTGGGAGCGGCGCGAACAAAGCAGCCCGCGAGCTCAATAAATCGTATGTACCAGACCGCACGCTGGTCGAGCGCCAACTCTATTTGTCCAAACGCGCGTGTCTTTGCAGCCGAAAGCCAGGTATCGCGGAACTACCGTGATCAACACGCACGGTCCCGGCGCGTACGCCAGCAATCGAACCGCATCTCTACGCAGGACTCAAGTTAAATCCTATCGACTGCCGAATACAAGGGCGCAGGGCAGGATGCGCTCTGCGCACAACGGCGCCAACGGCGTTTTCGCCGCGTCGAAGAGAGTCTTGAACCCGGCTGCAGAGTGCTTTTTGTCCGTCGCCAGGGGTCGCGCTGGTTCACGCCACGGTATTCCTCATTGCATGATATTGCCCCCGAAGAGCGGCCGATTGTGGCCCCGGTCACACAGGCGGGGCGTCACTGCAAATGCCACCCTCCCCCAAAAG
>Ga0255353_1000794_pt1 | contig 19158 bp, 11 predicted proteins | sample HBST25metaG_FD_189941 | JGI IMG/M metagenome (GOLD analysis project Ga0255353, IMG submission 189941) | Peat soil microbial communities from Stordalen Mire, Sweden - H.B.S.T25 | ecosystem: Environmental > Terrestrial > Soil > Wetlands > Peat | place: Sweden: Norrbotten County, Stordalen Mire...
TCGCCACTCCCGATCACTGGCATGCGCCCATGGCCATCGCCGGCGTGCAGGCCGGAAAACATGTCTACGTGGAGAAGCCGTGCAGCCACAACCCCGCCGAAGGCGCGCTGCTGGTCGAGGCGCAACAAAAGTATGGCAAGCTGGTGCAGGTAGGTTCGCAGCAGCGCTCCTCGCCGCACACCATCGAGATCGTCGACAAGATTCACAATGGCCTCATTGGCCGCGCATACTTCGCCCGCGCCTGGTATTGCAACGTGCGCAAGTCGATGGGCATAGGCAAGGAGGTTCCCGTTCCCGCCACGCTCGATTGGGAACTCTGGCAGGGTCCCGCGCCGCGCCGTCCGTACAAGGACAACATTCATCCCTATAACTGGCACTGGCTGCGCAACTACGGCACCGGCGAGGCTCTCAACAACGGCACGCATGAAGTCGATGTGGCCCGCTGGGCCTTGGGCGCCGGGTATCCGCAGCGCGCCACGGCCGCGGGCGGCCGCTTCCACTTCAAGGACGACTGGGAATTTTACGACACTCTGGAAACCAGCTTCGACTACGGCGACCGCATGATCACCTGGGAAGGCCGCAGTTGTCAGGGCTTGAAAGTCTACCATCGCGACCGCGGCGTGGCCGTCATGGGAACAACCGGCTCGGTTGTGGTCGATCGCGACGGTTACGAGATTTACGACCTCAAGGGCAACAAAACTTCAGAATATATCACGGGAAATACGACTTCATCGGCGGATGCGGTCGGTCGCGACTCCATGACCGATCTGCACTTCGCCAATCTCGTCGCCGGCATCCGTCAAGGCGAAAAGCTGCATGCGCCCGTCGCTGTGGGCAACGTCGCCGTGACCATGCTGCAACTCTCCAACATTGCCTGGGAGACCGGGCGCGAGTTGCATCTTGACACCGCGGACGGCAAGATTCAGAACGACGACGAAGCCATGAAGATGTGGGGCCGCACATATGAAAAGGGGTGGGAGCCGCATCTCTGAGAGTCGATTTCACAAGCCGAACGGTATCCCGTCAGCCGCCCGGATGAAGTCTTACTGAATCTTTCCAGGAGTTTTCAATGATCAAATCGTCTCTTTCGCGCCGTGACTTTATGCAGTCGGGCGCATTGCTTGCCGCGGCCTGCGCCACCGCCGGCACTTCGCCAATCATGGCGCAGAAGCTGACTCTCCGGGGCAAATCATTCCCGGCTCGGCTGGGCATCGCCAGTTACACCTTTCGCGAGTTCACTCGCGCGCAGATGATCGGCTTCCTCAAGCAGCTTGGTATCCGCGATCTCAACGTAAAAGACATCAAGGACCACTTGCCCGCCGATGCGCAGGGAGAAGCCGCAGCTCTGGCCGATTACGCCGCCGCTGGCATCCATCTGCACGCCGCCGGCGCCATCTACTTTGCCAGGGATGAAGACGCCGACATCCGCGCCAAGTTTGAGTATTGCAAGCGCGCCGGCATCGGCGTGGTCGTGGCCGGCGATCCCACCCCCGAGACGCTGCCTCGCCTGGAGAAGTTCGTCAAGGAATACGACATCCGTATCGCCATCCACAACCACGGCCCCGAGGATAAGCTCTGGCCTTCGCCGCTGGACATTCTCAAGTCGCTCAAAGGGACCGATCCCCGCATCGGCTGCTGCATTGATGTGGGCCATACTGTGCGCGCGGGAACGGATGTGGTGCAGGCGATTCACGAAGTTGGCCCGCGGCTCTTCAATGTCCACATGAAAGACCTCAGCGACTTCACCAGAAAGGAAAGCCAGGTGGCCGTGGGTGAGGGCCTCATGCCGGTGCGCGAGATTTTCACCGCTCTTGACGGCATCGGCTATAAAGGCTTCGTCGATCTCGAGTACGAGATTCACGGCGACGATCCTATGCCGGGTGCGATCGCCAGCATCGCCTATATGCGGGGCGTTCTCGCCGGCATGGGGAACCGTTGACGGCAGTGCGAAGTTTACCTCAAGGGGCAGGGATGAGGTGGGAGGATCTGCCGGCGGAGGCGCGCAAAGAGCGTCCCCGCGAACCCTTTCGCGCACAGTCGCGCCCCGCCATGGGAACCCTCTTCACGGTCTACCTGCACGATCTCGGCGAAGCACAGGAACTTGCTGTTTTTCAGGCAGTCTTCGATGAGATTGAGCGGGTAGAAAAGACCACCAGCCGCTTTCTTCCCTCGAGCGAGATTGCGCGCATCAACCGCGAAGCTGGGCAGGGGCCGGTGGTTACGGACCCTGAGGTCTTTCATCTGCTGGAGTATGCAAAGGAACTGAGCGGAAAAACGGAGGGCGCCTTCGACATTACCGTTGGCCGCCTGACGCGCGCATGGGGATTTGCCGAGCGCAAGCGCGACCTCCCTTCGTCCGATGCGCTCGAAGCCGCTGAAGCCGCGGTGGGCTGGAGGCATCTGCAACTCGATGCGCAGTGGCGCACCGTCGAGTTTCTCAAGCCCGGCATGGAACTTGACCTGGGAGCGATCGCCAAAGGCTACGCGGTCGATTGCGCCCTCGATCTCCTCCGGTCTCTTGCCGTTCAAGCCATGATTGACGCTGGCTCCAGCAGCATCGCGGCGAACGGGGATTTCTTCTCGCGGGCATGGCCGATTTGTGTTGCTGATCCGGCTTCCGGCGATGAGCCTCTGTGCGAGGTGCTGCTGGGTGATCGCGCTTTGTCCACCTCGGGAGTCAAGGAGCAAAGTTTTACCAGGGAAGGGCGAGTCTACAGTCATTTGCTCGATCCCGCATCGCACCAGCGCGAGCAGGATTCTCATTCTCTTCAAGTGCTGCAAACGACCGTGCTGGCGCCCGATTCCAGACTGGCGGATGGGCTGTCCACAGCCCTGTTTCTGCTTGGCCCACGTCGTGGCGAAGCAGTTATGGAGCGGTTCCCGGAGTGCTCGGCATTCTGGGCTTGCCGCGGAGACGAAGGCGATTTCAACGCCGGCATCCGCTGGCCTCAAACAGAGTCATCAACAAGATAAGGAAGATCATGGAAAGACGTGAGTTTATCGGAATGGCCGCGGCCGGGCTCGGCGCTTTGACGCTGGGCATGAGAGGCTGCGGATCGCCGCAGGCAGTTGCTCCCAGCGACTGGGTCCACCTCGGCATCATCGGAGTCGGCGGCCGCGGACAGCACATGATGCGCATGATGCTGCGCGTTCCCGGCGTGCGCATCGCGGGCTTGTGCGATGTCTACGAACCCAGGATCGCCGAAGGGCGCAAAGTGACCGGCGAGCAGACCCCGGCTTACTCGGATTACCGCAAGCTGCTCGAGGCGCGCGACATCGACGCCGTCATGGTCGCCACGCCGCTCTCTCTTCACGCGGAGCACGTGATCGCCGCTCTCGACAGCGGCCGGGCGGTATACGGCGAAAAGAGCATGGGACGCACGCTCGACGATTGCAATCGTATCCGCGACGCCGTTCGCCGCACGGGAAAGATCTTGCAGGTCGGTCTGCAATACACCTATGCGCCGTGGTATACGGAAGCGCAAAAGCGCATTCAGGCCGGAAGCATCGGGCAGGTTACGCAGGCCTACTCCTACTGGCACCGCAACAGCAATTGGAGGCGTCCGCTGCCTCCGGGAGCAGGAGTGGAAATTGAAAAGCTTCTGAATTGGCGCCTCTACCGCGAGTGGTCCGGAGGTTTGCTTGCCGAGCTCGGCTCGCACCAAATCAGCTTTGCCAACACGCTCTTCGGCGCCATGCCCGATTCGGCGATGGCTTCCGGCGGCGTCGATTATTGGAAAGACGGACGGGAGATCGAAGACAACGTTCATGCGATTCTCCGCTACCCCGGCGGACAGACGCTCCAGGCCAGCTTCATTACTACCAACCGTCTGGACGGAGCGCAAGAGCGCATCTTCGGCACCGGCGGCAGCATCGTGCTCACGCACACCGAGGCGATCTATTATCAGGAGCCGTGGTATCCCAACTCCGCCGTGCCGCCGGAAATGACGATTGGGCACAAACTTATCACCGGCCCAACCTACAGCGCGGAACAGCCCTATACCGGCAAGGGTGAAACGCCTCTCAAAGGTGATGCCAGTGATGCTGATTTGCTGGCCTGCCGGGAGTTCATCGACTGCATTCGCGCCCACCGCAGGCCGGTGGCCGACGTGGATCTCGGTTGGAGCGGGGCAGCCACCGTGGCCTTGTGCAACCGCGCGCTGGAGACCGGACGCAATATCAAGCTCACGGATTTTCTTGACGGAACCGCCTGAAACGCCGCTGCCTCGGATGGAAACAGGAACCATCCGCGGACTCTTTTGTGTCGCTCAACGAACTTGTTTTCCGGAGGGTTTCACCATGCAAGTTGGGTTGCGTGTGGCCAGCGCGCTTGTTTTGAGCGGATGTTTACTCGGATTCGCTGCTTCGGTTCACGCCGGCTCCCTGACCGTCCAAACCGGGCAGGGCAAGGCGCACGGAAAAGCCATAGACGATGGGAAGGTCAGAGCTTTTCTTGGGCTGCCCTACGCTGCGCCGCCGGTGGGCGCTCTTCGCTGGAAGGCGCCCGCGCCTCCCGCCACATGGAAGGATGTGCGCGACGCAACGCAATTCGCTCATCGCTGCGCGCAGTGGCAAATCTGGAACGATTATCTCTTTCTCGATTCCGGACCGAGCGAGGATTGTCTCTATCTGAATGTGTATGCGCCCGCGGACGCCAAAGTGGCAAGCAAATTGCCAGTCATGGTCTGGATTCATGGAGGCGGATATGCAGCCGGTACAGGCTCGGAGCCGCGATATACCAGTTCCGCGCTTGTCTCCAAAGGCGTAATCCTGGTGACGATCAACTACCGGCTGGGCGTCTTTGGCTTTCTGGCCACAGAGGAACTGGCGAAGGAGGGCCAAGCTGGAAACTACGGCCTGGTGGACATGGTAGCGGCGCTCCGCTGGGTAAAGCAGAACATCGACGGTTTCGGCGGCGATGCGAGTAACGTCACAATCTTCGGCGAGAGCGCCGGATCCTTTGCCGTGAGCACGCTGATGGCCGCGCCCGATGCGCGCGGACTCTTCCACAAGGCGATCGGTGAAAGCGGCGCGGCTTTCAGCAACGGTTTTTTGATGTCCACGCTGGCCGAGCGAGCCAAGCGCGATCAGGAATGGGTCGATTCGCTGGGAGTGAAGAGCCTGGCCGAACTGCGCGCGCTGCCCACCGCCAAGCTGATCGAGGCCGCCTCGAAGAAGCAGGTTGGCTGGTTTTCGCCGGTCATCGACGGACGGTTCCTGCCCGAGAGCGTTCCCACGATCTATGCCGCCGGCAAACAGGCGCATGTGCCGGTCATCATCGGCTGGAATCGCGACGAGAGGGCAGGCACGTTGTCGAAGGGCATGACCGCGGAAAAGTGGAAGGCCTTTGCCGACGAGCATTATGGAAAGCGGGCGGCAGAGTTCCTGGCGGCATTTCCCGGCAAGAGCGACGAAGAGTCCGTGCAATCGGCCGACGCCTACACCACCGACGCCTTCATTGCTTCAAGCGCGTGGAAGTGGGCAGAGGCGCAGTCGCAGACCGGAGCAGCCCCGGTATACCGTTACCGCTTCGATCTGCCCGCGACGCCCAGCGAAATGCATCCCGAAGGAAAGTATGCCTTCCACTCGGACGAACTTGAATACGTCTTTGGAACATTGGACGTGAGGCGCGGCACCACCTGGCGTCCCGAGGACCGTACTCTGAGCGAGCAGATGATTGGCTACTGGACAAACTTTGCCCGTACCGGCGACCCGAACGGCAAAGGCCTTCCGCGATGGCCGCGCTATGACACGGAAAAGCAGTTGATCCATCTGGACAGCACCATCACCTCGGGACCAGATGCGCTACGCTCGCAGTTCGAGTTTTTGTTCAACTGAATACCGGCGTTTTCTCTGGTGAAGTCCGCGCGGCGAGTTGCCTATGCGGGTGAGTCGATTCCCGCGATTTCCGTTTGAGTATCCTCGTTGATGAAAGCTGTGTCACTTCCTCAATGGCACAGCAGCGTCTCAGGCAGCCAGATCGTAACAGTGATGCAGGCGCCGGGCTTCCCCGAGCCTCAAGTATCTAATAAAAAACTACTTACGCGAAGAACGGAATCGGAGGGACGGCGTTGCGCTGGAAGAAACGTGAACCGGGCAGCGTGGCATTCGCTTTTTGCGCAACTCACGCAAATCCGAGCAAATCGCAGAGAGAATTCGGTCAGATGATCCGGCAAGGGAATATTTAACGGTGGATTGATTGTTCATACCAGCTTCATGTGCTAATCTTCTCTTCTTCCCGAATTTGCTATCGAGCCCCGCGCAGGGCTCAAAGCAAGAGTGGTAGGCATTGTGTCTCACTGGAGTCTTTATGTCTCGGTTCACCGCAGCTTCAGTTCATCCGCACCGCATTCTTTCCGGTGCGATTCCTGTTGCCCCGGTTGACCGCGCGGGGAATGCGTTCACCTTCGATCCACATATCCTTGGGAATCCGGTTTTTGAATTTCCCCGATTCTTTTTTAGGGGCGATGGTTCTATCTCTTTCGATTACGTGACCATCATCACAGACCCGAATTTACCTTCAACGCAAAATTACCTCCCTGCTGTTTTGGGAGACGTGACTATCTCTAAGGTTCCCTTCGCGCGATGCGGCGTGGCTGAATGTGCCGTATCGGCTGGGATTAGTATCAACTGTGGCATGGCGAGGGACCGCTCAGCGTTTCTCATCACCCGCACCGCATCACGCTAAGGAGCATTCCTTCGTGTCTATACACATTCGTGTTTCAGGCCTTGCACATCGCCGTACGTTATTGCCGCTAACCATGGTTGCGCTCGTCGGCTTCTTCTGTTCAAACATGATGGCGCAGACCGCACCACAGCTTCTGCCCTACTCCGTCAAGGTCATCGCCGGCGGCGGAACGACAACCTTGCCGCTGGCAACCCCACTCGTTCCGGGTTCCTGTACGCCCTCGGGATACACGCCTACCACCATTTGGGGCGACGGTTGCCTAGCGACGGATCTGGTGCTTTCTGCGACTTCAGGGGTTCGCACGGCCGTAACCGATGCGTACGGCAATATTTTCTTCGCCGACTACATCAATGGATTGATCCGGCGTGTAGACGCCGCCTCCGGTATCGTGACGACAGTTGCCGGCGGGGTAGCCTACACCGCTTCGCCGGGGGCGGGCGCAGCTTGCGCGACTGGCGCAAGCACTATGGCCACCGACGCGAAAGGCGACGGCTGTCTGGGGACGCAAGTTTACGTAGCGGGTCCCGTTGGGCTGGTTTTTTCACCAGCGGGCGATCTCTATTTCTCCGAGGTGGGTAGCAGTTCCATGGCCACCGCCGCCAAGGCGATCTTTGGCGCTGACGTCCGCAAGATTGCCGCGACTTATGTTGCGGAGGGAACGGGTGGTTGCGCGGTAACAGCAGGGTGTCAGATGGTCGCCACGACTGGGGTCATTTCGATGGTCGATGGTGCGCTCTCCTCGTACACCACCGTTGGCTATACCGCGAACAACTACAGTGCCTCGCCGGCCTGCTCGGCCACGAACCTCACCAACTGCATCGTGGCCGCCACACAAAGCTATTTGGGCGATCCGTACGGTCTTGCCTTCGACTCCTATGGCAACATATACATTTCCGAGGAGTACGAGAATGCCATTCTTGTGGTGAACACAAGCGCCAGCACCAACAGCGTATCCGGAGTCACTATTCCTTCGGGAACGGTAGCCAAGATCGCCGGGTACTCCACAATCGCCGGGGACGGTTCGACGTGTCCCAACGGCTACAAGGGTGAATCTGGATCTCCAAAGTACGGCTGCAACTACAGTATATTCACCACCGGAAGCCTCGCGAACTCCTCGGAGATTGACGCTCCTTACGGCGTAGCCGTCGATTCTTCCAAAAATGTTTACTTTGCCAATGAGTACTACAACGACATCGGGCTGGTGGCCTCCACAAATGTGCTGACCAATTACGCAGGCCTCTACCCTCTAGCTTCGGCAGGGGGAACAACGCTGCAGCGCGGCACGGCCGGCACCTTCGCGATCGGCAGCACGGCCGGAATTGTCGCCGACAGCAATACTCCCAGCAATATCTATGTCACAGATGCGCTCAACGGCGTTATCTGGCGCGTCGATGGCGCGGGCCAGCACATGTACGTTGTTGCAGGAGGCGTCGGAGATACGGGAGGCACCGCATCTATTTGTTCGGCTTCGATCGTGCCGGGAGTCACGGTGGACTCCTACGGCGACGGTTGCGCGGCAACCAGCACTCGATTCGGCAAGTCCGGCACCAAGTATGCAACTTCTTCCAGCCCCGGCATCTTCGGTGTATCCGTGGACTCTAACTCCGACCTCTTCGTCGGCGACACCCTTACAGGCCTGGTCCGCGAGGTCGCCTCCGGAACGCGGTTCAGCCCCATATCGGATACGCTGAATCCCAGCGCCAACCAAGCAACTCAGTACATCAAGATCCACTTCGCCGCCAACGACACCGAGTCCAGCTTTACGCTCACCGACGGCACAGCGAATTTCTCGCTAGGTACCGCTGACTGCGCCACGAACAGCGATAAAACCAGAGACTGCGTGCTGCCCATCACAGCAACGCCATCCGAACTGGGGCTCTTTACTGGCACTCTTCAGGTCACAGCGACCGGCGGCGGTTCGGCGAGTTTCCCGCTCTCGGGAACTTTTGTCAACTCTCCGCAGACCCGCACAGTGGTCAGCGCCGGGCAGGCCATCAATTGCGCGAGCACCACGACGTACAGCACCACCGCGCAGGTGACTCTCACAGCTACAATCACCAGCAGTGGTCCGGTCAGCAACGGCAGCACGGTCACCTTCTATGCCAACGGCAATCAAATCGGCACACCGCAGACGGTTGATAACAACGTCGCTGCGCTGCCCTACACTTTTTCGACGCCGGGCAACTATGCCATCACTGCGGTCTTTAGCGGTGACGGTTTTTATGAGACTTCGACTAGTCTGCCGTTTAACATCGCCTCCGCGGCTCCTAGCTTGGGCGCAACGGTCAACACGGCTCAGCAGAATACGGTGAGTCCCGGACAGACCGCCCTCTATAGCTTCAGCCTCTTGGAGAATGTTTACAGCGGAACCATCACTTTCTCCTGTTCGGGCCTTCCGGCGGGTTCCTCCTGCGTTTTCAGCCCGGCTTCAATCTCAGCGACCGGCTGCCAAGCCTCAAGTACCATTGCGCTGTCGATTCTCACTCAGCAGCCATTGCAGGCGGCTTCACTAGGCGGCGCAGGCCGCGGACCGTGGCGGGAACTGGGCATTTTCCTCAGCGTTGGTTTGGCCCTGTTGATCGGAATCCGCCGCCGCTCTATATCGCTGCGTTGCGGCCGGATATGGATGGCGCTTGTTCTGCTTCTCGCCACTGTTGGCATTATGTCCTGCAATAGCAGCGTTAGCCAGAAGACAACCGCGACGCCTGCGGGAACCTACTCCGTATCCGTTACGGCAACCGGTTCCGGCGGCGTAACCTACAGCTTCACAGTTCCGCTGACAGTCCAATGATGCGCTTTGACACAGGCGGGCAAGGCAACCTTCTTGCTCGCCTGCCATATTCACTGTGCCGCCTAGTTCCCATCTCAGGCGTGGTCCATGGTCAGGAGATTCGCTCGATGCATTTCACTTTCCGCAGTTCAGATCAATTCGTCAAACAGGCTTCCATTGTTAAATCGGCCTTGCTTACCGCTCTTCTTGCTTTATTCGCGTTTGCTCCGGCAACGCTGAACACAGCGTTTGCGCAGTCGGCGACAACGGGCGCCATCGGAGGCACGGTCGCCGACGCTGGCGGTGCGCTTCTGCCTGCGGCCGCAATCATCGTGAAGTCGCTTGATACAGGCGTCACTCGAACCGCAAAAACCAATGCTTCCGGCGAGTATCGTGTCCCCAATCTAGAGCCTGGCAACTACAGCGCAACTTTCACGGTCGATGGTTTCGAGACCTATGTAGAGAATGCCATCGTTGTCACTGTAGGCAGTCTTTCGACGGTCTCGCCGGTTCTGAAGCCCGGCTCGGTGACCAACAGCATCACCGTCACCGATGAGACGCCGTTGTTGCACGTTCAGTCCAGCGACATCTCCACAGCCCTTGACCAGGCAGCGATCGACAATTTACCGATCAATGGCCGTCGCTGGTCGAACTTTGCGCTGCTGACTCCGGGCGTTGTCTCCAACGCCGCGGGCTTCGGTTTACTCAGCTTTCGCGGCATCAGCTTCCTGCTGAACAACAACACAGTGGACGGGGCGGACGACAACCAGGCGTACTTTTCCGAAGCACGCGGGCGCACGCGCGTCTCCTATGCGATTACGCAGGCCGCCATTCAGGAGTTTCAGGTCAACACCTCGAACTACTCGGCGCAGTATGGGCGAGCGGCCGGCGGCGTCATCAATACTGTGACCAAGAGCGGCACGAATCAACTGCGCGGCGAATTGTTCTTCTACGACCGCGACACCGACCTGGGCGGCGCCATCAACCCCTACACCTTGCTGACTGTTGCCAGCCCCAGCGGGGGCTATAACGAGGTTCCGTACAACCCCACCGATTGGCGCAAGCAGTGGGGTTTCGGTGTGGGTGGTCCGCTGAAGCGCGACAAGCTGTTCTGGTTCTATGCCTACGATCAGGTTCGCCGCAACTTCCCCGGTACCGGGCGCGCTCCTGACCCGAACGACACCTTTGCTCCCTCCAACGCGACTTTGCCCGCCGGAGAGAACTGCCCCTCTGCTTCGTCCGGCATTGTCAATTCCGGAACATTTAATTTCACCGCCTCCGGAACTCCCACGTTATACACGGAAGGCGACTACGACGCTTGCGCGGTCGCAGCATCGCTGGGTGTGAGCTATCAGGCCGGCTCGGCATACTATCAGCAGGGGCTGAACATTGTCAGCAGCTTCCTGGGGCCGGTTCCACGCGTGCTGGATCAGGTGATCAACCTGCCCAAGCTGGATTACCAGATCAACGAACGCAATCACCTCTCGCTTTTATACAACCGCATGCGAGAGTCTTCGCCGAATGGTTTTCAGACGCAGGCCTCCAACTTCTACGGGCGGGGTTCATTCGGCGACGACTACGTCAAGGAAGACTTCGGCATTGCGCGGCTGACTTCAGTCCTTTCCAACTCGATCATCAACGATGCGCTGGTGCAGTACGGCCGGGACTTTGAGTACACCATGTCGGATGCACCGTTGCCCAATGAACTTCCGCTGGCCAATAATTCCTTCGGAAAGCCCCCGGACATCACCATCGGATACGAGTTTGAGCAGGGCTTTGATATCGGGAAGAGCGAGAATTTTGACCGCGCGGCGGACCCCGATGAGCGCCGCCTGCAACTGCTCGATGGCGCTACCTGGAGCCACGGGAAGCACGTCTCCAAGACCGGCTTGGAGTTCAACCGGGTTGTCGATTATGTCAACAACCTCTATAACGGCAATGGCTACTACAGCTACGACTACGTCTTCGACTTCATCTCCGATTATCTGCACGCCACGACGGGACTGGGCGGAGCGGGCTACACAGACTTGTATTACAGCTATGGGCAGGACTTCGGCAATCCGGCCAGCGAAATTGCCACGCGCGAGTATGCGGGCTATGCCACCGACGACTGGCGGATTCGGCCCAATCTGACGTTGACGCTGGGCGCGCGTTACGAGTACGAATACATTCCACCAAATCCTTTCGCGAATATCACCGGAAACCCGGCGCTCGCTACTGCTCTAAACGTGAGTACGGCCAGTACCGCGTTACCGCAGACGGCAAATCGTCCCGACGACCGCAACAATATCGCTCCCCGCATCGGTTTCGCATGGAACGTCTTTGGCAATAACAAGACGACGGTGCGCGGAGGCTATGGAATGTACTTCGGGCGCATCATCAACTCGAATATCCTGCAAACCTACGTGGACTCCGGCGCACCGAATTCACAGGTCAGCGTTGGCAGCTTGTATGCGGGGAAATGCGGTCCGAGCTTCCCATACCTTGAGCCTTCGTTCGCAGCGGCCGCTGGCTGCCTTGGTTCCACCACCCAGGTCGCCTACCTCGATTCTCATATGCAGAACCCGCAGGTGCATGAGGCGGATCTGGCCATTGAGCGGGATCTGGGGCACAAGACGGTTCTTGCCCTGACGTATATGCTGTCGCTGGGCCGTGAGCTTCCTCGTGGGATCGACACCAACCTGAATTTGGCAAATGCAGCCCAAGTTTCGTTTTCCGTAGCTCCGGCAACGTCAACCGTCAGCTCGTCTTATGAGATCGACACCTCGGACGTGGGTTATGATAATCTCCCTCAGCCGGCGCAGAAAGGTAACGTCACCTTGCCGCATGGAGGCGCCACGCTGCCGCTGGCGACTGGTCAGGCATACTCCGCCAAGGTCTACCTGGAATCGGCCGCAGCAACAGCTTCTGTCAGGCCGAATCCTGCCTATGGAGAGATTCTCGATGTTAAAAGCGATGTGAACTCCAGCTACAATGCGCTGGCCGTTCAGATCAACCATCCCTTCGAGCATGGTTTCTCTCTCATGTCGAACTACACCTGGTCGCACTCGCTGGACGATAATCCGTATCAATCCACGGTGATTCCCACCTTTACCGCACTGGACCCGACCAACCTGAAAGCGGAACACGGCAACGGCTCGCTGGACATTCGACAACGCTTCGTTTTTGCGGCGGTCTATCAACCGCAGACGCACTTCCACGGCCTGAAAGACAAGGTGCTCGGCGGCTGGAGGATTGCTCCGATCGTGCAAATTCAGACCGGGATGCCCTATACGCCTTACATCTCTGGCTCCATCTCCAAGTGGAGCGCAACAAACCCTAACGGACTTTCCGTCCCGGTTGGAACCGATGACTGCACAATAGCACTGGCAACAGCACCTGGGGGGAATTGTCCCGTGTACCCGGCCTATAAGGGCTTGACTGGTTCCGGATCGAGCGCGGGCCGTCTCCCGTGGATTGAGCGCAACACCTACCGCTATCCCAAGACAGCAGTCGTCGATGCGCGCCTGGGCAAGAACTTTTATTTCAAAGCCCCGCATTTTGACAACATGCGGCTTGAGCTTCTCGGCGAAGTCTTCAACTTCATGAACCACCAGAACATCACCGATGTCTCGAGTGATGCCTACACGCTCAGCTCCACTACGGGCACCTCGCTGACTCCGGCCACCGGCTTCGGGACGTACACCAACTCCAACAGCAACTGGGCCTACAGCTCGCGCCAGATGCAGATCGCGGCCCGGCTGCACTTTTGATTCCAGATTTCTTCAAGAACGACAAAGGGCGGCCATTTTGGCCGCCCTTTGTCGTTACTGCAACGCTTCTTACCGCGGCAGCGCCTGCGGAGTTATCACGGGAGAAACAACAAGAGGAGCTTGAGCCGCGGGCGTCTCGGGCGCTACAAGTATCCGGTTCAGCACATGCGCTATGCGCAGTCCAGCCAGCGCCAACTGTGTATCCACAACCTTCGACTCCGCTTGAGCATACTCTTTTGTAATCAATGCTCCGTTGGGAACCATGGCTTCCACCGCGTAGTGGTGCGAGATGTTTGCCCAGGTTGTCGCCTCACCGCCGGCCAGCCGCTCCCACTGGTTGCCCTTGATCTCCTGGAGCAACTTTTCGGCATATTGTTTCTCGCTCAGTCCCTGCTCTTCGATGATCATGTTGTCCCAGACGCCGTGCAGATTGCAGTTATATGAGTCGCACATACTTGAACCCAGAAAGCTGACGGCGATGTCATTGCCTCCGCGCGCATCACCCAGGGCATGAAAGGGCTGATGAACGTCGCCGATCAGATGCACCAGGAATTTCAACGCGAATGCCCGATCCTCGGAGCTCAGCGATTCATCTCCCAGGCGTCCCTCGAAGTAGAGAATGCGATCGGTAACACAGTCTCGCCAAGGCGATTTGGGATCAGCCTTCGAGGCGGAGCAGTCGCGCATGCGATCAAAATTCGCCGCCATGGGAATGTCGACGAAGTGCCATGGGCCGGTCTCCGGATGGTCCCTGCGATAAGTGTCCGCCCACGGCGCGGCATCAGCCAAAGTATCCTTGCCCAATAGCTGGGCTACTTGCGCCTTGGCGGCCGGCGTCAGATACTCTTCAGCCACCAGCGCGGTCAGCCGATGGCCCTCGTGGCCCCACGCCCAACCTGGTTGAACTCCCATGCACAGCAGAAGTGCACCTGCAAGTGCTCCGCGCATCGCTCGCTTGCTCCGTTCAGATGGTTCCACCGTGATTCTGTTCATTTGCCGCCTGCCTTAGAATTAAATCTAGTAAAATCTTACGCGAGTTTCGTGCTGTGACTGAAAAGAATAGTCGGCCTTTTCAACGGGCTTTCCGTCTATAGCTTTAGGAACCAAGTGTACTGGGCCGGTTCTTGCGGTCTTGAGAAAGAGGTAGAACTTGCAGCTATTGCCTGCCGTTCGACAATTTCTTTGTTGCGCCCTCGCGCATCTTATCGCTTCTGTTCTGTTCGCCGCCGCGCTTGCCGTTCTCACGCCGCTCGTCAACGCGCAGACATCCGGTCAGGCCCCGACTCCAACGTCGAGCGCGCAGTCCGCGTCCGCAACGCGCCCCTTTGTGCTCACCATCAAGGCGCGTCTTGTTGTGCTTGACGTTGTCGTAACCGACAAGACCGGTAAGCCGGTCGAAGGCCTCTCCGCCAACGACTTTCAGGTCTTTGAAGATGGCCGGCAGCAGCGCATTCGCTCCATCGACCCGCCATCAGGACACATATTGCCGACGGCTTCAGTGGCCGCGGGTATTGCCGCCGCCTTTGACCCCGCACAGCCGGCTAGCTTCGGTCACTCTCCGGTTGACATTCTGGTGCTTGACCAGCTCAATACGCACTTTGCCGATAGCTCGTTTGCACGGCGTTGCCTGCACGATTACCTCGCAGGCCAGCCTGCGCTTCTGGCGCAGCCCACGACGCTGCTGACGGTCTATGACAACCACTTCAAACTGCTGCAGGCCTTCACGCGCGATCGCGATGCCCTTTTGCGCGCAGTCGCCGCCGCTCCTGCCGAGTACCCCTGGAAGCTCGAACTGAACGGCAAGGCCGAATATGGACCCATCGAGCGTCTCGATCAATCACTCCGCGCGCTCGAAGAGATCGCCCAGAGTTATGCTCAAATCCCCGGCCGTAAGAACCTCATCTGGGTCGGTGGCGGCTTCCCCACCATCAATCCCACCACCATTGACGGTGACGAAGCTCAAGAAGTCAAGGACGCCCTTAAGCACGTCACCAACGTTCTTCTCGACACGCGAGTCACACTCTACGCTGTCGATCCTTCCAGCACCGCAGCGGGCATGACCGAGATTACAGACAGTTCGCAGGCCCAGTTCCTTCTAAACGCCGGTGATGCGCTCGCAAGCAATTTTGATCCCTTCGAGGGCAACGGCGACTTTGACCGGCTTGGCCCGCTGACCGGCGGTCGCGTAGTCCGTGGCCGAAATGATATTGGTCACCAGATCGCTGTGTCCGCCGACCTCGGCGCACGCTACTACACCATCGTCTACACGCCCGATTCCAGCAGCGAAGCCGCGGCTCAGTATCGCAAGATTCGCGTTGTTTGCTCACGTCCGGGCCTCACCGCGACTACCCGCACCGGGTACTATTCTGGCGAAACCCAGAACAAGAAGACCTCCGCCACCGCCACCTACGACCTCACCACCGCGGCCGAGGCAGCTATCCCGCTCAACGGCATTCCCGTCACCGTTGATCTGGACACCTCGTCCAGTGCGCCGCCTAGCACGTATGTCATTCATGCCGGTGCGGCAAACCTCACTTGGAAGGCGAGGGACGACGGCAGTGCAACAGCCTCGGTCTACATCATGGCAGTCTCACTCAACGCGAAGAACACCATGCTTGGCCACACTCTGCATGGCATGACCGCGAACGCAAAGCTCGGGGCGAATCTGCACGATCCCGCCAGGATGGCCGACTTCGCATTTACCGCAGTGCCTTTTCCAAAAGCCACGACGCTTCGCTTCATCGTTCGCGACAATGCCACCGGCCGCATGGGGTCCGTCGATCTCCCGCTTAAAAAGCATTGAGTTCGAAGAGGATGTATTTCCCGTTGTTTTGAATGAAAGGCTCCACTGATCGGCGGCTAGCCGGTCGCCGGGCGAGAATCCGCCTTGGCCCAGATGCCGTAAAATCGGACTAACACCGTAAACTGGTAGCCGAGTTTATATGCCGCACTTCGAGAAGCCTGTGAAGAAGAGTCCACGGCGCCGCAGCAATGCCGTGACCATGCACGAAGTTGCCAGATACGTTGGCGTTTCGCCCATGACGGTGTCGCGCGTGCTGAGCGGCGACGCAGTTGTTAGAACGGAGACCCGGGAGCGAGTTCAGGCGGCGATATCGCGGCTCGGATATTCACCGGATGTGTCTGCCCGCAACCTCGCCAAGGCTTCCACAGTCCAAATCGGCCTGATTTATAACAACCCCAGCTCCGCCTATCTGAATGAACTGCTCATCGGTGTTTTGGAGCGAAGCAGCCACGCGGGATGCAAGGTCGTTTTGGAAAAATGCGGTGTTCGCGGCGAGCGGGCCGCAATCAAGAAGCTGCTTGGCGACGGCGTCAATGGAATCATCCTTCCTCCTCCTTTGTCCGATTCGAGGGTCGCGCTGGAGGCGCTTCGCGCAAGGAAAGTCCCCTTCATCGCAGTCGCTACAGGGCGGTCAATGGAGGGGGGATTATCGGTTTGCATCAACGATTTTGAGGCTGCGGCAGCCATGACGCGCTACCTGTTATCGCTTGGACACAGGAATCTCGGGTTCATTGTTGGCGCTCCAAACCAGACCGCGAGCGCTCAGCGCTATGAAGGGTTTAAGGCCGCGCTGCGCGATGCAGGGCTGAAATTGCGTCCCGAATGGGTAAAACATGGGTCCTTCAGCTACCGGTCGGGCTTGCTGGCGACGGAGCAACTGCTCACCGCAGCCGAACGGCCGAGCGCCATTTTTGCAAGCAACGACGACATGGCGGCAGCTGCCATTGCGGTTGCTCATCGCCTGCGGATGGACGTTCCTTCCGATCTGATGATTGCCGGTTTCGACGATACACCCTTGGCCACCACCATATGGCCCACCCTCACCACAGTCCGGCAACCGATCGCCGCAATGGCCCGGAAGGCCGTGGAGCTGCTATTGGAGGAGGTTCGCCAGCGCCGCCACAACCGGACTCTTGCCCCGCTTCAGCACTTTCTGAAGTTCTCGCTGGTCAAGCGGGAATCCACGGCGGCTTACCCGCGGAAGGCCTGATTTCTTGAATCTTGGCCGGTAATGAAGTGCGCGGCCTTATCGATCCCACATAACTAACGGGTACATGCAGGTGTCTTTTCGCTTGCGATTTGTTAGCGCTACCATTTAGGATTATTTGCTCGATGGGAAAAGGTTTTCGGAGCCTGCGCAACCGTGGCCGCGATGAGGCGAAGGGTGCTCGGCTGGGCCGGTTATTTACCATGAATGTCCGTTTTGAATGGAGGTAAGCTGGGTGTTTCTCGGTATTGACATCGGAACTTCAAGCGTCAAGGCTTTGCTCGTCGATGAAAACGAGAAGGTTGTAGCGCAGGCGTCGGCGCCGCTGACGGTTGACCGCCCTCGGCCGCTGTTTTCCGAGCAGGATCCGGAGGCATGGTGGCAAGCCACGGTCAGCGCGATTGCTGATCTGCCGGCGGACCCGCGCAGCGCGGTGCGAGCCATTGGGCTGAGCGGGCAAATGCATGGCGCCACTCTGCTGGATAAGTTCGACCAGCCGCTGCGGCCCGCAATTCTTTGGAATGACGGTCGTTCCGCGAGCGAATGCCTTGAACTGGAAACTTTGGAGCCGCGCGCGCGCAGCATTACGGGCAACATCGTGATGCCGGGTTTTACCGCGCCTAAACTGCTTTGGGTTAAGCACAACGAGCCGGAGATCTTTAGCCGCACGGCGAGCATCCTGCTGCCAAAAGATTATGTGCGGCTGAGGTTGATTGGCGATAAAGTCAGCGAGATGTCAGACGCTTCTGGGACCTCATGGCTGGATGTGGCCAAGCGCGATTGGTCGGACGAGATGCTCGCCGCGACGGGACTTGATCGATCGTATATGCCGCGTCTTGTCGAAGGCAATGCGTCTTCAGGCACGCTGCGCCAGGAGGTCGCGGATCTGTTGCGACTGCCTCGCGTCGTGGTTGCCGGCGGCGGTGGCGACAATGCGGCCAGCGCGGTGGGCATGGGCGTCGTCAAACCTGGACAGGCGTTTCTGTCGCTTGGGACATCTGGCGTCTTGTTTGTGGCGACTGACCGGTTTCGGCCCAATCCCAACAAGGCGGCGCACGCTTTTTGTCATTGCATCCCCAACCGCTGGCATCAAATGGCGGTAATCCTGAGCGCAGCCAGCGCGCTCGATTGGGTGGTGCGGCTGACCGGAAGATCAAGCACGCAGGATCTGCTCTCTCTAGCGCAAGTCAGAGGGTTGCACGCTGGGGCGCCGTTCTTCCTGCCCTATTTGTCCGGGGAGCGCACTCCGCATAACGACCCGTACAGTCGCGGCGTTTTCTTTGGAATGTCTTCCGATACCACAGATGCTGATTTGGCCGTCGCTGTGCTTGAAGGAGTCGCGTTCGCTTTTGCGGACGGCCTTGAGGTGCTTGTCGAAGGCGGCGGAGAGGTTGGCGAAATCAGCGTTACGGGAGGGGGCGCACGTTCGTTGTACTGGGGCCAACTGCTCGCCGCGGCGCTCAATCGCCCTCTCACCTACCGGCAGGGAGGGGAAGTGGGAGCGGCCTTCGGAGCGGCGCGCCTGGCGCGAATGGCCCTGACCGGCGAAGCACCTGAGGCTAGTTGTCCCGCGCCCCCGGTCACGCACATCGTCGAACCGGAGATCGAGCTTTCAAGACTATTTGCTGATCGCCGGCGAATCTTCACGCAGTTGTATCGAGACCTAAAAAATACGTTCAAGGAGTTTTCAAAATGAGTTTGTTTTCAGGGATTGAACCAGTTCGTTACGAGGGTCCAGAGACCACGAACGAATTTGCTTATCGCGTGTATGACAAGGACCGCATCGTTCTTGGCAAACGGATGGAAGACTGGCTGCGCCTTACCGTCTGTTATTGGCATTCCTTCAGTTGGCCCGGCGCGGATATGTTCGGCGGCGGCACACTGCCAAGGCCATGGCTGGGTCAATCCGTAACGCAAGCCATGGCGGAAGAGAAGCTC
>Ga0255353_1000804_pt1 | contig 18995 bp, 19 predicted proteins | sample HBST25metaG_FD_189941 | JGI IMG/M metagenome (GOLD analysis project Ga0255353, IMG submission 189941) | Peat soil microbial communities from Stordalen Mire, Sweden - H.B.S.T25 | ecosystem: Environmental > Terrestrial > Soil > Wetlands > Peat | place: Sweden: Norrbotten County, Stordalen Mire...
ATATAATTATCATCAACAACATACAAAAATAGCGCGCAGCAAGGCGCAACCCATCGACCTCGCGAAACGAACCATTTCAGCCCGCGAAAACCCGCAGAAAATTACAAAAAAAGACCTTCTTGCCGGCCGTTCCGAATTCGGTTCCCGGTTTCTTTCAGCTTTCGATGTAGTCCCAGAAAGCGTCGGTCAGTTCGGCGCCCAGTTCGTTGAGCATGCGCCGGGCGGCGCGCTCCACCTCTTCGATCAATCCGTGCAGATAGTCCCGCGAGCGCGAAATGGCCACTACGGCGATGGTTGCCGACTGCCACACAACCGCCTCATCCATCTCCGCCACGCTGATATTGAAGCTCTGCTTCAACTGGTCCTTCAGCGAGCGCACCACCTGTCGCCTGTCCTTCAGCGACTGGGCGTGCTCGATGCGAATTTCAAGAGTCAGTTGAGCGACGGGCATGGCGTCACGAGATTGACACCGCCAGTGTAAGGCGGCTTGCCTCGCATGGAAGATTTTATTTTGAGATTGAGCCAATTGCGGTTAACCGGACGAAACGGGATGAGACACCATCGAGCGTAAACTTTGATCAATACCCATGAGCTGGTCAAGCCAAGTGGGCTGTCCAAGCCGAGGAATCGAGAGGAATCTTTATCATGAGCCAGATCACCGTTGACACCGACCAATGCAAGCGCGATGGGATATGCGTGGCGGTTTGCCCCGCCAGAAGCCTGGTTCTCAATGGAGACGGATTCCCCGAAGAGATACCAGAAAGCCGCTGCATTCTCTGCGGACATTGCGTTGCCGTCTGCCCTTGCGGCGCGCTCACGCACGCCGGCCTGCCACAGGAGGAGTTCTTGCCCGCTGCCAGAAAGCTGCCGGCTCCGGAGGAGATTGACAGCTTCCTGATGAGCCGCCGATCGGTGCGCGAGTTCAAGGACCGGCCCGTCGCGCGGAAGACATTGGAGACGCTTCTGGACGTGGCCCGCCGCGCTCCCACGGCGTCCAACTCCCAGAAGCTGCACTGGATCGTCGTGGAAGACGGAGCCAGCGTTCATGCGCTGTCCGCGGAAGCGATGAACTGCCTGCGCACTTCCGGCATGCCTGCAGCAACGTTGGAGCAATGGGATAACGGTTACGACTTTATCCTGCGTGGCGCGCCTACGGTGATCGTGGCCTGCGCTCCGGCGGACTATGGCTGGGGGAAACAGGATTGCGCCATTGCCCTGACCTATCTTGAACTGGCGGCAGAAGCGCGCGGCCTGGGTGTCTGCTGGGCCGGCTACCTGACCCGCGTCGCCGAGCTGCACGCCCCGCTTCGTCAAGCGCTAGCGGTTCCTGACGGGTATGTCGTCTGCGGCGGCCTCATGCTCGGCGAGCGCAAGTACTCCTATAAGCTGGTTCCGCCCAGGAAACCCCTTAGCGTGCAGTGGAACTGAGTCTGGCCTGGGAATTTCGGCTTTCACGATCGATCCGGCCCTCAAATAGAAGCACCGTGCCCCATCCATTTCGCAGGTTTTATCGCGAAATGGGTGGGAAGGCGCAACACTCTTGAAGGGCCTGACCGCTAGTTCGAGAACTGCACGAGTTGCTTCGCCGTCGGCTTGGGCGTGAACAGGCTCACCACCACCAGCGCCGCCACAGCCGCGAACAGCGCCGGGAAGATGGCGTCGCGATCGGCCAGCAGATGCGGGAAGACCCCTCGCACGCCCGGCAAGTCCCAGACCAGCGTCACCACGGTGCCCGTCCCGATGGCCGCGACCGCGCCCCAGGCTGTTGCCCGCTTGGAGTAGAAGGCCGCCAGGACCACCGGCGTGAGCGCTGCGGAATAAATGGTGTAAGCCCACAGCATCTTCTGGAGAATGCTCTCCGCATACACCGCCTGGTAGAGCGCCCAGCAGCCCAACAACACGACCGCCAGCCGGGAGACAATCAGGACCTGCTTGTTCGAGGCCGCCGGCGCAATGTAGCGCACAAACACGTCTTCAATCAGGTTGGTGGCCGGCGAGAACAGGTAGTTGGAGGCCGTGGAGATGACCTTGGCGAAGACAGCGCCCAGTAGCAAGGCGCCCAACACCGCCGGCAGCCCATGGCGAGCCGTGTACGGAATGATCTCGCGGGGATGCAGGGCGACTTCACCTGTCGGGTAGAGAGCCCGGCCAAACACCGCGATGGACACGATCAGCGTTTCCAGCACCAGGGTGCCGATGATCCAGCCGATGACCGAGACGCGGGCGTCCTTTTCAGACTTGGCGGAAAAGAACTTTTGATACATCACCTGGTTGCCGAGCATGAGTAACATGGTGGGCACCAGGAACTCGAGCGCCCGGACCATTCCCATGCCTGCGGACTGGCGCACATGGTCGGGACTCAGCCGGTAGTTGCCCAGCACCTCAAAATACTGCGGCGGCAGCGAAGCATGCAGGCCAGCCCATCCGCCGGCTTGCAGGAATAGATAGGGCGCCGCGATGATGCAGATGACGGTGACCAGCGTGCCAATCGCCACATCCATATAGGCAACAGACGACATGCCGGCCAGCGCCGTGGTGAGGATGACGAACGCCGCGATGATGTAGGTGCCCAGTTCCGGCGTGACCGTGTCGGGAAAGATCAGGTGCAGCACGTCGCCGCCGCCCTTGAACTGATAGCTGGTGATTCCGATGTAGGCGAAGAGGATGGCAAATGTGCCCAGCACCCGCGCCGTCTGGTTATAGCGGACCTCAAGCAGGTCGGGGAGGGTGAACTGCGCGAACTTGCGCGCGCGGGGAGCGATGAAATAGATGAGCAGGAGTCCCAGCCAGCCCCCGGCCGGCTGCCATAGCGCCGCAAATCCGTTCTTGTAGGCATTCTCTGCCCCGGCAAAGAGCGACCCGGCCCCGATCCACGAGGTGAGCAGCGTGAGCACTAAAACGAACGCCGGCAGCGAGCGGCCTGCCACCAGGTAGTCAGCCTTGGTCTTCACCAGGGAAGTGCGATAGAGTGCCACCGCCAGCAATACGACGACAATAACGGCCAAAACAGCAACATAAAGGTGGGACATCCGCGGGGTTCCTCGTTCTAATTACGGGTTCAGGTCAGTGTACCGGATGTGGTAGATGCACCGCACGAATGATCGGACGTGTCCTGCAGGTAGAGGGATAAGACTGATAGCCAGAAGAACGCGCTTGATAGCCAAAATGAGTCGAACCGCGCGTGGGCCCTTTCTGTTCTATAATCCAATCACGGGCGATTGCTTCTGTTGCGTTACAGGTGCGAGAGCGGCAAGTTCGGAAGTCCGCGGGGCTCCTTAAAGAACGTGTCATAGGTTCAGTATCCCGTTTACCCGTAAGACGTGAAGGCAGTTGCAGAAGTACCCGGAGAGATGGCCGAGTGGCTGAAGGCGGCGGTTTGCTAAACCGTTGTAGGGGGTAAACCCCTACCGGGGGTTCGAATCCCCCTCTCTCCGCCAGCTCATAGCGCAAATTATTGATTCAATGGATATCATTCACAAAACAAACGGATTAACATCAAGATCAAGATAGTGACTCGCATTGTGTGCGCCCCGTGCGGCTCGGCTCGCCCTGCCTGAACGTCATACCTTACAAATCAGAAAGCACCTTGCAACACCCGGTTTGTCATCTGCCTCGCGCGCCGAGGTGCCCCCGATCAAGCGCACGCTGCCGATTGCTTTGTGGAAATCCGCAGGGCTCCTACTGGAATCCCAAAAAAGGAATGATCTGACTCCGGGTGCCAAGCCAAGGCGAGCAAGTGCGGAGGTCCGAACTCTTCTTCTTCAAAGTTTTTTCGACGGTTCAAAGCAGGTCCTCCCTGGATACCGCTCATTTCTGAACGGCGGGACGGATGAGCCGGACTGGAAGGCCAGGTGTGCACTACATCGCATTTTCCAAATACCGCCGATGACGCGCAAAAACTCAAGACCTCAAAATCCCTGAAAACTGGAGTGTCCGGCCTCTGATCACGAACTTGGGCTAGTGCGAAGCAACATCAATCCAGCAAAATCAGCGGGGCTTTAGCCCCTGCGGTCATTTCTTTCACGGATACGAATGGAAGAGCAACGCCGCGACGGAAGAAGCTTTAAGACTCCCGTCGAAACTTGTTCGCCTGTTCGAATGCATTGCGCAACTCGGGCGTGCGAAGGTTTTCGCGCAGATGGGCGAGGCGCTGCTCAAGCGCGAACAGCGCAGCCTGAACCGCTTCCGTATTCGTAAGCGCAATATCGCGCCACATGGAATAGGGGCTCGCGCCCAGTCGAGTCATTTCGCGCAGGGCGCGTCCGCCCACGTCTTTCAGCTCCGGCGCATCGCCCACTTTTTCTTCCAGCAGCGCACTCAGCGCGGTAGCCACGAACTGCGGCAGATGGCTGACCCAGGCAACTAACTCATCGTGGCGCGCCGGGTCAAGATCGATAGTTTTAGAGCCCATCGCGCTGACCCACTCCCGCCAGCCCTTCACCAAAGCCGCCGAATGCGGTGACCGCTGCCAGTCCGGGTCGTCCGTAAACAGCCACACCGCGCCGCGAAACAGATTCGCGTCGCCCAACTCCGCACCGCCGCGCTCCTTGCCCGCCATCGGATGGCCGGGAAGAAACGCCGCGCGTTCGGGCGTATTGAACAGCCGGCCGGCGGCCTCTGTGATTTGTCCCTTGGTGCTGCCCACGTCGGTAACCAGGTGTTCAGAGCCGAGGATGGGACCCAACCGCTCCATCCAATCCAAACTCGCATAGATGGGCACAGCCAACAGCACCACCTGGCTCTCCCGCGCCGCTTGAAGGCCGTCCGCAGCGATGGAGTCGATGGCCCCGGCGGTCAGTGCCGTCTGCGCACCCTCCGCGCCGCGGTTCCAACCGACAATCGAGCCTTGGAAACCAGCCGCACGCAAAGCAAGGCCCACCGATGTGCCCAGCAACCCTGTACCCAGAATGGCAATGCGCTCGATCATGGGTTCTTCCTTGCTCCAACTGCCGTGCACAAGTTCTCGCATTGAAAGGGCACGGCTTTAGCCGTGCCGGCCAAGAAACCAAGTAGCCCATGGGGGAACATTACTGCAACAACTTGTGTGCATCCTCTTCTGATTGGCTCCAAGCGCTTCGACGCAGCCTGAAACAGAGGTAAAGTGAGACGGACACAGGAACAAGTGTAAAGAAGATGAACGGGATCAAGTCGCGCGCCACAGTTAGTGAGAGAAACCCAAGCCTGTAGGCTGAGTAGTCAAGCCCCAAAGCAAACAAAACAAAATGAACAATAACTGCCGCGAGAAACAAGCCGAATCTCCGTCCACCACGTCTCCTGCTCAAATACATAAGTGCGCCTGAGAGTAGTGACGGAGAAGAAAGTAAACCCACAGGCAGCAGAAATCTATTGAACGGGATTGTCAGGATCAAGGAAAGCACGAAGGCTTGTGCAACGAGGAGCGCAAAAATGACTGCTGTGAACTGCGCCACCCAAGCTCCAAGACTCAGATGACCAACACTCGAATCTGCATTCCTCGTCACTTTGACCCTCCTCACAGCAACCCCTACAGCGTTCTTCCCACCGCCCCGGCAATCACGCGTAACTGGCCCATCAACTCGTCGAACTGCTCCAGGTACAAAGTCTGCGCCGCGTCGGAAGCAGCCTTGTCGGCGTTGGGGTGAACCTCAACCAATATAGCGTCCGCGCCCGCGGCCACAGCAGCCCGCGCCATCGGAGCCACCATATCGCGGCGTCCCGTGCCGTGCGAGGGATCGCCCACAATCGGCAGGTGCGAAAGTTTGTGCACCACCGGGATGGCGGACAGATCCATGGTGTTGCGCGTGGCGGTTTCGTAGGTGCGGATGCCGCGCTCGCACAGGATCACATCGTAGTTGCCGCCGGACATGATGTATTCGGTTGAAAGCAGCAGCTCTTCAATGGTGGCGGCGATGCCGCGCTTCAACAGCACGGGCTTCCTCACCTGGCCCAGTTCGCGCAGCAGGTTGAAGTTCTGCATGTTGCGCGCGCCTACCTGGAAGCAGTCGACATAGGGCAGCATGGCTTCAATCTGCGCAATCTCCATCACTTCGCTGACCGTGAGCAGGTCATTGGCCTGGGCCGCCTCGTGCATCAATTGCAGCCCCGGAATGCCCAGCCCCTGGAAGGCGTAGGGTGAGCTGCGCGGTTTGAACGCGCCTCCGCGCAGAAAGCTGGCTCCGGCAGCTTTCACGCGTCCCGCGGTCTGGAAGATCTGTTCGCGGTTTTCGATGGCGCACGGACCGGCCATCACGGCCACCTGCTTGCCGCCCACTTTCACGCCGTTGGGGAACTCAATCACCGTTCCTTCCGGGCGAAAGCCGCGGCCGGCCAGCTTGTAGGGCGAACTGATGCGGTGCACGTGCAACACGCCCGGCAGCACTTCAAACTTGCTCAGGTCTACGCTTGCCGTGGGCCCTACACCGGCCAAAATGGTTTGGCTTGCACCTGTGGTTCGATGAACACCGACTCCGGAATCCACCATGGCGTCGATGACTGCATCGATCTGCTCGTCGGTGGCGTTTTCCTGCATGGCTACGATCATTGTTTCTTCCCTGTCTCTGGCGCTTCAGCGCCTGTGCCTTGGCCCGGCGCAACCGCCTGGGCATTTCTCTCCGATGCCAACTCGTTCCGCTGCAATGCCCGCATCACGTCGATGATCCGCTCGTAGATATGCGTCAGCTCGATGTCCGGCAAGGGGCCCTTGTTGGCCGCGCGCACGTTGGAGTAGATCACCTTTTCGCGCGCCGGTTCATACACCGGCAGCGCCGTTGCAGCCTTCAGGTGACCAATCATGATTGCGGCGCGTGCCCGCTCGCTCAGTAATTCCACAAGCTGGCGGTCCAGAACATCAATTTGGTTTCGCAATTCGTCCAGCGTCATTCCATCCTCGTGTTGAAGGCTTAGCTATTAGCTTTCAGCTTCTAGCTTTGAGCGGACCCTGCGCCTGTTCGCTCCCGGCCCTTTCCAAAGCGCTATTGCTGCTTATGAAGAGGGGGCCAGGAGCTGGCGGCTAGAAGCTAGGGGCTGTTCTTTTTACCGGGCCAGCGCCGCGTGCGGCAGACGAAGGCCCTTGATAAATCGAGCCACTGCGCCGGGTGCTGCTTCCGGATTGGAGCGTTCAATCAGCTCCACAATCGCGCTGCCAACGACCGCGGCATCTGCGAACCGGCCCACCTGCGCTACGTGTTCGCCAGTCGAGATGCCGAACCCCACGGCTATCGGCAGCTTCGTCCATCGCCGAATGCGCGCCACCAGGGATTCGGCGTCCGAGGTCATGTTCTGCTGCGTGCCGGTGATGCCCACGCGCGAAATGGCGTACACAAATCCCTTGGAATGGGTGGCAATCGCCTCAAGCCGGTCGTCGGGACTGGTCGGCGCGGCGAGGAAAACGGGCGCAAGCTTCACGCGGGCCATTTCGGATAGATACTCGCCCGCCTCTTCGACAATCAGGTCGGTCACCAGTACTCCGTCCGCTCCCGCCGCAGCGGCATCGTAGGCAAACTTGCGCAGTCCGTAGTGCAGAATCGGATTGAGATAGCTGAACAGGATCAGGCCGGCGGCCGGCCGCGCCGCGCGAATCTCCCCGGCCAGCGCGATCACATCCTTGAGCCGCGTTCCACGGGCCACTGCGCGATCCATGGCTCTCTGAATCACCGGCCCATCGGCCAGCGGATCGCTGAAGGGCACGCCCAGTTCAATCACGTCCGCACCCGCATCGATGGCCGCAATCGCAATCGCGCGCGTCGCTTCGAGGCTGGGGTCTCCGGCCGTCAAATACACGACCAGTCCGGGTTGATGATCGAATCGAATCGGCATGGTTCTTACGCTCCCTGGATATTCAACTCGTGCGCCAGAATGCCCATATCCTTGTCGCCGCGTCCAGAGAGGTTCACCACCAGTATGTCATGGGGCGCCATCGTGGGAGCAATCCGCAGCGCCTCGGCAACCGCATGCGCGCTCTCCAAAGCCGGCAAAATGCCCTCGGTGCGCGACAGCCTCACCACTGCGTCCAGCGCCGCCGTGTCATCCTGCGAGACATACTCCGCGCGTCCCGAATCGTGCAACGCCGCGTGCTCCGGTCCGATGGAAGCGTAGTCCAGGCCCGCGGAAACCGAATGCGTCAACGCAATCTGCCCGTTCTCATCCTGCAAAATGTAGGAGTAAGTGCCCTGCAATACGCCCGGCGATCCACCATTGAACCGCGCCGCGTGTTCGCCCAGCGCCTTGCCGCGCCCGCCGGCCTCGACGCCAATCAGCCGTACGTTCTTATCGCCAATGAACTCGTAAAACGCGCCGATAGCGTTCGATCCGCCGCCCACGCAGGCAATCACCGCCGTCGGCAGCCGGCCTTCCTTTTCCAGAATCTGCCGCTTCATCTCGATGCTGATGACGCGCTGGAAGTCACGCACCATGGTCGGATAAGGATGCGCGCCCAACGCGCTGCCCAGCACGTAATAGGTGGTCCGGACGTTCGTAACCCAGTCGCGCATGGCCTCGCTGATGGCGTCTTTCAGCGTCTTCGACCCCGAGGAAACCCCGCGGACCTCGGCGCCCAGCAGCCGCATACGCAGCACGTTCAACTCCTGCCGCGCCATGTCCACCTCGCCCATGTAGACCACGCATTCCATGCCCAGCAGCGCGCAGACGGTAGCGGTGGCCACGCCGTGCTGACCCGCGCCCGTCTCGGCGATAATGCGTTTTTTGCCCATCCGCTTGGCGAGCAATCCCTGGCCCAGCGCGTTGTTGATCTTGTGCGCGCCGGTGTGCAGCAGGTCTTCGCGCTTCAGATAGATCTTCGCCCCGCCCAACTGCTCGGTGAGCCGCTTGCAGAAATAGAGCGGCGTCGGACGCCCGGCGTAGTTCGTCAGCAGATCGGAAAGTTCCGCCTGAAACGCCGCATCCGCCTTGGCTATGTTGTACTCGCGCTCCAACTCGTCGAGCGCCGCCACCAGCGTCTCCGGCACATAGCGCCCGCCATAGACGCCAAAGCGCCCCGGCCGCGATTCGGAAGGAACTGAGGGAAGAATGACCGATGCCATGAGCGTCTCCTGCGGGCTTGCGCGAAAATGGGGGAACTTTTCAGTGTACTAGCAGAGACGTACCGGGCTGGGAACTGCGGATCTCCCACTCGCGATATGTCACGCTCCGACCGGATGCCTTCCAAGCCGGATGAGCGGCTTGATGTTGTCTGCGGCGCTGCCCGAGTGACAGGCATAGGATGGGAACGGTCGATGGGGATGCAGTTTGAGCCTATCCGCTTCGGTCAACCGTCCAACAAGTGGAAGTGATCTGTGCCGAATCGAAGACTTTGGGCAGGTACGCACTGAGAGTTCGAAGGGAGAAAATCGCATGAAGTATCCAGGAACGGTCCTGTGCGTTGGCGCTTTGGCGCTGCTCGGAGTGGCGTCGGCATTTTGCCAAAGCGAAAGCAACCAGGGCCAGGGACAGGCCGTAGTGACGGTCCTCCCCAAGCATGAGGGGGTGGTGCCTCCCAGCGTCGCCAATCAAGATCTGGCCGTCAAATTGAACGGCAAGAACGCCAAAGTGACGAAGTGGACCTCGCTTCAGGGGCCTGATAACCGGCTGGAACTGGTGGTGTTGATCGACGGCTCGGCTCGCAACAGCCTCGGAAGCCAGATGGAAGACATCGCCCACTTCATCAACAGCCTGCCGCCGAATACGAAGGCCGCCATCGCGTACATGCAGAATGGAAACGCCGTTTTTGCCACGCCACTGTCGGCGGATCACGCCCAGGTGTTGAGCGCGCTGCATCTGCCCGGAGGGATGCGCGGCTCCAGTGCCAGCCCTTATTTCTGCCTCTCGGACCTTGCCAAGCGCTGGCCGTCTGCGGATCGCAACGCGCGGCGCGAAGTGGTCATGGTGACGGACGGCGTCGACAACTATGAGAGGCAATACGACCCCGACGATCCCTACGTCCAGGCCGCAACCAAGGATGCAGTGAAAGCCCGCCTGGTGGTTTATTCGATCTACTGGAAGAGTCAGGGGTTGGCAGACAACACGGCCTACGCGAACAACACCGGGCAGAATCTACTGGGCCAAGTGGCCGAGGCGACGGGCGGCAAGAATTTCTGGCAGGGGTCGGGCAATCCGGTATCGTTCCAGCCGTTTCTCGACGAGTTGACCCGCCGCTTGCGGAATCAGTATGAGCTTGGATTCGTCGTCCGCTCGAACGGCAAAGCGGAGATGGAGAACTTCAAATTGAAGCTCAGCGCACCCGGAACGGAAGTCGACGCGCCGCAGCAAGTGTTTGTTTACCCTGCTGGCTCCGCACAAGAATAGACGCCCCCGGGGTGTGGGCTACGGCAGGCGTTCTCTGCAACTGCGAGGGGGACCGGTAGCCCGGTCCCCCTCGCAATTCAGCTGCTGTTTCCGGTCACTGTCCGACGCGGAACTGCGTAACGTAGTGATAGAGCCCAAAGACGTTCAGAAGCCAAAGCACGAGCACAATCACCACCACTGCGTTGAGCAATCCTTTGATCGTCCCCTGCATGGGAATGTAACGGTTCACGAGCCATAGGAGAACTCCTACGACAATCAGCGTGAGCAAGACATTGACAAGCGGCATGCCGCACTCTCCATTCAAAGTGTAGAAATCCACCCAGGTTCATTAGCCGCCTGGTTGCGACGGTTCAAGCGGAGATGGCTTTAGCGCCCAGGTCCGTATCCAGCCCCAGGTCCGGGGCCGGGTCCGGGCCCACCCATCAGGTGAGACATGGCGCGCTCATATCCCTTGCGGTAGCCATCGCGGTAATCCTCGCGCAGATCGCGCGAGACCTTGGGATGGCGGAATTCGCCCCGCCTCTCTACGTCCGGCCGACGGTGATGATCGAAATCGCTGCGGGCGCCTTCAACGCCATCGTGGAAGCCCTTGCGCTGCGCCTCGCGGAACTCTTGTGGGGGTTCATCCCATCCACCGTGCTCCTGGCCAATGCCGGGCGCCGGAGACGCGAGAGGTGCGCCGTGTGCAGAGGGACCGGTGGCGAGGATTGCCGCTCCCAGTGAAAGCGAGAGCGCCGAAAGAGCAAACCAATTCAACTTTTTTGTTTCCATTGCGGATATCTCCCTTGTTTCAGATAGAGATGACCCAAACAGGGGTCAAGTTGCCTTGCCATGCCGCTCCAAGCGCCGCCGCACCCGCTCTACCGGCTGCATGTGGCTTATTCCGTGTGGCTTCGCGCTATGCAGTTTGTTGAGCCCTCTGCGGCAATGCGACCTGGCTGCACTCCATTAGTTCCGCAACCCGGCTGCCTTTCTCGCGGGTGGTACCGGCCTCCAAACCGGCTGTCCTGGTGCTTCCCTGCCCTCAGCGACCCGCTGCCTCGCTCCACCCACCAATGGTCTAGCATGGGTTCATGCCTTCGCTTTTGGACATTGAGAGTTTGCAGGTTCGCTTCGGTGCAGCGGAAGCAGTGCGCGGCATCAGCTTGCAATTGGAGCAGGGCGAGGTGCTCGGACTGGTGGGCGAGTCGGGATCGGGCAAAAGCGCTACGGCTTTAGCAATTCTTGGGCTCCTGGGACCAGCTGCGCAGGTTGCGGGTCAGATTCTCTGGCAGCCAGCCGGAGCGAACGGCCAAGGTGAGACTTCGCCCGGTGCCAGCGGTCGCACTGCCCCGGCCATCGACCTGTTGCGACAATCGCCGGCTGCGTTACGACGGCTGCGCGGGCGCGAAATCGCCATGATCTTCCAGGAGCCGATGACGGCGCTGAATCCGGTGATGACGATCGGCCGACAGGTGGCTGAAAGCGCCGAAGCGCACTTCCCTTCCTGGACCGGCGCGGAGTCCAGGCGCAAAGCCCTGGCGGCACTGGAGGCGGTTTCGATTCCCGAGGCGGCGCGGCGCTATGGGGATTATCCGCACCAGTTTTCGGGCGGGCAGCTGCAGAGGATTCTGATCGCCATGGCGCTCATCAACCGGCCGCGCCTGCTGATCGCCGACGAGCCGACCACCGCGCTGGATGTGACGGTTCAGGCGCAGGTGTTGGACCTACTGAAAGACCTGCAGCGCGCGCACGGGCTGGCCATGCTCTTCATTTCCCATGATTTGGCGGTAGTGGGACAGGTGGCCAGCCGGGTGGCCGTGATGCGTGCAGGCCGGATTGTTGAAACGGGCGCGGTACGCGATGTGCTGACGCGGCCGCAGCATGAATACACGCAGAGCCTGTTGGCGGCCGTGCCCACGCTGCGCACGGACAGGAGCCGGCCGCTGGCGATGGTGGAGTAGGGTCCTGAAACACGACCGCCCCTCGGCGAACCAAGAGGCGGGGTGGGTGCGAGTGGATTGGAACTACTCGGCTGCGGCTGTTTCCGCGACGGGCTCGGCAGCTTCGGCGGTCGGTGCCGCAGCAGGAACTTCGTCGGAAGCTTCGGCCAGGACCTTCACCTGAATCTGCGCGGCCACTTCGCGGAACAGCTTGATGGCCACGGTGAATTCGCCCACGGTCTTGAGCGGCTCGTCCAATTGGATCTTGCGACGATCGATCTCGAAGCCCTTGGTCTCAAGAGCGGCGGCGATGTCGACCGTGGTAACCGAACCAAACAGGTGGCCCGCTTCGCCCGACTTGCGGGTAAAGCTGAGCGCGACCGGCGCGAGTTTGGCGGCCAGTTCTTCCGCCTGGGCCTTTTCAGTGGCGGAGCGGCGGGCGGCGGCAAACTTCATCTGCTCGACGACAGCCTTATTGGCTAGAGTGGCCTGCAGCGCCAGCTTGCGGGGCAGCAGAAAGTTGCGGCCGTAGCCGTCGGCCACCTTGACGAGATCGCCGCGGTGGCCAAGATTGGCTACGTCTTCCTTCAGAATTACTTCCATGTGAAACTCTCCCTCGGTACGGGCGGGCGCCCCTGTGGGCGAACTTGTCTTTATAGACAGATGCGCCAATCAATACAGTGCGCCGCGCAGAATTCTACATCTGCATCCGGGAAATTGTCGCCTGCCGGATTCCGTTCGATCGGGGTCACTCCTGATTGCGAAGGAGTTAACCAGGCGGACGGGCGACAGCCCGGGTTTAGTGCCGTGTGGCGAACGGCAGCAGGGCGATGTTCCGGGCCTGCTTGATGGCGCGGGTCAGGCGGCGCTGGTGCGTGGTGCAAACGCCGGTGAGCCGCCTGGGCACGATCTTGCCGCGCTCGGCCACAAACCCTTGCAGCAGCCGAACATCGCGGTAGGGAATCGCGTCGATCTTCTCGGTACAGAACTTGCAGACCTTCTTGCGGCGGAAAAACTTGCCGCGGCCGCCGGGTCCACCGGAAGGCCGTCCGCCAGGTCCGCCGGAGCGGCCACCGGGGCGGGGTCCTGAGCTCTGGTGTGAGCTGGGACCGGAGCCGGAACTGGGGCTGGGACTGGAACTGGGAGCCGAGCCGGATTCCGATCCGGAATTGGCTTGAGGTGTTGCTGCTGCGCCCGTCTCGGGCGCCTTTCCTGAAGTTTCTTCAGCCATGGTATTTCCTCTTCACTCTCTTGGGTCCGGCGGGCGCCAAACGGCGCTCAAGGGACACTGGATCGGGCCGGGGCCGACTACCCCTTACAACGGGGCCGGCACGGCAATTCGCGACAAACTCTAGACACTGGCGGGGGCTGGCTCGGCTGCTTCCGCAACTGCTGCCGGCGCTGCCACAACAGGAGCTGCTGCGACCGGTGCTGCCTCAGGAGCGGCAACAACTGGCGCTGCGGCTGGAGTTGCGACCGCGGCCGGGGCTGCAACAGGCGCCGGGGTGGCAACGGGTGCCGCACGGCGAACTCCGCGCAGCGCCTTCACCTTGGCCAGGCGCTTCTCTTCCTCGTCAATGCGCACGGTGATGAACTTGATGACCGGCTCGGTGACGCGCAGACGGCGCTCGAGTTCCAGAATCACCGGTCCGCCGGCCTCGACGGTAAGCAAAACGTAATTGCCGTCGTTGAACTTGCGCACCATGTAAGCAAGCTTGCGCCGGCCCATCTTCTCGACGGTCTTCACCACTCCGCCGCCGTTGGCGACATTGGTGGAAAAGCCGGCGATCAGCTTGTCGACTTCCTCTTCGACCACATCCGGCCGAACAATGAACATAACCTCATACACACGCGACATCCGGTTTCCTTTTCCGCTGAAGTCCGATGACTCCAGCCACTGCCGCCGGCGGACACACCATAGCGACCGTTGGTTCCTTGCTTCTCACTTCAGAGCTTCGATGGCAACGCCATCCACTGCCTTGATCTGTTGCGTCAATCTGGATCTGCGGATTCATAAGCCGTTGGCCTATTCTCCGCTCCCTGCCTTGCTACTCCTCCGCGGAACCATTTCGCTCGCGGCGGTTAAACTCGTTCATCGCGACTGCCGGCCCTTCGCCGATGATGCGCCGTGTGGCAGTCGCCACCCGGTCCAGCACCTCATCCAGCACCGTCAAATCCGCCTTGCGCATCGGCGAGAGCAGGTAATCCTTGCCGGGACGCCTGCCGCCAACTGCCGCAATGGCCTCTGGTGGTAAATCCAGCCCCACGCCAATGCGAAGCCGCAGCCATTCCTGACTTCCCAGGGACCCGGTGATGCTGCGGGCTCCGTTGTGCCCCGCTGGCGAACCCCGCTCCCTGATCTTGAGGGTCCCCAGTGTCAGGTCCAACTCGTCGTAAATCACGAGCAGGTCCCGGGCCGGGTCGGCCTCAAACTCGCGAACCAGCGCGGCCACAGCCAGCCCGCTCAGGTTCATAAAGGTCTCCGGCTTGGCCAGGATCACCTCGCGCCCTGCCATGCGACAGGTTGCGGTGGCGGCCCGGCAGCGCCGGTTCTGGACCACAACCCCTTCTTGCTCAGCGATGCGGTCGATGGCCATGAACCCCGCGTTATGCGGGGTCCACAGATATTCCAAGCCGGGGTTGCCCAGCCCCACCACAAGAAAGGGGCTGCGCCGTACACCGGGTTCACTTGCCTGGTCCAAGGCTTACTTTTTTGCCTCGGGCTTTTTCGCTGCGGCGTCCTCAGGCTTGCCCTTCTTGGCAACCTCTGGCTCAGCCCCGGCTGCAGCGGCTCCAGCAGCGGCGGCTGCCTCAGCCTCGGCAGCAGTCGGCGCTTCCTCGCGGATGGAGACGACGTGGGCTACGGTCGCATCTTCCGGCATCAGGATCTTGACCGCATCGGAGTGGGGCAAATCGGCAACGCGTATGACGCCGTACATCTCCAAATTGGCGACATCCACGTCGATATGACTAGGAATGTCGGCCGGGAGGCACTCGATTTCCACTTCGCGCAAAACCTGATCCAGAATGCCGCCAGAGGTCCTGACGCCCAGTGGAATGCCCACCAGCTTGACGCGGACGCTGACGCGCAGGGTCTTGTCGAGAGCGATGCGCTTGAGGTCGATGTGGATCAACTGATCCTTGATCGGCTCGCGCTGCCAGTCGACGATCATGGCCTTGGCTCCGGCCTGTCCGGCAACCTCGACGTCGAAGATGGTGTTGTGGCCGGTCTCGGAGAAGAGAATCCGGGAAATCTGCTTGGGGTCCACCTCGATGGCGATCGGGGGCTGGCCGGAACCATACAGGACGGCGGGAATCTTGCCCGCGACGCGCACACGGCGAGCGGCATTCTTGTTGAACTTGCCCTCACGGGGCTTGGCTACGACTACTTCAGGCATTCGATCTCTCGTTTCCATGTATCGGGCACGGTGGAACAGCTCCTAGCTTCTAGCCGCTAGCTCCTAGCTCCTAGCTGGCTGATGCTGATGCGAACTGAATCGTCCCGCTCCCTTTGTGAAAACAGCTCCTAGCTTCCAGCCGCTAGCTTTAGCTGTTTGTTGCTGTGGCGCGCCGAATTCGCTTGGCGATCGATTCGGCGCATTTCCCCCGCTCAATCGCGAGGGCCAATGGGACAAAATGCCTAGCTAGAAACTAGAGGCTAGAAGCTAACAGCTGCTTTTAGCTAAACAGCGTACTCACGCTGGTTTCCATGTGAATGCTCTCAATGGCCGCGCCCAGCAGGCCGGCAATGGAGAGCACTTTGATCTTGGGCAACTTGGCGGCCGCTTCGCGCAGCGGAATGGTGTTGGTGACGACCACCTGCTCCAAACGCGAATTGGCGATACGGTCGATGGCCGGCCCGGAGAGCACGGCGTGGCTGGCTGCAGCGTGAACGGCGGCTGCTCCCGCGGTGTAGAGGGCATCCACCGTCTTGACCAGGGTTCCAGCGGTATCGATGATGTCGTCGATGATGAGGCAGTTCTTGCCCTTCACATCGCCGATCACGTGCATCACTTCCGTCACATTCATATCGGTACGGCGCTTGTCCACAATGGCCAGGGGCGCGCCAATTTTCTGCGCAAAGAACCGCGCGCGCTCCACGCCGCCTGCATCCGGCGAAACCACGGTCAGGTTCGGCAGCGCAAGCTCGCGGAAATAGCTCACCAGCACCGGGCTGGCGAAGAGGTGATCGACGGGGATATTGAAGAAGCCCTGAATCTGGGCCGCGTGCAGGTCGACGAAAAGAGCGCGATTGGCGCCAGCGGTGGTGAGCAGGTCGGCGATGAGCTTGGCGCTGATGGCCACACGGGGGCGATCTTTGCGATCCTGGCGGGCGTACCCGTAGTAGGGCACCACCACCGTGATTCTGGCCGCCGAGGCCCGCTTGAGCGCGTCAATCATGACCAAAAGCTCCACCAGGTGCTGGTCCACCGGATAGCAGGTGGGCTGCACCACAAACACATCTACGCCACGCACGTTTTCGAGCAACTGGAAGTAAACTTCGCCGTCGGCAAAGCGCTGGATCTTGACTTCGCCTACCGGAACGCCAATATAACGGCCGATTTCCTCAGTCAGGGGCCTGTTGGCTGTGCCGGAGAAGAGCTTGAAGCGCTTGTCCTCGCTCAGATTACGGGTGCGCTTACGCTCGGGGGCCGGCTTGAGCACGCTGGCTTTGGCGGCATCCAGTACCGGTGTCACGACCGGACTTACGGTTGGAGTGACAATGGGAGCCGCAACAGGGCTTGAAACTGGAGTGATGACCGGGGGCGCTACCGGAGTAACAACTGGACTCTGCGCCGGCTCCTTTGCAACCACGACATCCCTTGCTACGGTTTCCCTTGCTGCTGTCTCTTTGCCCGCGCCGTCTTTCAGCGTGTTCGACCCGTTTCCCTGCTGCTTCACTTCCGTCGTTCCCGTCAATGTCCCTACTTCCATTTCCGATGACCTCCAAGCTGGTTGGCTTTGGCTGTTTCCGGGTTCCGTTATCAGATTTCAGTTTTCAGGATTCAATGGGCACCGCTGACGGGCTACCACTGCCTACCGACAAACCGACGACTGTTCACAGACTTTGAAGAACTGGCTGGGCGACCAGGATTCGAACCTGGACAAGTGCCTCCAAAGGGCACTGTCCTACCATTAGACGATCGCCCAACGTGAGCAGAACCAGAGCCCCTGCATCCTGCTCAGTGATTGCGAGGTCGCCGCTTCCTGATGGTCGCGTCGACTTGGCTGCACTGCTGCCGGGATACACCAACTCTGCTTCTGCTGTAGACAGCCGCTGGCGAGTCTCTCTCGCCGAACGGATGACTGTCAACACCTTATTGCAGAAGCATTTCGCGCCAGTAGGCGACTCGCGGCTGGGTGCGGGTCAACAGACTCCGAACGCCGGCCGGCCGCAAACGTTCACGCGCCGCTTCCGCATCTTCGCGGGTCAGGTACAACCCAAAAAGAGCCGAACCGGACCCGGACAGCGAGGCCACTAACGACTGGGCGTGGCAGGCTGCCTCCGGTGTACCGTAGCCCGCAAGTGTGCGCTTGATTTCTGCAAGGGAAGGATGCTGGGGGAAAACGACGCGTTCAAAGTCGTTCTGGATCCAGCTACTGATCCCGGTGCGGACAAGCGCGGACTCTTGTGGTCCGGCCAGGTTCTTCCACTTTGAAAGAACACCGGAGGAGCCTGCTCCCGGCCGTCCTTCCGGAATTGCTTCCGCAAAGGCGCTGGCATAGGCGCGGCTCAACTCCTCTAGTTTATCTGTACTCGCCTCGGCGGTCAAACCCTCGGCGATGCAGAGGGCGTCCCAGTCGCGAAAGGCCTGCGGGGTGGAGACGCCGACTTCGGGCGTGGCGACCACACACCAGAGGCATTCGATGTCCGGCAGGGGGTAAACCTGCTGGCCGCGGTCGAGCCCCAGAATGGTGCCTCCGATGAGAAATAGTGGCACGTCGGAGCCCACTTGGGCGGCCATTTGCAAACGACGAGCGGGCGAGCCCTGGGCGGAGATTCCGAGTTCGGTCTCCAATCCCACCAGCGCCGCCACCGCGTTGGCTGATCCAGCGCCCAGGCCGCCTTGCACCGGCAAACGCTTCTCGATGTGGAGGTCGACCTCCGCGGTGATGTTGAACGCATCAAGAGCCAGCACCACCATTTTCCAGGCGGTGTTGCGGGCGTCCGTGGGAACGCGGTCGTCGTTGGATGTAAGGCGAAGGGTGGTTGTCGGCGCTGGATGGGCCGTAACCGTGACCAGGTCGTAGAGCTCCAGAGTCTGGTAAACCGTGGCCAGGGCATGGAATCCGTCGGCGCGCGGTGCGCCGATGTGTAGGCCAAGATTGATCTTTGCGTGCGAGCGAACGGCGGTGGACATACCGATTCATTGTAGGTCAGGGGGCGGAACAAGGATCAGGGATTCGGGGTTAGGGAAGAGCAGAGCGAAAATCTGCGCGGATCGCATTCACACTGCAGCGGTGGACAGCGCCAGGGACTTCGCCTCGCGGAGAATGGCGACCGGATCGCCGACGGGAAGGAACTCCATGGCCGCGTGATGGCGGTAGTTGAGCTGGGCGAGTTTGCGGTAGATGTTGGCATAGTTGAGCTCGCCGCTGCCGGGCTGATGGCGGCCGGGCACGTCGGCGATGTGGATAAGGCCGATGACATCGATGTGCTTGTCGAGCTTCTCGATCAGATTGCCGTACCCCATCTGCTCGTGAAAGATGTCGTAGAGGAACTGGACCTGGGGATGATGGACGGCCCGCACGATATCGATTGCCTCGTCGGCCGAGGTGAGAAAGTATTTGGGA
>Ga0255353_1000806_pt1 | contig 18982 bp, 16 predicted proteins | sample HBST25metaG_FD_189941 | JGI IMG/M metagenome (GOLD analysis project Ga0255353, IMG submission 189941) | Peat soil microbial communities from Stordalen Mire, Sweden - H.B.S.T25 | ecosystem: Environmental > Terrestrial > Soil > Wetlands > Peat | place: Sweden: Norrbotten County, Stordalen Mire...
GCAATCCCGATGCGCAGAGCATCCGCCGCCGCAGTCAATGCCACTTCATCATCGGCCAGAACCACCCCAACCCGCTTCGGCCCCACCTCACGCGCCCGCGTCCTCAACTCCGCGAAGGTGCGAATCCCCTCCATCGCTTGCACGTCCCCTGATTCCATTCCTATCCCTCGTCTGAAAGGCTGAAACTCTCCCCGAAAGAGCTTACGTCGCGCGCCCGGAAATACGCAATTTCCCTCACTCCAAGCGAGGTAAACTGGAATTGCTTGACGAGGACAATCCGCCATGCGGCCATCCGAGGCATTGATCCACCATCGAGACGCAATCCGCCAGCTTGTGATGCAGGCTGGCATGGAGAACCCGCGTGTCTTCGGGAGCGTGGTGCGAGGTGAAGATCGGGAGGATAGCGACCTGGATATTCTGGTCGATCCGGCGCCGCGCGCCAGTCTGCTCGCCATGGAGAAACTCCAGGCCGAATTGGAGAAGGCCACCGGCGTCAAGATCGATCTCCGCGCGCCAGAAGAGATTAATCAACGCTTCCGCGGAAAGGTTCTCACCGAGGCCGCTTCTCTGTGAATGAGAACGAATTCTCGGCGACCCACGTGGCCGTCTTAAATGTGGGGTTGAAAGCCCCAAATCCTCAAAAAATCGGCCTTGCACTCGCCAAACTGGGCGAGAAACTCCTGCGTGGGCGCATATTTAAGGCGTAAGTCTACTGCATTCAATAGTAGATCGTGTGCGTTTCGTAGGGCGTATCTCGATTCCGCATCCTGTGTGCCCACACTCACCTGAACGATGTCCTCGCTGGTGTCTGACTTGGTTAGAGTGGAGAGATAAAACATCGCGCCGGGATGTATGTATGCAGATGCAAGGGTATATGCAATCGGGTGTAGTTCAGCTAACGGACCTGCTTCCTTTGCCATCTCGTGGACAGTTTTCTCACTCCAGTCAAGGTCTTTGGTTGACACTCGTTTCCCACGCGCATATTTCGGCACATGTGCGGCTATCATTTGATCCATGCTGGTTCCTCTGCCTGCCTCTGGAACGTCCTGCAAGACCTTTGCCCACTCAGCGTGGAAGATGTCCAGAAAAGGCGAGGTTTTCTCTGGATGTAAGTTCAAGTGTCTGGCAATAACAACACATTCATACATAGTGCGCGTTGCCCGCAGTGCCGCTCGTCCAAATCCGTCCTTAATCGCGAAGAGGACTTCGTCGGTTATATCTCGGCATGAAACAAGGAGAGGAAAAACAACCTTATCCTCACGCAGACTCGAAGAAGAGGCACCCCCGGAAAACGCCGAATCCATTAACTTACGGACGCGCTCAAGCTCTACGCTGTATTTATTAGCTATCAATTCTTGGATTGTTTCTTCCATGGTCTCGTCCTCCATCAACCGGTAGGATAACGCCATGATTCAAGACCTGTTTTTGGGGAAGCCAAGAACCGTGAACCCCAAAACTCGAAATTGAGGCTGAGCGCTCATGACGCGTTTTCAATCTGCCGGGAGATCCATCGGCTCAGGCTTACGCCTTCGACCGCCGCGCGTAGAACTGCCTTGCGGTGCAGTTCCGGTTCGGTGCGCACCAGAATCTTTCCGTTGAAGGGGCGGTCGGGCTGCTGGCCGGTTTCGGCGCAAAGCTCCAGATAGCTGTCGATGCTCTCGCGGAAGGCGCGCAACAACTCCGTCGCCGTTCTTCCCTCAAAATGAATCACATCCCGAAGCCCTGCTACCGTGCCGGAAAATGTCTTATCATCCGCATCAAAATCGATGAGTCCGGCGGCATAACCTTTGTATTCCATCATGGTTTCTTGAAAAGCATCCCTCAGGGGCTAAAGCCCACGATCATTATGCAGCATTTGCGGCACGACTGAAGAGGTTGCGGAAAAAGGCCTGGACTTGATTCGATCTCCCGATAAGCATCCCTCAGGGCCTAAAGGCCACATTGATTTTGCGGCACTTACGGCACGACTAAAGTCGTGCCCTGATACAAAGCGGCCTTTTGAAACAGCTTCTACGAGTTTTTCCGCAGCCTCTGAAGTTGTGCCCTGATACAGTACGAAGGCGAAATGCAACCGTAGGTCCTTCGACTCCGCTGCGCTCTGCTCAGGATGAGCAAGTGTAGGGAGGGATACACATTTGGTAAAACCGGAAGTGCGGTAGACTAAGCACTGGCAGGAGGACCGGGCGGTCGCTGCCGGAGGCTCGGGCGCAAGTCTGTGTCCGCCGGGGGAGGAAAGTCCGAACTCCGCAGGGCAGTGTGCCGGATAACGTCCGGGACGCGGGCTTCAAAACCCGTGGACGGCCAGTGCCACAGAAAAGATACCGCCTCGGCTACCCCTCTTTCGGGAGGGCGACCCTGAAGCCGCTTGCGGCCTCAGTGCCAGGGTAAGGGTGAAATGGTGCGGTAAGAGCGCACCGCTCCGGCGGTAACGCCGGGGGCAGGGTAAACCCCACACGGAGCAAGACCAAATAGGGAGGGAAGCGTTTGCATCGAGTCATGCGGCGCTGCGCATCTGCCCGATGCGCCCAGGCGGCTCTGGCAATTGCCGAAACCTCCGGGTAGGTCGCTGATGAGTGTCCGCGGCAACGCGGCGCCTAGAGGAATGACCGCACACGACAGAATTCGGCTTACAGGTCCTTTTGCCGAATGCTTTGCACTACCAACGACAGCCCCGGCCGGGAAGCCTTCCCTGCCGGGGCTGGCCATTTTCGCATGGGCATTGCACGCTACAAAAAGCTCCCCCATTGCTGCAACAAGTGTCAGGGCATGACTTCACAGGTCGAGGAAAAACCCACTCAGCGGTTGTGGTTCCGGTCTACACCATTTCCGAAAATGCGTTAGCGATCTCTGCTGTCTCGTTCACTGGGCTGCCAATTGGCATTGCTGCGCTGCCTTCTCGTCAACTATCCCAATGAACGCGGAATCTCTCCCATTTTGCGCAAGAATGGCACCATGGTCAGGCCTTGCACGAAGACGGAGAAGGCGACGACGGCAAAACTGACCGCAATCATTTCTTCGCGCAGCGGGATCGTTGGCGGGAGTCCGAGGGCGAGAGCCAGCGCCACTGCTCCTCGCAAACCGCCCCAGAAGAGGATGTGCTGGTGTTTCCATGTGACGCGCAGCGAGGAACGCGAAAAGAGGAAGCAGCAGGGATAGATGGCAACCGCCCGGCCCAGCGCTACCAGTAAGATCGCAATCACCGCCGGAAGCCAAATGGCCGCGAAATTCTGGCGAGCTTCATGCATTCCGATCAGAAGAAAGACCAGAGAGTTCGCGATGAAGGCAGCGTATTCCCAGAATGCGTGAACAGCTTCTTCCCCTTGTTTTGAAATCACGTTGAGCAAGTTGAAATTGCCCATGACAAGTCCTGCCGTGATGGTAGCCAAGACACCCGACAAGCCAAAGTGGTCGGCAAGCAGGAATGATCCATAGGCAGCGACGGTTGTGAAAGTGATTTCCACTAGATGATCGTCCGTTCGGCCCACAAGCAGAAGCGCTGCCAACGCAACGGCCGCGCCACAGAGGACGCCACCAGCAATTGTCTTCAGAAGCATGGCGGTGATTGCAATCGGCGTGAGCTGTTGGCCCGATGCCAATAGGACAACAACGCCGAATGCAACCGCGGCTGTGCCGTCGTTAAAAAGGCTCTCCGCCTCGATGAGCACCAGCAAACGGCCGTGAGCCTTTGCTTCCTTGAAGGTTGCGATGACGGAAACAGGATCGGTTGCGGCGATGAGAACGCCGAAGACAAGTGCGCTGATCCATTGCCAATTCGCCAGATAGCGCATTCCGGTTGCGGTTACGCAGACCGAAAGCAGAACGCCGAGAGTCGCCAGCACTGCAATCACGGAGAAGTCCCTGCGCAACTGATTCCAGGGAATGCAGTAAGCGGCTTCGAAAAGAAGCGGAGGAAGCAGCGCCGTGAAGATGAGGTCTTTGGTCAGGGCGACCTTTGGCGCAAAGGGCGCAAATGCGAGAATAATTCCCGCCGTAACCAGGCCAACGCTGTAGGGAAGGCGAAGCCGCCGGGTCAGCATGGCGACGACGGCGGCAATCAAGAGCAACAGCGTTAACGATTGAAAATTGAGTTCCATGAGTTTCCGCACGCACTCAGGCCGGTATTGCCCCGTAGACTTCGACTTTATCTACGACAGCCTCAGTCGCGATCTTTCGACTACACATCATCATGCCATGCCCGGGATCGAAAGCTATTTTAAAAGAGCAATGTGCAGGGTAATCGCATGAATTCAAGTCGTCGACCAGACTGGTTCCGTGCTGACGAGACGGGTTCTGATTTGTTGACCGGACTGGATCTGATTTCTATCGCGCCGGAGGCGCAATGGTGGTTAGCCCCGCGCTTCAGCGTGGGGAAAAAGACCAAAAACAGCCAATTAGCCCCGTAGGGGCGATGCAAAACGGCGAATTGGCCATCAAGATAACATTCATGCGATTGCCATGGAGGAACGTGCCAGGCGCCGTTCGGTTCCGTGGCGAGCTGGTACCGCTGGCAGGCCTGCGATTTGGCGAAGAGTACAGCGGCAACTGGGCGATTGAGCATAAAATGATGAAACGCGGCTTTCTAGCCACCAGGTTTTTGACCGCGCAATTTTGTGCGTTCCCAGCATTTTTTCCCAGGTCCGAAAATCCGGACTTGAGGCACCCGGCTAAATGACGCGAGTTCAGGAAACCTCATGGCTCCAAGTAAACGATTCATCTGTATTCACGGTCACTTTTACCAGCCGCCGCGGGAGAATCCGTGGCTGGAGACGGTGGAGACGCAAGACTCTGCCGCGCCCTACCACGACTGGAACGAGCGCGTCTGCGCGGAGTGCTACGCGCCCAACGGTGCGGCGCGCATCGTGAACAGCAAGAACCAGATCACGCGCATTGTGAACAACTACGCGCGCATGAGCTTCAACTTTGGGCCTACGCTGCTTAGCTGGCTGATGGAGAACGCGCCGCGCACCTATCGCATGATCCTGGACGGCGAACGGCGCAGCCGGAAGAGCTTCAAGGCGCACAGCTCGGCGATGGCGCAGGTTTATAACCACATCATTCTGCCGCTGGCCAACCGCCGCGACCGCATCACGCAGATTCGTTGGGGTATCGCCGACTACCAGCGTCATTACGGCACGCCGCCGGAGGGGATGTGGCTGGCGGAGACCGCGGCGGACACGGACTCGCTGGAATTGCTGGCCCAGCACGGCATCAAGTTTACGGTACTGGCGCCGCACCAATGCCTGCATATCCGGAGCCTGAAAGACGGCTCGGACTGGACGGCGACCCCCAACGCCAGCGTGGACACCACGCGGCCCTACCTGGTGCGCTGCGACTCCGGCGTCTCGATTGCCGTCTTTTTCTACGACGGCGCCGCCTCGCGGGCCATTGCCTTCGAAGGGCTGCTGAACTCCGGCGAGGGCCTTGCGGCGCGGCTCAAGGGCGGCTTCAAAGACAACGCGCAGCCGCAACTGGTCCATGTGGCGACGGATGGGGAATCGTACGGCCATCACCACAAATACGGCGAGATGGCGCTGGCTTACGCGCTGCGCCTGCTGGAAGCGGACAAAACCGTCAATCTGACCAACTATGGCGATTATCTGGCGCAGTTTCCGCCCGAATACGAGGCGGAAATTGTGAACAACACTTCGTGGAGCTGCGAGCACGGGGTGGAACGCTGGCGTTCGAACTGCGGCTGCAACGGCGGCAGACAGGGCTGGAACCAGGAGTGGCGCGCGCCGCTGCGCCAGGCGCTGGACGAGCTGCGCGACGCCGTGGCTCCGCTCACGGAACAGGAAGGCAGCAAGCTCTTCCGCGATGTGTGGGCTGCTCGCGACAGCTATATCGAAGTGGTGCTCGATCGCAGAGCGGAGAAGATGGACCGCTTCCTTGCCGAGAATCAGAGCCACCCGCTCACCGAGGCAGAGCGTGTGCGCGCCCTCGAATTGATGGAGATGCAGCGCCACGCGCAGCTGATGTACACCAGTTGCGGCTGGTTCTTCGATGACATTTCTGGCATCGAGACGGTGCAGATCATCGCCTATGCCGCGCGCGTGCTGCAACTGGCGCAGGAGCTGTTTGGAGAGCAGGCGGCGGGGCTGGAGTCCAGGTTTCTTGAGCGGATGGCCGAAGCGCGCTCGAATGTGGCCGCTGCGGGCGACGGAGCCCGCATCTACAAAGAACAGGTTCGAACGATGCAACTCGACCTGGAACAGGTGGCTGCGCATTACGGCATCAGCAGCGTTTTCTCTTCGTTTGCCGAGGAGACCGAGCTGTTCTGCTATCGCGTCCGGCGTCAGGCTTATGACATTTACACCTCCGGCCGCGGACGGCTGGCGCTGGGCCGCGCATCGATTGCCAGCGTCATTACCGGCAAGCAGCAGAGCTTTTCGTTCGCGGTTCTGCACTTCGGGGACCAGAACATTACCGCTGCCGTGAAGCCGTGCAAGGAAGAAGATGCAGCCGAGTTCGAGACTTTCGCCAGGCAGGCGGCGGAACAACTGGAACGCGCCAAATTCCCCGAGGTGATTCGCCTCCTGGACCGCTATTACGGCCGCGTGGACTACTCGCTCACTTCTCTGTTCCGCGACGAGCAGCGGCGCATTGTGCAGGTCATTCTCAGCTCGACTCTATCGAGCATCGAGAACTCGCTCACGACTATCTACGAGGACCACGCAAGTCTGCTGCACTATCTATCGCAAACGAACTTGCCCAAGCCGCCGGCGCTTACACTGGCCGCGGAGTTTGCCGTGAATGCCGGCCTGCGCAAGGCACTCGAGGGTGTGCCCATGGACCAGGCACTGCTGCGCTCCTTCCTCGCACTGGCCAAGGCCGACCAGATTCCGCTGGAGACGCCAACGCTCTCGTACATCGCCGACCAGCGGATGAAGCACGCCATGGTGGAGCTGCAAATTTCCGCCGGGTCGCTGGAGATGCTCGATCGGGCGCTCGGGCTGGCGCGCACGCTGGTGGAGCTGCCTTTCGAGCTGAACTTGTGGCAGGCGCAGAACATCTGGTACGAGATTATGCGCGTTTCAAGCTATGGCCTGACCGCGCTGGCCACCGAAGACTTTTCTCGCTGGGAAAAGGACTTCTGCGAACTGGGCAGTTGCTTGTCGATTGATTACGAGGCGATCAGCGCCCAGGACCTGACGGCGGCGACTACGGGGGATTAGAACGGTTCTGCCCGATGCAGTTTTCCGTCCTTTAGATTGAAGCGGTCGCCGCGCCAGACGATGGTGTTGCCGGCAAAACCCGCCACCCATACTCCCATGGCGATGAGATCGCGCAAGGGCAGCAGCCACAGGTTGGGCAGTACCTGGTGGTCGGCCAGCACTTCGGCGCCCACCGTCATGGCCAGCGCGAGGCGGAGAAAAAAGCTCAACCCAAGCAGCCACAGGCTCAGCGGGCTTAGTCCGCTGGCGAGCAGGTTGAGCAGAGCCCAGCCCAGCCCATGGGTGAAGATGAGGCCGGCGTAGCCCCAGGGGCGCGAGTCGCGGACGGTGCGTGCCCAGCGCAACTGGTGATCGATGTAGCCGCGCCAGGCGTAGGCGGAAAGATTGGTCTCGACGACTTCCGGACTCAGTGCCACGCCGTAGCCTGCGCTGGCTATGCGCGCGCCCAGCTCGTAATCATCGGCCAGATGATCGGCCAGGACTTGCAGACCGCCGATTTTTTCGAGCGCATCACGGCGGACGGCCAGCGTGGAGCCGAGGCCGTAGCGCAGGCCGCCCTCAATCCATTTGGAGAGCAGCACGCCAGCCTGGAAATCGGTGGCGATGCCGAGGGATTCCAGGCGGGACGGAAGGGTTCCGTGGGCGCGGCCACGATAGAGGGCGGTGACGAGACCGACCTGTTGGGAGGGGTTCGCGTGGGATTGCGAGTTCTCTGAAAAGCGTCCCTCAGGGGCTAAAGCCCGCTCCGATTCTAAGCCCATTGCGGCAAGGCTAAAGCCGTGTCCTTTCAAAGCAACGAGACTTTCCCCAGACCGTGTGGCCTCTGAGGGAGTTGCGGTCGGCGCGAAGCAGGCCATTACCCGCTCGAGGTAGCGTGGGCTGACGGTGATGTCGGAGTCGTTGACGAGCAGAAAATCGTAGCGGGCGTGGATGGCGAGTTGAACTAATGAGCTGACCTTGCCGTTGGTTCCCAGGCGTTGTGGACACTCGATGAGGCGAATGGAGTGATCGGGGAATTCGGCTTGCAACTGGGCGACAGCCGCCGCGGCAGGGTCGGAAAGCGTAGAGACGCCGAAGAGCAGTTCGTAGTCGCCTGCGTAGGCCTGGCGGCAATGGCTGCGGAAGGCGTCGATCATGCCAGGGTCGAGTCCCTTGAGGGATTTAAGGATGCTGACGCCGGGAACAAAGGCCGGCAAAGGGGCTCGCCGCTCATTGAGGAAGAGTCGCGCAGCAATCAGGGCAGCGAGGAAATAACCCATTCCGGCTACGGCGAGAATGGTGGTGAGGATCTCAATGGATTGCGCCAAGGCGTGCGGCATCACAGGGGTAAGTGTAACGGAAAAGCAGTGGTCAGTGGACAGTGGTCAGTTTCACGCGCGCGGCCAAAGCTGATTACACATCCTGATCAAGCCGCTTGACTTTCTGTAAGAGCTGCAAACAATTCATCTGTTCGCTGTTCGCTGACCACTATTACTCGTACCTCAGTGCTTCAATGGGGTCCATGCCGGCGGCTTTCCAGGCGGGGTAGATGCCAAAAATCAGGCCGATGGCACAGGAGACAACAAAAGCAATGACCACCCAAGTGAGCGAAAGAGTGGCATGAAGGAATGAGACGGCGAAGTGCAGAATCAGGGTGAGCAAGGCTCCTACGGAGATGCCGAGCAAGCCGCCGACGACGCAGAGGGTGACGGCTTCCAAAGTGAACTGCAGAAGAATGTTCTTTTTGGTTGCGCCGATAGCCTTGCGCACGCCGATTTCGCGGGTACGTTCGGTGACCGAAACCAGCATGATGTTCATTACACCCACGCCGCCCACCATCAGGCTGACGGAAGAAACGGCAACCATGAAGACAAACAGGCTGCCAGTGAGTGAATTCCATAGGCGGGTGAGCGAGTCAGGGCCAAAGATGCCGAAGTTATCGTCCTGTTCGAGACGGACATTGCGGCGGCGGCGAAGCAATTCACGAATCTCGTCGGTCACAAGAGCCTTGTTGGCTTGATCGTCATATTTCACCGTGATCCAGAAATCCTTGACCTCGGGATGAAGCTTGCGGAAGGTTTCCAGCGGAAAGTAGGCGGCGTTGTCCTGCGTGTTGCGGCCGCTGCCGAAGGGCTGGGGTTGCAGGTCAAGGACGCCGATGACGGTGAAGATGCTGCCTTCACAATCGATTTCCTGGCCGAGAGGCGATTCGCCCGGGAAGAGATCCTCGGCGGCGTCATGGCCGAGGACAACGACCTTGGCGCTGCGCTCTTCCTCTGACTCGTTCCATATGCGGCCTTCCAGAAGTTGGATATCCTGCGTTTCTTTTATGTCCGTTGTGTCGCCCTGGATGATGGTGTTCTGAATCTTGTGCGTTCCGTGCTTGAGCGAGACTTTGCCAATGCCCAACTGAAAGTTCTGAATAAAAAGACCGGGGTCGACGGCGACCACGTGAGGTAGTTGGCGCATCGCCTGTCCATCCTCGTAGGTCAACTGCTTGCGATTGAGTTCCTCGGTGCTGGGGCGCTTTCCGAAGGGTACAAAGCGGTAGACCCAGATATCGTTGGTGCCCAGCGTGCGGATGAACTGATCGATATTGGTGTTGAGGCCATTGATGGCCGAAGAGATGAGGATCACCGTGGAGATGCCGATGGTGACGCCGAGAATGGTGAGGGCGGAGCGCAGTTTATTTTTGCGCAGAGTGTCCAGGGCCATGCGGACGGATTCTCTCGAGTCGCTGATGCGCATGATTAAAGCTCCGCTCTCAAGGCCGCGATGGGATCAAGCTGCGCGGCTTTGTGCGCCGGGTAGACTCCGAAGAAGACGCCGACGATGGTGGATACAAACAAACCGGCAAGGACGGACCAGAGTTTTACCTCGGAGGGGAATGCGACGGCGAGCGTAATCACCTTGGCCACACTGATGCCCGCGATGACGCCAATGACGCCGCCGAGCAGGGCCATAGTTGCGGACTCGATAAGGAACTGAAGCAGAATGTCGTTGCGGCGCGCGCCGAGGGCCTTGCGGACACCTATCTCGCGGGTGCGCTCGGTGACCGAGACCAGCATGATGTTCATAATGACGATGCCGCCCACGACCAGCGAGACGCCGGCGATGGATGCCACCACAGCGCCAAAGCCATTGAGAATCTTGCCTAACAGGTTCTGAAAGGTGGCGCTGGTATCGACGGAGAAGGTGTCTGGGGTGCCTGGGGCCAGGTGGCGGCGCGAGCGCATGATGACGCGCAACTCATCGAAGGCCGTATCCATCACCTCGCCTCCGCTGCCGGCATCGGCATAGACCTTAATGCTGGCGTTCGATCCGTGTGTATGCAGATAGGCGGTGAGAGGGACCGCGACCCAGTTATCCATACTCGAGCCCATGATCTTGCCCTGACATTCGCCAACCCCAATCACCGTATAGGGCGCGCCATCCGCGCGAATTTCTTTGCCGAGCGGGTCTCCGGGCCCCAGCATGTTGTTTACGATATCGCAGCCGACGATGGCGACGTGGGTACTGTGCTCGTCTTCGATTTCAGTGAAGGAGCGCCCCGATTCAATATTGAGATTGGAAAGCGCGGGCATGGTCCACGTCCAACCGCGAATGTCGGAGTCCGTAGTGGAGTTGGTTCCGTAGACAACCTTGCCGGTGGAGCTGCGCGAGGCGCCAACGGAGACACAGGATTTGCAGCCGTCAAGAATGGCGCGGTAGTCGTCGAAGGAGACGTCTTTGCGCTTCTGGAAATCGAGATACTCCTCGACCGTGAGAAAGGTTTGCGGCATTTTGCTGACGGTGACCACGCTCGCGCCGTAGGTATTGATCTTTTGGGTCACAAATTGCTTTGCGCCGTTGGTCAGGGTGACGACCGTGATGACGGACGCGACTCCGATGACCACGCCAAGCAGAGTGAGGACGGTGCGCATCTTGTTAGCCCACAAGGATTGAAGCGCGATTTTGAATGCTTCACCGAAGAGCATGGTTCTGCTTTCTGTTCAAGAGCCGGTCTGGCCGCAGTCCGGGGTGAGCGAAACAAACTCCGTTTCGCGAGGAGCAAGGCCAGGCTCCAGCCCGGTCTCTCCAGTGTACGCAATTTCAGTCCTTCTCTTGGACATAAGAAAACCTCGGAAGCCGTTTGAGACTGACTGAAGACAGTCGCGAGAAGGTGTTTTCTCTCATTTTGTGGTACGCAATGGGCCTTAAGGAGGTTCCGTCGCTACGGCAGAGGCTGAGGAAAATGTGTAAATAGAGGCAATTTAACGGAACCGTTTGGCCACCGTCTGACGTAGCATGAATTGGCGCGAATTTTTGCGCGTGTTTTTGAATTGAACCCACAATCACCCATCTGTCTGGAGGCTCGATGAATCGCGTCTATTCCCGCTTTGCGCCTTTTCTGCTGGCATTGTTGGCGCTGCTCCCCGTTTCGACTGTTGCCCAAGCCAAATCTGAAGCCGCTCCTGCGCAGGCGCCGCTGCTGCTGCGTAACCCTTCGCTGAGCCAGGACCGGATAGCCTTCCTTTACGCCGACGACATCTGGACGGTGAGCCGTCAGGGCGGCGAGGCGCAGCGGCTTACCTCCGACGGCGAGGTGTATGCGGGGCCGTTCTATTCGCCTGACGGAGCGTGGATCGCTTATTCGGCCCACCTGAACGGCAACACCGATGCGTATGTTATCCCGGCCACGGGCGGCGTTCCCCGCCGCATCACATGGCACCCGGACGGCAGCCAGGTTCTGGGTTGGTCACCAGATGGGAAGGATGTGCTGATCTCGAGCGGTGCGATAAGCTACCGGCATTTTCTCCGACTCTTCCGTGTTCACGCCGACGGTTCAGGCGTCCCCGAGCCGCTGCCGCTTCCTGCGGCCTTCCAGGGATCGTTCTCGCCCGACGGCCAGTCGATCGCCTATGAGCCCTATACCAAATGGCAGCCAGCGTGGAAGCGCTACGTGGGCGGCCAGACGAGCCCCATCTGGATCGTCAATCTCAAGACCCTGGACCTTGTGAAGGTGCCGCGCGAGAACTCGAACGATTCGAACCCGGTGTGGGTTGGCGGCCAGGTCTACTTCCTTTCAGATCGCGACAGCACAGGAAAGAACAACGGCCCGGTCACGCTCTATCGCTATGACACGAAAAGCCAGCAGGTCTCGCAGGTGGTGGCGAACGATGGGCTGGACATGAAGTCTTTTCAGGCGGGACCTGCCTCTGGCGCGCCCGCGTTGGTGGTGGAGCAGTTTGGGCGCATTCTTCTGCTCGATCCGGCGACGGGCGCGGCCACACCGATCCAGATTTCGATTCACGGCGAACTGGCCAAGCTCGCGCCCCACCGGGTGAACCTTAGCGCGGAGGAAATCCAAAGCGCCAGCCTTTCGCCCAGCGGCGCGCGCGCCGTTCTTGAGGCGCATGGGGAGATCTTCACCGTGCCGGGCGAGAAGGGCGACACGCGCAACCTGACACAGACCTCAGGCGTGGCCGAGCGCGACCCGGCGTGGAGCCCCGACGGCAAAACCATCGCTTACTTTAGCGACGCATCCGGCGAATACCAGCTTTACCTGCACGATCAGACCGGCTTCAAGGCGCCTACTGTGATCGACCTCGGCCCCGAGCCAAGCTACTTCTACGGCCCCGCATGGTCGCCTGACTAGAAGCGTATCGCATACACCGACAAGCACTTACGCTTGTGGTACGTGGATGTGCCGGCGGGCAAGCCGGTGCTGGTGGACAAGGGCACCTATGGCAGCTTTGGTTCGGACTTCGGCCCGGTATGGTCACCGGACTCGAAGTGGATTGCATACCATCGTGATCTTGAAAATCAGTTGAACGCGATATTTCTCTATTCAATGGAGACCCACAAATCGACCCAGGTGACCGATGGAATGAGCGACGCCTTCAGCCCGTCGTTTGACCCCAAAGGCAAATACCTTTACTTCCTGGCTTCGACCGACGACGGCCCTTCGAAGGCGGGCATCGATCTCTCCTCGCTGGATCGCGCGCAAACCGCTGCTGCATACGTGGTGGTGCTGGCCAAGGATGGTGTTTCGCCGGTTCCCCCGGAGAGCGACGACGAGAAGATCAAGGACGAAGCAAAGAAGGACGATAAGAAGGACGCCGACGCCGACAAGAAAGATGAAGGCAAGAAGGACGCGGACAAAAAGGACGGGGACAAGGACAAGAAGGAAGCTGAAAAGCCGGTCGAGGTCAAGGTGGATCTGGAAAAGATCGGCGACCGCATTCTTTCGCTGCCGATTCCGCCGCGCAACTATGGAGCAATCGCAGCGGGCAAGACCGGGGTGATCTACCTCATCGAGACGTCGCCCTTTGGCCGGCCCAGCAGCTACGACGGCGGGCCCGGGATTCGCGCCATCTGGCGGTTCACGCTTGAGAAACGCAAGCCCGAAACGGTACTCGGCGACCTGGACGCGTTCATCCTTTCGTTCGATGGGTCGAAGGCGCTGTATGCGCGCAAGGGCGCATGGACCATCGCATCGGTAGACGATCTAAAGCCCGGCGATGGTGCTCCCGGTAAGCCTCTGAACCTGGGCGGGCTTGAAACTGTGATCGATCCACGCGCCGAGTGGCGGCAGATGTACCACGAGACATGGCGGATCGAGCGCGACTTTCTCTATGACCCGCATACCCACGGGCTGAACATTCCCAAGATCGAGGCCAGGTACAAGCCCTACCTTGACAGCCTGGCCTCCAGGTCTGAATTCAGCTACCTGTCAACCGAGATGCTGGGTGAAATTACCATCGGCCACATGTTTATCCGCGGGCCGCACCAGCCGGACAAGGATCCCAAGACTGGCCTGTTAGGCGCCGACTACAAGACAGAGAACGGCCGCTACCGCATCGCCAAAATCCTCGGCGGGGAAAACTGGATTCCTGGCCTGGCTTCGCCGCTGACTCTGCCGGGCGTCTCCGTTCATGAGGGCGAATACCTGTTGGCGGTGAATGGCCGCGAGCTGAAGGCAGACGATAACCTCTACCAGTTCTTCGACGGGACGGCGGGGCAGCAAACCGTGCTTCATGTGGGCGCGAAGCCCGACGGGAAGGATGCTCGCGACGTTACGGTGGTTCCCATCAGCGACGAGGACGGCCTGCGCAACCTGGACTGGATTGAAGGCAACCGGCGCAAGGTGGGAGAGCTCAGCGGCGGCAAGCTGGCTTATGTCTATATGCCCAACACTGGCGGCCCCGGTTACACCAACTTCAACCGGTACTTCTACTCGCAGCTCGACAAGCAGGGTCTGGTGCTGGACGAACGCTACAACGAGGGCGGCTTCATTGCGGATTATGTCGTCGATGTGCTGAAGCGCTTCCCGCTCAGCGGGGCGATTGAGCGGGACGGCAAGCCGATTCACGACCCGGTGGGCGCCATCTTCGGACCCAAGGTGATGCTTATCAACCAGAACTCCGGTTCCGGCGGTGATGCCATGCCGTGGTATTTCAGGAAGGCTGGCATTGGGAAGTTGGTGGGCACGCGGACGTGGGGCGGACTGGTGGGCATCGGTGGCTTTCCGCAACTGCTTGACGGCGGCGCGGTGACAGCGCCCCGCTACGCGATTTACGGCATCAACGGCGACTGGGAGGTGGAGAACCACGGCATTGCTCCCGATGTGGCTGTCGAGGATCTGCCCAAGGACGTGGCCGCCGGGCATGATCGCCAGCTCGAAACCGGCGTCCAACTGGTGCTGGATGAGCTAAAGGCCCATCCGGTGCCGGAGATCCCCATTCCGCCTTACCCGGATTACCACAAGAACAGCGGGCTGGGGAATCAATAGCAGGTCCGCAGGTCAGCAAAATGCCCCATCTTTTTTGCGAAGAGCGCAAAAAGGGTGGGGCATTCACAAGAGCCTGATGCGAAGCCATTTGCACAAGGCGATCAAGCAACTTCACGATAAGACGCGGCCGTAAGGCGAATCCCCTCGGCGTAGGGCGTTCCCGCAAAACCGAAAGTTTGCGCGAATTTGGACGAATCAAATAGATATGGCGCGTCGTTCTGGTAGAGCATTTCATACACCTCGCCAACCATTGGATTGAACCATCCGAAGATACGAACCATCGGCCTGCTGAGCACACGGTATTTCGGCGGGAGACCCATTTCCTTTGCGGCGCAGGCAATGAACTCTTTCCCAACCAACGGATTCGGCGTGGTGGGCAGATGCCATGTCTGATTCCAAGAGGATTCACTCCCGGCCAGCGTCACCAGGGCTTGCGCCGCGTCCACCGTGTAGGTGTAAGAGTGCGGCAGTGAATCGCTGACGAGACACATGGCCTTCTGGTTCTTGTGGAAAGGCCCGAAAACCATAGTATTTGGTATTCCATTGCCGGCGCGTGGTCCGTAGAAATCGGCTGCCCGCGCAATCATCGCGGTCAGGCTACCGTCCTTCCACTCGTCTATGAGAGAGACGGCGATTTTGGCGCGGATTTCTCCCTTTTTGCTGCATGGGTTGAACGGCGTCTCCTCGGTCATCGCGCCGTTGACCTTTCCGTACATATAGACATTGTCGAAGAAGATCAGCTTTGCGCCGGCGCGTTTGCAGGCCTCGATGGTGTTCGCCATGATGAGCGGCCACGTTGCTGCCCAGAGTTTGTGGTCGTATTTCAGGCCGGCAAGAAGATACACCAGACTGGAGCCCGCCACAGCCTGCGCGGTCTGTTCTTTGTCGCTGAGGTCCGCGGAAACAATCTCCGTGACGCCCGGCGTCGATGCAGGATGGCGGCCTACAAGCCTGAACGGCTGCTTGCTCGCCGCGAGCAGTTTCGACAACTCATTGCTGATGGCGCCGCCCGCTCCAAGAATCGTAATCATGGAAAGTTGTTCCTCCCCTTGATTCGATGCATTGAAATCGACGGCAGGTTCGCCTTATCGGGAACCCCAAGCCGAAAACCAACTACAGCGGTTCTCCAATTGCTGTACTCCGAAAGCACTTCTGCTGAGTGGCTTTTTCCTCAAGAAAAGGCCGCCCTTCACATGTCTGGCAAGGGCACGTGAATTGGAGAACCGCTCTAGGTCTCTGACAGCTTGAAGTTGTACCAGCGATGGGTGCCCCAGGTCCCGATTTTGGGACCTGGGAAAGCACGAACTCGAGGTACGAAATTATGCTGTCAGAGGCCTAGCAGTTGTCCTTCAATTTAAAACGCATTGATCGCCGTCGTAAATTGCAGAACTTTCCCTGTGCCTTCGGTGACGGCGCCCATGGTGTAATTGCTGGTTGAGGCATCGTCGGGAGCTTCGGGTTCCCAATAGATCACTCCCAGCCCCATATTGTTGGGCACGGCATTCATAGCCTTGATCGCTCCCTGCACATCTGTGTAGGCATCGGTTGGATCACTATACAGGTAGCCGATCTCGCAGATGAGCACCGGCTTGCTGTAACGGGAAGCCAGTGTCTGCAGGTTTGTGGTCACCGCAGCGATGTTTGTCGGCCCGTCGTAATAGGAAGCTCCGATGACGTCGAACTTTGCGCCGGCGGCCGCCAGCCCGTCAAAGAACCACTCAAAGTCGCTGAGATTGCTGATTCCGGCAATGTGGATGACGACTTGCGAGGTGCTGCTGGCCGCCTTCACTGCGTTGTAGCCGCTGTTGATCAGGCCGGTGACCTGGGTAAAGTCGTTGCCGTTTACGGTTGTGGAGCCAACCGAGCCGATGGGCCAGAGCATTCCGGTGTTGATCTCGTTGCCCACCTGCACATATTGCGGAGTGACTCCCGCTGCCACCAGCGCCGTCATGAAGTTATAGGTATAGTTGTAGACGTCGGTTTGCAGTTGGGCATAGCTATCACTCGCCCAGGCGGCTGGAGGGGTTTGATGGCCAGGATCAGCCCAGGTGTCGCTGTAATGGAAGTCGATCACGATCTTGAATCCCATCGCACTGGCTGTTTTGGCTAGCGCGATGCTCCCGGCCTGATCGAGGTCGCCCACGCCCAGAACGCCGGACGTGATCGTCGGATTCACAAAGGTACGGATACGGATGGTGTTGACGCCGGAGTTTTTGAGAATCTGCAGCGCGCTGCCGGATGCGCCGGTGGTATCGGTCCAGGTATACCCCATGCTCTCCAGTTGGGTCAGCCATCCAACATCGGCTCCAACAACGGTGGCCGTTGCCGAGGCAGGGGCAATTTTATAAACAGCGGATGCGACCGTGGAGTTTGTGTAACCCGTGGCAACGGCGATAGCCTGGATGGTCTCGGTCGTCGAAGTCGCCGGAGTGGTAATGGTGCCAGAGTAAACAGTTGAGGCGGTGGTGGGCGCCGTTCCGTTGGTGGTGTAATAGATGGTCGCGCCGGCGGTGGTGTCGGAGATGGTAACGGTTTGCGCTGTCGTGTAGGTTCCAGAGGCAGGCGAGAAAGTGGGCGCCGCTGCCGCTGTTGTCGTGGTCGAACCAGATGCGGATGAACCCCCGCAAGCGCTGAGTTGGATTGCCAGAAAAACCAGAGTGAAAACGAGAAGAGTGCGGAGTTTGCGGGTGTGTGCCATGGCGGGATTCATAGTTGCACCCCATGCTAGGCGCGCCAATGCTGCGCACACATCCGACGAAAGTCGGATGCGCGCAAAAAAATTACCGCCCGGAGCTGCCGAAGCCTTTTTCGGCGCGGGCGGACACTTCCAGTGTCTCGACTTCCTGGACGGGGCCGGTGAGGACGGGAACGGGAATCATCTGGGCGATCTTCTCGCCGGCCTTCAGCTCGACGGGAGTCTCGCCGAGGTTGGTCATGAGGATAAGGATTTCGCCGCGATAGCCGGCATCGATGACGCCGGCGGTGGTGACGACGCCGCGCGCGGCCATGGAGGAGCGGTCACGCACCAGCAGGCCGAGCGGCGCGCCGGTGGCGGGATGACGGGCTTCGACGGCAATGCCTGTGCGGACTTTGATGGTTGTGCGTGGAGCAAGCGCGACGCCCTCCAGCGCAAATAGGTCATAACCGAGATCTTCGCCGGGATGGGCGACGACGGGCGCGTGGGAGCCCGGCTCTAGTAATTTCACTCGCAGCATGAATTGATGGTATCAGCGGAACCAGCGGAGGCTAGTGGTGTCCGCCACACAGATGGTCGTTTATCTCTTGAAAGGGCACGGCTTCAGCCGTGCCGTAAACGCAACAAAAAATGGCGGGCTTTAGCCCCTGAGGGACGTATTTCTCCAATTTTGCCTGAAACTCGGAGTTTTCCCGCAGCCTCTTTAGCCCTGAGCGGCATAATCTCGTTCGCCGAAATGCGTCTATGCAGCCAGTCCCAAAGCGGCGGCAGACTAGAATAGAACTCTGGGACGTTTCCCCGCACAGAATCGAGCAGACGCCAATGTTTGAAGTCACCGTGGAGTCCGGTTTTTCTTCCGGGCACTACCTCCGCAACTACAAGGGCAAGTGCGAAAACCCGCACGGCCACAACTACAAGGTTCGCGTCACGCTCGCCGGAGCGGAGCTTGACCCCGCCGGCCTTCTGCTCGACTTCAAGCTGCTCAAGCAGGTCCTGCGCCCGGTCGTCGACCGCATCGATCATCAGATGCTCAACGACCTTGAGCCATTCACCGTCCTGAACCCCTCGGCGGAAAACATCGCCAAGTACTTCTATGAGCAGACCAGCGAACAGCTCGCCGCCATGACCCAGGGCCGCGTGCGCGTGAAGCATCTGACCATATGGGAGACCGATACCTGCACCGCTACTTACTACGAGTAGGCGCTAGTGTCCCGAGTCTGAAATACGCAACACAAAACTGGCTGTCATTCTGAGCGAACGGGGCCCCGAACGTCTTTCAGTTCCGGGGTCCCCAAAGAGCGGTCTTTGCTCTTTGGGGTGGAGTTCGGGGGTGGTGAGTCGAAGAATCTGCGGTTGTTCTTC
>Ga0255353_1000808_pt1 | contig 18977 bp, 20 predicted proteins | sample HBST25metaG_FD_189941 | JGI IMG/M metagenome (GOLD analysis project Ga0255353, IMG submission 189941) | Peat soil microbial communities from Stordalen Mire, Sweden - H.B.S.T25 | ecosystem: Environmental > Terrestrial > Soil > Wetlands > Peat | place: Sweden: Norrbotten County, Stordalen Mire...
AAATTCAACTTGTCCCCGGTGCTGAAATAGTCGCTGAATCGATACGACACACAGGGAATCAGTTCATTGCGTAGCCGTTGCCTCTTCGTCAAAATAGCGCATGAAGTCATGTATATAGTTCCCTTATTTTTTTCCACAGTTGTCCGAAAAACGCATAACTGTCCTCTTCTGTGCAATAGAGGCTCGGAACAAAGATGTATCGTCTTCCCCACTGAGCGCTTTGACTCCTCAATATCTCGATCTTCTGAATTCCGTATGCACGAAGCAGATCACTTCCACCACCTAGCGTAGCGGACATGTAAAGACGCTGCTTGGCATGTCGGAATGGATCGTGAGTGTGCGTAGGCGAGATAAACGGTCGTATTGAAATTTCGTGTGCGGAAACCAGGAAGAAGCAGGACTCAGGGTGATGCTTAATCTGCGACCACGCATACCTGCTATTGTGATCGGTCTCGCCTAAAACCGATTCAAGACGCTCGATGCATTCGGGATGATGTTGAACATCGGCCTGGTCGACTACGCCGACCGGTGCTGTGTTGTCGAAGACCCCCGCAATCTGTGTGCTGGTCATTGCTGGTGATAGCGCACTTAACACATCGTTGAAAAGTTGCGCATCGGTGTGGCGCTTGATGGATACCGTCCACATGCTCGATACAAATTGCTCTCCGCCATGCGCATCATCGAAAATCAATAGATCGGCGTCTCGGATGACAGGGTTAACATTGAACAAATTCGAGTACGTCGTTACAGCGACTGCGGCCTTCGTACGGTACTTTGCTTCTTCAGCGACATCGCGAGTTTCTTTCGTCCCTCGCAAGTCTGCACACGCGATACCGAGGCGCTTTCCTTCTTCGATTACTTGCGATGCAAGCTGGTTTGTAAGGCACAGAAACGCTACTTTCTGCCCGGCAAGCCGCCTCCATTCTGCAATCAGAAGACCAACAGTGGTCTTGCCGGTTCCGGTAGGGAGTTCAAGCGCCAAATCAGCGACATTCTTGAATTTGTCATTGAACTCCCGCAATACGTCCTGCTGCGGACCACGCAAATAGCCATGGCTCTTCGCGCGACCACCGAGCTTGTAAAAGAGCTGCTCTGGGCTTTCGGGTGCCTTATTCTGCTAACGTGCGGAACGCCGGTAGTTTGGGTGACATTTTGGTTCCTTACCTGGAGAACATCGTTTGCTTAAATCATACATCTGAAGGGGATTAGTTCCGGCAAAACGCCGGTCTTGTACCCAACAATCACGCATGTGCAATGGTGCCACTCGCACTGACTTGGGCTTATCAGAGGAACCCCCGGCATCGCGGGGATTCATTGTCCGACATACTGGTTCCGGACGTGTGACTTGCAACGGAAAACCCATCCGTTGGCAGAAGGGGGGTCTCAAGCGGTCTTGCTGCTCTGTAGATTTATCTCGGACGATTTGGATTTGGTGCGGACAAATCGTCCGCGTTCTGAATGATCATTCCCACCTACTCTTATTGATCCGGCCCATAAGTAATGCAACATAAATGAGTTTTCGCCGTCTAAAAGATATGGAAAAGGTTGATTCCCGCAAGTTGCCAGTTGCGGCATTGAATGAGCGTCGACGGCGGGCAGTGAAGTTGCGCGAAGCAGGGACTTCAGTTCGAGAGACGGCGAGTCAGTGCGAATTATCCACACACACGGTTGTGGACGCGCACAAGGCATTTCGGCGTGGGGGCTGGGCAGCCGTAAAGATCAAGCGTCCCGGCCGGCCCAAGGGCAGCGGTCGAAAGCTTGGTTCCCAGCAGGAGCGCGAGATCCAGCGCTTGATCCAGGACCACACGCCCGACCAGTTGAAGATGAGTTTTGCGCTATGGACCCGCCAGGCGGTCAGCGAATTGATCGAAGCGCATTTCGATATCCGCCTGACCGTGCGGAACACAGGCAAGTATTTGAAGCGTTGGGGCTTCTCTCCGCAGAAGCCACTCAAGAAAGCTTACGAGCAATCGCCCATGGCGGTCCATAAGTGGCTCAACGAGAGCTATCCAAAGATCGCCAAACACGCGAAAGCAGAGCATGCCGACATTCAGTGGGGGGACGAAACCGGCTTGCGTTCGGATGATGTGCGTGGTCGCGGCTACGCTCCCAGAGGAAAAACACCTGTGGTGCGCGCCAACGCCAATCGCCAGAGCTTGAGCGTCATCTCCACGGTAACCAACAAAGGGCAGATGCGCTGGAAGGTCTTTTCCGGCGCACTGAATGCCCAGATTCTCATTCACTTTCTGGAACGGCTTACGCGTGGCCAGCAGAAAAAGATCATTCTGATTCTTGATAACCTGCGCGTACATCACTGCAACCTGGTTCAGCAATGGTTGGCAAAGAACGTCGATAAGATCGAGGTCTTTTATCTGCCCAGTTACTCGCCGGAACTGAACCCTGACGAGTTACTCAACGCCGATCTCAAGCAACATGTGACAAAGATCGCGCCAGCTCGAACCAAAATCGCGCTAACCAAGACAGCGGTCAGATCTCTTCGCAGCATTCAAAAACAGCCCCAACGGGTAGAAAACTACTTCAAAAAGGAAGACGTCTGTTATGCCGCCGCGTAGCAATAATTATGGGCCGGAGCAATAGGATCACGAACAGCCTTCGGCAAAGGGTGTTCGTTCCAGGGAGTTCTATGCGGGAATATAAAAACCTTCAAAGCAGCTCGCCGGCCAGCAGCTTCGCGGACGATCTGGTATACAAACCCATTCCGTTCAGCGCCGCTGAACGGCTTTATACCCCGGAAGAAGTCGCTGACCGTCTCGGCGTGTCAGAACGCTGGGTGAGGGACCACGCCACCCGGCGCAATCCCCGCATCCGTGCGGTCAAACTCGGACCTCTTCTCCGCTTCCGCTGGGCCGACGTGGAGCACTTCGTCGCAACACAGAGTATCGACTTTTCCAGGTTCAAAAAGCCGCCTCAGAGGAGTTAAATGAAATCAATCCTCCGCGGCTCAACGAGAGGAGAAGCAAGATGCCAATGAAATACCAGAGAGGCAATGTGTACCTCAAAGGTGTCAAAACGAAGAAGTGGTACGGCAAGTTCCGGGTCTACTACAAGGACCGGAGCGGACAGGAGGTGTGCCAAACGAAACGGGTGGTTCTCGGCGCGAAGTCGGAGATGAAGAAGTGGGAAGCGGAAAAGAAGCTGGAGCAGATCACCGCGATAGCGAACGGCAGCGGCGGCAAAACATCGCTTGCGTTGCTGGCCGACGACAGCGTGACCTTCGGGTGGTTCGTGGAGGAAAGGTATCTCCCCACGCGTCGGGGACGCTGGCGGGTAGCCACGAAGAAAAGCACGGAGTTTGAAATCAGGCGGTATCTGGTGGGCAAGTTCGGGCAGGTTCCCTTACGGGAACTCGATCCCTTCCAACTCCAGATGTGGCTGAACAAACTGGCAGAGAAGTTTTCCGAAACCGTTGTTCGGCACGCTTACGTCAATCTCCGGGCGATTCTGAAGATGGCGCGGAAGCTGAAATTCCTCTCCGAGAACCCGGCGGAAGATTTGGAAATGCCGGAGACCCGCGAAGTGGTGCGCCCCATCATCTCCGCCGAGCAGATTTGCACGCTCATCGACGGGGTTGAAAATCTTCGGGACAAGGCCCTGCTCTGTGTTGGGATATTCTGCGCGACACGCGCCAGCGAGACCTTCGGGTTTACCTGGAAGAGTTACCTCGGGGACCGTCTTCTGGTGCAAGCTACCGCATTCGAGGGCGAGTTCTACGAGGGGAAGGTCAAGACCAGGAGCAGCAAGACGGCTGTACCGCTCCCGGAGGACATTCGTCCTGTCATCGAGGCGTGGAAAAAGGTCTGCGAGGATACCTCACCCGACGCCCTGATGTTCCCAACCTTCGGCCGGGGACGGCGGACCGGAAAGAAGGTCCCGTTCCACTCCAAGAACTTCCTGCGCTGCAAGATCGCGCCAATTGCTGAGAAGCTGAGCATCCCCAGGAAACTCGTGACATTTCAGGTCATGCGCCGCACGCTGGGCACAGACATGCAGGGTCACGGGTCGCTGAAGGATACGCAGATGGTGCTACGCCACGCCAGCATCAAGACGACGGGGGACATTTACGTGCAGGAAATCGCCGAAAGTACGGTCAAGGCGATCAATTCACGTACACGGGCTGTACTCGCCGCGCGCAAGAATGTAGACGACCAAGGCACCCCGGAAACGGGCTCCAATGGGCTCCAAAATGAGGCGCAGGCGTCTGGGGATATGTTGGAGAAAAAGAGGGCGGTGGTGGTCGAAATCAATGCACAGACTGATTCAGGCCATATTCATATTGCGGAGGAGGATGTTGCAAAGAAAGGAGAGAATTTGATGATCCGCGAAGCCGTTCTGAACAACCTCGAAACTCAACGGGCTCCAATGGGCTCCTGTTTGAGAATCGCTGCTTCGTAAGTTGTTGATTTATTGGCTCCTCAGGTAGGACTCGAACCTACAACCCTTCGGTTAACAGTTGAGGTTTTGCCCTTTTCAGCGTTGCTCTCTGTTGCTATATGATGCTTACTTTCAGTTGGTTACAGAAGATTGTTGTCACGACTAAATTGTGGGTAGTACCCACAATTACCCGCTTTTTTGAAGCAGTCTACCCACAAAAGTCCCCACAGTGTTTTTCCATGATTTCTTCGTGCCTCAGATCGCCAAAATGTTAGATCGCCGCCAAATATAACATATAGTGTTATATTTAGTGCATGACCGGAGTCGAGCTCAAAAACGCCCGCAAGGCATCCTCTTGGACGCAAGCCCAAGCTGCCGCACGGCTCGGCGTGACGCAGGCCTATTTGTCGATGGTTGAGCGCGGTGAGCGGGCTGTTTCCTCCGAACTCGCTTCGCGGACCGTAAAAGTCTTTGAGGTTCCAGCCACATCACTTCCTCTCGCGGAGTACCAGACGCGCACCCGCGACGCCAGCTTCTTCCAGACGATGCTGGGAAGCCTGGGCTATCCGGGGTTTGCCTATCTGCGCAGTCCGGTTCGGTTGAATCCGGTGGAACTGCTAATGGAGGCGCTGGACTCGGATGATCTGGACTCGCGGGTCACAGAGGCACTGGCATGGTTGCCCCTGGCCTACCCGCATCTGAACTGGGATTGGCTGACTGCGAATGCGAAGTTGCGGGATCGCCAGAACCGGTTGGGGTTTGTGGTCGAGCTGGCGCGGCAGGCCGCAGAGAGAGGCGGAAGCTCCCAAGTGGGAGAAGAACTGGCCGCACGAGTTGCCAAGTTGGAGCCCTCTCGTCTGGCGAAGGAAGATACTCTATGTAAAGAATCGATGACACGAGCCGAACGTGCTTGGCTACGCAAGCATCGACCAGAATCGGCAGAACACTGGAACCTGCTGACAGACCTTACCGTGGAGCAACTCGATCATGTCGTCCTCTAACCAACCGCCGGAACCGTGGGACTCTTTCTTCAAGGAGTTGGATGAGGCCGTAGATACAACCGTGCGCCTCGACTGCATTGGCGGTTTCGTCGTCACGCTGCTATACGGATTGACGCGGCCCACGGCGGATGTCGATGTGGTCGAGCTTGCGCCGCGTGCTGCCGCCGATGCCATGATGGAACTGGGCATTCGCGGTGGGCCACTCCATCAGAAGTACCGCATCTATCTTGACCGAGTGGCTGTTGCCGCTATCCCGGAGAACTACGAGGATCGCCTTGTCGAGATGTTCCCCGGCGCTTACCGCAACCTCCATCTGCTGGCGCTCGACCCCTACGACCTAGCTCTATCGAAACTCGAAAGAAACAGCCAGAAAGACCGCGACGACGTGCGCTTTCTGGCGCGTAGCATTCCCTTTGACCTCGACGTCTTTCAGGAGCGTTACGCGACGGAATTACGCTGGCAACTCGGCGTTCCCAAGAGAGAAGATTTGACCCTACAACTGTGGCTTGATGCAATCCGGGAAGATCGTGGCATCTAGGCGGAGCGCCATAACATTGCCAGTGGTTCAAATCGTGTGGAAGCGTCTTTTCATCCCGGAAACGATTGAGACCGCAACTTCCTCGGGAAAGTCTTTGGGAAGCTTTTCCAACTCCCGGTCTATCGCTGCCTCCGCCGTATTGCGCAATTCATCGAAGATCGAGATAACGAGTTCTTCGCCGATACCGGCGCGATTTGCGGTTTGAATGAAATGCCGTGCGGCGACTGTCTTGATAATGTAGTGGCGGTTGTCACCCACCGCCATCGCGAGGCGAAACTGGTTGAGTCGAACCTGACGGCTATCTACGCTGGGCTGTGCCGAAATCACGTCGTAAAGCGGCGTCATGTGATAGCGGCCACCGGGTAGCAAAAATACGCTGAAGTTTTTGGCGTGTCCGTCCGTTGCTCCCAGCAGCCAAAAAGCAATCACCGCCTTGAGAAAACTCCGCTGATCCTCTGTGGGCGTATCGCTGCCGCGCAACAATTGAAGAATCGCCTCGACGCCCGGTCCGCCGTCGCTCTGATACTTGCGCGACGGGACAACAGAAAGCGCCTGACAGAAGTCTTCTTGCGGCAAACGTAGCAAGCGGCCGTCCTGCGTCCACAGGCGATCAAAACGCTCGACAATCAGTACGCGACGATCTCCATACGTCGCCATCTGCGCTTTGGCAGCAGGCAAGCCGAGAGCGGCAAGCAACTTCAGGCACAGATATTCGTTTTCGACGCTGTAGGTCAAATCAAGGCCATTCGACAGTTGGCCAATCGATGGCTTGAAGATGTGAGTTGTCGCCGTGGTTCCGTGAGGCTTATACCAGCGCTTGTTCCAATAAAGCAGCGCGGTCTTCTCCTGTGCCCCGGCAATCGAAATGCGGAAATCCTCGTCTTCCCCAATGCCCAATGGAGACGCGGCCAGATTCGCAAGCAAAGCCGAAATTTCCCCCTTGCTGATCGGCGCTCCATCGATTGCGCCGGCTGGCCCCGGATCGACATCCGGCGGCAAAAACTGCAATGCGCCAACACAATCGCGTCCAATGGCATTCAGCAGGCTATAGGCGTCTGTTCCTTCGGCCTGTGCTCGCGCGGCAATTTTCCGGCGAAGTTCGCCATTGTCCGGCAGCAGATTCTCAAAAACCGCCAGAACCAGCGTTCCCGTATAGGCGTCTTCCCGCAGAGGCAAAGAAAGAGAAACCGGCAGCGCGTGTTCCCAAGCCAGCCAACCGGCGTCATATTGAAAGGCGATTGCTCCGGCAAGATCGCGGCGAAGCTGACCGACAAGCCGGCTGTTCAAATAGACATTCAAGGGGACGTAACGACGCTGTCTGGCCATCAGAAGATCCCCTCAATCTCTTTGGTCGAGCCCTTGGTTCGTGGGCGCACAACCAGTTCCAAGTCGAGCGCCGCCAGCATGTCAAACAACGTACCCAGGCGTGCATTGGTTGCTGAATTCTCCAATGCCGAGATCGTTGCCTGGCGCAAATGAATGCGCGCCGCAAGCGTCTCCTGGGAAAGACCTGCCGCTTTTCGGCAGCGCTGCAAAACCATGCCAAGCTGTTTGGGGGTGCGGGTAATCTGGTCCATCGAAACACGCTCCGCGTCATACGGTACGACGTATATATAAGAACTATACGCTGTAGCGTGTAGTTTGTAAACATGCGCTTTAGCGTATATCGCAACAGCTCGACTAAATCTCATTGAATACGGTCGGATGCGATGCTGATCTCAGAAACGGACTTGATGCGTTCCCTCGCGGCATATTCCAGAATGTCTGCTATCCTGCGTCTTTTGGGATCAATGTTGGTAGGATTTCTTCAGACTGGGCGACTTTCGTTACCAATGTTCAAAAGGCAACTCGGGCTCTCACGCATGCTCGGAACCTGTCGATCAATTACTATTCGGGGCATCGATTCTCGGGTCATAGTTAACCCTTGATTGAAAATGGTAGAGGTCGCGACTGCTGAGGTCAACGACTTCTGGTGCTGCTGACCGTTCTTTCAGCAGTTCGGGAATCCACTCTGATTCTTGCGACGAAAAGGCCCACATTCGGGCGTGTCTCACATGTCCTCTATTAAACGCCATAACCTCGGCATCAGAAATATATCGGATTTGAACTTCTGGAAGACGGTTAAGCAGCTTCGCTCGCTTCGCATCCGATGCTTTTATCAGTTGCTCCGCTAACTTGAGGTCATGTGTGATTGTCAAGAAAGCATTGCTGGATACTGGAAAGCGTATCTCAACATCTTTCCGGTTTATGCCGGTTCCATACCCGCTATGCGAATACACCCGAATGACGGGAGTATCGGATGTAATAAACTTCTGGGGGCCGAGTGGGTAATACACTGTGAATTTCATCTGCCGATAATACTGATACAGTTCCATCGCTGGCCCCATAGCCAATTTCAGCTTCTCAAGAGAGTTATCTTTTTCAAGGTCAACTTGGGATTCCTCTATTTCAGCGAGTGTAACCGTGTTCTTCTTGCCATCCTTGCCTATAAGATCTATCGTCTTCTGCGTTGGATTGGCTGCTCGAACTTCACGCAATAGCTTTTCGGTCATAGTCTTTGTGTAGTCGATTGTCCTTTGGAAAGATGCTGGAGTTCGCACTTCTTGGAAAGCCACAAGCATGGCAAGTGCTGTCCTCTCTTCCCATTTCAGCCGAGCATTACCTTTAGCCAGCTTTTGAAGAACCGGCAAGCCTGGATCCTCGACAGTGCGTCCGATGATTTCCTCTAAGCTGTCGTCCCACTCACCCTTTTCATTTTTGAAGGCATAGAAGTTCCTTCCCTTCGCTATATCCTGCGTTCGACGAGGAAACATCTTACCATTTCTCGCGTAGCAAACCAGTTGATTCGCATCCTGAGTGAGAAATCCATCGAGATATGCTTTGGTCACATAGTGCTGTTGTTTTGGTCTTGCCTTCGCCATTGCGTTTGGTCTCTCTCTTCACAATCGTAGATGATTGTTTACACCCGGTTCCACACGGCGCGGATAATGGAAACTTTCAGACACCGATCTTGGTGACCGCTTCTTGAGTTCGGCAAAGGTCAGCATGCAGCTTTGTGCGCAAAACCTCAAGGCTTTAGCGAACTGCGAATCCGAACGAAATAACGTTACGGTTCCATACATCTAGCGGTCGCCACTCGGTAAGCGGGATTTCCCGATTCTGTGCGACCAAGTGGTGAGCAGTAACGTCGCGCGATCTCCTCCGTCGAGGCATCGCTCTCCAACTGGAGTCGATACGGCTTCAATACCTCCGCCAGCGTATCGGGATTAAAGCCAAAGAGGAAGGGCTCACCGCCAACCCTACTCAAAGACCGCCAGCGACGCGCACCGCGAAAGGCTTTGGAGCCATCCAGAGCGCCTTTATCCGTGTAGGTGAATATCAGAAGACTTGACGGAGCCAGCAATCGTGCAAGAACCGCAAGGGTGCTCTGCACGGCGGATTCAGTCAGATAGTCGATGACGCCTTCCCATACCACAACAGCTTGAACGGCGGGATTGTAGCCAGACTCGATGAGCTTCGCTTCGAGGGCGTCATGCACGAAATCCATGGCCACGTACCGAATATTCACCGGCAGCTTGCTCATGCAGGCATGAAGGCGATCCTTTTTCAGGTTCTGTGTGGCTGGATGATCCACTTCAAAGACCGCAACCTCCCCAGCCTCATCCAAACGACAGCCGCGGCTATCGAGCCCTGCTCCCAGCAGCACCAGTTGACGGGCTCCACTTCGGATGGCATCACGCACCACGTCATCGATCGCCCGAGTCCGCACTACGGCGGAACTCCGCGAGTACGGCCACCCCAGATCGAGGATGACATAGACCAGTTTGCCAATGATAGGAAGACGGGCCAAGCGAGCGAACATCCTGTACGAATCCGACAGCAGAGCATAGGCGTATGGATCGTCGAAGAAGCGCCGCGCCGGTCGCTCTTGCGTCTCCAGTGCTCGGCAGAAGGTTATGTACTGAGCCGTTTGGCTTGCTTTTCCGTCTTGCATTGAGGTTCTCTTCTCTTGGAACAACGTTCCAATAATATGCCTGTCAGAATAATCCGGATGAGGTACAACGCTCCGCAAATTGATTGCGCCCTCTCTTTTGAGAATATCCTCCCAACTCTGGCTGTTGCGTGTGAACGGATTCGCAATGAAAATGACGTCGTCGCAAGACGCTCATCATTCTATAGCCTCGCAGGCAGGATCTATTCCAAATGGTTACAGTACAGTTCCAAATAGTTATTGGACACAAAGTCTGAATCAGGTTTACGTTTCGGCATATCGCGGCCTTTCCAGGCCGCTGGAGGTGCCGATGATTGTCTCGCTCACATCCGCCATTCGGCGCAGGATTGTCCGATGGCGTTCTCCTCACTGGATTCGTCCGTTCCTGAGCCTCTTCACTCTGCTCATTGTCTCGCCCGTATTCGCGCACGCACTGAGCAGCTCGCCCTTCGATAGCGGGCTTACCTCTATGCAAACCCTGTTTACAGGAACCGTCGCCAAGGTAGCCAGCCTGATCGCCATCGTGGTGGGCGGCTACCAGTTCGCGCATGGCGAACCGGGCGCGAAGAAAACCCTGGCCGGTGTTGCCGCCGGAACAGGAATTGCTGTGATGGCAACCAACGTTTTGACCTGGCTGTGGGGCAGCTAGCCGCAGCCAGTCATCAAGAGTGAGGGGCGTCGATGCAAACACACATCAATAGCCGGAGAACAAACCGCGTCTACAAGAGCTTGCACAAGCCCCTCACATACCTTGGCGTTGAACGCACTCTGTTCTATTTCGTTTGCGTCGGAGCTGTTGGCGCATTCAACCTCTTCAACAGCCTGATCGCAGGGCTTGCCGTATTCATCGGCGGATACGCCTTCGGGTGTTGGGTCACAACCAGCGACCCGGCCTTCTTGCGCATCCTCGCCAAATCCGAAAGGTACAAGTTGCGCTATGACGCGGCCAAGCAGAGCGCGCCGCGTGTGGAGGTGCTTTGATGCTGCGCCTGGATAAAGTCATCAAACCGTGGAAGGACGCCGCCGCACTCTGCGACCACATCAACCTATATGGTTTCTGGAACGAAACGACGTTTCTCACCAAGAGCGGCGACCTCGGCATGGTGCTGGGAGTTCCCGGCGTGGACTACGAAAGCCTCGACCACGCCAGTCAGGAGTATGCGGTCAAACGGCTGGAATCCGCCCTCAAATCATTCGGACCTGGATTCCACGTCTACCAATATCTCTTCAAATCGAACCGGCCGGATATTCCTTTTGCCAGCTACGACGATCCTGTCGTGCAGGCGGCCATCGAGCAGCGCAAACAGTTCTTCGAGGCGAAACGCGATCACCTCTATCAGATCGAAATCTTCTACTGCATCCTGCTCGAAGGCCCGCGCTCGAAGACCGGTCTGATGGCCGCTCTGTCGCGCCTCTTCAGCGATCCCGCCGGCGCGGGCGCTGAGTTGAAGGCGCAATTCATCGGCAATAGTATGAAAACGCTGCTGCGCTCGCAGATCGAAAGCGACCTCGCGCAGCTCAGCCAGCGCGTGCAGGCGTTTGCGCGCCAACTGAGCGATTTCATGCAGATCGAGATTCTGGATCAAAACGGCCAGTTCCGTTTCTTCCGTCGGCTGCTCAACTACGATGAGCGGCGCATTGCCGGACGGCCGAGGCACACGCAGTTCCTCGATTACCAGGTGGTCAACTCCGATCTTGAAGCCGAGCGAGACCATCTACGCATTGGTGGACACATCGTCCGCGTACTGACCATGAAAGAGGCCATCGGCGAAACGCGGCCCCTTGTGCTCGACGCCCTGCTCAAGATTCCGGGCAACTTCTACGTTATGACCGAATGGATGCCCCTTGCCGCCGACAAGGCGCGCAAGGAAGTGGACAAGCGCCGCCGCCACTTCAATATCTCGAAGACTGGATTCGTCTCGCAACTTGGCAACAGTGACACCGCAGTGAATCCCCGCGATGTGCTGGTTGATGAATCGAAGCAGGCGGACATCGAAAACCTCGGCGACTGCCTGCGCGATCTTGGCGAGGGCCAATCGCTGGGCGAGTTCTCGCTGACCATTGTGCTGTATGGAGAGGACAAACGCCAGTTGGATCAGCTCGCCGGAGAGTTTACCGGCGTATTTACCAACGCGGACGGCAATCTCTTCATCGAGACCTACAACCAGCTCAACGCCTACTTCGCCACGATTCCCGGCAACTACACGATGAATCTGCGCCGGATGTTCCTGCTGAATACAAACTATGCCGACTTGAGCTTTCTGTTTACGATCCTGCCCGGAGAGAGGACGAACGCGCATCTCGGTACGGAGTATCTGGCTGCGCTCGAAACCGAAAACAGCACGCCGTACTTCCTGAATCTGCATAATGGCGAAGTTGCGCACACACTGATTCTCGGCATGACAGGATCTGGTAAATCGTACCTGTGTTGCTTCCTGTTGCAAAACGCGCAGAAGTACGCGCCGCTGACCTTCATCTTCGACATCGGCGGCAGCTTCGAATCGCTGACAACGATCTTTGGTGGTTCGTATCTCAACGTCGGCCAGGAGGCGCGGGACTTCACCATCAATCCTTTCTCGCTGCCGCAGACCAAGGAGAACCTGCAATTCCTCTTCAGCTTCTTCCGCGTGCTCATCGAGGGCAACGAGCAGCGTTACCGACTGGACTTCAAGGAAGAGCGCAAGCTGTGGGATGCCATTGAGCGGGTGTATATGCTGGAGCCAGACCAGCGCACCATGTCGAACTTCGCCAACATCGTTGGCGAGTTGAAGGAACGCTTGCACCGCTGGACGCGCGGCGGGCAATACGGTTTCCTTTTCGACAACGCCGAAGATACGCTGTCTTTCAGCCGCTTCCAGACTTTCAACTTCCACGGCTGGGGGGATGCGCCAGATGTGCTGGAGCCACTGCTCTTCTATGTGTTGCACCGGGCAAGCAATGAGATTGGCGATCCGAAAAAGCTGGCCACTTTCAAGCTCTTCCTGCTCGATGAGGCTTGGCTCTTCATTCGTAACGAGACCATCCGCAATTACATCGTGCAGGCGCAGAAGACTTGGCGCAAGCACAACGCCGCGATGATTCTGGCCACGCAGTCGATCAAGGAACTTCAGGAATCAGGCATGTTGCAGATTGTCTCCGAAAGCTGCCCGACAAAAATCTTTCTGGCCAATCCGGAAATGGATCGCGACGTGTACCGCGAGGCGTTTCACTTGAACGACACGGAACTCGATCTGATCGCCGGTCTCGTTCCTCCGGGCCAGATGCTCATTCGCAAGATGAAGACCTCGAAAAAGGTCCAGTTGAATGTCGATTCTATCTCGCACTGGACGGCCACCAACAATGCCCGCGACAACCTGAAGAAGCGCGATTACTTCGAGCGCTTCGGCATCGCCGATGGCTTGCGCCATCTGGCGGAAGACTTTCCCTTCCGGCCGCGCACCGCAGCCGGTCTCCCACCAACTCAACCGAAAGGAGCTGTTCGATGAATCTTAAGCCTATTTGCATCGCCGGGCTTGCCCTGGCGCTTTCGCCACTTGGAGCTTTGGCGCAGGATGCTTCTGCCCGTACCGTGCAGTATCACTCGCAGGACATCGTTCCCATTCACGCCAAGCTGAAGTACACAACCCTGATCGAAGTTCCGACAACCGAGAAGATCATGGAGGCCGCTACCGGCGACAAAGACTTTTGGGTTGTTGATGTGGTGGGCAACTTCTGCTTTGTACATCCCGCCAAGGCTGGTATCAACTCCAATCTCAACCTCATCACCGACAAGGGCAACATCTATTCCTTCACTTTGCAGGACGTATCCGGCACATCCCAGATGCCGGACCTGAAAGTGCTGATTGAGCCCGCCGACCACTCCTCCATAGTCGCGGCCAGCGGCCCGCCGCAGTTTGTTCCCGCTGCGCAATTGGAGCAGTCCAAGCAGCAGCTTGTAGCTCTTCAGTCGCACGTCTCCCAAGCAGTAGATGAATACAAGAGTGCCTACCCAACGGAACTCAAGTTCGATTACGTTTACAAGCGGAACGAAGCGCCCTTCGATATTCAGTCGATCTATCACGACGACAAGTTCACCTACATCAAGACCAATGCGCCGGAAAAGTTCAGCGTGTACGAAATGAAGGACGGCAAGCCGAATCTCGTTACCTATGACCTACGGGACGGGACATATATCATCCCGAAGGTTATGGACTCGGGATACGTGGAACTGGGCAAGAAAAAGATGGAGTTCACACGCAAAGGATAAACGCGAGGTGCGAGATGGCAGAACCAATCATCAACTCTCAGAGTAGTGCGCCTACAGAACCGGAATTGCGCCAGACCCCGCACGAACCGATGGGCGTTTTGCGCAAGAACCTGAAACCTCTGCTCTATCTTGGTGTAGCGGGGCTGGTCATCGCGGCGGCGGTCTTCAGTAGCACCGGCAAGAAGACGCCTGCGCAGCAGGCAGCGGCATCACATGAGCCGCCGCAGCCGATGGTGCAGGACAACACCGACAACAACGTGCAGGATCTCAAGAACCAGCTTGCCACGGAAAAGCAGCAGGGTACACAGGCTGGCATGACCCAGGCCTCGGCCATGTCCGCATACAGCCCCACGGGACAACAAACGCCGTGTGTCCCTGGCCAAACCTGCCCGCAGCAACAAAACGGTTACGGGCAAGCCGCAGGAGAGCCGCAGCTTTCTCCGGCGCAACAGGAGGCGCAGCAACTCGCCATCAAAGAACGGCAGCTTGCATATGATTCTCGCTTTGCCTCGAATCTTGTCTATGCACACCAAAGCGATGCTGCTTCTCAGCAGCAGATCACTCCTGCCGCTGTTTCCGGCCAGCCAGTAAGTAGCCTCGTCGCTTCACGCGCGGCGGGCGATCCGTCGTCCGCCACTGCCGGGCAAACTTCCGTCAAACGCAGCGCGGAAGTCAATATCGATTCCGCCGTGGGCCAGCCTTATGTGATCTACGAGGGTACGACTCTGGACACCGTACTGATGAACCGGCTCGACGGCGACGCCGTCGGCCCGGTGAAGGTGCTCGTATCCAATCCTGTCTACTCGCACGATCACCAGCACGTCCTGATTCCTGACGGAACTGTTGTGCTGGGCAAGGCCAAGAAGATCGGTTCCGCCGGCTTCGGCCAGCAGCGCCGCATGGCCGTCGCCTTCCATCGCATGATTATGCCGGATGGCTATTCGGTCGATCTTGACCAGTTCCACGGCCTCGATCAGATTGGCGCAGAAGGTTTGAAGGACAAGGTCAATAACCACTACTTGCAAATCTTTGGCGCGTCGATTGCGCTTGGCATCGTGGCCGGCGCAGCAGAGATTGAACAGGGTGGCGGAACGATCAGTACCAGCGGTTCCCAGGCATTTACCACGGGAACCGCCAGCAGCGTTTCGCAGTCGGCTACGACGGTCCTCGACCGCTTCATTCAGATACCGCCGACGATCACTATCCGCGAAGGGCATCGCGTGAAGGTTTACTTCACCCAGGATATGCTCCTTCCGGCCTACGAAAACCACACCATTTCACAGACATTTTGAAGGAGATATTCATGTACAGCATGGCCAGAATCTTCGCACTTATCACAGTTCTTGTCCTCGTACTTTCCGGCTGCCAGAGCCATCAAGCCAGGATCGATGCGCTCCAGAAGGAGTACGACCAGATCAACCAACAATTCGCCAAGGACTGCTCTGCTGAATATCTCAAGGTTCCGCCTACGCTCAGTCCGAAGTGTGCTGACGAAAACAAGCACATGAAGGACACTTGGGACCAGTTGCAAGCAGAGCGAATGAAGAAGTAATTTCACGGAGGACAAAATGAAATTCTCGCTCACGTTCGCACTCGTTGCGGCGGCAGGATTTGTGTCGCCCGCACAGGCTCAACTCGGCTCTGGGATCGTTTTCGACCCTACGCAATCAGCGCACGCTGTCCAGCAGATTGAGCAATCCAGCCAGCTCTATACGACAACAGTAGAGACGACGCGGAACGTCATCGCCGCGTACAACCTCGCGCAGCACATGACGACGCTGCCGCAGACGCTCTACACCTCTTTCAGCAACCTCGGGCGTCAGCAATGGACCACGCTGACCATGCCCTCGAACACCTATGGAAACTCCCTTGTATGGATGAACTCCGCTTCCACGGGGTACGGCGCAGCGTCGGCGAACCAGACGGCCAGCATACCGCGCACGGGGCAGATTGCCGGATATAGTTCACTGAGTTCTCAGGGCCAGCAGACCATCGCGGCGCGCGGCGCAACGGTCGATCTTTCGGACGCTGTAAACGCCAGCAGCTTGCAGACCATCGGAACCATCCGCGCGAATGCCGCGCAGCGGGAATCTGACATCAGCCAACTGGAAGCTGCCACCCACTCCACCGACTCAGCCCAACACACTGAGATGGCAACTTTGCAGCGCATCAATCAGGCGCTCCTGATCGAGTTACGAACGCAGCAGGAAACCAACCAGCTCCTCCAGGCGCAGGCGTTGCAACAACTCATCGGACAAAAGGTTCAGCAGGACAACCTCAAGTCGCTCTTTCAGGCAGGCAACAGCTACCAGCAGAGCTTCAACAGCGTGACCCCACAGCAGACGAGTTCCGGTACGCAGTGGGCATTTCACTACTGAGGGAAAGGAGCGCCGGAAATGGATTTTCTCATCCTCATCAAGAACGGCTGCGACAGTCTGACATCAACCGCATCACCGTCCATCGATTCGCTGGGGTTGCGGATGGTGATTGCGCTCGCCACAATCATGCTCGTCTGGTTTGGCGTACAAGAATCATTGGCATCGGCTCAGGGCGGCTCCGGCTTCAACATCGCAAAGTTCATCAGCTTCTTCATGCTGATTACCTTCGCTTACTGCTTTGTGAAGTTTTACGATGGCTCAATTCCGGGCATTGGATACTCGCTCAAGAGCTTCATCAGCGGTGGAACCAGCAGCCTTGTCGATTACATCGGAAGCGACTCGACGCAGGAAGTGCAGACCACCATTCACACGGCATTGAGCAAAGTCGGAACCATGTCCCCTTCGTTGACTGAGCCGTATACGCTGCTCTGCACCTATACGGTTCAGATCATCCTCAGCATCCTGACCGCGCTGATCGGTGTCATCATCGCCTATGGCGCTATCGGAGCGGCGGTCATTGGCCTGCTCGGACCGGTATTCATCCCGTGGATGGTTTTCGACAAGACCGACTTCCTCTTCTGGGGATGGCTCAAGGCTTTTCTTGGCTTCGAGTTCTACAAGGTCGTAGCCGCGGCAACGATGAGCGTGATGAGCCACCTTCTCATCTCTTATCTCACCAGCGGCGCAATGAACGTGAGCAGTCCTTCCAATCTGATTTACGTGATGCCGGGCCTACTCATTCTCTGCATTGTCGCCGGCTTCGTTCTCCTCAAGATTCCCACCATGACCGCGACGCTCTTCTCCGGCCATACCGGAGGCCACGGAATGGGAATGGGCGGTCTGATTACGGCAGCAATTATCCGAGCTGTATAGGTGGTAAGGAGGCAACGAAATGGCGACCATGATCAGACCCACATCCAACATCACCCGCGCAGCAGAGCGGTACTTGGAACAGTACGGCGACCCGTTGGTCATGAACACGTATTTGAAGGTAACGGTCCTCGTCCTCTGCGCGGTCTGCTTGACGTTGGCGGCGCTTGCTTATAAGAGTCAGCAGGCGCTCGCCAATATGCACCCCATGATTGTCCGCATCAACGACGTGGGCCGAGCGGAAGCCATCGACTACAGGAACTTTCAGTACCGCCCGCAGGAGGCAGAGAACAAATACTATCTCACCCGCTGGGCGGAACTCTATTTCGCGCGCAATCGCTTCACGATAGAGCGCGACCAGACCAATGCGCTGTACTTTCTGAACAGCGACGTGCAGCGGGCTGTAATCGAGCAGGAACGCAAGGACAACATCATCCAGACTTACGTCCGGGACAGTACGCTTCCGTACGTCGATGTGGAGGTCAAGAACGTCGTCCTTGACGACCTGCAGCAGTCACCCTATTCGGCGCGTGTCGAGTTCGAGAAGGTCTACACGAATACGGCGGATCATTCGGAACTCAAGCGCGAGCGTTGGACAGCCAGCGTCACCTACGTCTTCCGCGACAGCGTGCAGAACAATGAATTGGCGGTGAACCCTCTCGGGTTGACCATCGTCCGCTTCCGGGCCGACCAGGCGTTTCAGTAACAAAGCCACTCCCATAACGAGGTGCTTTCATGTCCACACGCGGCCACAAATCGCGGCAGCTACGCCCTTCGTTTCTTCGCAGACAGAACAATGCCTCATCACGAGCGATGAGACGGTATGGCCCATCGCTGCAAGCCGTCCTTGTACAGGCGGCAAAGAGACGGTTCCGCGTCATGCGGTGTGAGGCTGGCTTGCCGGGGGTGCCTCTTGCTATGCGTGCCATGAAACGTTCGTCTCCCCGTTTCCTCCCTTGCTTGTCCGGTCACACGCTTCGGGCTTTATCCGACGCCCGGCGGCACAGCGCCGCTCTGCTTTCCGGACTCCTCTCCCAAAGCGAGTTTGGGCCCCTGCTCCAGAATGCGCGGCTTGGCACTTGGGAGTCGAGCTCCTCGCTCGGGCTTCGCCAAGGGGTGACCCGGTCAATCCGGGAATTCAACTCAGGAGAATTCACCATGTATCAGAACCGCATTTCTCTCATCGGCTTCCTCGGCCAAAACGCCACCACCTACACCGCCAACAACGCCAGCTTCACCGTCCTCTCGCTTGCCACCAAGAGTTCGTACAAGGACAAGAAGACCGGCGAGTACAAGGGCCATACCGAATGGCATCGCTGCATCGTTTGGGGCAAGCTGTCTGAGTACGCGAAGACGCTCACGAAGGGCGCGCATCTGGCCATCGACGGTGAATTGCGCAGCCGCGAGCGTGTGGACAAGAAGACTAGCGCCAAACAGCGCGTATGGGAAGTGCGCGTGGCTTCGATCCTGAAGCTCGACCGCGCCGAGAAGGCCGCCCCGGAAGAGGCGGAAGAGGCCACCCCCGACACGAATCAGGACGTGCCCGAATAGGGCACGTTCG
>Ga0255353_1000814_pt1 | contig 18920 bp, 16 predicted proteins | sample HBST25metaG_FD_189941 | JGI IMG/M metagenome (GOLD analysis project Ga0255353, IMG submission 189941) | Peat soil microbial communities from Stordalen Mire, Sweden - H.B.S.T25 | ecosystem: Environmental > Terrestrial > Soil > Wetlands > Peat | place: Sweden: Norrbotten County, Stordalen Mire...
CGAAAGGCTGACGTGCACACTTCTTACGACCAGTCGTGTCCACTTCAATCAATCGTGGACACATACGGTCCCATCCCTCACAAAGCCCCACCCCTCGTCCAGACGGCCAGAACGTCACGCTTACGTTCCAAGGCGGTAAATCATCAAATTACTTAGAGCCTGTTATTAACTTTCCCGCTCAGGCGAAAGTCAATAACAGGCTCTATGAACTTTTTGGAAATAGTGTAAACTCGCAAAAGTTGTAAATGTGGGTTTTTCTCGAGGAAAACCGACTCAGCAGTTGTGCTTTCGATCTGCATCATTTCCCAAAATGCTTTAGGCCGATGCGTTCTCTTGAAGCCCGATTCAACTTACCCAAATTCCTCCGAGTGATTTGAGCCATTCAACTGTTTCCATGACCCCATCTTCCAGCGAATACTTGCCGCTTCCCAAGAGCGCAATGGTAGGTGCCATATTCACAAGATAGTTCTGCGTCATGCTTCGATATCGGCTTGTAAACAAGGGGAATTTCCGTCCGGTACACCTTACAGCATCGCCAATAAGCGCAATTCCCCGCAATACAGGTCGCGGGACGACGCGCGGCGCTTGGCCAGTAAGTGCCCAGGTAAACGCAGTAACCCATAGCTTGATGTCCGCGGGAGGATCCCCTAAGTAAATCGTCTTTCCAGAAACCGCATTTGCCGGCACGGTGAGAATCTTCACCGTATATCCAGCTACGTTGCCTACGTACCCATATGCGCGGACGACCGCTGCGCCCCCAGGATGAAAGTATTGCCCCTTTTTCACTACCCTCCAAAACTCATGCGGATAGCGGGGATGCCATGGCCCCCAAATATTCGTAGGACGTACAATGGTCCAAATGCCTGGAAGGCCCGTATCCAGGCGAACCATCTCCTCCATCCTGCTCTTGCTCTCTCCATAAAGATTCACTGGGCGATATTCCCGGTCGTTACTTGCCAGCGGGCCTGCTCGCACTACATATTGGCTCGAATAATATACTGTGCGCTCCACGCTTCCTGCCGTCTTGATAGCTTCCATAAAATTCGCACTGCCATCTATGTTGATCCGGTAGTCATCCAAAGTGCGTCCGTCGCTATCTGTGCGGGCAGCCATGTGAATCGCATGAGTCGGGCAAAATTCCACAACGGCAGCCATAAACGTTGCTTTGTTAAGAAGGTCGCCTCTGTGCCAAAACTGCAAATGACTGGCGAGCTTTGGCTTTTCCTGGTCGATGTTCAGGATGTCAATTCCCGGAAATGCGCAAAGCATCTCTTCTATTATGCGCGTTCCAATGAAACCACTTCCCCCGGTTACTAATACTCGCATTCTTGTCACTTATCCTCTCAATTGGGATAGCGCGCTCTTCATGGCTCTACGATGCAAGTCGAGCGTGAAGTATCGCAAATATCTCTCTCGCGCTTTTCGGCCCATTTTGTCGCGAAGAGAAGAGTCGCTGGCTAATAAAGCCAAAGCGTAGCGGCAGCTATCGGCATCACGCGACTCGCAAAGAATCGCACAGCGTCCGTCCTCAACAACCTCTGGTATTCCGCTCCACCTGGTTGCAACAATTGGCAGGCTGAAACACATAGCTTCGACAAGAACAAGTCCAAAGGTCTCAGAATGGAAGAAACTCGGGAAAAGGAAGACGTCTGCGTTTTTGTAAAACTCCCATTTCTCGCTTTCAATTTGCACGCCGGGGAATTTAAACCGCGGTCTGAATGTTTCCTCAATCATAAGTCGAGCGCGTGCCTGAACACCTGGCGAGTCCCACTCACCGATGCATATTAGCTCGACATTCATTCCCATCATTAACAATTGCCGCACGGCGTCGATCGCAACAAATATACCTTTATCTTCCCGGAGCAATGCGACAAACAATATTCTAATTGGTTCGCCAGTATCAGACATTCTTCGAATACTCGTCCGGGCGGAATCGGGTATACCATTTGGAATGATAACTTTCTTTTTGCAGCACAACCCTTGGCCGTCCTGCGCGGCGAGGCCGGCTGTTCGAATCACCAGTTCCGGTTTTGCAAAAGCAAGCCAGAAAAGCCGCCGCAACACAGGATTCAATCTCTCGGAATACCTGGCAATTCCGCCTGCGTGAAAGTGAAACACCGTCGCATTAAACAACCATCGCGTCGCGCAAAGAAGAACTATGTCGCGAAGAACCGGAATAAGATGAGGACCGGCCGGCGGGTAGTAAAGGACCTGTGGCCGCTTTTTGATTCTGGCTAAGTAAATTGCAAATACAACTCGAATCAGCTCCCACATCTTCCCAATCGCAAATTTTCCAGCGGACTTTAACTCCTTTGAAAAGTTAGTTCTGACATGCACGAATTCTATGTCGTGATATATTCCGTCAAGAAGATACTGAATCATTACGGTTTGTCCGCCATAAGGCGGCGGTGTCTGGCCAACCACAAGAATTCTCAGCGGCTTCATTGGTGCTCACAGTCTTTCATCAAACTACATTAAGGTATAGTCCCAACAGGTGCGCGCCGCAAAGCGAGACCATACAATTACAGCTTAGCGCGGGCGAAAGCAATTGACATCTGTAAATCAAGACTATATCTGCCTGGTTCGATTAGTGCGTCAGCAAGCCATCTCGCATGATCGTTCGCGTTACACCCGCAATTCATCAGACCTTCACGATTCAAGCAGATCTACAACTGGCAAATATAGCCACGCCGGGTAGCAGCGATCATTCTAGCGGACGAGGCAAGGATCAGTGCGGTAGTTATATACTGAAAATAAAATGGGACTCTTAGTGGAATAGCAAAGTCCGCAGCATCCAAGCCTTCCACCAAGAAGTAGATAAGCAACACCAAGGCGCAGCGAAGGGCGTGACAAGATGCTTTGTCCGGCATAAATATCGCTGAGGTGCGCTTCCTCGCATAACGGAATCCCAATGCAAGCACCTTGGCCAATATGAGCAGATATATTGCTAGGGCCACCCATCCGGCATCGGCCAGGAACTGCAGAAAGGTGTTGTGCGCGTTTCCTATTTGGTTGACCGCAAGATCTAATCCAAGAGTAAAATAGCTCCTGAATAGTATTCGAAAACCTGCAACATAACCCATCCCCTGGGGATGAGCCAGAGAGTACTGAACGACATATTTCCAAATTTCAGTTCTTCCGCTGGCGCTTTCAATGCCCTCTGCGCTTTGACCGCGGTTAAAAATGCTCCAAATACGCGCTCCCCCGATAGCTCCAACAAGCGCGCCGCCAAGGACGATAGAAGCTGCAAATTCCCAAATGACCGTGTACGCGGCGCGCTGGTTTGTCCTTGCCCAGTCCATAGCAATTAGCAAGAGAGCTATAATCAGTGCAATCTCGGCCCCCCTCGCCTGTGTAGCCAGCGTTCCTGCTAGGCCAACAAAGAAAAAAATGCGGCACGAACTCTGGGCTCTAAAGAATGGAGGAAAGTGTAAACCGAGATAATAGCAATCATCGGGCAAATCACGGGCATGGGTGCCACCGTTCCTCCTACCAGGCGAATTCCACTCCTTCCTAAGAAAATCACGACGCCGGTGAGTTTCATAGGAATAACCAGCAGCACCATAATTACAAGCACTAGGGCGCTTAATCTAAGCTGAAACAAGCAGAGCGTCCAATTCGGAGGAGTTTGATATGTATCGACAACAAACTCAATTACACAAATCAAAGTAAGAAAATACAAAACTGCGTATGCAACAGACACAACGGGGCTGGGAGAGTAGGTTGCGGATATAAGAAATATTAAGCCGAGAAAGAACGCTAACCGGAGAATGGATCGTATCTGTTTGGGGATAGCGATAAACCGCGCGCTAGTCAGCCGGAAGATCGCTCGAAAGGCAATCAGCGAAAGCCATCCTACTTGAAACACACTCCAGAAATCAATTACTCCGCTGGTCGCGTCAATGGCTTGAGATCTGAATATCGGCGGGCCAAACACAAGAAGAAAGATGGGATAACGTCTAAAGAACTTCACGGCTGAGCGATACGTGCCGTGCTGGGCCCGAGGCGTCTCCTGCCCATTCTCTCTCAACCATGCGGCTTTCTTCATAGCGTCACCATATTTCTGATGGTACTTTCACGCGAAATCAATCAAGTGAGCCAGTGAGGTTGTTCGTCAAGGCGCTCCATGACAACTGAGTCGCCCTGGCAATTGCTTGCTGCGACAATTGTGCCGACTCACCGTCAGTCATGGCTGCCAGAAAGTTCATCGCATTCGCAATTCGCGTAACTGCACAATGCTCATCTCCGTCAACAGTCGGGACTACAACTCCGCAAGAAGCGTTCACAATGATGCCAGGGCCACCAAGATCAAGACAGACAACTGGGGAGCCTTGTGAGAGGGCCTCAAGGACAACCAATCCGCCTGTATCATGAAGGCTAGGAAAGACGAGGGCTGTATAATTGCCGAATGCATTAATTAGCTGTTCTCGCGGAACTCTGCCTGCAAATTCCACTGCATGTGCCACGCCGTAGCGCTCCGCAACGGTGCGCAACCACCTTTCAGCTGGACCGTCACCTATAAGAGTGAGTCTTGCACCAGGCGTTGTGGCGATAACCTGAGCCAATGCACGGATGGCCAGATGCACGCCCTTCAGATAGATCAAACTTCCTGCATATACAAACCGTGGAGAATCCTGCGGCTGCCGCTTAGTATTTCGAGCAGGGAGTGTGCTTATTGCAATGGCCAGGTGCACACTGGCTTTACAACGCCACGTCTTAGGAATGAGCTTGAGACTATCATTCGTTGTCACGTAAATACGGTCTGCTGCAGCAAAAGCCGAACGCGAAAGCGGACTGCAGCGTTGAATTACGATGCCCAAATCACGCACCAATTCGGTCACTTGACCGCGAATTGGCAGGCTCTTGCGCAGCCTAAAAGGTGCGCGCTCTCCGCCTGCGATGGGCCCGACAATAAATGGAATCCCGAGCTTGCCCATGAAAGAGCCGAATTGCATACTGGCAAACGTAACATGGTAGACACGGTCAAATGGTTTTTCACGATGCCGCTTTGCGGCTTCGCGGTATGCACCCCATTGCCAAAGGATAAAGTAAGCACGAGTGAAGCATGAATACCGCTTTAACTTCAGTGCCCAGTTTGGAAGATCATAGTAAATAAAGTGCAAACCATCGGAATTGCTTAGAGGGTCTGCTTCAATGACAGCCTGGTTGTTGGAGCGCGTCAGTACCCACACTTCATCGGCGAATGCCAGCATATGCAAGGCACGCTGCCATCCAACTTCCGGCTCTGATCCTCGATTCGGCTCGCACGCGTATGCCGAAAGTAAAACCCTCATAAATTCTCCAGATATGCATTTCGCCTAAGGATAACTGTAATGGCGCGCTCCACTTCAAGAACTACGCGATTCAGGGTCTGCGAGGAGTCTGCGATTATATGCACCCGTTGTCTAGCGACGAAGTCTTTGTATGCCTGGCGCTGCCGAGATGACTCGCTCCATGAAACTTCTTGCTTACGCGCCTGCAGCACCTCAACGGGAGCGTCCAAAAGCACCCATAGTTCCGGCTGCGGCATAAGTATTCCAATTATCTTAGCCATCCACATTGGTCCACCGTAACGATACCGCACCGGGTCAACCAAGAGATCATGGTAGTATCGGTCGCAGATAAGCAAAGCGTCCCGTCGGTCCCAAAGCAGATGCGCATACCACTCCTCCATAAGCCACACAACGATTTTGGCGATGGAGGTCAACGTCGACCGGCATGGCTTGCCGTGTGGGTCAGGATTAATAGTTACCGGTTCGCCACGCCGTGCGAAGACAATTTGAGGCTTCAAGTAGCGCATTTTTACAATGTTGTTCCCTTGATTCAGCCTGTCCAATAACTCTCGAACTACAGAGCTCTTGCCCACTCCGTCTGGACCCAAAATAACTATCTTCAACTTGAAGCCGCCTCTTGTTGCAATTTGCCGCTGATCGCTCAACTATTCTACTGAAAGGCGCGTAAGCACTCACGCCGGTAGACTGAGTGAGCCAGCATAAGTTTATTCACCGGACTACCAAGAGCTTTGGTTCCTTACGAAAATAGAGCGAACTTAGAATCGCTTCTAAAGTTGCATATCTGAACGCTGCACAAGCATATTGATGATGGCAGAATAGGCCTCCTCTGTAACGCGAAACTTTGGCTTTCCCGCATCTAAGATTACATGCCAATTGTCAGTTTTCCCAAAGAAGCGGTAAGGCTGAAGTTGTCTGAGCGTTTGCGAAGGAGGACATTCACGGTTCGTTGCTCGCACTTTCGTTGTTTCCGGATCCAGAAACACACACAAATCGGGTGCCGGGAGCAGTTTCCAAACAAACCACGCAAACCATTGTGGTATTCCGTGACGGCGCCATTTCGTATCAGTCATCAGATCAAACAAATGGCCTTCCATAACCCGAAGCGTAGGTGTTCTATTGAGTTGGCTCAACCACTCTTCGATCACCGACCGGATAATCTTTGCCATAAAAACTAATCGCCGATATGAAGCCTTCGCGCCGTAATTCGCAGCTGCGCTTCGTCCCGGTGAATCGCGTTGTAACAATAATTGCAAGCGGGAAGCGCGTTTTTCCACTACCACCGCCGAAGATTGCAAAATCGGTATCAAAACATCGATGATTGCTGATTCGTCGCAACTGTTCGAGCCCAATATACACACAGTCTCGAGAGCTCCCGGAAAATACCGTATTGCCATCTCACACGCGTAGTGCCGAACAACTGCTAACGGGCTACGTAACGGTCCGCGCAATAAACTCCGCAACACGAGGGAAATGCGAAGAGTCCTAACACAGCCGAGAACTCTTTCACGGTCACCGGCGACCACAGAGTCTGTCAGGCTGGTTGCGGCTCTCGCCCCAAATTGGGGCGACAAAGCAGCAATGACTTCGGTCCTCTTGCTCGCAAAGGTGCGCTGTACCTGAGGAAAGTACTTCTCTTTCACCGCCCCCCCGATAATCAGGCTGGTCAGCAAAGACGTTATAGCTTCATGGACGGGCGATGGGACTAAAAAAGTCGAATTCCCCGCAGCGCGTGACATTCCTGCTTGCAGCACAGCATCAGTCGGCAGGTAAACCAGTCCCTTCCAAGTCAGGCTTAAGTAAAAGTCGACTTGTAGCGCACGGCATTGCGCGGTCGAGGAAATACCTTCCAGAAAGATATTTGCTACATAGCTGCGTTCGGAATAGTTAACGATTCGAATACCGTGAATCGACTTAAGCGCGCGGATGGTAAGTGGCAGATCAGACGCCCGGACCAAGAAATCTACGTCTCGCCCGGAATTGTAGACGGGAAAATCCTCATAGTTTCTTAAAACACAAAAGTGCACTCCTTCTTTTCCCAGCGCGCGAAACAGTGCTGGAAGAAACTCGCTCAGCGGCATACATGAAGGCTGTGGTTGCTTTTCTTTCGTATCCCCTCCGGCAAACTAGTCAGTGAGCATCTGTTGATTGCTAGTTCTCATTCTGTCTCTGATCTGTAATTACAATCCCAATTCATAAGTGACTGAAGTGTCGTTTGATGCGTCTGGCAATGTCTAAAGGATCATTCAAAATGGCTCGAATTAAGTGACCAGCGGCTCCGAGATAACGGCCATCTAGATATCTTTGGCCTGCAAGGCGCATATGAAGCTTAGACTCATCCTGGCCGTGGCGGCCTACTCGCGACCAGAGGTCCTTAGCCTGACCAAGCCGAAACTGTTCAAGGGTCAGTTCCGGAAGGCCTTGCAGTCGACGCCGGTAAGAGTTCATTGCCCAATGCGACTTTTCGCGCATATCCGCAAAGACTCGGTATGTATTGGCGCTCGTCTGAAAGCGGTAACCGACCAGCGGCTCACGTAGAATCAACACTCTTCCTGTTTGCGATAAGCGACATTCAAAATCAAGGTCATCAGCAGGATAGTAGGTTTGTCGAAAGCCGCCGATAGAACGCAGTACAGCAGTTCGCGCTAGCATAGTTGAATATAGTACACAGCCGTCTTCCGCCGGGTCATAATCTTTCAGCTGGCCTTTTGCCATAATCAATTTATCATTATTTGACCAGTAATGCTTTCGTCCGAACTTTATACTGTGGGCAAAGACAGCGACCGCTTGCGGGCTGTCCTCGATCACTTGCAACTGACGTTCCAGGCGCTCCGGAAGACTTATATCATCTTGATCGGTGCGCACAATATAGGGTGCCTTTGCCTCAGCAATTCCCAAATTCAACGCCTCGCAAAGCCCGCCATTATCTCTTTGGATCAAACGCACTCGCTCGTCTTTTAAAGTGCGGACGAGATCGCCTGACGAGTCCGTGCTTCCATCATCGATCGCTAGTAGCTCAAAATTCCTGAAGGTCTGAGAAAGCAGAGAATTAAGCGTTTCGAGAAGATAAGCAGACCCGTTATAAATCGGCACAATGATGGTGACTTCGGGGCTTTTCATGAATGATTGTTTGCTGCTTTCTGATTAATCAGACCTGCCTATCTTTCCATCCGCGAATCAGGACCTGACGTTTTGGGTTTAAGCTTGTAAATGTTCCACATTCTGTCTGATTCGCGAGCTTCTCCGACCTTCTCGTACTGGGAGCTCAGATTGCGCTGGTAAGTATCGTCGTCGCTCGCCAGCAGGACAGTGGGAACTTCACCTCGTTGCAACATGCCTTCGACGCATCCATTTTGGCACATAGCCCGTGTGGCGTCATGAAAAATGGAATCGATGACCAGTGCAGGGGCGTGATTGTCGTTAGAAATCCAAGGAAGGGAAAACATGGGATCGGTGCTGAAAATCGGCTTCTTCATTTGCGCCAGACGGTCACGCAGTGCCACGGCATCCGCGTATTCTGCAGGAGTGGCAATTCCAACCGTCCCAAACGTGTGCAAATGAGGGCCGTCTGGCGCCGTTGCAAGCTGGATTGCCGGAATGATGCAACCAAATAGAACGAGGCCGCTTACAAACCTTGCTTGCGCGGTGAAGATTGCTATCTGCAGCAGAGTTGAACCAGCGGCGAATGCCTCAAGAAGATAGTTATCCCAGGCGCCAACCTTTGTCATTCCGGCCAAGCCACCGGCCAACGCAACGACAAGAACAACAGTGAGTAAACGGGCTGTGTTGTCTAAGCGGCGTTTAGTGAATGCAATCAACAACGTGATGGGAGCGAGGATCCAATATGAATTGGAAATCAAGGACTTTGGCACCATCTGCGAAGCCCAGGCCAGACTGAATTCCTTAACAAGCCTCGGAGCGACTAGGATGTCGAATCGATACTCTGGACTTCCTATGAGAAGCGTTGCTGTAATTGACACAGAAAAAATTGTGGCCAGCACTGACAGATCTCGCCACCGCTTGTCATATATGAGGTACAAGCAGACGCCAACGAGTGCCAGAACTACTGTCTGCTTGAATGACCACGCGAGGTAGAATAGTACTCCCGCATACGCGAACGCAAATCGCGGACGGCGTACAACTATGTAGAGGGCAACCATGACCAGGGCGATAGCGCCCATGTCAGGCCGTATGCAGAGCGCCCAATGACGAACAATCGAAGTGCAAAACCAGAGGCCCACCGCAGAGAAAAGCGAGATAAGACTGCGAATGCCGCGCAGCTTGAGATGATACTGCACAAGTTTCCACTGAGCTACCGCGCCTATAATCGGAAAGACCACCGTGAAGAGGCGCCCCCACATCATGATTGCGGCGCCTGATGCTCCGACCAACCTCAAGAAAAATGCATAAGTGTCGTAGAAAAGATAGTTATAAAGTGCCAAAGAAAACGGATAGGCCAGCGGCCACTCGTAGACGGGAACGTGGTGGACGGCTTTCCAGACGGGATATATTGCCAAACTACTGTCTGGCCCGAACAGCGCGCCATAACGCCAAACACTGACTAATCGCAGCAGAAACACCGCGATATTCAAGACTACGAAGATCAGAACCGCTGCGGCGCGCAGGTCCGAAATACCAAGACCGGTGTCTCTCGATAGATATTTCACATTCTCTTCCTAACTATGCTGTGGTATCGTTAAGCTCCTGGAACCTAGTACTGTTCGCGTCAATCTGGTCCTGCAAAACATTCAAGAGCGCCGCGAATTGTAGCCATCTATGCAGGAATTTGCGTGTCACGCCAGGCTGTTTTACCTGCAAGATCATTGCGCTCAGATTAATAGGTAATGATGGCAGCTGAAGCAGCCGTTGAAATGATCCCCGTTGTGCTGGAAAACACAGCCTTGACCTTGCTCATTGGCACATAAACGATATCCTGCGCCTGGAGCATAAGTGGCGTCTGGGTCCCTTTCGCGATGCCATTGTAGGAAAGCGGAAAATCGAGCACTGTCCCGTCCGGATTGCGGCGAATTACCCGCAGGCCGCCGGTATTGGCCTGCAAAGCCGTGCCTCCACTTAACGCCAGGGCCTGAGCAACATTCAGTTTGCCATCTTCCTGCATGACATAACCGCCAGGTCTGTTGACCGCCCCCAGCACATAGACGATGCCGGCGCGCGGAATGAAGACCGAATCGCCTGGCCGCACCAGAATAGATGCTGTCTCCAGTGTATTTTTACTGCGCGAATAAAGAACTTCCTCTTCTGGGACTGCGTTATCGGCGCCGCGACGGATTCTGATATGCGCACCGGCTAATGGTGTTTCGCCGCCCGCATCGGCGAGAATTTCACCCAGGGTTGTGGGGGCGATAACTGCCACCCGTCCCGGAGTTCCGACTTCACCAGTAACAGTCACGTATTGACCAGCATACTGCTGCACGTCCACATTCACTTGCGGCTGTGTCAATATCTGACCGTCCTTGAGTGCAGACTCAAGACGTTTTGCTGCCTCGGGCAGAGTCAGCCCTCGAACGTTTACTTTTCCGCACAGCGGAATTGTCAGATCTCCCGCCGGATCGACGCGGTATGAATTGGTGAACTCGGGTGTGTCGAAGACGCTTACGCTCAACAGGTCTCCGGGCTCAATGCGCAACGCGGATAAGTCTTTGGGAACGATAGTTGGTCCCTGACTCTGAGTTGCGGACCCGGCTCTACCAGAGGAAGTTAAAGGAATAGAGCTTCCGCCTGCTGTTTGGGCATTCCCCGGCGCGGCCATCATCGCCAGCGATACCGCACCGAGCAGGAGCGGAAGACTGCGGACCATTGCCATCTTACTTCTCGCCATAATAACTCTGCACATTGTAGCCATACACGCTCCGGTATTCAGTTGCGGACATATCCACTGCTTCAATTACCATGCCGAGGATGTGAATGCGATTTCGAGCAAGAGTCTGGACAAACCGCTGCAAGGCCTTTCGAGAAGTTCGGCCCGCGCGCAGCACACCCATGGTTCCATCACAATGAGTTCCCACGATAATCGCGTCGGCCACCGGCAAGGTCGGCGGTGTGTCTATAAGCACAAGGTCAAACCGCTCCCTGGCGGCCTCAATGACCTTTTCAATCTCGCCCGACCCCAAAAGCTCCGCGGCGAGCGGGGATTGGCGGCCCGCCGCCAGCAAGTTCAAATTCGGCTCCACGGGATGGGTTACCAAAGCATCTTCAAACGATTTCAGGCCGACGAGAACATCCGCTAACCCATCCTCCCGGACCGCGCGGAAAAGGGCGTGTTGGCGGGGACGCCGAAGATCGGCATCAATGATAAGGGTCTTGAGGCCGGTCGCTGCAAAGGCAAGTCCAAGGTTATAGACGGTGTAAGATTTTCCTTCTCCGGGCAAGGCGCTGGTAATGGAAAGAACCCTCAGCTTGCGTCCCACGCCAGAAAGAGTCAGCCCTGAACGTAAACTGCGGAAGGATTCGGCCGTGGCGCTTTCAGGAGCTATTAGAAAAGAGCTCGACTCCGCAGCCAGTGAACCTTCTCGCGGTCTTGTTTCCATGCGGTGAAATGGAATCATACCCAGTACCGGCAAGTTCGATACCGTTTCCACCTGGAAGCTATCCGTGAGCGTGTCATCCAGGCTTTCCAACAAGTAAGCCAGACCGGTACCCAGGAATAGACCGCCGAACAGTCCGGCCATTATGAATAAACTACGCCGCGGCATGTAATAGCCGCCCGGAGGACGCGCGGGATCGGCAACGGTCACATTTGTCGCGCTGTTCCCCGCATCGATATTCGCTTCCTGCAACCGGGCGTAAAGAATGTCGTAAAGTGCGCGGCTGGAGCGTGCCTGAGCGAGCAGAACTCCCAACTGCACTACATCGTCATTCATCTTGCCGGTCACGACTTTTTGCGCTTCATAGGTGGAACGCAGGGCATGCTCATTCTGCTGCGCGAGAACAAGATCGTTTTTGGCCCGCTGCTTGATCTTGACTATCTCGTTCTGCATCTGATCGTGGATAGACTTCAACTGATTGGCGATGTCAGTCAGATGAGGATTCTTGGGGCCATATTTGGTTTCCGCGCTGGCATACGCTACCCGAGCCGCCGCTTCCTGCCCGCGCAACGAATTGAGAATATCCAGGCCGCTACCCTGGGATATGACAGTCGAGTTGGAAAGACCGGGAAGAGAACTGGAACCGAGCGATGAGATCAGATCCGGGTTCTCCGTCTCCGCAAGGCGGTAGACTGCTTCGTGCCCCAACCGCGCGGCTTCGGCCTGTGTCACTTCTTCGTTCAGCGCTGCGAGACGCTCCAATTCCGGTATGTTTACCGAGCCGCCGCCGCCGCCACTAACTCCAGATGCGGAGACAGAGCCCCCTCCCAGCGTAGATAGGCCCAGCATTGCGGCGGAGAGATTATGGGTGTGTTCGAAGTCCGCTACAGCCTGTTGCGATTTGGTGACCTGATCGGAAAGGTCACCCAACTGTGCGGAAAGCCACTGCGAAACTTCTTTCGATGAGCTGAAGTTTGAGTTGAGGAGATAAGACTTATACTCAATAATCACCTGGTTGGCAATCTTCGCTGCCTGAACCGGGTCTCTGTCGGTGTAAGTAATAGCTATAAGTCGAGAGCTTTCGACCTCTTTGACTTGCAAATGCCCTTTGAAGTTGTCAACCATGCTTTCCCGCCGCGCGGCAGGCAAACCCTCCGGGCTAACAAGAGGCCCTGGCGCCTTGCTGAACCGGTCAGGGTTCTCGAGGTGGAGCATTCCCAGGTGATTCATCACGGCCAGAGCGATCGAGTCGTCCTTGATAACCGCAATTTCAGTGTCCATCTTGGTTTTCAACTCATCCGAGTCGCCGCCCGCCAGCGAGGCGAGGCTGGAGAGCGCATCGCTCCCGCTGCCTTTTGCCTCATTCAGCTCGATGGTCGCCGTGGCTTTGTACCGCGGATGCATGAAGATGCAAATGAGAATTGCTACTGCGACGCAAAAGGCCGTGCAGGCTGCCATAATGCCCCTGCGTTTCCAGGGAACGAGCGCGAGATCCCGGAGAGACACCTGGTCTTCGGGATCGAAGAAGCGGCTGCTTTCGGAAAACCGCTCTCCGGCCTGGCCGGCACGAGTTTCATTTTCTTCGTACAATGGGGTTCCTCTTCTCAAGCCTCCGACTGCCGTTTTATGGAATCGGACTTACTTCCTCTTGCGCGGCAACAGCGAAGGCGACACAACGGCGGGGAACCTTGAATGAGTCGCCATTATCCGCGCTTTTAGATAAAGCTCCGCTATCCTCACCTCGGTGGGGTAGTTTTTCCACACACCATCCCTGCCAGGGAACGATGATGGCTCCGCAGCCGGATCGCTCACAGGATGAAAGAAATGGCACAAGCGCAGCACATAGCTGCGTGCCTCGCAATTTGACATATGTAGCTAACATATAGGCTATCGTCGAGAAGTGAGTCCGTCAACTTGTGCGAGGATTGCTTTCGTTCCGGCGTTTGCCGCTGCGGACGCTTTCGGGGGGAGGCTGCGTTTTTCCTCGCGCTTAAAGCAGAGTCGGCCCAATTTGCGGCTAGAATGAGACTTACTCTTTGCTGAGAAAAACTGTCACCTCGGACCACTATTACGCATCTTAATCACCATGAGCCAAGAAAAAGCGACTTTCGGAGCAGGCTGTTTTTGGGGAGTAGAAGCAGCATTTGCTGCAATCCCCGGTGTCGTGGCGACAGCCGCAGGCTTTGAAGGCGGTTCGCTGGAGCGGCCCAGCTACAAGGATGTCTGCACCGACCAGACCGGTCACGCCGAGGTGGTCGAAGTGGACTTTGATTCCGAAAAGGTCAGCTACGGGCAACTTCTGGACGCCTTCTTTGCCCTCCACGACCCCACCACCCTCAACCGCCAGGGTCCGGACTGGGGCACGCAGTACCGCTCAGCCATCTTCTTCCACTCGCCCGAGCAGGAGGCGCAGGCGCGCGCTAAAATCGAACAGCTTACCGCCGAAGGCCGCTTCAAGCCGAAGCAAATTGTCACGAAAGTCGAGCCGGCCCAGACCTTCTGGCGCGCCGAGGAGTACCACCAGCGCTACCTTGAAAAGCGCGGTCAGGCGAGCTGCCACATTTAGTGAACAGTGAACAGAGCAACCATGGTCCGTGTCGTCTGCTTGCCGCGTTGATTGCGAAAAGGATGGGAGCCCTCGAATCACGTAGCTGAATTGGATGGGGCCGGAGTTCCTACAGCCTGAAAACCACAGCGCCCCGTCATTTCAGATTTGTTTCAAAGTCCTCGCGGGCTTTGCGATGCCCCAAGAAGGCTTCGCACTGTTCAACAACGATTTGCAGCCGTGTATCCCCGATAGCTACATGCAGCCTCATCTGGCCGAGCTTCTCTGCCATGGCGCTGGCCTCTTCGGCGGTGAGCTTGTGAGAACTGCGGAGATGAAATTTGGCCAGCAGGCCGGTGATGGCCACCTGATCTTCTACCGGCTGCTTCTCGATCCCTCGCAGCTCTTCCTGTGCCTGGTAGATCTCTGAATACCGCTCGGCTTCCTCATAGGGCATATAGGCCAGCGCGCCGGTTGTCTGCGCGGTCTTCCAGGCCGTATCCGCCAGGTCAACGCCGCCGGTGCTGAGGGAAAACTGGCGCCGCTGTTCAGCTGTGACATCGAGATGATCCTGGATGCGGTTCAAAATGGCCAGATCGTCGTCGATCCTCTGCCGATAGACCTTCACCTGGGGCTGCGCCTCTTTCAAACTCTTCAGATTCTTTTCGATCTCTGTGCGTAGCGACCCACGCGCCTCTTCGGCCAGATAAAGGTGGTGGCGCCACTCCACAAAGCTTTCGATCTGCACCGCGATCAGCAGACCCACGGTAATCGTGAAGAGGTGGAGCAGGAAGTCCCCAAACCCGTGCAGCTTGTGCGGAAGATGTACGTCGAGCATCAGCAACAAACCTTTCGTGCGGCGTTCCGTCTACACAGCCAATCCAGACTTGCACGGACAAACACTTTATATCACGAAGCAGCCACTGAGCCTACTTGGCAGCCTGCGGCGGCTCTGCCTGGATCGTCGATTCGGCCGTCTCTATCTTGGCCGCTCCCGGCTCGTCGAGCCAAAGCCATACAATCCACCACAGCAGCGCCGCAATGTACACCACCTTGTTAGCGTTTGATAGCTTGGTAATCAGATCCAGAATGCTTTGAACATCCGCCCGGCTCTGTGGATGCGCCGTCTTTATGATGTATTGCACCGTCCCTTGTATTGCCAGCAGAGCGACGGCCGCCGTCGAGAGCCCAATCGCTATCATCTGTGTGTGGCTCCGCCAGCCGGCCTTGAAGCGGCGGCCAAAAATCACCACCAGCAGCCCCAAACCCACCGTCAGCAGGGCTATCAGCATATTGCCCTTCTGCTGAACAACTTGCATCAGGTGCAGCTTGCCGATCAACGTGTTCCAGGCAAGATCCTTGCCCGCCGGCCATGGTCCCCAGAATGCCAGCACCAAGCCTGCTGCCACCAACAGTCCGGCGGTATTCACAATCCATAGAGAGCGCTGAGCTCCGGCGAAAGCCCGCCGCGCCACCTCCACCAACACCAGTAAGCCCACAACCACCGACAGGTCGGCCAGCGTAAAAAGTACCTCTTGCAAGGGAAGCACCGCCATGCGTCCCACGAGCAGGACCTCGGCCATCAGTTGCAGCGTGGCGAGCACGATGCCTGCGGTAAACCACGGGTAGCGCCGTGCGCGGTCGCGGCCCAGCATAACCACCAGCAAGACCAGTTGTGCAGCAAAAGTCAGCGTCCAAATTACCTGGCGTGCGGAAAAATCAAAATGAAAGTGCATTTGTGCCTTGTCCGGGCCGCGCGTGAGGTGCTTCGCCGACCACATTCCAGTTTAATCTCTCCAGGCCTACGCCTGGGCGCGGGCAATCCATGCGGTCAGGTAAATCGCCTTATTTGGATTGGCGGCAACAATCGACTGGTAGTATGCCAACCGCTTCGCCTGGAACGCGCTGACTAGCGCCGCGGGGTCGGCCGCATTCGCCGCGCTCAGCGTCATCGGGCCCCAGCCGCCGTCCTCTTTGAGCTGCGTCGCGCCTGCCGAAAGCAGGCTGTTCACGGCCTCTTGCAGGCAGCGCACCGACGAGCCGCTGCCGCCATTGACCGCGAAATCGAAGACCCGCATGCAGAAATCGTCGGAATTCAGTTGCGCGTACCAGTTGTTCCAGAAGTGGTTCTGATAGAACTGCTGAACGAGCGGTTCGCGCTGCGCTTGAGGCAGCGCCGCGATGGCCGCAAACTCCGCCGGCCAGGCGCCCGAGTTGATGCCGCTGATGGCAAAGCACGGACCGGCAACTCCGCCGGGGCAGGCGTCCGAAACCTGCGCACAGGCGCGTGCCGCATCCTCTTTGTTCATCATCCAGTTGTAGGCGGTATTCCAATTTGCCATAGTTCCTCCATTCGCTGAGATTCAAAAAAATGAAAGCGGATCAAGCGAAATGGCAGAACTATAAGTATGGTGCGCCCGGAGAGATTCGAACTCCCGACCTAACGCTCCGGAGGCGTTCGCTCTATCCAGCTGAGCTACGGGCGCGCATATTCAGCATACCGCATTTTGGGTCTTTCGGGCGTATCCGGCCCGGCGCGTGCGGCTATTCATCGTGCAGTTCGTCTGCCAGATTGTCCAGAGCGGCGAGAGCTTCGTCGGGCACGTCCCACTGGCGGAGAATCTTGTAGATCACGCCGGTCGAAAAGCCGGCCGCGACCAGCCGGCGCATCACCCGCGCGGTCTCTTTTTCGTTTTCCGGCTTGCGAATGCGCTTGCGCTCCAGGTGTTCGCGAGCCAGAGCCTCTTCGTTGGTCTCGCCGTAGCGGGCTTCGAGGGTCTCGTCAATCAACGGGCCTGCGACGCCCTTTTGCTGCAAGTCCTGCCGCACGCGCCGCACGCCCAGCTTCTCATTCTGCTGGCGGAGCCGGGCGTAAGTCTCGGCAAAGACGGCGTCGTCCAGGTAGCCATGCTCGCGCAGCCGAGCCAGAACAGCGGCGATGGCAGCCTCGCCCCGTTCGCCCGGCTCCACGCGCCTTTGCATCAGCCGCCGCAGATCGGCTTCGGTGCGCATCTGGCGGCTGAGCGAATTCACGCCGTATTCGTATAGCCCGGCTTCGTTCAGGAAAGCGCGCGGCTTCGCGGATTTGCGTCCAAAGGTCATAGCGTTTTGATCCCTAATCCCTGACCTCTGATCCCTGTCACTTCGTCCACTCATCCACCCAATCGTTCACCGTCTTGTACCATAGCCGCGCGTTCTGCGGCTTCAGCACCCAATGGCCTTCGTCGGGGAAGTAGAGCATCTTGCTCGGCACCTTGATCAGTTGCAGTGTGTCGAAGATCTGGAATCCTTCGCTTACGTCGAGCCGGTAGTCGAGCTGGCCGTGGACGACGAGCATGGGAGTGTGGAAGTTCTTCGCGGCGAGCGAGGGCGACCACTTGCGGAAGGGATTCTCCGCGTCGGGCTTGCCGTAGTAGTCCCACGGATGGCCCCCTTGGGTGTTTGGAAACTTGAACTCCCAGATGTTGAACCAGTCCTCTTCGGTGGTGCCAAAGGCGGATTCGGCGTTGAACATGCCGTCGTGCGAAACGATGCACTTGAAGCGGTTGGTGTGGCCCTCCACCCAGTTGGCCATGTAGCCGCCGTAGCTCGCGCCCAGCGCGCACTCGCGATTTTTGTCGATGAAGGGATAGTGCTGCTCGGCGTAGTCCAGGCCTTCCATCAGGTCGGTGAATGGCTTGCCGCCCCAGTCGGCGTTCACGCCATCCACGATGGTCTGCCCGTAGCCGGTTGAGCCGCGCATGTTGATCATGATGACCACGTAGCCGTTGGCGGCAAAGAGTTCGGGGTTCCAGCGATAGCTCCAGTCATCGCCCCACGCGCCCTGCGGTCCGCCGTGAATGAGGAATTTGACGGGGTATTTCTTCGCCGGATCGAAGGCCGGAGGACGGATGAGGAAGCCCTGTAGCTTGGTCTTGTCGGCGGCGGTGAACCAAAAATTCTCCAGTCCCGGCCGATCCAGTTGAGCTAAAAGGACATCGTTCAAATGGGTAACTTGAGTGTCTTTCGTATAAAGCAGCGTCGTGATCTCGTCAGACTTCCCCGGAGTTTTACTGCTCTCAACGACATCTTGAAGTTTGGCGACCTCACTCGGACTTCTGACGGTCATCTCCGTAACAAGGACACCATCTCCATTCGGCAAAGGATGCAAATCCGACCAAGAAACCACAGGGAATACGTTGAGCGTGTTACCCATTCTCCCCTCAAGCGAAAAAGGCGCAAGCGAAGTTCCGCCGTGAAAACCCCAAGCGACATAAAGGGCCTTCGCGTCGGGCGACCACGCGAACTCATCCACCCAATTTTCAAGTTTCGGCAGCAGGTCCTTTTCCGTCTTCGCCGCGCGGTCGTAGAGCATCAGCCGGAACTTATCGCTCTCGTATCCTGCCCGCGCCTGGGAGCGCCACGCCAGATACTTTCCGTCGGGCGAGTAGGCGGGATTGAAGTCGCCGCCGAGCGCCGTACTCACCTTCACCGGCTTGGCAGCCGGATTAGTCAGATCGAGCGTGAAGATGTCGGTGTTGGTGCTGATGGCCGGCTCCG
>Ga0255353_1000815_pt1 | contig 18913 bp, 18 predicted proteins | sample HBST25metaG_FD_189941 | JGI IMG/M metagenome (GOLD analysis project Ga0255353, IMG submission 189941) | Peat soil microbial communities from Stordalen Mire, Sweden - H.B.S.T25 | ecosystem: Environmental > Terrestrial > Soil > Wetlands > Peat | place: Sweden: Norrbotten County, Stordalen Mire...
ACATCGACTTCGAGAACCTGAGCATGAAGGTTGTCCGGGCGGTCGTTCACGGCCGGGTCAAGACCGTGAAGACCGAATACTCGGAGGACGAACTTCCGCTCGATCCCGACTTCGCTTCGATTCTTCTGGACTGGAAGCGCGAGGCGGACGAGCAAACCCGGAAGGCTCTGACCGATGGAACAACCCCATTGGCGAGGTCGGAGCTGGTCTTTCCCAGTTCGTCCACAGGGCGGCACTACCACACGGCCCCTGTCCAGCAGGACTATATCCGTCCGGCTGGATGCTGCCTGGTGGCGTGCCCGAAGTGCAGTGCGGCTCCGGGCATCTGGTGTCTCACCGACAGCCCGACGCCGAACGGCAGGCGGCTCCCGCTCCATGAGGAGAGGTGGAAGGCTGCCGGGAAGTACACGAGCGTGGGGTGGCACACCTTCCGCCATACCTACCGGTCGTGGCTGGACGACACCGGAGCGCCTGTCGGGGTGCAGCAGAAGCTGATGCGCCACGCGCAGGTCTCGACCACGATGAATATCTACGGGAACGCTTTGATGGGCGCCAAGCGTGAGGCGAACAGCAAGGTGGTCAGAATGGCACTGAGGAGCGCATAACCGTGAAAAGAACCCTGCAAACACACCAAAACCCACCCACGCTTTTCTGGGCGTCTGACTGGGTGGGTTATCTTGGGTTGGCCTTTGGCCTAAGTGGTTGCGGGGGCTGGATTTGAACCAGCGACCTTTGGGTTATGAGCCCAACGAGCTACCGGGCTGCTCCACCCCGCATTACCAGTTTAGCAACTGGCCTGACGGGGGTCAAATGGTATCTTGATCAGGCGGTTGGCGCGGTGCGTCGCCCGCGTCCGGTACACTGACGGAAATCCTGTAACGTCGGCGAGGAACCCCGCGGATGTCCCATCTTTATGTTGCCGTATTGGCTGTGATTGTCGTTGTGCTGCTGTCTGTGGCGCTCTATCGCACCTCACAAGTGAAGACGAAGGCGGATTACCTGGTTGCAGGCCGCTCGCTGCCCGCCATGGTGCTGGTGTTGACTCTGTTGAGCTCATGGATCGGCGGCGGCTCGCTCTTTGGAGGGGCGGCAAACGCTTATCAGAACGGCTTTGCCGCGTTGTGGCAACCGGCCGGAGGCTGGCTGGCGCTGCTGCTCATCTACTTCATCGCGCCCCGCGCGCGCAAATTCGCGCAATTCACCCTGCCAGATCTGTTGGAAGTTCGCTACAACCAGACGGCACGGGTTCTGGGCACCATTGCCATTCTCTTCGCCTACGTGGGAATTGCCAGCTACCAGTTCACCGGCGGCGGCAACGTGCTGCACCTCATCTTTCCCGATACGCTGACGCCGGTGATGGGCACCTACATCATTGCCGCCTTTGTCATCTTCACCACGGCGCTGGCCGGGATGTCGTCGGTGGCCTATATGGATGTGGCCATCGGCTCAATGGTTACGACCATCTGCATTGTGGCCGCGCCTATGCTCTACTTCAAAGCGGGCGGTTGGGTTGGCCTGCATCACGCGCTTCCGCCAGAGTACTTCCAATTGCTTGGCAATTACCGCATGAGTCCCAACCACGTGCTTCGGCCTGTGGGCTTCGGCGTTCTTCGCGGACTCGAATTTCTGGTGCCCACCATGCTGCTGCTGCTGGGCAACCAGGTGATGTATCAGAAGTTTTTCTCAGCCAAGACGCAGCGGGATGCGCGCCTTTCGGTGGTGGGCTGGTTCCTGGGCGCAATCCTGCTGGAGACGCTGATCGTCTGCATCGCCGTCTTTGGTACGGCTCTCTACCACTCGAACGGTGAGCTAACCAAGCTGCCTCACGAGATTATCCCTTACACGGCCCGCCACGGGCTGCCTGCATTGATGGGCGCGCTGCTACTGGGCGCGGTTTTTGCCCAGGTAATGTCGGCCGCCTCCAACTACTTGTTTTCGCCAGCCACCAACCTGGTTAACGACGTTTTCTCGCGCTATATCTCGCCGGGAGCGTCGAACAAGCGCGTGCTGATCGTTTCGCGGCTGGCCGTGGTGCTGTTGGGCTGCTGGGCGCTTTACCAGTCGCTCCACGCAGCGAGCGTGATTCACACTATGTTGTGGGCATACACCGTCTACGCCGCGTCGCTGACCCCTGTGGTGCTGGCGGCCTTCTTTTCCAAGCGGGTTACGGCGTGGGGCGCTGTTTCGGCTATCGGCGCGGGAACCGTGGTCACGCTGGTCTGGGACATACAGGCGGTGAAGAACTGCTTTCCGCACATTGTGGCTGACCGCGACGCCATCTTCCTGGCGCTTCCTGTGGCCGTCGCTTCCATGATTGTGGTCAGCCTGTTCACGCCGAAACCAACGGCGAAGCAGTTGGCGCAGTTTTCGGATTAGCCGCTTTTTCGACTGCGGGGCGAGCCGCCGTGAATTGCTTTGATCTCACACCCAAAGCAGCGGTTGGCGAATGGGATAGTTGCGGATAATCTCTTTGTCCATTGGGTCCGGATTCAGCGTTTTCCAGAGGTCAATGTACTTCTGCTCGTGAAATGCAATGCCCGAGAAGAGCAGGCCGGGCGAGCGAACAGGCAACGCGTCGAAGTGCTCAACGTCCTTCGGCCACTTCCACGCGCTCTTGTCCTTGAGGTACGGATAGAGGAACTCGGCAGCTTTGCGGAGCCCGCGTCCGTCCGCATCCTGGTAGGCGGGCGGATCAGGAATGAGCCCTTTCAGTGATTGGCAGAGAGCAGCCGTCACATCGAAGTTGAAGATGGAATAGATGTAGGGCTTGGTTCGCGCCAGCTCCTTGGGGAATGAGCCGTCGGTAGCCAACTGACCCGGCATGAGTATTTCTCTCAAGCGGCGGTACACGTCATTTCGGACTGGATCGTTCCCGGCGAGGCGCGCAAACTCCGCGGCCTGAAGCGCCCAGCACATGGCATGGTTATTCAGCGTGTCGCGCTCCGCTTTTCCACGGTCACTGTTGCAGAGCCAATCAAGATAACTGACGAACCAGCCTTTGACCGCATCGGCTTCCTGCTGAGTGAGCATCTCAGGGGCGAGAAGGCTCGCGGCCCTGGCTACTTCGACCAGATGAAGGGTATCGATAATGCCGTAGGAGCGGCCCGTCGAGCGCCCTCGAACTGCCTGGGCAAACTCGAGGTTCGGATTCATCCGCGTCGCAGGAGTTACAAACCACGCGCGCAGGTGATCGCAGGCGCGCTTGCCGTAGCGGCTCTCGCCGGTGAGAACCCAGGCAGCCGTCAAAGCGGGCATTTGCATGGAGAACGCGACCATTACCCTGCGATGCTCGCCGAAGTTATCCGGATTGCTCTGGCCGTCGCGATTGATATACGGCCCGTTTGGATCCTTCGGATCCGGCCAGAAATAGTCCGCCTGGGAATAGAAGTCGTGCAATCCTCCTGCGCTGCGGTTTGCCGGAAAGGCGGTTATCGTCAAAGGGCTCTCTGAGATATACTTTGCCGCAGCCTGGAGAATCCGCGTGCGATCCGAATCGGCTACCAGCCGGAAGGCATCCGAATGAACTGGCCTGCTCCATGCCGAACCTGCGGCGGCGGTGAATCCAGCGGCCGCCGCGGCTTTCATAAATTCTCTTCTGTCGAGTTTCGTCGAAAGGCGCATCTATCTCCTCAGGTGCTCAGTCTGTGCATCGATACCGCAACTCGGGCAACTGAGCCTGTGCGTTCTTTGCGACTTTATCCAAAGTAGTCTTTCCCGGCGAGCAGTGGCAAGCTGTGGACGTTTCCGCCTCGCCGAGCGCAGATTTACCCGAAAAAAGTTAGCTGATTGACTGAACTGGGCTTACACTGACGGTGTAAATTCCGTGATGCCATGCCCGTTGCCCAATTGACTCTGGAGATTCGCATCGAGCACGCCCAGTCGCTCAAGGACCGGCGGCAAGTGGTGCGCTCGCTCAAGGACCAACTGAAACAGGGATTCAACGTCTCGGTAGCCGAGCTGGACGAAGCGGTGACGTGGCAGTCGGCCACACTCGGCATTGTCGCCATCTCGCGCTCGCGCGATTACCTGCACGGACTGATTGAAGAGGTAGAGCGCGCCGCGCTGCGCATGACCAACGAGCTGGGCGCGGAGCTGGCCGACACCTTTTGGGAGTACATCGAAAGCTGACTAATGAAGTTTTGGATTCCGTCTTAGTCAGTTCGATAGGCGCAGCTTCACAGGTGCGATTCGATCATCAGCTGCAAATATCGCCGATTTACCGTCGATTTCTCCTTTAAAAGCCCCAAAAATGTGCGGAATTCAGGTCCTAATGTTTACTGATTCAGGCAAATATATACTTGACGAATCAACCATGAAGGTGTTCAATGTTGGCAGAGCGGGAAACAAGGGTATTGCTGTCAGACCCATACAACCCGCAGCCGGAGAAGACATTGGAATTTCGTCTGGTATATGGCGGTCGTTTGTTGGGCGCTGGGAAAAATGATACACGCTCAGAGCACAAGCATGAGATTCGGAGAATCTTCCATGACCAACTCCGGATTTTTTGGCAGAAGAACACCAATCTGCGCGAGTGGGAATGCCCAAATGAGAAGACGGGCAAGCGTGGAAAGGTTTGGGAGAACGCTGCGGAGCATTTTCAACTCAATGGCATTGGTTATGTTCCGCTATCATTCGATGGTCTGGGCGTTGCCTGTAAGTTGGACATCTTGATGTTGAGACCGGAAGCACCAGGCCAAACGCTCATCAAGGGCGGAGATATTGATAACCGCCTGAAGACTTTGTTTGATGCGCTGCGCATTCCCAAAGTCGGTGAGGTTGCAGAGTTGCCAACCGATGAGGACGGACGAAACCCATTCTTTTGCTTACTGGAAGACGATTCTCTTATTAACCACATTTCGGTTACAACCGATCTTCTGCTGGGTGATGTGCATCCGAACGAGGTTAGATTAGTGATTGCAGTGAGTCTTTGGAACGTGGTTCACACTACACTGAATATGGGGATTTTCTGATGAGCTGTGCAAGCACTGAATTTGATACGTTCGATGCCGCAATGGACACGATTCTGAAGGCGGACCCGTCGCAGGTGAAAGCGGCGATGAAGGCAGACAAAGAAAACCGCGCTACAGCCAAGAGGCGCCTGAGTCCTCAGGAAGAAGCGTTGAAGATGGTGGAGCAAACTACCGCATCAGCCAACGAACGGGCGAAGCGAGAACCGAACGCCCAGGTCAGGTACTAAATGCCGATCAAGCTGAAGGATTCGGCGAACCAGCGGCACGAGAATTACGTGGACCGGCTGGCAGCGAAGTTGGCGAAGAAAATGGGCCCGGTACACGTCCAGCGGCCAGCAAAGGACGACCCGGTCTTGCAGGCAGCGAACGAGGTCTTTCAAAAGGCCGCGCGGCGAAAGGTGAACTGAGATGAGCGAAGACGAAAAGAGGGCGATTCAGGGCGTGGTTTTGTTGGAGGTCGAAGAGGCAAAATCAGCCTTGGCCCTACTGAGGGCGAAAGCTGAACATTGGTACAAGTTGCAGGAAAAGGTTTGCCATTTTCTCGCGAGGATGAAACGGGACGGTATGCAACAAGAGTCCGCCGCTACAGAAACGCGGATGGAAATCGTGTCGAATCTCTCTTCCTATGAAGCCGCTACGAGAGTTGAGTTTGTGCTTGCGCTAGACGCGGAAATCGAGAAGGCTGTAGTGCGGTTGAAAAAGGCGGAAGCTGCGAAGAAGGAAATCGGCTTTTCCTAGAAAGGCTGCGCGCTGGAAAGTCAACTGAAGGACATCACTTCTCCGCTTTGTAGAGGTCGTAGCAAAGGGGAAGAAGACTGTCAGGACTGCGGTCTGTTGGCTGAGCGGGATCAGGATTGCATCGCCGCCCGGTTTTAGTATCTAGGGCAGTGTTATCGTTCATTGGGACGAAACGCTGTACTGGCCGTTGGCATCCGATGGTCACAAGCAACAACAAGAGAATTGGGAGAATCTTCATGGCATCCCTTCGGACTAAGGCTACTACTGTTGGTGCTTCTTCTTCTGCTCTGCTAAAAATGTTGCAATTGCTTGAGTATCGTTCTGAGCTATCGCGATTCCGGCAGTCCTATGTAATTGATCGAATCTTGGGCCGAAGCCGGGAACAAGCTCTTTCAGGGCTGTTACCAGAGCTGCCTCAATCAAGACGGATTGGTCTAGCTGACCTTGTAGAAAATGAACTCGCTCAGCTAGGTGTTTTATGAGGTCGCTTTGTTTGTCTGGCATTGTGAATCCTTTCGTTTCGGGCCCCGCTTCAAGCGGTGGGGGTTAGAAGGCCGTTTGTAACACCTTGCCGGTGACCTCGGCATAGGTGAGGCGTTTACCAGCCACTTGGGATAGAACAGCGGAGAAACGGTCTGAATCAGTCCGAGGGTTTTTCGGGGTTGCACGGTTGTTGTAGCGGAATACCTGCTCATCGAGGTAGCGGAATAAATGGAACGGTTCAACGCTCACATAAGTACCGGACAGCCCGCGCTTGAGAAGAGACCAAAAATTCTCTATGCCGTTGGTGTGCACGCGGCCATTCACGTACTTTACGGCGTGGTCAATGATCTCATGGATGTAATCAGTGCCCAAGCCCTTGTATCCGCCCATCTCATCGGTGTAGAGTACCGAACCGGCTTCAACATGCTCACGAACTATAGGCTGCAAAGTAGGCTTTTTCCGATCCTGAATAACCTGGGTGTGGACCCGGCCACCGCGCTCCAAAAGTCCCATCACAATGATCTTGTCTTGAATGTTCCGGCCACCGCCAGAGATGCGGCGCGCATGAACGCTCTTGTGCATGTTGCGAGCCTTCCCACCGATGAAGGTTTCATCGGCTTCAACTCCGCCGCCGTTGCCGCCCAGCTTCAAAAAAGAACCGCTCTGCATAGCTTTGCGGATGCGGTGGAGCATGAACCATGCAGTCTTCTGAGTGACACCCAAAGAGCGGGCAATCTCGCAGGAGCTAACGCCGTTCTTTGCAGTGCTGATGAGCCAGACGGCAGGGAGCCACTTTTCCAGGCCGAGCGGAGAATCCTCGAAGATGGTTCCCACCTTGGCTGTGAACTGCCTTTTCGCGTGGCCGCTCTTGCACTGCCATTTCTTCTGCGTCGCCAGATAGGTCACATCCTTGCGGCCACAGGTAGGGCACTCAACGCCGTTTGGCCAGCGATGCGCCGCCATGTAAGCCAAACAATTCTCAGCGTTTGCGAAGTAAATGATGGCATCTTGGAGAGTCTGAGGTTTTCTCATACCTCAATCATAGGCAATTTGACTTGATTTGTCAAGTATATAATTGCCCTACTTAAATAACTACAGGTTTTTGAAAATATAAAGAGGGGGGTAGGGGGGGCCATCACGCGCCCTTTTCGGTCCGGACTGTCCCAAGGGGAAGATCCAACTTCACGGTAACAGATTGCTGGAATTAATCTGCAAAGTGCGGATCGCGCAGCGCCTTATCCTGCTCGGGATTCGCTCAGACGCCTGTGGTAATTGAAGACCAGCAAGGTGAGGACTCCAAAGACCATGGCCAGCAGCGCCAGAGGCGCGCCGTAAGGATAGCCTTCAGTCAGCGATAAGCGGATCAGGATGGTTGAGACCACGAAGGCTGCGTTGCGAAAGACCAGTTCATATTGCCCGGAGACCACCAACGACAGGATCAGGATGAGAACATCGGTGAAGATCATCACGGTGAACAGATCGTTATAAAACGTGGTTGCCGACTCGATGGATCCTTGTCCGGTTTGGAGGGTGCCGAGGATGGCGATGGCAAGGCGGCCGAGGTTGTATGCGGCCATGCCAAGCAGCAGCACGCCGAGCCCTATGGAAACCACTTTCTTTTGCGCAATGAAGCGCGACGCTCCGCGTGACGGGATGGCCGTTCCCGAGGGCCGCACTCGCCGCTGCGCCACATGCTGAAAGACGCCAACCAGAAAGAACATCAGAAATCCGCCCCACATATCGAAGAAGGCCGGAAGCGCTTTCAGTGTCAACTGGTGCTGGGTAAGCAGATCGCTGGCCGCGCCAATGTCTTTGAAGACATCGCGAATGAAAATCAGCGACACAATCTCGAACTGGTTGGCGATGGAGCGCGTGGTGGATGCGGGCAGCGCCGCGATGAGGATCAGCACCTCGTAGAACAGAATGAAATTGAACGGCGTTGAAATCGCGACAAGGTAGTTTTGCCCGGCCTCGGCGATCAGCAGCGGAGGATGCACGAGCGAGCGGGCAAGAAAGATCAGCATCAAATGGATTGCGAAACCGGCGATGCTCAGGAAGATGACCAACTGCCGGAGTATCACCTTGTTGGTATCGGAAAAGAACAGGTCGTACAGGGCGTTGATCCGCCGCCACAGGCTGACGAGGATTCTGCGGTTGCCACGGCCGGATTCACTCTGCGCGTTTGCCATTGTCTCCCTGGCGCTGTCAAGGTTAGATTAGCGCACTCGACACACGGGGTCAGGGCAATCGCATGAAGATCGTGAATCACGAAGAGCGCCAGCTTTGAAAGGGCACGGCTTCAGCCGTGCCGATTTCGAGGCCCAAAATGTATCGGCTTTAGCCGCTGAGGGATGTCTTGAGGCGATTCAGAACCTTCCCTCAGGGGCTAAACCCGCGATTGTTTACATCGCATTTACGGCACGACTGAAGTCGTGCCCTGACACAAGGTGGCGTTTTGAAACAGCTTCTACGAACTTTTCCGCAGCCTGTAAAGTCGTGCCCTGACACAGAGTGACCTTTTAAGACAGCGTCTACGAGTTTTTTCCGCAGCCCGTAAAGCACCTTCTGTTCCAGCATTTGATGTACGGGCTAAAGCCAGCACCCTTCAAAGCATTTCAACGGGTTTGACCTACTTCGACGGATATGCACCGACAAACCGTTGCCTTATCAACCCATGAACATTCCGCCGTTCACGTCGAGGACGTGACCGGTGATATAAGAGGCCGCATCCGAGGCGAGGAACTTAACGGCGTTTGCAATATCCTGGTCTGTTCCGCGGCGGCCGAGAGGAATCGTGGCTAGCATGGCCGCGGTCACCTTTTCGTCGAGCACGGCGGTCATGGGCGTTTCGATGTAGCCCGGCGCAACGGCGTTCACGGTGATTCCACGCGAGGCAACTTCGCGGGCCAGCGACTTGGTCAGCCCGATGAGGCCGGCCTTGGAGGCTGCGTAATTCACCTGGCCCGCCTGTCCGGCGCGTCCCACCACGCTGGCCATGTTCACAATCCGTCCCCAGCGATTCTTGATCATGGGCCGCAGTACGGCCTGGGTCAGCAGATATGCCCCGGTCAGATTGATGGACAAAACGAGGTCCCAGTCGGCGCGCTTCATGCTCATCATCAGATTGTCGCGGGTGATGCCGGCGTTGTTGACGAGGATTTCGACTTTGCCGAAGCGCTCAATCACCGCTTTGGCCCCGGCTTCGACAGACTCCTGGTTGGATACATCCAGCTTGAAAGCCGCTGCCGTGCCGCCGATGGCCTCAATCTCCTTGGCCACCAGCGCCAGCTTTTCCTCGTTGATGTCTGCCAAGGCCAGCGTGGCTCCGGCCCGCGCCAGCTCCAGCGAAACGGCCCGCCCGATGCCCTGTGCAGCTCCGGTTACCAGCGCAATTCTTCCCTGCAAATCTGACATATTCTCCACTGCCCCCTGCGCATACGATTCCGCGCCCTTTCGTCCAGATTATAAATGGGTGAGAGTGGGAGCCGCAGGGCAGGTAGCCAGGTGGACAGTGGTGCGGATGGAATCAGCTTTTTCTCAAGGGCTGAAGCCCGCTGTAATCTTGCTGCATATGCGGCAAGACTGAAGTCGTGCCCTGACACAAAGCCGATTCATGCAGCTAGTTCTAAAGGCCGCAATGTCCAAACGGCGTGGCCGTTGCCGTCACCGGGCGCGAGACCAGCGCAGGCCGCACCAGCTCCGCTGGCCAGACATAGACCGCCAATTGCCGCGAATAGTGCAGCACCGGCTTTTGGGCGGGCAGCTTTATACCGAGCACCTCGGCCAGATCGTTCTGCTCGATATCCGCTTCAGCTTCTTCCAGTGGCCAGGAGGCGTGATGGAGGTTGGCCCGGGTGATCTGTCCTGCTCCATTGGAGGAGAAGAGGCAATAGCGCTCCGTGAGGAAGTACTCGAGCGTGCCCAGGCGGCTCTCGGCCAGCTTTCGTGACGGGCCCAGCCCGCGGTAGAGCGCTTTGAAGATCACTGGCCGGCCGGCGAACCGCCTTCGGCTATAGAAGGAAAACTCGCGCTCGTTGCGCTGTCTCATGTGCATTTCGGCCCAGTGGTAGGGCAGGCGATAGACGGCGCGCCCGGCCGCCACAGCCAGCAGGTTGCTGGAATCGAGCGAGAGGCAGCAGACTCCCGGCGTTCCGGTCCGCTCTTCGCGAACATAGGTGCGCAAACTCAGGTCGGGAAAGCTGCGCGCGCCGAGAATGGGCGGCAGGCCGTGAACCTTGATCTTGTCCATCCAGAAGGGCATGACGCCGAGCCAGGCCGAACCCTGGAAGGTGTCCACCTGCAAGCCTTCAGGAATGAGCGCCGCGAGCGACGAGGCCGGGACCGGCCAGTGCGCAAACAGCAGATCGTTCCAGCGCTGCGTCAGCACCCAGTGGCCCGGCGGCAAGGGCTGTGGGTCGCCTGGTGCTCCGATAGGATCGTCTCCCATGGCCCGGCTGCTCCTGTCTTGCTTCTGCTTTTCAGCTTGTTTCTACTAGTGGATGCCAGGAGCGGGATCAAAGGTGCAAATCTCAATCCGCCCCATGACGTATTCTGTTCGCGAGCCCTCAGCTATGTCCAGTGAATCTTTCAAGACACCCGTCGCACGCAACCAGACCGAAGTTTTTGCCATTCACGGCGCCAACCCCGAAGTGCTGGCCTACGCCATGGCCAAATATTCCCGTTCCGCACTCTCGATGCGCGAGTCGCTGGCTGAAATCAGCGCCCAGCGGGCCGAGCAGTTCCTGAACACATTCTATTTTCAATATGGCCACCGTTCCATCGCCGACCTGGCCCACGTGGCCATGTCTATTGAGCGGCTCAGCCTGCTGGCGGCCATGGTGCTGGTGGACGAGCAGAGGTGGGACGGCCAGGAGCGGTCAACAAGGTATCAGAACTTTCTCAAATCGGGCTTTTATCTCCCGGATTTTGGCACGGATTCTGCCCCGGCCCAGCTTTATTCCGAGACCATTGAAAGCCTGTTTGGCGCGTACAAACGCGTGAATGACGCGGTCTTTGACGCGCTGCGGAGGCGCGTGGCATGCCCGGAAGGCATGAAGCCCGAGGCCTACGAACGAACCCTCAAAGCTCGCGCCTTCGACGTGGCTCGCTACCTGCTTCCGCTGGCCACCAACACCTCGCTCGGCCAGATTACGAACGCCCGGACTCTGGAGACCCAGGTCTCGCGGCTGCTCTCTCACCCCGCCTCCGAGATCCGGGATCTGGGGCTCAAGCTGCGCGAAGCCGCCACCGGACCTGCCTGGAACGTCAACGCCGAGGCGGGCGCTGCCTTCGTTGAAATGGTGGAGGCCTCCGATCCGGAGCTAGTCGCCGAGGCCGCCAACCTGCTCACCCGCGAGGTGCGCTCGGCGCCCACGCTGGTCAAATATGCACAGCCCAACGAATATGAAATCCAGACGCGAAGGGAACTGGCTCAGGCGGCGGAAGAATTACTGGAAAGCCTGCCCCACGCAGGGTCGCCGGTCGTTGACCTGGTCGAGCCGACTGAAACTCTCGAAGTCGAACTGGCGGCGACGCTGCTTTACTCGGCCTCGCACCACTCTTACCGGCAGATTCGCGATCTGGTCGCGGGGCTTCCAGCCTCCCGCGTTTCGGAGATTATCGAACTGGGCCTGCGCCATCGCGGCAAGCACGATGAAGCTTTGCGCGCGTTTCACGCCGGAGCGGCCTTGCGCTTTGACATTCTTATGGACACCGGCGGCTTCCGCGATATGCATCGCCATCGCCGCTGCACGCAGATCATCCAGCCGATCACGGCGCGGCACGGCTATGAGACTCCCACCTGCGGCGACCTTGGGCCGGAAGTGAACGTTCTGGCCGAAGCCGGTATCCTGGCCGATTATCAATCCGCCGTTGAGCAGGCTCATCGGGCCAGCGCACAGATCGCGGCCAGCCATGCTGCCGAGGCAGCGCAATCCGCGCTCTACCTGTTGCCGCTGGCCACGCGCATTCGATCGCTCTTCAAGATGGACTTTGCCGAAGCGCAGTACATCATCGAATTGCGTTCCGGGCCGGCCGGGCATTTCAGCTATCGTCGCGTGGCCTGGGAGATGTATTTGGCTTTCCAGCGCCAGCATCCGGCGCTGGCCAGGCACATCCGTGTCACCGACTTCACGAAGCCCATTGACCTGCTGCAGCGGTGAATAATCCAAATCTCCTGCCATGCGGCAGAAGGGGCAAGACCCATGCAGATTCAGTATGAACTCAGTCTTGACGATTATCTTGCAGCACAACGTTTGCACGCGACGCGCAGCCTTTGGCCGTGGTTCACAAACGCCTTAACGCATTACATTTATCCGATCTTTTGCTTGTTCTTTCTTGCCCTCGGTATTCCGCTGATGCGGGGCAGCGTATCCGATAGTTCCGGGCGAGTGATGATTATCTGCGGAACGATTATGCTTTGTTGCCCACTTTATTTGTATCTTCAACGAAAGCGCTGCTACAAGAGGACACGAAGCAATAACGGAGAGTGCGAGGTCACATTAGACAAAGAGCGCATTGGAATTAAAGGGCAATTCACCAACGGTGAAATGGACTGGAGGGCTGTAAGGTCATTCCGAGAAAACAAGAAAGTGTTTTTGCTCTACCTGGCGCCGGCAAGATTCATAGTCATTCCCACGCGTGTATGCACAGGTGAGCAAATCCGTGAACTTAGGACGATCTTGAGTCAGAAAATTCAACAGGGAATTATGTCGAAGTGACCGTGTCGCTTCATCCGGGAGCTGGCGGCCGCAGCTTCGCGTCCGCCTGCCTTGGTACAATCAATGCGCTATGTTAACTAAAAATCTTACCGCTTCCATTCAATCGTGCTCACCTAAGGGTGAGTTTGTGAATGAACCCTTTACCGACTTCAAATCGCCGGAAAACGCACGCAAGATGCAAGCCGCATTGGACTTGGTCGCCAGCCAACTGGGCCGCGAGTATGACCTTGTCATCGGCGGCGAGCGCATCAAGACTGAGGGCAAAATTCGTTCTATCAACCCGGCACGCCCCGCCCAGGCCGTCGGCATTCATCAGAAAGCCGGCGCCGGGCAGGTCGAACCGGCAATGCAGGCCGCGCTTCGCGCCTTCGAGTCGTGGAGCCGGACATCGCCCGAGGAGAGGGCTTCTCTGCTCCTCAACGCTGCCAGAATCATTCGCGACCGCAAGTTCGAGTTCTGCGCCTGGCTCACTTACGAGACGGGCAAAAACTGGCCCGAGGCCGACGCCGATGTGGGCGAGCTCATTGACTTTCTTGAGTTTTATGCCCGCGAGGCCTTGCGGCTGCCCACCGTCCAACCCGCCGTCCAGTACCCCGGCGAACGCTGTGAACTGCACTACATACCGCTGGGCGTGGGCGCGATCATTTCGCCCTGGAACTTCCCCTTCGCCATCATGGGCGGCATGACTGCGGTAGCCGTTGTCTGCGGCAACACAGTGATTCTCAAGCCTTCGTCCGACGCGCCCACCATGGCCGCCAAATTCGTCGAAGTCTTCGAGGAAGCCGGTATGCCCGCCGGCGTAATCAACTTCTGTCCCGGCTCCGGCGCCACGTTCGGCAACGCGGTTGTCGAGCATCCCAAGACGCGCTTCATCTCCTTCACCGGCTCGAAGGCGGTCGGCCTGCAGATTCACGAGGCTGCGGCGCACACGCAGAAAGGCCAGATCTGGATCAAGCGGACAGTTCTCGAAATGGGCGGCAAGGACTCGATTCTGGTTTGCGCCGATGCCAACCTGGATGCCGCCGCTGATGGCGTAGTGGCCTCGGCCTTCGGCTTCAGCGGGCAAAAATGCTCGGCCTGTTCCAGGGCCATCGTTGAAGCGCCCATCTACGACGCATTTTTGGAAAAGGTGCGCGAGCGGACGGCCAAGCTGACCGTGGGCGACCCGGTAAAGAACTTGAGCCTCGGCCCGGTCATCAACAAAGCAGCTCTCGATTCCATGTTGCACTACATCGAGATCGGCAAAAAGGAAGGCCGGCTGATTGTCGGCGGCCACGCGCCCAAGATCGCGGATGGCGGCTACTTCCTCGAGCCTACGGTGATTGCTGACGTGGCTCCCGATGCGGTTATTTCGCAGGAGGAGATCTTTGGCCCGGTGCTGGCTGTGATCAAGGTCGCCAACTTCGAGGAGGGGCTAAAGGTGGCTAATAACACCGAGTACGGCCTGACGGGATCGATCTACTCGACCGACCGCGCCAAGCTCGACCGCGCGCGCCGCGAGTTCCACGTGGGCAACCTCTACTTCAACCGCAAGTGCACCGGCGCTATGGTGGGCGCGCATCCCTTCGGCGGCTTCAACATGAGCGGAACCGACTCGAAGACGGGCGGCCCTGACTACCTGACCCTGTTCACCCAGGCCAAGAGCGTGGCGGAAAAGCTGTAAGCCCCCTTGCTCCATGCGTGGTTTCCCAGGTTTTGTTTTTGAAACCCGGGAAACCACGCCATTGCCTGCCTGTACCCATCTATATGAAATACGCCAACGGAGAAGCCCGGATGCAAGCCATTGAAGCATTGAAAACTCGCCGCAGCATTCGCGCCTATACTGCGCAGCCCGTCAAGCGTGAGGTCATCGAAGAGATCATCGACTGCGCCCGTCTTGCGCCCACGGCGATGAACGACCAGCCTTGGGATTTTGTTGTCATTACAGACAAAAAAGCGCTGGCCGGCATTCCGCCCATGCTGGGCCACGCCGGGTTCATTGCCAACGCGGCCTTTGCCGTGCTGGTGCTGGCGCGCGAAACCAGTTGTGCCGTCGAGGATTGTTGCGCGGCTACGGAAAATCTGCTCATCGCCGCTGCGGCGCACGGGCTGGGTTCGTGCTGGGTTGCAGGCGCACCGCAAGCCTACGCGCCGGTGGTCGCCAAAGCATTTGGAGCGCCGCAAGACCGCAAGCTCATCGCCATCGTCTCTTTTGGATACCCCGCGGAAACGCCGGTCATCGAGAAGCGCGCGCTAGTGGAGGTTCTGCATTGGGAGCGGTTTTGATTTTGTGGAGTTCAATAAAACGAAGTTCGCAATAAACTGAAACCACTGGAGGATGCGTGAAGACCTGGCAAAAAATGCTCATCTCCATGCTGATTACGCTGGCGATTGGCGGCGCCTATCTTTTTTCCGTGTGGAGGCACCGGCAGAATCCCGGCGTCATTCCTCAGGACAACACTCGCCAGACTTTGAGCAAGGACGATCTCGTGGTGATGCGCGAGTTCTTCCCCATGCACTTTGAGGACACACTGCGCCTCCAGGGCACCACCGTGTGGATGAAGAACGGGTACCTCATGCCCTACTACCCCTATTCGGGCGGCCGTGTGCAGTTTGGCAAACGAGTGGACCTGATTCCCGCAGCCCAGCGCATGGATGTGAAGAAGATCATTAAACAGGCCGTGCCCGCCGGCGAAGACGACAGCATGGGGCACGGCGTACGGCAGGCTTTCGCGGTCTTTGCGTTGCCGGGAAGCGCGGCGCTGTATGCCACGCCCATCGGGGCCATGGAGGACAACGACGAAGCCTATTACTGCGACATGCTGTTTTATTATGATGACCCGCACACGATCTACGACTACTGGCCCAGGGATGTGTGGGCGGCCATCGATGCTCACCAGGTCAAGCAAGGCATGAGCGAACTGGAGACGGAGATGGCCATTGGGCACAAGATGCACTCTGACGCCCGGACTGTGGGCGACCGCACAGTGACCTACGACCAGGCCGGCAAGCACTGGACCATCACCTACGTAAAGAACCGGGCTACGGCAATCAAAAGCCAGTAGGGCAGCCCGCTGGCGCTGATGGCCGCGTTGTTCCGCGTGCGCGGCGCTCTTCCATTCGCAGGTTGTGTTCCCCGCATCTTCCTCCTTCTTTCCGCCATCCAATGGCAGGAAGGAGACAAATATGTCCAAAATCATTCGATTTCATCAGCTTGGCGGCCCCGAGGTTCTGCGGTTTGAAGAGGTTGAGCCGCAGCAGCCTGGCAAAGGCGAGGTCAGGATTCGGGTGCAGGCGGCTGGCCTGAACCGGGCCGAATCCGTCTATATGCGCGGCAGGTACTTTGAACAGCCACAGCTTCCCTCCCGCCTCGGTTACGAGGTCGCTGGCGTGGTGGAGGCAGTGGGTAAGGGCGTCGATGCGGGCTGGATCGGCAAGCCCGTGTCCACGGTGCCTGGCTTCTCGCAGAATCGCTATGGCACGCTGGGCGAAGAGGCAGTGGTTCCCGTCACCGTGCTGGGCGAGTACCCGGCAAATCTGACTCCGGTTCAGGCGGCTGCCATCTGGATGCAATATCTGACGGCTTATGGCGCGCTGGTGCTGGTAGGCCACATCAAGGCAGGAGACTTCGTCTCTATTCCCGCCGCATCCTCCAGCGTGGGGCTGGCGGCCATTCAGATCGTGCGCGACCACGGCGCGACGGCCATTGCGGTAACCCGCTCGGCGGCCAAGCGCGAGGAGCTTCTGGCTCTGGGCGCGCATCACGTTATCGTCAGCGAAACTGAGGACTACCCCGCGCGGATAAAAGAAATCACGGGCGGCAAAGGCGCGCGCATCACCTTCGATCCGGTAGCTGGGCCGGGCATCGAACAACTGGCTGAGGGCGCGGCCAATGGCGGCCACCTGATCGAATACGGGGCTCTTTCCGGCAAGCCCACCCCATTCCCTGTGATGGCAGCCATGACTAAAGGCCTGAGCGTTCACGGCTACACAATGTTGCAGGTTACGCATAGCCGGGCTGTTGCCGCGAAGGCGAAAAAATATGTCTTCGACCGGCTGGCTGATGGGCGCTTTGTGCCCAAAATTGCCCGCACGTTTCCCTTCGCGCAGACAATCGAGGCATACCAATACCTGGAATCGAATCAGCAGGTGGGCAAAGTGGTCATCACTGTTCCGTAGGGCGGACTACAGCGGTTCTCCAATTGCTGTACTCCGAAAGCACTTCTGCTGAGTGGTTTTTTCCTCAAGAAAAAGCCACATTTCACATGTCTAGCAAGGGCACATGAATTGGAGAACCGCTCTAATACTACAGTTGTAGATCGAAGATATCGGAGGGAGCAGAGGGCTTCAGCCCTCTGAATGAGGTGGCCTTTGAGGGGCCTTCAGGCCCGGATCTGCGCCGATTTCCCGAGATCTACAACTGTATTACTAAGCGGGCCTCTTGCTACGCCATCGCCTGCGGCCTGGCAGCCTGCTCTGCTTCGAGTTTGCTGCCAATATCGGCGGCAGCGGCGGCCAGCACGCGATGGTGGATGGTGAACAGCGCCAGTTCGAGCCGGTCGCTGACACCGGTCTTGTCGTAGACGGAGCGCAGGTAGTTTTTGATCACCTGCTCGGTGGTCTTCAGGCGGATAGCGATTTCGCGGTTCTTGCACCCCTGCACGATGAGCGCGACGATGCGCATCTCCTTGGGCGTGAGCCGGTCGCGGACCCTGGTGCCCACCATATCTTCCTCGGGCGAGTCGGCCATCATGAGCTGCGGAGGCTGCCACGTGTCGCCCGCCGCTACAGCGCGCACGCACTCCGCCAGGGCCGCGCCGGTGACGTTGCGGAAAACCACCCCGCGAAAGCCCTGCTGCAGATACGCGGCCGCGGTCTCGTTGTTCTCCGCAATCACAATTCCGCGGCTGCTGGTGGTCTCCAGCAGAGTGTGCAACCGGAACATATCCGGCCGCAGCGAGGCGGCAAACAGCACGATCGAGCCGGGAAACGTGGTAATGGCGTGATGCATTCGGTCAAGGTCAGTGCATTGAGCAATAATCCGCACGTCTTCGTCCATGGCCAGCACTTTGGCTGTGCCCGCCCGAAAAATTGCCTGCGAATCGGCCAGGATGATCTTGTTCATGATGCGCGCCTCATCTGCTGCGTTACTCCGTAATTCTAAGTTGAAGCCCCGCGCCACTGTTCCCGCCGCGCCGGAAATGGCGCTTTGGGCTCAGAAAATGGCCTCTGCTCTTGGGGAAAACTATCGGCGAATCCCCCAAAAAACCTCGGACTGTCTCAATTTGCGACAAGAGCGAGCGGGACACATTCCCTTGGTGACAGGTCAAGGACCCGGTCTCGCTATTGTTTTGTAGTTTTCCTACGAAAGAGATTACAGCCTACTGATACCGCAGGTCACGAAAATTCGCAACAGCCCATTTTGGATTCTGTTTACTGATGAGGCTCGCGAGCTCGAAGCCGGCAGCGAAAGTGTCCTGTTCAGCTACAGCCTTTGCACATGCCCGAGTTCGCTTTCCTTAACAGAATCAACCTCTTTCGCCACGCCCGCAGGTGGTCAAGTTGTTGTTCGCCTTGCCGATAAAACTGTTTGAGAGGTGTGGATGGCCGATCGGACGGAGCTGCTTGAGGTAGCCCTGGATAGTCTCCCGGAGGGTCTTGCGCTGCTGGGCGGCGAGGGCCAGATCATGCTCTGGAACCGGACGGCGGAGGCCGTTACCGGCTACTCTGGCGCGGAACTGTTGTCGCGCCGGGCTCCTGGGCGGCTGGAACCGCTGCTTTTGGCCTTTTCGGGACTTGGAGATTGGGAAGCCTGGGCAGGACCGCAATCAGGCCGTGGCGCCATGGTTCACTTTCAGCACAAGCTCGGCCACAATGTCCCGGTCATCGCGCGCACGCTGGTGTTGCGCGACGGGTTGGGCGGGCGCATGGGCGCGGTGGTTATCTTTCATCCCGCCGAGAGCCTGGATGCGCTGCCCCACGGCGAGTGCGAAGAAGGCTCCGGCGCGGAAGCCGGCCGGGCGG
>Ga0255353_1000819_pt1 | contig 18870 bp, 10 predicted proteins | sample HBST25metaG_FD_189941 | JGI IMG/M metagenome (GOLD analysis project Ga0255353, IMG submission 189941) | Peat soil microbial communities from Stordalen Mire, Sweden - H.B.S.T25 | ecosystem: Environmental > Terrestrial > Soil > Wetlands > Peat | place: Sweden: Norrbotten County, Stordalen Mire...
GATTCCGGTCAATGCTCCTGCAACGCCCGAATACGCAGAGGCTTTGGAAGGCAGGCTCAAGTTTCTGCGCGACGTTATGGTGCCATCTTTTCAAACAGCGGAGACCGAGAGAGCCTGACCGACAGAGCTCCTGGTTTTTATTCCCTATTCCCTATTCCCTGTCTTAAAAATCCACGTGCGCCCGTACCGCGCCCACCCAGGCCGGGCCGCGGTCGCGGTTATAGCCGGGATTGTTGATGTGCTGCACATCGACGGCGTAGAACAGGCCCCGCCATGCGCGCCAGTTGTAGTAGCTCTCGATAATATTTTCGCGGTCGTAGCTGAGGTTTCCATCGCCCAGCAGGAAGCCGAGGCCGCCCAATTTCAGATACTCCTGGTGATTGCGCTTGATCGCGTTCGAGACCACGGCCAGGCCAATTTTATCCACCGGGCGATGCCAGCGTGCGCCAGCATAATCGCCACCGGCTTCGACGGTCTGGTCCACTTCGGTGTAAGCGAAAGACTCGTGCTGGCCCTCGTTCCAGCCGAAGCGGCCAAAGACGCGCAGATTCTCCGTAAGCTCCTGCTCGGTGTTGAAGCCGACGCCGTATTTGAGCGCGCTGTCGTGCTCATGAAGCAGAATGTTCGGCGTTGGAAGTGATTGGTCCGATCCGTACAGGAAAGCGTTGACCGCCTCGCGATACGTGCCCATGTGAGCGCGGTTGGCATAGAAGAGCAGGCGCTCGGTTCCTTTGCGCTTTGGAACAAAGCCATGTCGCAGTTCGAACTCGCCATTCTGCGCGTGTGCGCGGCTGAAGGCCCAGTCCATGTCGATGCCGTTGGCCACGGTGGGCATGGCGAAGATGCCGTAGCGCAGGCTCCACGCCCGGTCGTCGTACTCGGCCATGCCGCCCACCGTGTAGCCGCGTGTGTCGGCGGCATAGTCCCATGCGCCGTTGTTGTCCACCGTCCAGTTCATGAACTGCAAGTGGCTGTCAGAGCCGGGTCCATTCACGTCGAAGAAATCGGGCAGCGTCATCTTGCCGATGCGGAATTCGACGCGGCGAACGGGCACACTCGGCGCCACGCCAAAAAATCCCGGCTCCTGTGGCGCGGTCTCTTGCGTGAGGCCGAAAACCTGATGAATCCCGTAGCGTGCGAGGTAAGGCGTTGAGCCCAGAGTAGGGTTGCGCACCACGTCCAGATTGGTGAACCCCGCCAGGCCCAGCGCCTGGCTCAGTCCGCGCCCGCCCGAGCTCTCCAAGTCCAGAATCAGGTCGGTGTTGTAGCGGATGGAACGCGTGGGCCGCAGCGCGGAGTAGAGCGTGCCCAGCAGCGAGGTCTTGTACTGGGCCGCGTTGCGGAAGCTGTTCGTGCCCTCGTACGTGGAGTGGAAAGGCAAATTCCCTTGGAAGATGATGTTGGCCTGGCCGGAGAGCCAGAAACGGTCGTTGCCGTGGTGCGGGGAAATCGTGACGAGGGTCGTCTCCGGGGCCGCGGGGACCACGGGACTTGGATTAGGGTGTGCGCGTCCGGCGCTGCCATGCTGGCCATCTGTGAGCGGTTGCGCGGCTCCGGCCTCCGATAGCTGAGGTGCAAACTCAAATCGCGGCATCGGTGCGGAAGGCACAGTTTCAGTCGCCTGCGCTCTGGCCACCACAGCAGACAGGGGAAGCGCGAGGCTGGCCAGCAACAAGGCGAGCGTATGCCGGGAACTGAAAGACGTCGGGCGTGTGCGGCGAGTCGGAGCCATGGAGAAGCTTTCCAATCTTTGCGCGAGGTGTTCTCGACTGAGGATAGAATGGAGACGCAACCCTACCCCATTCAGTAGAATCCAAACCGGGTGCGGGTAATATCGCAAGGAGGCCGTCGATGTCCCACCATGACCGCGAAAAGATCAAGATGGTGCAGCGGCTGCGCAAGCTGCGCGGACAACTGGATGCCGTCGAAAGAGCGTTGACGGCCGATGAGGACTGCGGAGACCAACTGATGCTGCTGGCTGCCGTCCGCGGCGGTGTCAACAGCCTCATGGGAGAAGTGCTCGAGGATCATATCCGGTTTCATCTCGCCGACGGATCGAAGGAGCAGATTGCCCCCGAGCTGGCCGAAGACCTGATCGATCTGGTGCGCGCCTACCTGAAGTGATTTTTCCAGTTCCGGTTCCATGCTCTGGTTCCTTCTATCCTAATTTGCCGGCATTGACGCAATGTGAACGTGCGGTTGATTTGAGGGGGTCGGCAGTGTTTGCGTCATGCGCACAGGCGCACCCCCCCAGCTTCAGAATCGGCAGGCGCGGCGAAAGCGCCGCACGGAGCGGCGGCCTCCACCCATGAGCAGGTCAGCGGCCTCTTGGCATCGCCGGTCGGCCTCCAAACGCAGGACAGGCGTACGCCCTTCCTGACCATGTACAGTTGGTTCTTCATGGTTCCTCCTCGTCTCGTCCATGCGCGGGAAGGTGCTCCGGAAGCACAAAGACGCGCTTGTCCGGCGGCAGCGTGCCGCGCATGATCGATGGGTTCGGGAGGGGCGAGATGGCTTGAACGAAAAACCGCCTCACGCGCTCAATTCACAAGTTGTATGCCATGAAGAGCGGTGAAGGAACTGCCTCTGGAAGTCAGAGGCGGCTGCCTAAGCGCGCATCACAGCACAGGAACGAACCCCTTGTACTCGGGGGTTCTTGTGCGGATTCAATGCTCATAGTTCTCCTGCAAAGCGGGAAGTTGCCCTGCATTTCCTTTCTACCATACCCCCATAGGGTATGGTCAATAGAAAAACGCCGGATTTTTCGAAAGACTAGCGATCAATGCGAGATTGTCCCCCTTCGGAATGCCGGGCGCCACCATTTCAAAACATGGGCATATTCAGAGGTTCTATAGTGCTGAGCAGCCATGCCATTGGTCAAGCGCGAATCGAATCCGTCTCTTTATTTATTCGTACAGAGTATCGTAAATCTGTCTTTATCTATTCGGGTTGCTGGCGCGTCTCGCCCGCCCATGTTGCGGGCGGGCGAGACAGCCAGGTTAGAAATTATAGCGGTTCCACAATTGCTGTACCACGAAACCACTGCTCTCAAGTGGCATTTTCCTCAGCCGGGGTCCCCGGCGACAGGTTTTCGTCGCTGGGGTGGAAGAAAATGCCACCCTGCACGATGCCAGAAAGGGCACGTTAATTGTGGAACCGCTCTAGAAGGTGATCTTGACGGCTCCCTGGAAGACTCTGGCGCCACCACCGTTGGCGGTTGATGTGATTTGGCCGAAGGTGGTTCCAGACGACATCACCGGGTCTGCGATAGGACTCGCTGAGATCGAGCCAAGATATCCGCTGCCGCTATTGGGAATGGCAAAGTTCGGATGGTTCAGGACGTTGAAGGCTTCAAGCCGAAGGTTAGCCGCAAAGGCCTTATACAGCGCGAATGAGCGGTTCACAGCGCAATCAACTTGCAGGTACTTCGGTCCCCGAAAGGCATTTTGTCCCGAATTGCCGAACGTCCCGGTCGGATTCAGCGCAAACGCATAAGAGTTGATGTACTGCGGGTTGGCTTTCGTGATCTTGCTGTGGGTATACACATTTGCCCCGGTAAGATTGGGGCGGTCAGTGCCTAAAGCAATCAGAGATCTGTCATACCCCGTCAGCACCGTGAAAGGAGCGCCGTCGGTGGCGTGCATCAGAGGGGAAATCTCCCAATGGTTGATAGCCTGACCCAGCAATCCGGTCTTGGAAAAATGGGTTGAGGCCACAGCTGTGACGTTGAATACGTGCCTGAAATCGAATCCGCAGCTTCCCTTGTCACCCTTGATGTTGGCAGGATTCTGGATGGTGAGGGTGCTGACATCTGCGGCGTTGTCGGAGATGTCGATGCAATGCGAATACGTGTAGTTAGCCATGAGAACAAAGTTGGATGACATGCGGTGCTGAATGGACGCCACCATGCCGTTATAACTGGCATTGGCTCCGGCCATGATGTACATGGAGCCGTTTCCACTGCCGAATCCGCTGATGGTTCCGCCGCCCGCATAATAGGGGCCCCAAGTGGGATTGGCCAGCGTCAGTTGATAGCGCGCCGCCTGATTGGCGACGGTGCATGAGCCGCCTGGAGCAGCGGCGCATACTGCCGTGCTGTAGACCGCCGGATTCATCGGCAGACCGTATGGCCCAAAGTCTGTTCTGTTCCCGTTGTAGTCGATTTCGGCTTGCCACCCGCGGCTGAATTGATGCTGTACGCTGGCGGTGTACTGGATGGTATAGGGTGAATGGAACTTGGACGGAAGAACAATGTACTGTCCCGCCTTCGGGAATACCTGCGATGACGACGGCACCTGGGCCTGCGGGAACGGATCGGTCGTCACTGTGCTGCCGCAATTTGCCGATAGCAACCACGGGCTATCGAAGCAAAGCGGGTTGACGCCATTCGGAGTGTTTGAAACCGTCTGGGCGAAGGGTGGATTCTGCTGGTTACGCTGCCCCGTGAAGAGGTTGGGCGAGTCATAGACCAGCGCCGCACCAATACGGAGGACCGTCTTGCCGTCTCCCTTTGGATCAAACGTGGCTCCGATGCGGGGAGAGAACTGCCAGGGCGAGTCTTGCGTGAAGGCCTTCGAGACCCCCTTATCGCCATAAAAGAAGCTGCCCGCGGGAGCGCCCGGATAAACGGTACTGACGGTTCCGGCCACGAATGCGCTGTAGTCGAAGGTCGAGCCACGGTTGAAGAAGTCCGTGGCGACATACTCAGGATCCCAGCGCACGCCGGCATTCAGCACCAGCTTGCTGGTGGCGTGATAGGTGTCCTGAATGTAAAGGCTGGGAATCGGCTGGCGCAGCGCATTCTGCTGGGCTTTGCTCTGCGAAAGGCCGCTCATGGAGCCGGTCAGGAAATCTAGGTTGGCGTCCTGTACCGTTCCCGCTGTGCCTGATCCGGTCGGGCCAAATTTGCTGTATTTGCCGGAGAAGGTGAACTGTCCATTTCCCAAATACACATTGCTGATATTGAGTTCTGTCTGAACCCACTCTCCGCCGAAGGCAATCTGATGTTTGCCATGCACCCAGTTCACATCGTCGGCCAGCGACAGCGTGTTCACGTTGAAGAAGCCTGCCGAACATTTGCTGCAGTACACGTTCCATTTGCTGGTCGCGGTAAAGTACGACCCGATGGATGTCAAGTCATAGAAGTTTTGGTCGGGCGCGGTGGTGACCACTGTGCCGTTGCCCAGATTGCCATAGTTGATGCCTGCCGCCGCCGGACCGCGGTCGTCGCGACGCCGGGTAACGGTGGCGTGTGCCGAGTTCACCAGCTTGTCGCTGATGATGTATGTTTCTCCAAGCGTAAATCCCTGCGCGCGCTCATTGTTGCCGACGTTGGCAGTGACCAGGATGTTGGTCGGTGAATAGTACGCGGGAAGATTGTAGCCGTCGAGAAAATACCGGCCATAAAGGCTGTGCTTTGAATTGATGGTTGCGTCAACACGGGTGACGAACTGGTTCTCGGTGAAGTCCACGGGAATCGCAAAGGTCACCAGGCCATTTGCGGCAGTCGAAGTTGGAAAGAGCGAAAGCAAAGCCTTCGCCTTTGGGTCGACTGTCCACGCGGTAAGGGCCGGACAGGTCCTAGCCGTTATGGTATCGGAATACCTGTTGTTTACCAGCGCGCATCCGGTCCTCGGGTCCACGAGTTGGTTCGACGCGCTCCAGGGGTCAGAGGAAGAGAAATCGCCCAGCAGATTTGCAGCCGTGGGCACATAGGCCTTGGTGCTGGACTGCGTCTGGTTGCTGATCTCGTGCTGATATCCAACAAAGCCAAAGAGCTTGTTGCGAATGATTCTTCCGCCGAAGGTTCCGCCAAATTGATTCTGGTGGAGCGTATCCGGCTTCGAGGAGAAGAAGTTGGTGGCATTGATGTAGTTGTTACGGAGGAACTCAAAGCCGGAACCGTGCCACTGGTTGGTTCCGGATTTGGTAACCACGTTGACCAGGCCGCCGGGATGCAAGCCGCTCTGCGCGCCCAGGGCCGCGGTTTCCACACTGAACTCGGCTACCGCGTCGGGGAAGGGAAAGGGCAGATTGACGTTGGTCATGTAGTCGTTTTGATCTGCGCCATCCAACCTGTAATCGGTGGCATTGCCCTGGCCGCCGCCGATGGAGATCACAGCCGAACTGAAGAAGCTCTTGCTGCTCGCCTCGTCGTTGTTCTCGTTGGCGCTGACCGCACCGCCGGAGAGGGTAATGAGCCCGGTCATCAGCCGTCCGTTAAGAGGCATCTCGGTGACGGTGGCTGAGTCGATGGTTTGCTTGATGGAGCTATCCTCGGTCTGCAATGCAAGACCGGTTGACTGGACTTCGACAGTCTGGTTCGCGCCACCGATCTTCAGAGCCGGGTTGATGGCAATGCTGCTGCCCACTTCGAGGACGACATTCGATTGGCGGTAGCGCTCAAAGCCGGTAGCCGTCGCTTCCACGGTATATGTGCCGATGGCAATGTTCGGGAAGCTGTACAGTCCGCCGCTACTTGTGACTGTCGTATGTTTCACCTGGGTGGCGATGTTGGTGGCCGTGACCGTCGCATTCTGGATCACGGCGCCCGAGCTATCGGTCACAACACCCTGGATACTCGCGGTGCCCGCGGTCTGGGCGTTGACTCTTGCGGCAAATAGGAAAAGCGAAACACAGAAGGAAAGAGCAATCCAACGGTGGAGCATTCCTTTTGGTTTGAAGCATGCGAATCGCATTGAAGCCTCCAAATGGTTGTAGGTTGTGAACCGGAACGGGCCAATGCTCGAGTCGTTGGCATTTGAATTCTTGTCATCGAGTGTCAGGCCCCAAATATTTCGTACCGAGATTGGCAGTCGAAAACTCTGCACAGAAGGTATAGGGAGGTCGGACCACGATTGTCAAGTTTTTTCCTCAAACAAATGTAAATATTTGAATAACATATTTATAATGAGTTACCTAGCAACGTATTTCTTCTATATGTGGTCAGACCTTGCAAGGGAACTTCATCTCGACATGGAGCATCTGCCTCTCACGTGGCTGCATCTGTCTTTCGCGCGGCTATAGACTTGTTTTGGCCAGTTCATATGGTTAGCGGAAACCACATCTCACACCAGTTTGAGAGTGGGCCGGTTGACGCAGGGAGAGTTTTTTATGAATCGAGTTTTTCGCCGTCTTTTTCTAAGGTTACTGCCGGTTTCTCTGCTGGTTCCGTTCTGTCATGCGGCTCCGGTACTGATGATTTCCATTGATGGTTTGAAGCCTGAATACATCACGCAAGCGGATGCGCACGGCATGAAGCTGCCGTATCTGCGCACGCTCGTGCGCGATGGAGCATACGCCGACGGCGTGGTGGGGATTTGGCCCACCGTCACCTATCCCAGCCACACCACGCTGATTACCGGCGTTTGGACGGCTGAACACGGCATCTATAACAATCTCGAATTCGACCCGCAGCAGCACTACTCAGGCGCATGGAACTGGTATGCACCGCTGATTCGCGTTCCGACCCTGTGGAAGGCGGCGCATCAGGCGGGCCTGCGCACGGCCAGCGTTGGATGGCCGGTGAGCGTGGGCGCCGCGGATGTGGATTACCTGATTCCGGAGTATTGGCGCAGCGCCGATCCGTCGGGCGGATCGGGCACACTGAACCCGCAAGACAGGCTGCTGATCGCGGGGTTATCGCGCCCAGCCACGCTGCTCGAGCAGTTGCAGCCCATGGCGGGCGAATACATGATGGGCAACGACACGAGCATCGATGGCGACGAGGTCAAGACCCGCTACACCATCGAGATTCTGCGCAAGATGAAACCCGCGTTCATGACGCTGCATCTAAGCTCGCTCGACGAGACTCAGCACGCGCACGGCCCATTCAGCGCGGAGGCGGATGCCGATCTGGAAGCGCTGGACGGAATGATGGCGCGGCTGGCGAAGGCGGCTGTTGAGGCTGATCCCAGCACTGTGGTGGTGCTGGTCTCCGACCATGGATTCATGAACATTACGCACCTGGTCAATCTCTATATTCCCTTCTTGCAGGCGGGGCTTATCGATGCCACGCAAAACCCGGCGACCAAGGCGCCGGTTATCGGGTCATGGAAAGCCGAGCCGTGGCTGGCTGGAGGCATGGCTGCTGTTGTGCTCCATGATCCCAGCGATCATGCGACCGAGCAGCAGGTGAAGGCGATGCTCGATAAGCTGGCCGCGGACCCAGCCAACGGCATCGCGGCGATTCTGGATCGCGACGCTATCAAACAGCGCGGAGCCTTTCCTGACGCGGCTTTTCTCGTCGTGCTCAAGCCTGGCTACTATACAGGTTCCGGCATCAACGGCGATGTGGTTACGATGATTCCAACTACCAGAGGGTCGCACGGATTCTCGCCGGAGTACCCGGAGATGCATTCGTCGTTCTTCGCTGTGGGAGCGGGGATCGCGCGCAATCGCGACCTTGGCGTCGTGGATATGCGGCAGATTGCGCCCACGGTGGCGAAGATTCTAAAGGTGCAAATGCCTACGGCCAAGGCCGCTCCGCTGCACGTGGAGAAGTAAGGGAAGGACTCGACAAAACCGGACTGCCAAGGTGGTGGTTTCCCAGGTGCCCAAAGGCGAGGCACCTGGGGCACCCGGCACCCGGAACCCGGGGGGCAGAGGATACAATCCGCTGAAATGTTCCACGTGGAACATATTCATTCTATTGGGTTTGTATGCCGGTTACTACATAATTAACAGCAAGGTTCTGAAAATAAATCAGGGAACAGAGAACCGGGAATCGAAAGAGCTTGACCGGGGTGGGTTTGCTTCATAAGTCTCAATGGCGAGAATTGGAGTGGCTTATCCCCGGCGATCTTGGTGAGCGCCATGGCAAATGTGCTGCAACAAAAATCCCGTCTTCTTGGTTTTTCGGTGGAAGTTTAAGTGGCCGCAGAGTCCAGGACTCCTATACAGGTGACGGAAATAACGCTGATGTCGTCTTTCTGTCCGAAGCGCTGGGCTTCGGCGGCGATGCTGGCGGCGGTGGTTGCGGTGCGAAGCAACTGTTGAACGCGCTCGAAGCCATAGAGATTCCCGCTTGCGTCGGTGGCTTCGGCAACGCCGTCTGACATCAGCACCAGTTTGTCGCCGTTTTTCAATTGGAAATGCATCAGGGAAAACTCCGCGGCTTCGACCATGCCGAGAGGAAGTGCACCATCCATCGCGAGTGGTTCTCCGTTGAGGTAGGGCGGCAGGTGGCCTGCGTTGGCCAGGGTTGCATTGCCTTCCGCGCCGATGCGCAGGGCAAGGCAGGTGGCCTGGGCGTCGCTGCGTCCGAGCAGCCGCTGGTTGAGTTCGCCAAGCACAGCAAGCGGATCGAGGTTGAGGCGAGCCGCGGTGCGAATGGCGCCAACGAGCAATGCCACAAGCATGCCGGCTTTAAGTCCCTTGCCGGTTACGTCTCCGGCGACGATGAGGAAGCTGCCGTCGGACTTGTGAGGAATGATCTGGAAGAAATCGCCGCCCACTTCGCGGGAGGGGCGGTACTCGCTCTCAATTGAGAAACCGGGTAACTGCGTGTGCGCCTCGGGAAGCATGACCTGCTGCACTTCCTGCGCCTGCCGCATGTCGTCCACCAGTCGAGCATTTTCGCGCTGCTGCTCGGCGAAGCGCATGAGGAAGATCACCAGAACAGCTAGTGGAACGCTGACGTAAAAGTAATAGTAAACTCCGACCGCCTGGATCGGCACAGGTTGGATCACTGCGGCAACTAGGCCGCATGCGCAGAGCAGTCCGGGAGTCAATGGCAGCCACGCCTTCCGTCCTATAGTGCGCACGCCGTCCACCGCGATTGCGAGCAGAAGCATGGCATAGGTTAAAACAGCCGCCAGAAGCGAGATGCTGTTGGCCCGATCCGTCGCGACCGTTGGCGGCAGAAGACCGAGGTAGAGACACGTTGATGCCAGACTACGGGCGAGGTTGAACCCCATCAGCAGATAGTTGGCGCGGCGCCAGATTGGCTTGGATACGCCCAACAGGTACATGGCAGCTAAAGGCAGGGCAAAGTAACCGACAAGACTTGTAATCGATTGGACGATGTCTGCAAATAGAACAGGGATCTCCATCGCAGGCGCGATGACTTCAAACGCTACCAGCACGGCAATGCCCGTTAAGCTGATGCCGGCCCATAGATACTCGCGTTGGCTGGTGCTAAAGCAAAACAGGAACAGAGAGATGATGCCCACCCCTCCAAACAGGCCCGTAAGCAACCACCCGGTCCAGAGCGTCTCATGCGTTTGTTCTTGCTCACTCTGCTGAAAGGCCTCGAGCAACTCGGGCGGCCCAAGCAAGGGCACGCCGCGCAGGCCACCGTCCAGGTTGTGCTCGCTGGGCAAGGCTTCCGCAGGTTGACTCCACATGCGAATTGCCAGACATGTAGGCCAGCCCTTGCCGCCTTTCCATGCGGGAAGACGAAAGAGCTTTGCTTGTCCCGGATAAACAATGCGCCAACCATCGAGCTTGCCGAAGCTGCCGATCTTCGTGCCGTCGATGTACACCTCAAATGCACTATCTACATACTGCGGCATCATTAGTGCGAGCGCGGGCGAATCCGGCCCTGCTTGAAGCCGGATGCGATACCACGCATAGCCGGTGTAACCGGGATGGCCATGCTGCTGCCAGCCGGGCAGTTCATTGGACTGAAGCGTCTGCGCCGCAGTCTGCGCGGGATGTTCCGGATCGATGGTGTAGTCTTGCCAGCCGGAATCGTCAAAGCCCGGATCGGCCCATTGCGGGTTGTCGCCAATGTGGAACTTCCACGGGCCATTGAGCGGAACGGCAGACTGGCCGAGAGTGAAAGAAATAGCAGCGTTGGATGCCGCAGGCGCAGGCTTTGGCGATGCGGTAGATTGCGCGGAAGAAACGATGGCGCACGAAAAGAGTGCCGTCAACAGCAGAGACCGGGAGAATTGATGAGCCATTCCGGGACCTCATTCGTGGGAAGCTACTTCCTGCACTATAGCCAGTTCATGCCGGGAAGGGAATCGCTAGAAGCTGTTTCATAATAGGCTCCCAACCGTTCCCCAGGGGCTAAAGCCCGTTGTTTTTTGGCGTTTTTTCGGCACGACTGAAGTCGTGCCCTGACACAAAACAGGTTATGAAACAGCTTCTAATCATTATGCCGAAATCATCTCTGCGTTTTGTCAATTGACTCGGCGAGATCAAGAAGCTATTATGAGTCCTCCCCGCAGGCAACTCTCCATCCCCGAGAGGCATAATGCGCGCGCACATATCAGAGATTGAACGTCCTGGTACCCGCTCGAAGGGGCATCTTCTGCGGATTCTTGGCGTGGGCTTCGGAGTTGCCGTCATTGTCGGCAACTCCATCGGTTCGGGCATCCTGCTCACGCCTGGAGAAGTTGCCGCGCACTTAAGGAGTCCGTGGCTCATTTTTGCGGCGTGGAGCGCGGGCGGGGTTTTCGCGTTTTTCTGCACGCAGTCCGTTGCGGAGCTGGGAACCATGCTCCCACAGGCGGGCGGGTGGTTTGTCTATGCGCGGCGGGCGTTTGGGGAGTATGCGGGGTTCCTCGTGGGCTGCTGCGATTGGATGGTGCAATCGGCGGCCATTGCCTATCTGGCGGCTGCATTTGGCGAGTTTGCCGCCGATCTGGCGCCGGCGTTGCAGGGACACACAAAGGCGACGGCTGTTGCCTGTTTAATCGCTTTGATGCTGCTGAACTGGCTGGGCCTGCGAGCAGGCAGCCGGGTGCAGGAGATTACAAGCCTGACAAAAGCTCTGGCGCTGATTGCATTTGTCGTGGTGTGTTTTCTGGTTTCCCCCAGAGCAGTTCCGAGCACCGCCGTTGCGCCGCAGAGCCTGCTGCAATTGCCGCCCCTGGGCCTGCTCATCGCGATTGTCCTGGCCTTGCAGCCGATTATCGTCAGCTACGACGGTTGGTATGGAGCGATTTATTTTACGGAAGAGGACGAGGATCCGGCTAGGAACCTGCCCCGATCTTCCATCATTGGCGTGCTGGCTTGCGGCGCGATTTTTCTGCTGGTGAATGCCGCACTGCTCCACGTGCTTCCCATCGACAAGTTGGCTGCTTCGAGAATGCCGGCCGCGGATGCCGCGACGTTGATCTTCGGCGGCCGCGGCAGGGTGGTCATACTGGTTATTTCGCTGGTCACAGCAATCAGTACGATCAATGCAAGTCTCATGATTACTCCGCGGATTCTCTTCGCAATGGCGCGAGATGGGCTGATGCCGGACTCGATCACGTCGATCAATTCCGGCGGCACTCCCAGCGGGGCGTTGCTTCTTTGCACGGCGGCATCGATCGGCCTGGTTCTCAGCGGGAGCTTCGAGACCCTCGTCGCCATGGCTGCCATTCTGTTCGTCGCTGTTTATCTATCGGGGTTTCTTTCGCTTTATGTGCTCAGAGTTAGCCAGCCGGATCTTCCGCGGCCATTCAGGATGTGGGGATACCCATGGACCAATCTGGCGATTTGTCTCGGCACGGGCGCTTTCCTCGTCGCATCGATCATAGCCGATCTGAAGCACGCACTCTTCACCGTGGCGGTGATCGCTTTTACCTATCCACTTTACCTTTTTGTGACGAAATTGAGACGCTATCGAGAAGCAAGCGGCGCGGGCATTCAGTTGGCCCCTGATACCGATGATTGAAGAGACGCTATGAAACTGAACGCCGGTGTACTTCTTCTGGCCTGTCTGTTTGCTGTGACAGTTGCGCAGGCGCAGTCCAAGCCTTCCACCGTGAACACAAGTCCCCCCTTGTTTCACGAGCAAATGGAGGCCGCTAACGCGCATGATACGGATGGTTTCCTTGCGACCATCATTGCCGGCATATCTGCTGCCGAAAGCGCAGCCATACGCCGCTCGCCGCTTTACGTTTGCGCCGGCGGCGCTTTTTCGAGAAATTTCTGTAACAAAGCATGGAACCGGGCTTCTATTTGAGGATCGCGATAGAGGAATTCGAGTCCCACGCCCCTGCCTGGCCTGACATTTCTGACGAGCGCAGGAATTCGATATTCATAGTTTTTCAATATGAGAAGAACGTCCACCTCTGTCAGGGGTTCCAGTTTCAACCCGAATTTTGTCAAGATGTAGCAGCCAGTCTGGCTGATGTCTCGAATGGTTCCGCGAAAAAGTAATCCGGTTTCGAAAGCATATACCTCGGCGAAGCCATCGCAATCGAATCGACGTTCCAGCCGACGGTCAGCGCCAAGGGAACCTTCGCTCGCAATAATTTCGCCGGTGGCCTGAACGGTCACAATCGTAGCCTTTCTCGCTGCGGAAACCTATACCGATGATTCAGTGAAACCCCTCCTATCGGCATTCTCCCTGCTGCCGTTCAATTCGATGATTGCTCGTGGCATGGAACCTGAGGTGGAAGGGATGGCAGAGATAAACTTGCGGTGTTAACCGCCGGTGAAGTGGTTCGTGCCGTGAACCCAAAATGGATATTCCGGTTCAATTGGCGCATGATTGAAAGTAGTTTGTTCCCAATCTCCTCGGCGAGCGACCGGATTCTCATTTGTTCGCCGGTGGGAGTGAACGTTTCGGCAGGCGCCGCCGATAAGAACTCACATGGGCGCAATATGACCCAACGCCAGTCAGACCGGATATACCGGGTGACGAGCCTGATTTCCCTGGCCGTCATCCTTCTCGGCGTGCCCTCGACCGCATATTCGGCAAAGCCTGCCCCTCTGACCACCCTGCGCGCCATATCCAGCCTCAGCAATGCCGAGGCCGGCCGGCACCCGGCGGTGTCCTTCCAAGCCACGGTTACCTATTTCCGCTCCTATGCGAGAGAACTGTTTGTACAGGACGGGGACACGGCGATTTATGTGTACCCATCCGCCGGTTTCAAACTCGTTCCCGGCGATCGCATCCTGGTGCGGGGAACCATGCATGAGAGTTTCCGGCCCTATGTAGAAAGCAGAGACATCGTTCTGCTGAGCCACGGCGCATTGCCCAAACCGGTGCGAGCCAGTTTCGACCAGATGATCCGGGCCGAGACCGATTGCAGACTGGTCACCGCACGCGCCATTATCCGGTCCGCCAACATTGTGCCCAACTCGATCTCCCTGGTTCCGGCCATATATCTTCAAATGCTGGTGGATGGGAGCCAGGTCGACGCGGACGTGGATAGCGATGACGAGAACGCCCTCAAAGACCTGCTGGACGCGGAAGTGGAGATTACCGGCGTTGTGTCCGGGCACTTTGACAACAAAATGCAGCAGACGGGCGTCTTGTTCCACGTTCAAACTCTGGCGGGGCTGAAGATATTGAAGCGCGCCGGCGTGGATCCCTGGTCTATCGCGGTTACGCCGATGGACCGCATGATCACAGGCTACCAGGTGCGCGATCTCACCCAGCGGATGCGTGTGCAGGGAACCATCACCTACAACCAGCCGGGAACGGCACTGGTGTTGCAGGACGGCGCCAGGAGTTTGTGGATCACGACCCAGAGTTACAGCCCCTTGCGAATTGGCGACCGGGCGAGCGCGATCGGATTTCCTGACGTGCAGAACGGATTCCTGACCTTGACGCGCAGCGAAGTCCGCGATGCCTCTGTACAGGCTCCTGTCATCCCATCCCTATTCACGTGGGAACAGTTAGCTTCGGGCGGAAATATCGGCCGCAGCCGCGTCTTCGATTTGGTTTCCATCGAAGGACGAGTGATTGCGGAGGTGCCACAGGCCACTCAGGATGAGTATGTACTGGAGATGGACGGGCACCTGTTCTCGGCCATTCTTCACCATCCTGGCTCTCTAAGTAACATTCCTCACCTCCCGATGAAGCAGGTTCCGCCGGGATCGCTCGTCCGCGTTACCGGCATCTGCATACTCGCGGACGCGAATCCCTTTATCGGAGAGGTGCCGTTTAATATTCTGCTGCGATCTTTCGACGATATTGCGGTCGTCGCCAGACCCTCGTTGCTCAACATCCGCAACCTCCTCCTCCTCGTCGGCTTGTTGCTGCTGGTGTTGATTGCGGCGGGCGCGAGAGCCTTTACCCTTGAGCACAAGGTGCGCCGCCAATCCGCCGCGTTGGCCGACATCGAGCAGCGGCGCAGCCGCATTCTGGAGGACATCAACGGCTCGCGGCCCCTGGCTGAGATTGTCGAGCAGATCGCGGAACTGGTCTCCTTCAGGTTGAATGGCGCGCCATGCTGGTGCCAGATTGCCAATGGAGCCCGGTTGGGAAACTGCCCGGCGAAGTTCACTGATCTGCGCATCATCCAAGCGGAGGTTCCCGCTCGTTCCGGGCCGCCGCTGGGCACGCTCTTCGCCGCGCTCGACCCGCTCATTAAGCCCAGGGCCGGCGAATCTGAAGCTGTATCGACGGGTGCGGCACTGGCTACGCTGGCCATCGAAACCCGGAAGCTCTACTCGGACCTTTTGCGGCGCTCGGAGTTTGACCTGCTCACCGACATTCACAACCGGTTCTCGTTAGAGAAGCGCATGGACGCCCAAATTGAATTGGCGCGCCAGAATGCGGGGATTTTCGGGTTGATCTACATCGATCTCGATCGATTCAAGCAGGTGAACGACGTTTACGGCCATCACATCGGAGATCTCTATCTGCAGGAGGTGGCGCGGCGCATGAAACAACAACTGCGCTCCCACGATCTGCTGGCGCGGCTGGGCGGCGATGAGTTTGCCGCGCTGCTCCCAATGGTGCGCAACCGCGCGGATGTCGAGGAGATCTCGCAGCGCCTGGAGCACTGCTTCGAGGCTCCGCTGATGCTCGAAGAGAATGTTGTGAAAGGCTCGGCTAGCTTCGGCATCGCCCTTTACCCTGAGGATGGCGCCACAAAGGACAGCTTGCTGAACGTTGCCGACTCCGCCATGTACGCGGCCAAGTCCCACGACGAGTAACTTGCGGGTTACGCAGACCGGCGACGGAAGCGAGCTTTGGTGGCGTTTTATAGGTGAAAAGCGGATTTTTCCGGTGATTTTCAGAGGCCAAATCTCATGATGCGGGAGAATTTGGGGGTGAAAAGTTTTCAACAGGCATTGATTCCAAACGGGTTATAAATAATCTGCAAGGTTTCAAGGGAAAATTTATACCCCGGAGGGGTATAGGGGGGTAGGGGGCATGGAACAGGGACTAGGGACGTAGGGACTAGGGACTACGCGAATACGGACCATGAAAGCTGCTCTCCTGACTGCTTCCATTGTGCGCCGGGAGAGGAGAATGTTCTGCAATGGTGCCCGCCATTATCGCCGATGATCCTCAGTCGCAAAATCGCGCCTTCACTCCATTTTCGGCGTGTATACTTCTTTCCAGTCCAAAGATATATGAAAACAAAGCAGCTAAAAATCGATAGCCTTGATCTCGATCTGGAGAACCCTCGGATCACGCTGGCCAGCGACCAGCGCGACGCGATGCGAAAGATCCTAAAGGAGCAGGGCGCGAAACTGGTCAATCTAGCGGAGAGCATCGCGGACAACGGGCTCAACCCGATGGATCGCTTTCTCATCCTGCGTTCAGATCGAGCTGGGAAGTTCATTGTGCTTGAGGGCAATCGGCGGCTGCTGGCTCTGAAGCTTCTGAGGAATGCGCCGCTTGTTGGCGATCTTGAGATGTCCCCAGCGTATCGCAAGCGGCTCCTCGCTGCCGGGCGGCTGTTCAAAGCGAGCAGCATTGAGCCCGTGGACTGTTACGAGGTCGCAGATCGTGCAGAAGGCGTTGACTGGATTGTCAGGCGGCATACAGGTGAGCATTCGGGTCGAGGCATTGTGGGTTGGTCTGGCCTTGCGGCATCGCGCTTTCGGGGGCGCGACCCTGGGTTGCAAGCTCTAGATTTCGTCCTAGAGCATGGCGATCTGGACGATGAGTTGAAGGACCAGATCTCAGCGAAGTTTCCAATATCGACGCTAGAGCGTGTGCTCGCGACGCCAACCGTGCGGCGTGCAATCGGATTCGATATCCGCAACAACAAGTTGGAAACAGAGCTGCCGGCAGCAGAGGCACTTAAGCCACTCAAGCGGCTTGTGGTTGATTTGGCGACGAATACCATCAACGTGAGCCACGTCAAAACTCGGAAGCAGCAGGAAGAGTATATAGGTGGGCTTAAGCCCGCCGACCGACCAGACCTTACCAAGAAAACCGGCTCTGTCTCTTCTGTGGATGGCATGACGGGGCAGGATTTTACGTCGGCGTTGGGCCCGGCGGCGAAAAAGACTAGGGCGGCGAAATCGGTGCCCCGACGGGCCGTTGTCCCCAAGAGCTGCCGGTTGAATGTCACAAACAGCAAGATATTAGAAATCTATACCGAACTCCGTAGGCTCCAACTGTCGAGGAATCCTCATGCAATTGCCGTTCTGATGCGAGTCTTCCTTGAAACATCTGTGGACCATTATCTTAAAAGTGTGAATATTCCTCTTAATTTCTCAACACCCGGAGGGAATAAGGACAAAGCTTTGAGGAAAAAGGTCGAAGAGTCCATCGACGACATGGTCACAAAAGGTGTGCCCAAAAAGGATTTCCTCGGTATCACCAAAGGTCTTAGTGACGTGAACCATCCGTTTTCCCCTGACATCTTGCACGCGTATATTCACAGTGGATTCTATACCCCGACAGAGCGCGATTTGACTGCTGCCTGGGACAACGGCCAGCCCCTGTTCGAGAGGATTTGGATTTGAACAAGGCTCCGCAATCGAACCTTATTCACTTCACTCCGCTCCGATATCCGGGCGGGAAAGCGAAGCTTGCTGCCTACGTCAAGAGCCTGCTCAAGGAGAATCGACTTCTTGATGGTGAATATGTCGAGCCTTATGCCGGTGGCGCGGGAATCGCGCTGGAACTGCTCTTTCATGAGTATGTCTCAAAGATTCATATAAATGATGTAAGTCGGCCAGTTCACGCATTCTGGAAGAGCGTGCTAAACCATACGGAGGAGTTGTGCCGCTTGGTATTGAATGCGCCGCTCACGGTGGCGCAGTGGGACAAGCAAAAGCAGGTACTGGCGCATCCGCGCGAATATAGCGTAGCCGAACGTGGTTTCTCGACATTCTTCCTCAATCGCACGAACCGCTCCGGCATTCTTAACGGTGGCATCATCGGCGGGCGCGATCAGACCGGCCCATGGAAGATCGATGCGCGGTATAACGCGAGAGAGCTAGTGCGACGCATTGAATCGGTCGCGAATCTCCGGAGCCGGATCAAGCTCACGCGCCAGGACGCGCTGAATTTCCTCCAAGTTGGCGTGACAAAATGGCCCGAGCAGACGCTGATTTACCTTGACCCGCCTTACTACGTGAAGGGCCGCGACTTATATCACGACTTCTATGAACCAGAGGATCACGCTCGAATCGCCGCGTTCATGAACACCTCGGCCATACGGCAGCATTGGATTGTCTCCTACGACAGCGTTAAGCCAATTCTGGACTTGTACAAGGGTTGTCGGTATATCGTATACAGCATCGGATACAGCGCCCGCTCATCATCGATGGGTTCAGAGGTCATGTTCTTCGGGCGGGGGCTCAAGGTTCCGCCACTGGTTGGTCCAATTAAAATGACGGATAATCATGCGGGCATTTTGCGGCGCACGGCTTGAGCAGATGCTTCGCAAGTTGTTTAAGGTCGTGAGCGCGGCTTCGCCGCGTGGGTTGATTTCTAAAAACATGTGGATGGATAGTGGCACGGTTCGACAAGCTCAGGGCAGACTCAAAAACCGTGCCCTTTCAAAGCGACGACCGATTTTGCGGTTAAAACCGCAGCCTTTTAAAGTTGCTCGCTGTTGGGGTGCGTGGTATCCCAGGTCCAAAAAGCGGGATGTAGGGTATGGTGGTCCCGTTTGTTCGGACAGTTTTTTCGGGTTTTTAAGTGGAATAATTGTTCGTCGTAATCGAGGCGGTGGAAATGTGAAAATCAGTTTCATCGATTTTCAAGGTCTGAGGGAAGGGCGG
>Ga0255353_1000828_pt1 | contig 18746 bp, 12 predicted proteins | sample HBST25metaG_FD_189941 | JGI IMG/M metagenome (GOLD analysis project Ga0255353, IMG submission 189941) | Peat soil microbial communities from Stordalen Mire, Sweden - H.B.S.T25 | ecosystem: Environmental > Terrestrial > Soil > Wetlands > Peat | place: Sweden: Norrbotten County, Stordalen Mire...
GGTCAGGGGTCAGGGACTAGAGACTAGCCCCGCGCGCTGAGCGAAGGAAGATGTTTCTATTGCGTCTCCCGCGAAGGTCAACATTTCTCTATAGGCACGATCATCGGCACTGATCCCTGACCCCTGATTTCTGATCCCTGCCTTCCGGCCACGGATCGCGAAGCAGCGAGCAGAGGCCGAGGTCGTTGCCGTAGCGCTCGACTTCAACTTCGGCCATGTGGATGGCGTGGGCCATGCCCTTGAAGGCGGGGACGGCGTCGGAGCCCATGATCTGCGGAGCGACGAAGAGATGGATGCGGTCCACGAGGCCGCCAACCAGCAGTGCCGTGTTCAGCATGGTTCCGGTCTCGGTGAGCAGGGTAAGAATGCCCTCGTCGCCCAAGGTGTCCAGAACCTTGCCGAGTGGGACACGGCCGGCTTCGGCCGGGAGCACTTCAACGCGGACGCCGCGCCGGCGGAGTTCAGCGGCGCGCGCTTCGTCTTTGGAGACGGTGAAGATGACCAGATCGTTCTGGGCCGTGGCCACCATTTTGGAATCGAGCGGCATGCGCAGGGCGGAATCGAGAATGACGCGTTGCAAAGGCCGGCGACGGCGCAGGCCGCTGCGGTCAGTGAGCATGGGGTCGTCGGCAAGGACCGTATCCACGCCGGTGAGGGCGGCGTCGGCTTGCCAGCGGAGCGGTTGCACGGCGGCGCGGGCGGCTTCGGAGGTGATCCAGTAAGGCTCGCGCAGCGTGTGTTCGCCGGGCGGCGGCGCGATGCGGGCGTCGAGGGTCATGGCCACCTTCATCAGGACGAGCGGCCGATGATGTTGACTCCAGCGGGCGAATCCTTCGTTGAGGCGGCGGGCTTCGGCTTCACACACGCCCACAACTGTTTCCAGGCCTGCTGCACGCAGTGCGTCGAGCCCGTGGCCGGCAACGGCGGGGTTGGGGTCGATGGTGGCGGCGACGACGCGCTTGAGACCGGCAGCGATGAGAGCCTTGGCGCAGGGCGGCGTGCGTCCGGTGTGGTTGCAAGGCTCCAGGGTGACGTAGGCTGTGCCGCCGCGGAGGCGCTCGCCCGCGTGCTCGGCGGCGGCTTTGAGGGCGACCTCCTCGGCGTGGTCGAGCAGGTCGTACTCGTGCCAGCCTTCGCCGACAACCTGACCAGCGCAATCGAGAATCACGCAACCCACGGCGGGGTTGGGCGAACTGACGGCGATTCCGCGGCGGGCCAATTCGAGAGCGCGCTGCATCCAGTACCGGTCTTGATCCACTTGTTGATTCATGGGTCTATCAATTGGGAACTCTTCTAGTGTATATGGGGCGCGCTGGCAGGGTTGCGTCAAGCGATAAGGGCACTTCTCGGCATTGGTTGGCGATCCCACTACCTCTAATGCGCAGATTCCGATCCAGCGAGAAGAACTTCGGCAGTTTTCGCAGACGCCTCGGTCCAGGCGTGCTTTTGCACAGGATCGTGAACAGAGTTAAGATTCAGCCATGTTTTACGAGAGATGTGCACGGCTCTTTTTGGTGTGCCTGTGTTTTTCCGCCTCAGCGCTTTCCCAAGTTGCAGAGCATCCTCTTCTCCGCCCGAATTCATTTGGGGCAAATTTCGAAGGGCCTGCTCTCGCTCTGGAGTGCGTTGCCCTGCTCAAGGATGATCCTACACATTTCGTTGAACGGGTGCGCTCAAAATCGCCGGGGGACCGTAGGGACTGCGTAAGTCAGCTGGTTCAATCTTTGACAACAGAGCCGGACTTTACTAAGAAGGATTTCGAAGACGCTATTCTAGCGGACCCACATCGAAACCTATCGCCATCTGACCCGCAACTGGCGGCCAGAATGATGTCTCGATTGGGCGTGAATATAAACGTGTCTGAGGCCATTGCGAAGCTGGCACACGAGAGGATAATAAACGACCCCGCAACCGTTCGTCCGTTGATTCGTTGCCTGAATCATCCATTGTTGGATGTGGCTGAAAGCTGCCATGAAGCTCTGTTCGATCTCACAGGACATAACTACGGTGGCTGGAATTTCTTTTACAAAGAATCCTCCACTGAGGAGAAAAGACAAGAAATGGTCGAAGAGTGGACGGATTGGGAAAACAATCTTCAGAGCGGTCACCTGTTATTTGATGATTGGCTCGAGTCAGAAGTTCAGAAGACGCTGCATGAGTTGGGAAGGAAACTCGAAGCTGCATTGAAGAATGCATCAAGGCCCGATGATTATTCGGGCGGGGTCGCCTGCGGCTATATCGATTCTTCCCTCGTGAAGAACCCGCAAGTTTCTAGATCCGAACGAGCGTTCTATTTCTCAGTTGGTGATCACAATGCCGGTAACTGGCCGTCAGGGGCAGTCGTCCAATCAGTGGGCGTGGAAATTTTCCGTCCCGGTACTGACAAACAGCCTACGCGGCCATTGCCCAGCGAGGGCGGAGCCAATGGACAGTTCTCTTTAAATCCTTTCGACACCCCCCAAAGAGCTTACAGTGAAACCTTCCCTGCTCTGGACCTTGCGGTTCAAGTATCGATCCAGACAAGGGACGATCGCCTACGGAATGCCTTCTTCGCCGCCGCAACAGAAGGCCTTGCCGAATTACGTGCCGCAAATCGAGAGCCCATTGCGCGATAATATTAGATGGGATTCAGCTAGTCGGTTCATGTGTAAGTGGGTGGTACTAGCTCATCCAAGCAACGAATCCACAAACGCCTCAGGGGAAAACTCCAGCAGGTCGGCCATCTGCTCGCCGACGCCGGCGAAGCGGACGGGCAGGTTAAGTTCCTGGGCGATGGCCACGGCGATGCCGCCTTTGGCCGTGCCGTCCAGCTTGGTGAGCACGATGCCGGTAGCTCCGGCGGACTGAGTGAATTGGCGCGCCTGTTGCAATCCATTCTGGCCGGTGGTTGCGTCCATCACCAGCAGGACTTCATGCGGCGCGCCGGGAACCAGTTTTGCAGCGATCCGGCGCATTTTGTCCAGCTCGTCCATGAGGCCGGACTTGGTGTGAAGGCGCCCGGCTGTATCCACAATCAACTCATCGATCTTGTGCGCTTTCGCTGCGGAGATTGCGTCATAAAGAACCGCCGATGGATCGCCGCCGGGCCGGGTCTTGATCATTTCGACGCCGGAGCGGGTAGCCCAGATTTCAAGCTGCTCGATTGCCGCTGCGCGAAAGGTGTCGGCGGCACAGAGCAGAACGGTGCGATTTTGGGCGCGATACCAGGCGGCCAGCTTGCCGGCGGAGGTGGTTTTGCCCGTACCGTTGACGCCGACAAGGAAGATTACGTGAGGGCCGTCCGAAGGCGAAGAGCCGGGTTGGTTGGCGATAGGCGATTCGAGGATGGCGCGGATCTGGGCCTTGAGCAGATCGCGCAATTCGTCTCCGCCTTCGATGGCCTGGCGGCGGGCGCGGTCGCGTAGGGCTTCGAGGATGGCGGTGGTGGTTTGCACGCCGAGATCGCTCGAAAGCAGAACTGTTTCAAGATCGCTCAGCGTGGATTCATCGACCGTGCGTGTGAGGGCGATGACGGTCTCGATGCGGGACGAGAGCGACTCGCGGGTACGCGAGACGGCCTGCTTCATGCGGCTGAAGAGGCCGGATTTGGGGGTCTCGGCGGTGCCGGTTTCGGGCAGGGGGGTATCCGGGGTGTCTTTCTTGCCGCCAAAGAGCTTCATCATCAAGGGTTCCAGTGTTGAGTTTAGAGCATTGATGCAGGTGAGCGCGACTGGGCGCCGGGATGCGGAGCCAGGAACTCGGTGGGGAAGAATTGTAAATGCAGGTCCCTTTCGGCAAGCTCAGGGCAGGCTTTCGACTCCGCTGCGCTCTGCTCAGGATGACAGCTTTGCAATAGTTGACCGCTTCGTGGTGGAGGACAGCTTCGGCCTCTTCAATCTGGCAGGCGGCGTAGCCTTCCCTCGGGCAGCAATTCGTATGGGTCGCCGCGGTAGCGCAGGCGGCGGGAGCCGAAGTAGCTTCTGAGCCAGAAACAGAAACCCATGAAGTCGCGCAGGGGATAGAGCCAGGCCTTGCGCAGGGCGGCGCAGTCGCGGACCACAGAGCCGGCAACCAACCGGCAGAGCAGCATGCGGTCGAGGATGGTGAACGCCAGCAGAGCGAGGCCGAGAGCCAGGTGGCCGGCGGCGCCGAGAGCGGTCAGCCCGAGCAGGCCAAATGGAACAGCATAGGTCAACACTTCGCCGACATGGCCCGCGGGGCGCGAAAAGCGCGTGCTGGTGGCCCAGGCCTGCTGATGCGCGATGCTCTTTTTGAATGCGGCGTTCAGAATATGGTGCTCGACGATGTATGTGGAGAGCGCGACAGTTTCGCCGGCCTTGGTCGCGGTCCAATTGCCCAGCACAAAGTCGTCGGCGTAATACTGCGCGACCTCTTCGAAGCCTCCGATTTTTTCGACGGTGCTTTGGCGCATCACCATGGAAGGTCCGAGCGCGAATTGCATTCCTTCGAGCATTTCCGCCACCAGAACGCCGGAGGTCATTTCGATGGACATCCCCATGGCTTCGAGTTGCGCCCAGAGCCCGTGGCGGGTGACGCCGCGATACAGGCAGGTGACCATGCCGACATTGGGATCGGCGAGGGGCGCGACCACGGAAGCGAGGTAATCGGGGCCGACGCGCACGTCACTGTCGGACGTGACGAGGATGGGATGGCGGGCGCCGCGGCGCATGATCTCCAGTGAAAAGGTGCGCGCGTTGGGCCAGGGAGGTTCGCCGCAGGTGAGGATGCGCGCCTGCACCTTGGGGAAACGCGCGGCAACGCGACGGGCGGCAGCCAGGCCGGCGTCATCGCTGTGGCGCGCGCAAAATAGAATTTCGTACTCGGGATAATCCTGCTGGAAGAAACTGGCGAGGTTCTGTTCGAGATCAGGCTCGTCGCCATGCACCGGTTTCAGGACGCTGACCGGGGGCAGGAATGGGCTTACGCCGAATTTTGCTCTGGCGGCGGCTGTCGAGCGGCGAAAGCGGCGCACGCCCAGGGCAACCATCAGACTGTAGACGGTGGAAGTGACGACTCCAAAGACGGCAAGCGCGCCCAGCGTAAAAGTAACGATAGGTACAAAGTTCATCGTATGTGACTAGTCTCAGGGCCCCGCTCAGCGCGCCATAGACTATCGCGGCGCCTGGACAGGCTATCGAAGAATCCAACCAATGTACAACTTACCAGAATTCTACTAGCATCGATGCCATGCTGCGCTTTACCGTGCCGGAGCGGTTCAGTTGGCGGGGCGTCGCTGAACCGGTTTGCGCGGCAAGGAAATAATTATCGTGATTTGCACCAGGCCGCGATTCTGAAAATGCCGCTAACTTTCTAATATCCTGAAGACACACCCTTGACGTGCCGAAGCCGAGTATTCTGGAACCAGCTATGTTGCACGTTCTTTTTGGACTGGCCGTGATCGGCCTGATTTCGTCTACGGTCTTTGCCTGCATAGTGCTGGCTGCGGTGCCCGGCTATCTGCGCGAGCGCCGGCTGGCTCTGGCACAGCTTGAAGGGCAGCAGGGATTTACGCCTCCGCTAACACTTTTGAAACCGGTGCATGGCGACGAGCCGGGCCTGGAGGCGCATCTTGCCACGTTTTTTGAGCAGGATTATCCGGAGTACGAAATTCTGTTTTGCGCGCGCCAGGCTGATGACGCCGGGTTACAGACGGCGCGCCGCGTGGCCCAGCGCTATCCGCGGATTCCGGCGCGGTTTCTGGCGACCGGGGGCCAGCCGGATTACATCAACGCCAAGGTGGCTTCGCTGGAAAACATGGAGGCCGTGGCGTCGCATGAGATCCTGGTTATCAGCGACAGCGACGTGCGCGTGAGCCAGGATTATCTGCGCGCCGTGGCGCTCCCGTTTGCCGACGAGAGTGTGGGCGCGATGTGCTGCCCTTATCGCGGCGTGGCAGCAGAGGGTGGATTGTGGGCGTGCCTTGAAGCAGTGGGCATGAGCGTGGAAATGACCTCCGGCGTGCTGGCGGCGCGGACAATGGAGGGGATGCGGTTTGTGCTGGGGCCGACGATGGCTTTCCGGCGAAGCGTGATCCGGCGAATTGGCGGCTTTGGGGTGACGGCCGACTACTGTGCCGACGACTTTGTGCTGGGCAACGAGGCCTACAAACTGGGCGAAATCGTGGTACTGAGCCACCATGCCATCGACCACATGGTGATCAACTCCAGCTTTACGGCTTCAATGAAGCACCAGGTGCGGTGGATGCGATCCACGCGATTTTCGCGGCCCCTGGGACACTTCGGAACGGCGCTGACCTTCGCCATGCCGTTTGGGCTGCTGGCATTGTGCGCCGCGGCGGCGCAAGGGCGCCCAGCCTGGGGTCTTGCGCTGCTGGGCTGGAGCCTGGGGACGCGGCTGGCGTTGGCGATTGCAGTGGGTAAGCTGGTGGTGCGCGACCGGAGTTGGTTTGGACTGCTGGTGCTTTACCCGGTACGGGATCTGATGGGATTCGGATTCTGGGCGGCGAGCTATCTCAGCAGCCGGGTTCTGTGGCGTGGGCGGGTGTATGAGCTTCTGCCAGGTGGCAAAATGCGGGCAGCGGGGTAGTTCAAGACTGCGCCGGCCCCTCTCACTACGGCAGCGGCCGGTCGGTCCACAGCGCCTTATCAGCGATGGTTTGGACCAGAATGAGGCGACCGGCCAGCAGACTCTCGGCTTTAAGCTGATTCTTGTCCTGAGCAAAAAGCCACTTGCGCTGACCTTTGCCCCAGACGCTGGAGAGTTTTTCTTCGCTGAGAAAGATATCTGGCGCGTCGGGATAGCAGGAGCCCCAGAGCAGCGGCGATCCCTCGCCGTGTTGGCCGCAGCGCGGATAGACAAACATCGCCGGTTTACCGAAGAAGTGGTGCGTGTAAAAGATGATCGAAGAGCCTTCAGACTGTTCACCGTAGATGATGATGGTGTCGGCGGGCGAGGCCTTGGCGAGGATGGTGTCGGCCAGCCGCTTGGAACCGAGCATGGGATCGAAGCGGGCAAATGCGATATGCGCGGCGATCAGGAAGACCACCATGGTGAGGGCCACGCTGATCGTGGAGGCCAGGTGCTTGCCTTTGACGCGCAGCACCCATCCCACGACCGGACCCACAAGCAGGGCGACGGCGGCCAGAATGGCGGGCAGGCGGAGAGCGGCAAAGGAGGCGCCAGTGAGGTCAAAGAGGTGAGACATGGAGAGCGTGTAGTCGCCTACTGCACGGTGCGCCAACAGGGTGCCGACGTCGTCCATATAGGGCAAATGGCGCGAATCCCACAATCCCCAGCCAAGAACCACGGCGGAGATCACACCGACAACGGCAAAGACTGCCTGTGCGTAGCTGAGCCAGGCCGTGGAGAGCAGCGGTTTGCTGCCCAAAGCGCGATCGAGATTGCTGTTCTGCTCAATGCCGACCAGGACCGCGGCGATGAGAATGAACATCGGCGTCCAGACCGGGAAGGTGTAGTACTCCTGATTGGTAGAGATGGAGAAAAAGAGCAGAGTCCAGGCGGTGAAGAGGCTGAGCAGCCAGATAGTGTGTGCGCGGAACTTGTGCTGAAAGATGCTGCCGGCCACGTCAGCGCAGGCAGTCTCGTCCATGAAGACGTTCACTGCCTGGCCTTCGTCGTGGCGGATGTATTGCATCCAGTTGTGGCGGGTCTTCCAGGCGACGGCTATGAGAGCGGGCAGGAAGAGGCTCCAGGGAAATAGCCAGACTAGGTGTAGGAGCCAGTAGGCGGCGCCGGGCAGCTTGTTGTAGTCGTGCGGGTAGCGCTGGCCAAAGAAGCGCAGGTAGTGCTCGTTGACGAAGTAGAAGTACCAGAAGCCGTGGACGTTGCCGAGGGTGGGGTGGTTGCCGATGGCATGGCCTTGGTCGGGATTGGCCAGGCCGCAGAGGATGTGCCAGGGTGCGGCGACGGCCAGAAAAAGCAGCGGGCCGATGATGGGCTTGATCTCCCGCCAGCGCCGCCAAAGGCCGGTCACGAGCAGGTAGGGAATGGCCGCGCCGATAAAGAAAGTCGGCGCGATGAGACCCTTCGTCATCAGGGCCAGGCCCATGAATATCCACATCCAGTAAAAGCGGCGCGCGTGGCCCTGCTCAAAGCCGGTGAGCAGGCAGTATAGGGCTATCAGAAGGAAGAGGCTCAACTGTGCTTCGGGAATGATGAAGCGGGTAAATAGAAACGGACCGACCGAGGTGAGCACGCCCAGTCCGGCATAGAGTCCGGCGCGCGGACCCCATCCCCGGCGTGCCCACAGCCACGCCAGCCACGCCAGGCCCAGCATGGCCAGGATGTTGGGCAGATGCGCTGAGAAGACGTTCTGGCCAAAGACATGGAAGAGGACAGCTACCGTCCAGTAGGGCAGCGGCGGCTTCTCGATATAGCGGATGCCGTTGATCTTGGCCGTGATCCAGTCGCTGTGCTCGGCGAAATACTGCGCGGCCTGGGCGTGGGTGGAGTCCACATCATCCATCAGCGGAGGCGTAAAGAGGGAGAAAAAAAACACCGCGGCAAAGATCGCCGCAAATAGTAGCCATACAGTCAACGTTGAGGGTGCGGATTGCGGGCGAGTGAAGGTGTTCGTCTGGTTTGTCATTTGTTAGTGAACGATCAAAGCAAGGATAACAGTTGGACACGCTGGGCGGAATGTTGCAATCTTTTGATGGGTAATAGAGCCTTAACCGGGAACGGCGTGCTGCCTCGCGCCGTATTCTTGAATGCATGAAAAAATGTACACGAAGTTTGCGCACCATTTCCCGTCTGAGCGCGGTTATTGCTGGGGTTTGGCTGGTTCTCTGCGTTGCTGTAGGTATTTTGGCGGAGGAGTGGGCGCTGCATCCGTGGCGGCTAGCGTTGAAACCGGAGGCGGAGGCGCGCGCGCAGGCGATTGCGCAGCGCAATCATGCGGTGCTCAGCGAAGTTTCCGTTACCGCCGCCGACGGCATCACGCTGCGAGGCTGGAGCATCAGGCCCGTTGCTGGCAACGGCGATGCGGTGATCCTTTTGCATGGGCACGCTGACAATCGCAAGGGCATGCTGGTTTACGCGGACCTGCTGCTCAGGCACGGCTATGCTGTTCTGTTGCCGGATGCGCGGGCGCATGGGAAAAGCGGCGGCGAGCTGGCGACTTATGGGTTGAGGGAAGCCGGGGACGTGAGGCGCTGGTTTGACTGGGTCGAGAAGACAGAAGCTCCTCGATGCATCGACGGGCTGGGTAACTCGATGGGCGCGGCGCTGGTACTGGAATCTTTGCAAACTACGCCGGGATTTTGCGCAGTTGTGGCGGAGTCTCCGTTTGCTGACTTCAGAGAAGCGTCCTATGACCGGATGGGAGAGTGGGCGCACACGGGACCCTGGATAGGACGCACGCTGATGCGCCCGGCGGTAGAGGTTGGCTTGCTGGACGCGCGCTGGAGGCATGGTATTGATTTGGAACAAGTCTCGCCGGAGAGTGCTGTAGTTGGCGGCCGCGTTCCTATTCTGCTGATCCACGGCAAAAAAGACACCAAACTTCCCGTATATAACTCGGAAAAGATTCAGGCGCATAACTCAGCGATAGTTTTATGGGAGCCGGCGAAGGCGGGGCATTGCGGCGCGATCGGTACAGAGCCGGAAGAGTATGAGCGCCGGGTGATTGGTTGGTTTGAGAGTCACAATGCGGCGCGATAGTTTGCGCCGCATCGCGGGAGGATTCAAGCTCTACGATTTCTTCCCAAAGCTGAGCGGAAAGCCAGTCTCGAACCAGAAGCCGTTACCGCGGGGCCTGTTTTCGACGAGCGTGTCGCGAAAATACTTTACCGCGAAGGCGCTGTGCTTGCCGAAGAAGACGCGAAGCTGCGGGCCGACGGCCAGATCGCGGCCCTTGTTGCCGACAGCTATGCCATTTAATTGATCGCCGGTGGTCTGTTGATAGAGGTAGCCATTGAAACCAACGGCCGCCTTCTTCGAGACTGAGCGCATGGCGGTGTACTCCCAGGTCATCTCGTTGCCGCTGCGATAATTTGTATCTCCATCCTTGAAGTTAACAATGTAGTTCGCCTTGGAACTGGCTTCCCACTTTGCCTTGCTAGACAGGTAAGTGAATGCGCCTACCGGCGCCAGAGCGAAGTTATGCTGGCCGATGTTGATGGCTGCGGTCTTCGAGTAGGGCGCGCCGGGCGTATAAAAATCAACCTGATAGTAACCGTGCCAGTTTCCCTTGTTATAGGCGACTACAACGGGAATGAGAATCATGTTGCTCAGGCCGATGGAGTTGCCCCCGCCATGCAACTGCTGGTCGATGAAAGGGATGCCAAAAGTGCTCCCAAGCATTCCGCCCAGCACGGGAATGCCCCAGTTGTGCTCGACCTTGATGGCGTTGGCAAAGCATCTCACCTTGAAGTCCACATTGATCGGCTTGCCGTTGGCGTCATCCACCTGGTTGGCCGAGTAGAGAAGGGTGAAGGTGGCGCCGCCGGTTGCGTGCGGCGCGGGCATCATGCCCTGCAGCACGGTCTCCGCGCCCACAGGATAGACGCTTCCGTCGTGTTCGGTTGCGTATGCGGCAATGCTCAACAGCATCCCTGCCAGAAGACACCCCGCGAGGCGTCCCCAAGCGCAGTTTCCCATTCTATCTGTACTCATTTTCAGTTCGCTTAACATAACAGTCCTTTCCTGCCGTTCCTTCTGGGAACGGAGGGCACTTTGATTTATCCACTATTTTCACAACGCTAAGGAAAACGGGGTGGACGCCATTGCTCGAAAAGCCTATCGGCAGAAGCGTTGAAACGCGATAGGACGAAAGTTCGAGCGCGTACTGTCTTCCTTCCGGCGCCTCCAACTCGCCGGTAGCGCACAGGCTGTCTGCGGAGACCCGGTCCGGTCGTGTATGTTGGCAGCAGAGATTGATTTAGGCTCTTGGAGTAGACGAAAGAATTATGCCCACCTTTGCCGCCATTGATATTGGTTCCAACTCGTGCAGATTGAAGATTGCCAAAGTTGCGGCGCATCAGTTGAAGACGCTGCACGAGGACCGCGAGGTGACACGGCTGGGGACAAGCGTCTTCGAGTGCGGATTGATTTCGCCGGAAGCGATGGCGGCGACGCTGCAGGCGCTCAAGCGTTTTCAGCGTGCTGTGCAGTTGCACGGGGTGGACCAGATTCGGGTGGTCTCCACCTCGGCGATGCGCGATGCGCGCAACGGGCCGGTCTTCAAGGCAATGGTAAAGGCCGAGACCGGCTGGGAGCTGGAGATCATCTCTGGCCTGGAAGAAGGCCGGCTGATTCATCTCGGCGTGATGGGCAGCGGCGAGGCGCAAGCGGAGTTCAGAGCGGGCGCTGGCGCAGCGGGCCGGGTGCTGCTGGTGGACCTGGGCGGCGGAAGCTGCGAGATTACGCTCTCCGAGCGCAAGCGCATTCAGGAAACTGTAAGCCTGGCGCTGGGCGCGGTGCGGCTGACCGAGGAGTTTCTGCCGACGGATCCTGCGCCGGCCGAGGGACTGGAACGGATGCAGCGGCTGATTGCCCGCGAGTTGCGGCTGGCTCACAGCAACATTCAGCCGGGAAACATTGCGCGCGTTATTGGCACCTCTGGTACAGCCGCTGCGCTGAGCGATGCGATTGCGGCGGCGGCGCGGGATGGAAGCGGCAAGGCTGGTAAACCGGGAAAGAAATCAGCCGACAAGGCGATTCAGGCGCTCGCGATGAGCCAGGCCGTGTTGACCGCGCCAGTGGCCGGGATTACTCCCACGCGCGAGGTGCGCAGACTGGCCGACAAGCTCGCCCTGATGACGCTGGCCGAACGTTTGTCGGTGGAAGGCATCGGGCCGCGGCGGGCGGAGATTATCGTGGCCGGCGCGCAGGTTTTTGCAGCGCTGCTGGAAAGCTTTGGACTGGCCGGTTTCACCTATTCGCCTCTGGGGTTGCGCGACGGGATTCTTGCGCAGATGCTGGCCGAGCAGGACGCGCGCGCCAGCGCTCACCGCGAGTTTGAGCATCAGCGCTGGGAGAGTGTGTTGGCCACGGCGCGGCGCTATGGGGTGGATTTGCACCACGCCGAGGCGGTGCGCGCTCACGCCGTGCAGCTTTACCGCGAGCTGCAGCCGCTGCACCAGTTGCCGCCGGAGTACGAGAGTTGGTTGGCCGCTGCCGCCATGCTGCGCGACACCGGCAAGTTCATCAACTACCAGGGCCATCACCGGCACACGCAATATGTTGTTTCCAGTTCGGAGATTTACGGCTTCACGCCGGTGCAGCGGACGCTGGTTTCGGCCATCGCGCGCTACCTGGGCAAAAGCCGCCCGCAGCCGGGCGACCGTGCGCTGCGCAATATCCCCGCGAGCGAACACCAGCATGTGCAACGCGCCGTGGTAATGCTGCGGCTGGCCGTGGCGCTCAACCAGGACCGCGCCAGCGACGTGCTGCGGGTCGCGGTGAAGGTTTATCCCAAACGCGTTTATCTGGAAATCCAGCCGGGACGGACAGGCGCGGAATTGGAGCTTTGGTCGCTGCGCAAAGAGGCGGATTATTTCCTCGAAGTATTCGGGCGCGAGCTCTTTTGCACGCTGGCGTAGATGGCGCGTGCCGAGCGCGGATCGATGAGCCACTGCAAGAGCGGCGGATGCTTGTCCAGATCGATGCGGGCGACTGAGCCTTTGCGCATGCGGATGGCCGCGCCGCCGTTGCCGGTAATCAGGCGGCCCAGAAACTGGAAAAGATTGGGGTTGTGTCCCACGACAAGAATGCCGTCATATTGCACATACTTAGCCAGCATGCGCTGAAAGTCGGCGTAATGGGCGTCGAGGCCCAGCGCAGGCGAGATCTCAACTTTGGCATCGTAGCCCATCTCCGTGCCCACAAGCTGCGCGGTTTGCAGGGCGCGCTTCAATGGGCTGGAGACGATCACGTCCACTTGTACTTTGAGCGCGCTCAAGGTGCGCGCCATAAGGATGCACTGCTCCTTGCCCTCTTTAATGAGGGCGCGCTTTTCGTCGAGAAGCGGATTCTCGCGATGAAGTCCAGCATTGGCATGACGCATGAGGTATAGGTTCATTGGGGAATTTGTCCGGCGGGCTACAGCGTTTTCGATTCTGGTGCATACAGAAACCGCGATACTGAGTGGCTTTTTCCTCAAGAAAAAGCCACCTTGCACGATCTTCAAATGGCAACATGTGAATCGAAAACGCTCTATAAGTGTCTGCCAGCTCCTAAGCTCTCAATAGTAGCACGAGTGTAATGTGGCTTGGGCATTTCCCGGATGGCGGTAACCAGGGCAATCGCATGAAGATCGTGAATCAGGAAGGGCGCCAGCTTTGAAAGGGCACGGCTTTAGCCATGCCGATTTCGAGGTCCAAAATGCGTCGGCTTTAGCCGCTGAGGGATGTCTTGAGGCGATTTAGAACCTTCCCTCAGGGGCTAAAGCCCGAGATTGTTCTGCTGCATTTGCGGCACGACTAAAGTCGTGCCCTTTCAAACCCCGTTTCCCCGTGTTCGGAATGTTCATGCGATTGCCCTGATAGCTGTAACCAGATGGTCAAGTATGCCTACCAGACAATGCGATAAAGTTCACAGTTTCACAGTTACACAGGAAATAGGGGGGGTAGGGGGTACCCTTCAGTGAACAGTGGTCAGTGGTCAGTGACAGCCCGCGCCGCTGGTGATTGTTCATCCTTTGATTGTGCGCCGAGTGGGGATAATTATCCGCAAAGTGCGGCGGTGAAAAGTTGTGATTCCAAACGATCCCAAACGCAGGACATGACGCACCCTTCAATGGGTCCAGTATGGGCACGGTTGGCGTGGGGCGCAATCAGTTCCCTCAGGGGCTAAAGCCCATAGCTCTATTGGGCTTTTTCGGCACGACTGAAGTCGTGCCCTGACACAAAGCGGCTAATTCAGATTCGTGGTTCCCACCCATCCGCAAAGAGCGCGGATGGATGGGGCACCCGGCACCCGGCATTGCACTACTTCCTGCAATCCCAGTCCAATCGGTTGTCGGAATATTCAGAACTCAAAATGAGAGTGCCCGTAGTATCATCCCGGTATGCGAAAAACAACCTTCGTAGGAACGCTCTCTTGCTGCATTAGCCTGTTTTGTCTCGCCACACTCAGCATGATCTGCCTGCCGGTGTTCGCGCAGGATGCAGCTTCTGCCGCAGCCCCTGTCAAAGAAGCTCCCCCCGCTGCGATGCCCAGCGATCCCAAAGAATTGATGCTGCTGGCCGCAAAGATCAATTGCTTGACAGGTGACGATTTGAAACCCTGGCACTTGACTGCCACATGGAAGTTGCTTGACGAACAAGGCAACCTCAAGGATCAGGGAACTTATGAGGAGTTTTGGGTAAGCCCGACAAAGTACAAACGCTCCTTCACCGGCATGGCCTTTAAGCAAGTCGATTACGGCACTTCAAGAGGAGTTCTTCGCTCCGGTCAACCTCAACAGTTGCCCACTCGCATCGGAGAGGTCCGCGACGAGTTCGTAGCCCCGCTGCCAAATTCGCTAACCATCGAAAATGAAGCCTTCGAACGGAGTAAACGTAAAATTGGCGACGCCAGGCTGACGTGTCTCAAACTCACTGGACTGCGGGTTGACTCCGGTATTACTTATTGTCTCGCCGAAGACGAGCCGATTCTTCGCGTAAGCAGCTCTGCTGTGAAGTCGATTGAAGTTTTGCATGACCGGGTCGTTGGCTTTCAGAGTCATTTCATTGCTGGCGATCTGCAATTCCTTCGAGCCGGAAGGCCCGTTCTAACCGCACATCTCGAAAGCATTGAGACCATCGACTCCATTCACGAGGTTGATTTTGCTCCCTCGCCCGATGCAACACAGTTGCACCGTAAAATCAGCCTCTCATCTGATGTGGCTGCCAGAATGATCATGGACAATCATGGTCCCGTCTACCCTGTTGAAGCCAAAAAAGCGGGAATCTCAGGCAAAGTCATTCTGCAGGCCGTGATCGGAATCGATGGGCTGATTGTCGATGCGCATGTTGTCAGCGGTCCATCCGAGCTCCAGCAAGCAGCCATTGAAGCAGTTAGGAGCTGGAGGTACAAACCATTTCTCATGAATGGTGAACCCCTGGAAGTACTCACCACAATCAATGTTGTCTTTAAGCTAGAAAAATAGCGCCCCAGGTATAAAAATCGGGGTGGGCGATGAAACATCGCCCACCCCGGCTAGCTCTGTTAACTCCGCTTATTTCTTTTCCTCCGCGTCCACGTACTCGGCGTCGATTACGCCTTCGTCCTTCTTCTGTTCGGCGTGGGGTTCGGCGGCGGGGTCGCCTGCGGGCGGCGCACCTGCCGCTGCGCTTGCCGCGTTGGCTTTGTAGAGGATCTCTGCGAGTTTGTGGCTGGCGTGGGTCAGCTTCTCGTGCTGGGCCTTCAACTCCTTCGAGGTGGGCGTGCCTTCGAGCAGCTTTTTCGATTCGGCAAGCACAGACTCGACATCGGCCTTGACCGGAGCGGCTTCAGCACCGTTCATCTTGTCGCCGGAGTCCTTGATCATCTTGTCGATGTTATAGACCAGGCTATCGAGCGAGTTACGCGCGTCGATTTCCTCGCGCTTCTCCTTATCCTCGGTGGAGTGGGCCTCGGCTTCCTTGGCCATTTTTTCCACTTCGTCCTTGGAAAGACCCGAACTCGATGTAATCGTGATGCGCGTGTCCTTGCCGGTGGCAGTGTCCTTGGCGGTGACGTTGAGGATGCCGTTGGCGTCGATGTCAAAGGTCACTTCGATCTGGGGAACGCCGCGCGGCGCCGGGGGAATGCCGGCCAGCTTGAACTTGCCCAGGGTGCGGTTCAGCGCGGCCATGGGCCGTTCGCCCTGGAGCACGTGGACCTCGACCTCGGTCTGCGAATCGGCCGCAGTGGAGAAGGTCTCAGTCTTCTTGGTTGGAATGGTGGTGTTGCGCGGAATCATGGAAGTAGCCACGCCGCCCAGCGTCTCGATAGACAGGGTCAGCGGGGTTACGTCGAGCAGGAGCAGGTCCTTGACCTCGCCGGCCAGCACGCCGGCTTGAACGGATGCGCCGATGGCCACTACTTCGTCGGGGTTCACTCCGCGATGCGGCTCGCGGCCAAACATCTTCTTGACGATTTCCTGAATTTTGGGCATGCGCGTCTGGCCGCCCACGAGAACAACTTCGTCGATTTCGGTGATGGCGACGCCGGCGTCGGAAATGGCCTTCTTGCAAGGCTCGAGGGAGCGGTCAAGCAGGTCCTCGACCAACTGCTCGAGTTTGGCGCGCGTCAGCTTGCGGACCAAGTGCTTGGGCCCGGTGGCGTCGGCGGTGACGAAGGGGAGATTGATCTCCGTCTCGATGGTGCTGGAAAGCTCGATTTTGGCCTTTTCCGCGGCGTCGCGGAGGCGCTGCAGGGCCATCTCGTTGCCCTTGGAGGCGAGGTCCAACCCCTGCTCCTGCTTGAACTCGGCAATGAGCCAGTCGACAATGCGCTGGTCGAGATTGTCGCCGCCCAGGTGGGTGTCGCCGTTGGTGGATTTGACTTCGATGACGCCTTCGCCGACTTCAAGGATGGAGATATCGAATGTGCCGCCGCCGAAGTCGTAGACGGCAATGGTCTCGTCCTTCTTTTTGTCGAGGCCGTAAGCCAGAGCTGCCGCGGTAGGTTCGTTGACGATGCGCTTCACGTCAAGGCCGGCGATCTTGCCTGCGTCCTTGGTGGCCTGGCGCTGGGCGTCGTTGAAGTAGGCGGGAACGGTGATGACCGCCTCGGAGACGGTCTCGCCAAGGTAGGCTTCGGCGGATTTCTTGAGCTTTTGCAGGATCATGGCGGAGATTTCGGGCGGGGTGTACTCCTTGCCCTGGGCCATAATGCCGACATGGTCGCCCTGCTGGATCACCTTGAAGGGCACCATCTTCATTTCGTCGCTCACTTCGTCGTAGCGGCGGCCCATGAAACGCTTGATGGAGAAGACGGTGTTCTCGGGGTTGGTGATGGCCTGGCGCTTGGCGACCTGGCCCACCAGCCGTTCGCCGCTCTTGGAGAAGCCGACAACGGAGGGGGTAGTGCGCGCACCTTCTTCATTTGCAATGACTTTGGGCTCGCCGCCCTCGAGGACCGCGACGCACGAGTTGGTGGTGCCGAGATCGATGCCGATAATCTTTGCCATGGTTGAAATCCTGCCTTGGAGAGTAGATTCTGACTTTCTTAGGATGCCAGATTGAGTGACTTGTTGTCAACTTTATTTGATGGTATGAGCATAAAGTATCATGCCGGAAGCGGAAATTGAGGGGAACGGCCGGTTCGAGCCCCCCGCTGGCGATGTTAAGCAAGATTCAGAACCGGTAGCGCAAGGCGAGTTGCACCAAGCGCGGAGGCATGGCGTTGACTGCCGTGCCGAAGCTGCCGCTGGAGATATTGCCCTCGACGCTGGCTGGGCCGAAGAACTGTGCGTGGTTGAAGAGGTTGAAGGCTTCGGCGCGCACCTCCAGCGATTGAGTTCTCTCGATGGGAATGGTCCGCGTGAGCGTGGCGTCGAGATTTTCGAGGCCGGGACCGGAGAAGAAGCGGCGGCGGGCGTTGCCGATGGATCCCAGCGGGGGCAGGGTGAGCTGGGTGGCGTCGAAGACCGGTTTGCTGCCTCGCGGATTCAAATTGAGGCTGAGGGATTGGCCGCTCCAGTTCGGGGTGTCCACGCCATTGTTATTGATGCCGTTGGGGATGGTGCCGAGCAGGGATGTGTCGTTGTTGTTGAGCAGGGTTATGGGCAGGCCGGAGGTAAAGCGCGCGATGCCTGCGACGGACCAGCCTTCGGCCGCGGCGCGAAGCAGCCGGACGGTCTTTGGCGCGGGCAACTGATATTGAAAGCTGGCGACGAAGTTTTGGCGGAGGTCGAAGGCTGAGAGCCCACGGCTGAGCGAAGGGTCGACGGGATTCACGGGCTCTGGCAGGCCGGCGGACTGATCGATGGATTTCGAAAATGTGTAGCTGGCCAGCAGGCTCAGGTTATGCGCGCGGTGGTTGAGCGTGGCTTCCAGAGCGTTGTAGCCGGCATTGGCAATGGTGCGCTGCAACTCGACGCTGCCGAAGGCGGGACCAAATTCGGTTCGGGCAGCCTGCTCGTTAAAGGGGCCGCAGGCGGTCGTGCCGAGACTGAGACAAAGCGCTGGATTGGCGGGGTTGGCCTCTTCGAGCGCCAGCAGATGGTGCGATGCTGCGCCGATGTAGGCGATGGAGGCGAGCGTGGATGCGCCCAATTGGCGCTCAATGCTGAGCATCCAGTGTTCGGCGTAGGGGGTCACGTCGCGCGGGTCCACCGCGGGAATGCCGACCAGCGGCTCGAACTGGCTCCAATCGACGGCTGCATTGGGATTGGAGCGGCTGGCACCGTAGGCTACATTTTGCAGCGGGAAGCGCTGGCCCGCACTGACGCCGGTGGCGGCCACAGTGAAGGGATCGGTGAACAGTGGCGGCGCGGCCGAGGTGTAGGTATAGCCATAGGGTGGATTGGCGCTCATGATGCCGACGGATAGCCCTTCGTAGGCGGTGTAGAAGATTCCGTAGCCGGCGCGGATGCTGGTTTGACCTTCAGGTCCGGTGAGCTTGCGCAGAAGCGGCGCGGTGAAGGCGGGCGTCCAGGCGATGCCGAGACGCGGGGATAGGTCGTTGCGCGCAGGAGCGAGAGAGCGCGGCACGCCGGGATCGCCGGGAAAAACCAGCCCCTGGGGCGCGCCGGTAAAGACCTGGGATTGCTCGCCCTTTATCAGCGTTTGAAGCTGATTGAATTTCTCGCTCCAGGGGCGGATGCGGTCCAAGCGCACGCCGTAATTCACGGT
>Ga0255353_1000831_pt1 | contig 18704 bp, 15 predicted proteins | sample HBST25metaG_FD_189941 | JGI IMG/M metagenome (GOLD analysis project Ga0255353, IMG submission 189941) | Peat soil microbial communities from Stordalen Mire, Sweden - H.B.S.T25 | ecosystem: Environmental > Terrestrial > Soil > Wetlands > Peat | place: Sweden: Norrbotten County, Stordalen Mire...
ATCAATCGGTTCCGAAAACTGCTGGTCAGCTTCGAAAAGACTGAGGCCAGCTATGTCGCGCTTCTCTCACTCGCCTGTGCCATGATCTGTTGGAGACAGATTGTCCCTATTCACGGATAAGTTCTAAGGACCGAATGAACTATTCGCGGTCTTTCTATTTCTACTATCTACCCTTCTATCACCTCGGACTCCGCACCTCATATCACGTCAATGAAAAGCTCTCTCTGAACTATTGGGTTGTGAATGGCGCCAACCAATCTGAGCCGACCAACAGCTTCAAAGACGAACTGTTCGGCTACGTGCTACAGCCGAAGAAGACGCTCACCTGGACGACCAACTATTATCTCGGCCAAGAAAACTCCGATTCTACTTCTTCCGCAAGTTGCCCTGTTCTCGAGCAGCCTGGGTTATGTCTCTTGCCCATCATCCCTGCACCGAACGGAAAAACGCACATCTTCGATACATACGCAACCTGGCAGGCAACTCCAAAGCTGACTCTGCAAGGCGAGGCTGATTGCGTAATTCAGCGCGTGTGGGCCAACGCTGCTCCTGGCAGGTCCTCGGCCCCATTCCATGTGGATGGCGGTGCTGTCTACATGCAGTATCTTCTTTTACCCCACACTTCCCTGGCAGCGCGCAGCGAATATCTCTCCGACCGTGGCGGGCTGTTCAGTGGGACCACTCAGGCGCTGAAAGAAGCCACTGCGACGTATGAATGCAAGTTTGGCGATGGATTCGACGGATTTCTCGAGTTTCGTCGCGACTGGAGCAATCGCCCTTACTTTCAAACTGATCATCCAGGATCACCCTCCGACCATCAAGACACAGCTGGGGTTGGCTTGGTCTGGTGGTGGGGCGGCAAGCAAGGGGCATGGTAAGAGCAGTGACGGATAGGGCGCTCCAATTGTCAGCGGCGCATCACCGTCGTGCGGGGGGGGGACGCGACTTCACATTCCCCGCACAATCTCTATGCTTGGTCGCGGAGAATAATGACAGGCCGACTACGGCGAAGCGCCAGGAACAGGCATCGCGATGAATGTGCAGAGTGCAATCCAGTATCTTCTGCTTGTTGGCATCGTCACCGATTGCGTCAGACCTCTTGGCGACTCACCTCTCGGAGCTTCTTGGGTGGACTCCCGTAAATGTCAGACTGCTACTGTCACCCCGGCAGAGCCGTGGAATCCATCATTTTGATTTGACCGAGCCACGCAGCGTGCAGACGGAATGCAGGGAAGACAGTATCTGAACTGCGCAGACGGCAACTTGCCAGCGTTCACTGGCGTCTCCACAGACGATCTCTGAGATCGGTATCGCAGCAATTTCAAATCGACACCCCATAAAAGCGCGCAAGCCTCTTCAAATCACAAGACTGCATGGAGTGAGTTGGGCATTAACCGGACAAATTTGGTCTTCAATATTGAAAGTAAACGCGAGAGTTGCCGATAGCCTATCCGACTGCAGATGCGGCTTGTTTTCTCCTGGGTAGTTCCCGATCAGGTTCTTAAGGGCTTTTCGCCAAGCAGGCACTGCGACCGACAGATAGGTTTCTCGAAAGAAAAGCACTTGCCGCGATTGGATTTACCTCATCGGCAATGCGAGAGAAGTGTGCGTTGTAGGACCCCGAACGGAGAAGAACATGGAACCTGAGATGCTCGAAGCCGGACGCTCCGGAGAATGGGCGCCAGTTGAGAATTTGCGGGAGTCGGCGCTGACCGCTTTGGCGGAAGGCAAGGATGTGACCGTCAATCTCGGCACAATCGATTACCTCGATGCGAGTGCATTGCAAATACTGATGGGGCTTGCCTTGGAGCAGAAAAGTGCGGGACGACGCCTCAATCTGGTGAATGTCTCCCTGCCCCTGCAGCAATGGTTCGACTATTCGGGTGCGACCGGCAGCTTGTTTCATGACAAACCTGGGGAGCAATGAACATGTCCGTCCAGAGCCAACCAGGCGGTGTTCAACCAAGCGTGCTTCCCACCGTTGTGGAGGAAGCCGCGGAAGATAGTTTTAAGGTGGAAGCCGAACTCGTACGGTACTTGCCGCACCTCGGCCGGATGAGTTCGCAACTGAAGCAAACATCGACGCAAATCGAGAGTTCGGTCGTAGATGTTTGTAGCAGCTTTCAAGGAATTGCGGAACGTGCAAGGTCCACGGTGGCTCGCACCGCTGGCTTTCTACGTAGTGAGGGCAATGGAACTTCAAGCAATCAATCATTCGAGGGCTTGATCGAGAATTGCACCGGGACTCTTGTCAAGATCCTGAATACGACGGAGGAAGCAGGCGAGGTCTCACGCAGCGCGATCGACCGAATTCGCCAAATGGATCAGGCTTCTCAGATGATCGGCAGGGAGTTAACCAAGCTTGAGCGAATTGCGCATGAGAACAAGATGCTGGCGATGAATGCCCGCATCGAGGCGGCGCACGCTGGCAGTCATGGTGTGGGGTTTGCCGTGGTTGCGGTGGAAGTAGTTTCGCAGACAGAAAAGACGCAAGAGGTAACAGCTCGCGTAAGCGAACTGATAGGTAACTTGCGGGCGCTGGCGGAATCGACTCTCAACGATCTGCAGCGGATGCACGACCGGGATCATAAGCGTGTGCAGGAGTCCCGGTTGGAAGTGGACGAATCGCTGCGAGAGATGCAGGCCGCTCATGGCGAGATGAAGGAGATGCTGACCGGGGTCACGGAAGAAAGTGCGCTTCTGGCAAACGACATTGGGGCGGCTGTGCGGGGCTTGCAATTCCAGGATCGGACAAGTCAGCAGATTGCCCATGTCGTCGACGATTTGGATACGTTGCAGGCCCGACTAGCGACTCGAGTCAGTGTTGCGACTAACGACGGAATTGCTTCGAATGAAGGGTTCAGCGCCTACACGATGAAGGAAGAGCGGCAAATCGCCGGCATGGACGATAAGGAATCTCCCGCCGGAGATGTTGAGTTGTTTTGATCGCAATCGAGAGAACGATAAATGCAAGTTTCTGAAGGGATGACAAAGTGCGCAAAGTAATGATCGTAGACGATTCGGTTTCCATGCGGCAGATGGTTGCCTATACGCTGCGTCAAGGCGGCTTTGATGTGGTCGAGGCCGAGCACGGACAGGACGCCATGAATAAGCTCCAGAGCACCACGGTGGACCTGATCATTACCGACCTGAACATGCCGGTGATGGACGGCATCACATTGATTCAAAACGTGCGGAAGCTGGTGGCTATGAAGAGCAAGCCGATTCTGATGCTCACCACTGAAGGACTTGCCGCGAAGAAGGAACAAGGGAAAGCGGCTGGTGCGACGGGTTGGATCGTCAAACCGTTCGATCCAGAGAAGCTGCTGCAAACAGTAGCCAAGGTGTTGCCATAAAGCCATGAAAATTGACCTGTCCCAGTTTCGCCAAACATTTCTGCAGGAGAGCGCGGATCATATCGCTCTCATGGAATCCGGTCTGCTCGAACTTCGGTCCGCGCCTGCCGACATCGAGCTGCTGAATAGCATCTTCCGCTGTGCGCATTCGATCAAGGGGGGAGCAGGGTCCTTTGGACTGACGAGCCTTGTCCGTTTTACTCACTCGCTGGAGAATCTCCTGGATCGGCTGCGATCCACGGAGATTCAAGCCACTGAAGTGGTGATCGATATCCTGCTCCGCTCGGTGGACATATTGCGGACTTTGATCGACGCCGGTTCAGACGTGCCATTGCCTGCCGAGGCGCTGGAACTGAATGATCGAATCAAGGCCTTGACGTCCACTGAATTTGGCCCGGAACGAACCGCACCCGAAAAGAGGCAGGAGCCGGCGGCCGATGATCGGAAGATCAAGCTATACAGTGTGGAATTTCGCCCGGATCGTGAAATCTTCTCCAGTGGCACCAACCCAATCGTGCTCTTGCGAAATCTTGCCGCATTGGGGACAGTCAGTTGCTGCCATCTGCAAACCGAGGAATTGCCGGCGCTGGCCGATCTCGATCCATCACAGTGCTATTTGAGCTGGAATGTGGAACTGGCTAGCGTACGCGAGGAAGCAGAGTTGCGCGAAGTGTTCGAGTTTGTCGAGCATCTAGCCGAAATACGCATCGTTTGCACCGATGCGCCCCAACTGCCGGGCAATGCGCTCGATGCAGCGCCGGCTGCGTCGGTTGCGAAGATTCCGGTCGCTGAACTGGTGCCTGATCGCATTCCTGCGACCGTCCGCCGGAAGACTGCCGCCAAGAAGCCTGAGACCAATGGGGACTCAGGTTCCATCCGGGTGGCAATCGACAAGGTGGATCGGCTCATCGATCTGGTTGGCGAATTGGTCATCGCGCACGTAATGGCCGCGCAAATGGTAGCGGACTTTGAGCCTTCATGCCTGCCCAAGCTGCGTGAAGCGGTGGCAGCAATGGAGCGCAACACTCGGGAACTCCACGAGCGAGTCATGGCGGTGCGCATGCTGCCGGTCGGGACACTCTTCCAGAGATACACCCGCACGGTCTACGACATTGCGCAATCCACCGGCAAGCGGATTCGGCTGGAAATGACTGGAGAAGAGACCGAGATCGACAAGAGCATGTTGGAACTGCTCGGAGACCCGTTGATCCATCTGGTCCGGAATGCCGCCGATCATGGCATAGAGACCGCGGAAGTGCGCCAGGCGGCAGGCAAGCCGGAAGAAGGCGTTATTACCCTCAAGGCTTTCCACCGCTCAGGCAGGATTGTGATCGAAATCTCCGACGATGGCGCGGGAATCGATCTTGAGTCCGTTCGCCGCAAAGCAATCGAGCGTGGACTCATCGGGCACGATTCTCAATTGAGCGACGAGCAAGTGAGAATGCTGGTCTTCGAGCCGGGCTTTTCCACACGCGAGGAAATCAGCGACCTCTCCGGCCGCGGCGTGGGGATGGATGTGGTCAAGCGGAACGTGCAGCAGTTGAATGGCACGGTATCGTTGGCCACAGAGAAAGGGCAGGGCTCGACGGTGTCGATCGAGTTGCCGCTCACTCTGGCGATCCTCGAAGGATTGCTGGTGCGCGTCGGCGACCGGACGCTGGTGCTCCCGCTTCTGGCGGTCATCGAAACCGTGCCACTGAGCGACGAGCAGATTGTGCGCGTGGCCGAGCAGGGCGAAGTGGTCGTGATCCGCGAACAATCCATTCCTCTGCTGCGCCTATCCCGCTTTCTGGGCTTGTCCCAGGAAACAGCGAACGCCGACCAGGCGTCGGAGAAGGCCCGCAATCGCAGGCTTGCCGTCATCGTAGAAGCCGGCAATCGCAAGGTCGGCCTGGTAGTCGATGAACTTCTTGGGCAGCAGCAAGTGGTCGTCAAGAGCCTGGAGCGGAATCTGCACCGGATTGATGGCATCATGGGCGCAACAATTCTGGGCGACGGCTGCGTTGCTCCGATCGTTGACGTTGTTGGTATCGCATCGATGAATCTGTTCGCCCTTCAGAGCCCAGTCAAAGTCATTTCTCAGGTCGCGGCTTCTGCCCGTCCTAGCGTGTCCAATTAAACAACAACTAGAAATCTAGGAGGGGATATGGGTAACTTGAAGGTCGGAATCCGGATGGCTGCTGGGTTTGGGATTCTTATCCTGGTAGCAGTGTTTCTGGGTGTATTTAGCTATAGCCGGGTCAGCAATATCGACGCCAAGTCCAAAGATGTTGCGGAAAACGAGGTGCCCAGTTTGCTCGTGATGGGCGAGGTGCAGGCGAATGCAGAAAAGCTCTACGGACTTCAGTTATTGCATGTCTTGTCAACTGATCCGAGTGAGATGGCAAAGGTCGAAGCGGAGCTGCAAGCGCTGCGGAGTCGCAATACCGAACTGCTGGATCATTATCAGAAAGATCTGATCAGCAACGACGCGGATGTAGCCCTGATCAAGAGAATTATGGAGGCTCAGAACGAATTCAAAGTCGGCAGCGAAGAGGCTCTCGCGACCAGTCGCAAAGGAACGCCGGAGGCCAATGCGCAGGCGCTCAAAATGATGTTCGCGCTCAAGCCCGTCAACGACAGATACATAGCATTGCTTGGTGAGGATCTTGAATTAAACAAGAGCGTCGGCGATGTGGAGATCAAGGCGATCGGGGATTCAGTCAAAAGTTCGCATGTGGGGATTATTATCTGTCTGATCGCCGCACTCGTTCTGGCCATCCTGATCGGTATCTATATTACCCGCAGTATTACGCTGCCGCTGGGAAAGACTGTCGTCGTGCTGGAGCGGGTGGCCGACGGCGACCTGACCGCGTTCCTTGATGTTGACACGAAAGATGAATTGGGTCAGATGGCCAACGCGCTGAACAAGGCGGTGGAACGGCTCAACAGCACGATGCAGCAGGTGGCGGATAGCGCCGCCAATGCAAGCTCTTCCTCGCAGCAACTGGCGGCTGCATCCGAGGCTATCGCTTCCGGCGCGCAGGAGCAGGCGGCCAGCCTGGAGGAAACCTCGGCGAGTCTGGAAGAGATTACCGCGACTGTGCGGCAAAGCGCCGACAACGCTCAGCAGGCCAGCCAACTCGCGTCCGGCTCGAAGGACACCGCGTTGCAAGGCCAGGAGGTTGTCGCCAAAGCAATCACGGCCATGTCGGAGATCAATGTCGCCTCGGCCAAGATTTCAGACATCATCTCGACCATCGATGAAATCGCCTTCCAGACCAATCTGCTGGCGGTGAATGCCGCGGTGGAAGCGGCGCGGGCGGGCGACGAAGGGCGAGGCTTTGCGGTTGTTGCTTCAGAAGTGCGGAGCCTGGCTCAGAGAAGCGCCGTAGCAGCCAAGGAGATCAAGGTCCTGATTCAGGATTCTCTGCGCAAGGTTGAAGCGGGCTCTGTGTTGGTAAACCGTTCGGGAGAAACGCTGCAGGGCATCGTTGGATCGGTCAAGCGGGTAACGGACATCGTCAGCGAGATCGCGGCGGCTTCCGGGGAACAGAGCGCCGGCATCGAGCAGGTGAACACCGCCATGACGCAGATGGACCAGGTGACGCAATCGAACTCCGCACAGACTGAAGAGCTTTCGGCCACGGCGGAATCGCTCTCCGAGCAGGCAGCGAGTTTGTTGGAGTTGGTAAGCACTTTCACGCTGAGCAATAGCGGAGGGGGAAGAGATCGCCAGGCATACGAGCCTCACGTTGCGAGTCACGTGAGCTCCACACAACAACCTAGCCCCGTTCAACACGTAAGCCCAGCAGCGCGCCCGTCGACCAAATTGGTGCGAAGCAACGGTGCAGCAAAGTCAGACTCAAGCGCACGCGCCAGCAAGCGTTCCAGAGTCAAACAGTCGGCTTTGGCGGCAGCTAGTCCAAGTGTGCCGGCGATCAACGATGCCAGCTTCCAGGAGTTTTGAGGCGTGCAGCAACGGTCAAAGACCGCGATAACGCGGCTCGGGGGAATGAAATGGCAATGAAAACTGCAGTTGCAAGTCGAGCGCCGGAGACTCAGCAGTTCCTCACTTTCCTGCTCGAAGACCAGGAATATGGGCTGGAGATCTTCAAGATCAGGGAGATTCGCGGCTATGCGCCGATCACGCCAATTCCAAATGTTCCCCCTCATGTTCGGGGCGTGATGAACCTGAGGGGAACGGTGCTTCCGGTCGTAGACCTGCGTATGAAGTTCAAACTTCCGACGGTCGAGTACAGCAAGTTCACCGTTATCGTCATCGCCGCGGTGGGCGACAAGACTGTGGGACTACTGGTCGATGCGGTGTCTGACGTGCTCACCGTCGGCCTTGATGCCATACGAGAAGCTCCTGACTTCGGAGCTGCAGTCGATACACGCTTCATCAACGGCGTCTTCCAGTCGCACGAACATCTCACCGTGGCGTTGAATTTGGAAGAGCTCCTGACTGAGCGTGAACTGACGGTACCTGAACTGGCTGCATAGCAATCCATCACACATCGGGGCACGCGTGAAGAATTAATTCAGAGAGAAGGAACAATACATGAACTGGTTTAAGAATCTAAACGCTATGCCCCGGCTGATGAGTAGCTTTGGCGTTCTTTTGGCGCTGACCCTCGGGATCGGCTACCTCGCAATCAACAGTCTGGGCAAAGCTAACGAGCGCGTGCAAGGGCTTTATCAGGAGGACATGAAAGGCATCATGGCTGTCGAGGCTATCGATACCGCTAGAATCGATCTCTCGCAAAAGGATCGAGACGCCTATATCAAAATCGACGACCAAGCCAGCGTAACTGCCGACCTTGCAGCTGTTAGGGCAGATTTCGCAAATATGCGCACCAACCTACACGCTGCGGAACAGTGTTTCTATACCAATGCGGGAAAGGCGACACTCGCTGATATGGAGGAGTCACTTCCTGCGTACGAGAAGTCGGTGGAAGCCGCCATCACTGCAATTGAAGCAAAGGATTTGCCCGCCGCAAAGGCGGCCTTTTACGCACTCGCTCCACTGGCTGCGCACATGAGCGGTGACATCAATCAAGCACTCAAGCTGAAAGAAACGCTCGCGGAAGAGAGTTTCCAGACGAATCAACGTGCTTACCAAACAGCGCGCTCATTGACGATCAGCACGTGCATCTTTTCAGTACTGCTTGGCACCATCCTCAGTATCGTTATCGCCCGTGGCTTCTCCGTGCCTCTGGGGCAGGCCGTCACCGTGCTGGAGAGAGTTGCCGACGGTGACCTCACGGCGAAACTCAACGTGAACACAAAAGATGAAGTTGGACGCATGGGAGACGCGTTGAACAGTGCGGTGGAGAAGCTGAATAACACACTGCAAGAGGTGGCTGATAGCGCCGCCAATGCAAGCTCCTCGTCGCAGCAACTGGCAGCTGCATCCGAGGCCATCGCCTCCGGCGCACAGGAGCAAGCGGCCAGCCTGGAGGAAACTTCAGCGAGTCTGGAGCAAATTTCCGCAGCCGTCCGTCTGAGTGCGGAGAATGCGAAAAGGGCGAGCGAGCTTGCCTCTGGGACACAGAACCCCGGTGATCACGGCCACGAAGGGACAAGTGCCGTCGCAGCAATGGCAGAGATAAGCACAGCTTCCGCCAAGATTTCAGAGATCATATCTACCGTTGATGAAATCGCCTTTCAGACCAACCTGTTGGCAGTCAATGCAGCCGTCGAAGCGGCGCGGGCAGGGGATGAAGGACGTGGCTTTGCAGTGGTTGCTTCCGAGGTACGCAGCCTTGCGCAGCGGAGTTCATTATCGGCCAAGGAAATTAAGGGGCTCATTCAAGATTCCTTGCGGAAGGTCGATCGCGGCTCGGAGCTTGTAAACCGGGTAACCCAGCTTGTGGGCGAGATCGCCCTTACATCTGGAGAACAGAGCGCCGGCATTGAGCAGGTAAACACCGCAATGACCCAGATGGACCAGGTGACGCAATCGAACTCCGCACAGACCGAAGAGCTTTCGGCCACAGCGGAATCGCTCTCCGAGCAGGCCGCGCACTTGTTGGAGCTGGTGGGAGCCTTCACCCTCAGCCGCGACGGGAAAAGCCAGTGGGAACACCCTTCATTTCAGCCGCACATGTCGAGTTCCGCACAGCAACCGTCCTTTGCACTGCACTCTAGCTCCGCAATTCGGCCGCCGTCCCGGGCCGCGCGGGGCGGTAGAGCGGCGCAGTCCGATTCACTAACGCGCGTCAGCAAGCGCCCCAGAGTAAAGCAGACTGCCTTGGCGTCAGCTATTTCAAGTGTGCCAGACATCAACGACACTACCTTCCAGGAATTCTGAGACGTAAGGTGAAAGTCCTAACCAGAAACTCGCATCCGGCAATGGTCAAAGACCGCGATATCGCTACACGAGGGAATGAAATGGCAATCAAAACAACAGTTGCAATTCGAGCGCCGGAGACGCAGCAGTTCATCACTTTCCTGCTCGAAGACCAGGAGTACGGGCTGGAGATCTTTAAGATCAGAGAGATTCGCGGCTATGCGCCGATCACTCCAATTCCAAATGTTCCCCCGCATGTTCGCGGCGTGATGAACCTGAGGGGAACGGTGCTGCCGGTTGTGGACCTGCGCATGAAGTTCAAGCTGCCGGCGGTCGAATACGGAAAGTTCACGGTCATTGTCATTGCCACGGTGGGCGACAAGACTGTAGGACTGCTGGTCGATGCGGTCTCTGACGTGCTCACCGTCGCCCTGGATGCCATACGAGAGGCTCCTGACTTCGGATCCGCAGTCGATACGCGCTTCATCAACGGCGTCTTCCAGTCGCACGAACACCTTACCGTCGCATTGAATCTTGAAGAACTGTTAACCGAGTGTGAGTTGACGGTGCCGGAACAGGCTGCATAAGGTTCCATCACACATAGAGCTGAATGAAGCAAGGACTATCCCCAAGAGGAGGAGCAGCACATGAACTGGTTCAAGAACCTAAATGCGACGCCCCGGCTGATGAGCAGCTTCGGCATACTGTTGGTGCTGACTCTTGGGATCAGTTATCTGGCTGTCGATGGTCTGCGCTCGGCCAATGATCGCGTCGATTCTCTGTACCACAAAGACATGGTCGGTTCAACTCACGCGGATGGAATCACGATCAATGTGACCACGATCAGGGGTGACGACCTTAACGCGATCTACCGCGCCGCCGACCCTGCCGCAGTCGCAGCCTCCGAAAATGACGAGCTGGCAACCATGGCTGAACTGCACGCCAATCTCGATGAAGCGGACAAGCTCTTCTTGACCAAGAAAGGGTTGGATCAGCTAGCTATTATCCGCGGGGCGCTGCCCGATTATGAGCGAGCCCAGGCGGACTTGTTTCGCGCGATCAAAGCCAAGGACACGGCTGCAGCCGATTCTTCGCTCGCTGCCGCAGTGCGGTACCGCAAAGTTATTCTCGGAGCCAGCGATGTGGCCAGAACCCTCAAAACTCAGCATGCCGGAGAACAGTTCCAGGCGGATGTTCAGGCGTATCATTCTGCGCGCACGCTGTTGGTCATCGCCGCCGCCGTCTCACTGCTGCTGGGAATCATCCTGAGTATCGTCATCGCCCGTGGATTCTCAGTGCCAATGAACCTAGCAGTCGCCGTCCTGGAGAGAGTTGCCGACGGCGACCTCACCGTCGCGCTCGATGTGAATACAAAAGACGAAGTAGGCCAGATGGCTGCGGCGCTGAACCGAGCGGTGGAGAGGTTGAATAGCACCATGCATGGTGTGGCTGATAGCGCCGCCAATGCAAGTTCCTCCGCGCAGCAACTTGCGTCTGCATCCGAAGCCATCGCCTCCGGCGCACAGCAACAAGCAGCCAGCCTGGAGGAGACTTCTGCGAGTCTGGAAGAGATTACCGCGACTGTGCGGCAAAGCGCAGACAACGCCCAACAGGCCAGTCAACTCGCATCCGCCTCAAAGGACACCGCCATGCAAGGCCAGGAGGTCGTCACCAAGGCAATCACGGCCATGGCGGAGATCAATGTCGCTTCTGCCAGGATTTCGGAGATCATCTCGACCATCGATGAGATCGCCTTCCAGACGAATCTGCTGGCTGTGAATGCAGCAATCGAAGCGGCGCGGGCAGGCGACGAAGGACGCGGCTTCGCCGTTGTTGCCTCCGAAGTGCGGAGCCTTGCCCAGCGGAGCGCCTTGGCAGCCAAGGAAATTAAGGTCCTGATTCAGGACTCGTTGCGCAAAGTGGAAGCCGGCTCCGCGTTGGTGAATCGCTCGGGCGAAACACTCCAGGGAATCGTCGGATCGGTGAAGCAGGTGACGGATATCGTCGGCGAGATCGCGGCCGCCGCCGGAGAACAGAGCAGCGGTATCGAGCAAGTGAACACCGCAATGATACAGATGGATCAGGTGACGCAATCGAACTCCGCGCAGACTGAAGAACTGTCGGCGACGGCAGAAGCGCTCTCTGGACAGGCGGCGCGTCTGCTGGAGTTGATGGACACATTCACTCTCAGTTAGGGTGCAAATAAGCAGGGGGAGCACCAGATATCTCTACCACATTCAGCGTCTTCTGGTCGCACGAAGGCCTTACCTTCGCATTGAAACTGGAAGAACTCCTCACAGAATGCGAACTGATAGCGCCTCAACAAGCTGGCTAACGATCGAATGGAAGACACTTTATAGGGAGACTTACCTTGACTGTACCAGTGATGGAAAACTCGGCCCTGTCGATGGGCCTTCGTGAATTCAAGTTGTTTCGCGCGCTGGTTCATGAACGCACTGGAATCTGGCTGCGCGACGGCAAGCAAGTCATGTTGGCTTCACGCCTCTCGCGCCGCCTGCGTCTCCACGGACTCTCCGATTATGCAGAGTATTATGACTATGTTCTGAGAACCCCTGACAACGGCGATGAAATTCGCGAACTGATCAACTGCGTAACCACCAACAAGACGTCTTTCTTTCGCGAACGTCATCACTTTCAGTATCTGGCCAATACGGTGGTGCCTCAAATTCGATCGGCTGCACGCCCAGGTGCTCAAAAATCCATCCGGGTATGGAGCGCGGCGAGTTCCACCGGCGAGGAAGCGTATTCGATCGCAATTACCTTGCTTGAAGTGTCGCAACCTGCCAAAAGAGTGGCTCTAGCGCAAAGCACGCCGCAGCGTCCCCACCTTCCGGACCGGATTGTATCTCCCGACGCCTGGAAGATTGAGGTGGTTGCGTCCGACATCGACACCAAGGTCCTCGAAACGGCTACCCGTGCAGTTTACAGGGAGGAATCGTTGGCGACGATCGACACCCCGTTGCAGCGGAAATACTTCCTTCGCGGCACAGATGACATGGCCGGATATGTGAAGGTCAAGCCGGAGGTATCCAGGCTAGTTCAATTCAAGCGCATCAATCTGATGGATGCTCAGTGGCCTCTTGACGGCTTGTTCGATGTGATCTTCTTTCGCAATGCGCTTATCTACTTCAATCAGGAAACACAGAACGTGTTTCTCCGCAAGATGGCCCGCTGCCTGAAGCCGAATGGTTATCTCTTCCTCGGCAACTCGGAGCATATACCATGGCTGCATGAGATCTTGGCGCCGTTGAATCAGACCATGTATCGATTGCGAAGTGTAGAGCAATGAGCGCAGACCTAGCCACACAACCCTCAGCGTCAGGAGTCGGAGATGCCGAGTTATGATCCGGATCAGAAACATAAAGAGTGCGAATTCGCAGGCAGTGGCCCACTACAAGGGACATACGCAACGGGAGAATCTCGTGCGTATTTACACTGGCGACGTTGCAACAAGCACAAGGCCGGTGGTCATGCACACGCTTCTAGGTTCTTGTGTCGCGGTCTGCTTGTATGATCCGTTGCTTCGCGCCGGCGGCATGAATCACATCCTATTGCCGGGAGGATGCGAGGATTGCACCGGCACACGATTTGGCGTTCATGCCATGGAACTGCTGATCAATGAGTTGATGAAGCGGGGCGGAGACCGGAGAAGATTTCTTAGCAAGGCATTTGGCGGGGCCAATGTGATGAACGGCCTGAAAACGGCCACAATTGGCGACGATAACGCGAAGTTTGTTCGCAAGTTTCTTGACGCTGAAAGAATACCTCTGGTTGGTCAGCGGCTGGGGGGAACCCAGGCGGTCCACGTGTACTTCACGTCTGATTCAGGTAAAGCCATCGTTCAATCCGTCGACGGCTCGCAACTGCCGAGAATCCTCCATGCTGAAAACTCATATTGGCGCACTCACCACTCCGATAACATTGCGGGTGGCGAGATTACGTTATTTTAGCGGTTATTGTGCGGGCTGGAGCGACCGATTATCCAGTTGGCACCAACTCGACTTTATCGGGTGAAGTGAGGCGGTGATGTATGGCTACTCCGTTCAGAGTGCTTATCGTAGATGATTCGGCGTTGATGCGCCAACTGCTCAGCAAGATCCTCAATTCCGACCCGCAGCTGGAGGTTGTGGGAACGGCAGGCGATCCCTTTGTTGCAAGGGAAAAGATATTGGCGCTGAAGCCGGATGTACTGACCCTCGATATAGAGATGCCCCGCATGGATGGGCTCACATTTTTAGAGAAACTGATGCGTGGCCATCCAATGCCGGTCATCATGATTTCATCGTTGACCGACAAGGGCGCCGATACGACACTCCGTGCGCTTAGCCTGGGTGCAATCGACTACGTGTCCAAGCCCAAGCTGGACGTCACCAACGGCACCATCGACCAGGCCGAAGAAATCATCGCCAAGGTGAAAGCGGCCGCGCGGGCCAGGGTGCGCTGCCCCAGCACGGCCGTGTCGCCGTCCCATGAATCGACTGGGAAGACCTACCAGTTCTCGGCAACCCACAAGGTTGTCGCAGTGGGCGCTTCAACGGGTGGGACAGAGGCACTGAAAGAGCTGCTGATGCCGCTGCCCGCTGATTTTCCCGGCATTGTCATCGTGCAGCACATGCCGGAAGCCTTCACGCATCAATTTGCCGAGCGCCTCAACTCCCTTTGCAAGATCAAGGTTCAAGAAGCGCAGGACGGCGATCGCATTCTCCCTGGGCGGGCCTTGCTGGCGCCCGGTGGACATCATATGGCCGTGGTGCGCAGAGGGATGGAGTATGCCGTCCACGTCTACAGAGGTGAACGTGTCAATCGCCATTTGCCTTCCGTGGATGTCTTGTTTTCCTCTTGTGCGCGCAATCTGGGCAGGAATGTTGTAGGGGTGCTGCTCACGGGTATGGGAGCAGATGGCGCGCGCGGCATGCTGGAAATGAAGCAGGCCGATGCGTTTAATATCGCCCAGGATGAATCCACATCCGTTGTCTTCGGTATGCCGCGCGAAGCAATCCTTCTGAACGCTGTCGATCAGGTGCTCCCACTAGGAAAAATTTCCAACGCTCTGCTCAACCGGCTTGGCGGCATTTAGAGCGAAGCGAGAGTCACGGTGTCCTGTCTAGGGTTGTACAGGTGCGCCGCCCGCTGGCGGTAGCGTCGATTTGTGAGCTTTGCTTTCGGGATACACCACTCAGGTTTCGCCATAGCGTAGACATGCAAAAAGGGCAGCTCGATGATGGGCTGCCCTTTTCGTTGTTCCGTAACGAATCTCCGCTGTTTATGGAAGGTAAAAGCGGAAGCTGGTGAAGACCATGTTCTCGATGCCCTTGGCGCCGATGTTGACGCCGTCAACGGCAGCGCCCGACCAGCCCTCGCGAACCGCATAAGCATACTGGATGCCCTGGCGCAGACGGCCGCGGTCGCCTTTGTAGAGGTCATACCAGTAGCCGCCTGTTATCTCCTGTGTATCGCGAGTCTGCGCGCCACAAGCGCCGCCGGCGTAGTAGCCCGTGGAACTGCCGGTGTAGCCGGGATTGGTTGTGGTGTTGCAGGCTGAGTTCGAGAGCAGCCGCGAACCGTAACCCACAGCGGACGCAGTGGGAGCCTTCCATGTGCCGCCCCAGACGCCGCTGGCATTTTGAGCTGCCGTGGGAGCGCCCAGTGTGGTTGTCAAGGCGCTGCCGTAATCCGCACGACCAGCATAGTCGCCACCGTAGTAGAGATAGATAAGCATCCGCGGAGTCGGAGTGACCTCAACAGTAAATAAACCGCTGGCGTTGTGGATGGGGGCCAGGCCACCTGAGGCGTTGGCGGTCACGTCGGAGAGCGTCGAATTTCCGTAGCGGCCCAATCCGGGTCCGTAGAGGCCTTTGGCGCCAAAGGTGAACTTGTCCTTGATGACCGGGACGCGCGCCGTGGCGCCGATGCCGCCGAGAACAATGCTGTCGGAGATCGCCCCGGCCGAGCTAAGCGCCGGTGCTACAGCGAGGCCCGTCTTGATATCGACGATGGCATTGCCGCTCGGATCTTTGCCGCCATACAGGTTGCTGTTCGTCGTCTCGCCGGGATAGATCGTTTCGTGGGCGAAGCGTGAGATGCCGAAGATCTCATAGTGGCCGAAGCCGGGATCGAAGGCCACCTTGACCAGCATGTCCGGCGCTTCGTTGAAAGAGATGTTGGCCAGGTTGGCGCAGGAGTTGACGGTCTTATAGACGGGAGCAGCAGTGTTCACCTTCTGTCCTCCCGAAGTGGTGTCTGCCTGGTTGGCATAGTTCACGACGGAGGTAGCAGGCGAACAGGAACTGATGGCCGCGTTGAGCAGGCCACCATTGACGCCAGCTGAACCCAGCACGGCATATGGCGTGTTGCCGGCCAGCGAGGCGGTATAGAGAATCTGCGGATTCTCGGCCGAGACGGCCAGCGAAACTGTTTTGAAGCTCTTCGTCAACCGGACACTGCCTCCACGATTCCACACCAGGCCTGTCACGTAATTCGGGTCGATCTGGACCGGCAAAGCGATATTCGCAGCCGCAGTGGAAATGCCCTTCTTGTTCTCGGCGGCCAATGTCCATCCCTGCCCGCCGGAGAAAGTCCAATGCGTGTTGGTTTCCACCTCAGCCAAAGCAATGCGCTGGCGGTAGAGGTAACTGGCAGACTGATTGTCATTGGATGTGGTGCCCGTGCCCAGGAAGTCGCCCTCGATGTAGGCGCGCAAGGTGCCCCAGCCGATTTTGCCCTCCGCGATCAAACCCAGTCGGGACTGTCTGCCCGATAGGTACGTCTCGCTGAGAGAATAGGAGTCGGCATGTTCGTACGGAATGGCGCTGAACGGAGTGGCCATCTCGCCGCCCGTGGCGTGAGTGCGATAGACAGTCTCGCCATTGAAAAAGCCGGTCGGCGTGAAGGTTATGCCCTTGTAGCGCAGCACAGCGGGATTCTCGATCGCCTTCTTGATCTTGGCCGTCTCATCGGACACGGTGGTGGCCAGCGAAGTCTGGTTGACCTTCAGGTCGGTTACGGCGGATTGCAGCGCGGAGACGGAGGCAGCATTATCGCTCGTCGCCTGCTGCTGCGCCTGCGCTCCTGCCGCTGCCTTTTGTGCCTCGGCTGCTGCCTGTTCGGCCTTCTTCAATTGCGCGTCTTTCTCTGCCATACCGGTCTTGAGACTCTCAATCTGGATTGCCTGGTTATCCAGATCATGACGCATCTGCTGTATTTCTTCCTCGATCCTGATCTGCGAGGGTTTGGTCGTTGTTTTGGTTGTCGAATGCCTCTTCGGCTGCGGTGTCGAGTCGATGGCAAACGAGTTGGTGGCAACCAGACCGGCTGCCAGAATTGCCGCGACTGCGGCCTTCAGCGTGAGATTCATTGAGTCCTTTTTTAACTTATTCACTATGAGCTTGGTCGTGGCTTCGTCCAGTGTTCTATATCGGCTAAATACCCGCCCGGTTTCGAGAAAATGGTGGGGAAGCGAAGATCTCTTTTGAGCTGCTTAGATATCGAAATGCAAGTTTAAGTCGATCAGTGCCTGAACTGAAACGCTTAACGCGCATTTCTCCTGTTTGGAGAATCGTCGCTGCCCGGCTGAAATTCGAGCAACTGGGCAACCCCTTGACAAATCCGCATACAACCCGCGTTATGCGGGGCATGGAAGTCGATCCGCTAGACCTGCAGGACTTCAGCGCGCGGTTTGGTAGCGACGACGACTGCCGGGAATACGTTCGTCAATTGCGTTGGCCGGAGAGCCTCGCTGCCCGCGGTGTGGTTGTCAGGGCAGTTCGCCAGCATGAGGCACTTTGTTGCGTTGTCATGGCTGCCGTCGTCAGCTTTCCGTGACGGCGGGAACCATGTTTCAAGGTACGCATATTCCGCTTCGGCTGTGGCTTCCAGCCATGTGGCGTATGACCACGCAAAAGTATGGGGCCAGCGCACTCGGTTTGCAGCATATTCTCGGCCTGAGCAGGTACGACGCCGCGTGGACGATGCTGCAACGGATGCGCCGTGCAATGGTGAGGCCGGGCGCGATTTGCTCTCCGGATGTGTCGAAGCAGATGAATGCTGCGTCAACTGGCAGACAAGGCATCGGGAATCTGGCCCATCCTTCTGCGCCGCAACCACCACCAGCGTCTTGTCCAAATAGGGCCTGCCAGGCAGATCCTCTTCCGTACCATCTTGGTGTTCGCGGCGGTTCTGCTCACGGTGCGTCCTCCATTCCTGGGTATGCTGGAGATAAGCCCTCTGCTCGGCGACTTCCAGCGCTCCCTTCTCTGGTGTCATCCCGATGTGGTCGTGCGGATTTGGACGCGCAGGGAAGAGCCTATCCGGATAGTGGCTGCGCGAGGTTCCAAAGTTCGTCGGGCGCCGGGCTCATCAGAAGCGCAGGAGGTAACTGAATTTCATAAACACCTGCCTGTCGGTTGCAGTCCTGGGAAGCCGCGTCTGGAGATAGGTGTGCTTCGTATCCGGGTCATAGGAAATATTTTGAAATGTGTTTGCGTAGCCAAGATAGAACGTGGTCCCCGGATGGGGCATATAGGTGAATAGTAACGTTGCGTCGGCTTGTTTGGAGTAAGTGTCAGTGACAAGTGTGCTGTTGGGGAGCAGTGGGTTATAGTCGAGGATTGCGTTGAATGCGAAGTCTCGCGTGAATTGGTAGTTGAGTTTCGATCGCATCAAGTGATTGGTGAAGATGTCGCCGGGAGCGGACTTCTCGGTCCTGCATTGGGGCTGCACCGCCAATCGCGTGTAGTAATAAATCTCGTCCATGCGAAGCCGGGACTGTAAATGCAGAGTCACAGTTGCAGATGCGTTGTTGGCACGCGCAACAAAGGGCGCGATATTCGCCGGAGAATCATAGTCGGGTTGCTTTCCCTGGGAATAGAGGGCGCTCACGTCGATCCACTTATACCATGAACCTCCAAGATTGATCGTTGATAGGCTCTCTTACTGAACCTCGCATAATATGGTGACACGATAGATCAAAAAAATAGCCCTGCGTGGTGCAGAAACGAGAACGGCAGCATGGATTGGCGCACTCGATCCATGCCGCTCGACACGCCGGCCTCGGC
>Ga0255353_1000834_pt1 | contig 18674 bp, 14 predicted proteins | sample HBST25metaG_FD_189941 | JGI IMG/M metagenome (GOLD analysis project Ga0255353, IMG submission 189941) | Peat soil microbial communities from Stordalen Mire, Sweden - H.B.S.T25 | ecosystem: Environmental > Terrestrial > Soil > Wetlands > Peat | place: Sweden: Norrbotten County, Stordalen Mire...
AACACCCCCGGGACCGCGCTGTTCGCTATCTCGATAGCGAACTTTCCGCCCGTAAAGCGGGTGCCAACGATAGTGAATTTCTAATTCCTGACCGACATGGGCAGAATGTCTGGGGAATGGCGATCGGCAGACGAAACTGGCTGCACCTGGACAGCAAGGAAGCCGGGCCTAAAATCGCCGCCATATTCTCGGTGGTCGAAAGCTGCCGCCGGCTCAATATCCCTATTCGCTGCTACCTGGCCGACGTACTGCCCGGCCTCGCCAACCGCTCCATCCAGTCCCTCGCCGGCCTCACCCCGGAAGCCTACGCCGCCAAACCGGCTGAGTAACCTGCCAGACTCGCCACCGCTAAGTCAACCATGTACTTGCTCGGAGGCATACGTCCTTCGCGATGTTGTTCGCCGGGATCTTCCCGACCGGAAACGTATCTTTTTGGCGGGCTTTTCCAGCGGATCGGGCATGGTCCAACTGTTCGCCTGACGTCATCCCAAAGACATCAAGGGGATTGTCGCCGTAGCCGCGCCGCTGATGGATCCGCCGACCAAGCTTGCTCGCCCCGTGCCTGTCCTCTATATACATAGTGATAGTGACGAGCAGTTCTCCGGCTTTCAAGCTAACAGTCCTCATTTTGCTACGACGCCTCATGGCAATTGGGTTACCTGGGGCTATCTGGATGGCTGTCAGATTCAAACAGCAGAAAAAACGGAGTGGGGTGTACGCTTTTCCTGGCAAGGCTGCAAGAATGGCGTGCCGGTATTGGCCGACTTCGTCGAGGGCCTGGGCCACGAGTGGTCAGGGAGCTTGGATTCACATCCGCGCAAGGATGGCGAGACCATTGCTCCGCTTAACTTCACTGACATGGCCTGGCAATTCTTCACCGTGATTCACGCCAGGTAGATTCACAAGCAAGTGAATTCACCTGGCGCCGTCAGGGCATCCCGGCACAAACAAAATGCAGCGCCACAAACTTTGCAGAGCATGCACCGTTACTGCGCATCCATGACACAGCGGAAGCCCACGGCGCCAGACCGGTCTTCACTCGGCGCCATCAACAGAAGCTTTCCGTGCTGATCATTGCGGTATGCCTGTGGGAAATACCAGATTGACCCGCCCGGCTGATAGTAGCTTCCGCCGCGGAGCACGGCCGCCCGCGTGTGATCGTCCTGAAATTCGTCAGTCCATTGCCATACATTGCCCACCATATCCTGAATGCCGAATGGGCTCGCTCCCAGCGGGTGCATCCCTGCTGCGTTTGGTGAGGTTAACAACCGGCCTTTGTCCGGCGCAGAAACCGCCTCGGCATTCCAGGCATTTCCCCATGGGTACTTCCTGCCATCCAAGCCTTGTGCTGCATACTGCCACTCCCACTCGTGCGGAAGGCGCTTGTGCGCCCACTTGGCATAGGCCCGCGCATCCTCCATCGATACCCAGGTTACGGGCTTATCGGCCCAGCCCGTGGGATACGTACCGTCAATCCAGTCGTGGAGAAAGTTTCCCGCATCAGAAGGACGGTAATGCGACGCATCCATGAACTTCTTGAATTGCGCGTTGGTTACCAGGTTGGTATCCATCCAGAATGCGCTGATGTTGACGATGTGGTCATGATACCTGCGAGGAGAAGGCTCCCATGGGTACTGAACATCCACGCCCGCACCGTCGCGACCTTCTATCTCGATGCCATTTACGCGGAATCGGTAGGCAGCCGCCGGAAGTTTCGTCATGCCTTCCGGTGCGGCCGAAGTCGCTTTAGCGGCCGGAATCTCAACCAGTGCTTGCGGAAGATATTTCCACTGTGCGCTGAAATCGGCAACCGGCTTTACTGTCATTTCATGCATCTTGGCCAGCAAGCTCTGCTGGTCCACAGTGAGAGCGCCGCTCGCCTGCAACACCGCGCCATAGCCCATTGGTTCAACTTTGAGCGTTAGCACTGCGTCTTTACCGTCTATGCGCGGGGTCAGTTCTGCCCCGTGATACACGTCATAAAACTTCACTCCTGCCGGCGGTTCCTTCACGCGCAACAACTCGCCCTCCATCGCGTAATCGCTGCGGTTGACGAGCGTCCAGACGGCGTCTGATTTCAGCGGGAAGTAGCTGGCGAACAGTCCTCGCGTCTCGGTGGTGTAGTAAGGCTGCCAATCTGCGCTCACGAGGAACGCGGCCAGGCCGCGCTCCATCGTCGCCACACGCCTGATTGCTTCGCCGTCGCGTGGAGTAATGCCGTTCCAGATGCCCCACACGTTTTCCCATGTCTCATATCCAACGCCGTTGAAGAATGCCGCCTGCAGATTGTCGGTCCGGTCATGATTCCAGCGGGCGCACACGTTTACCATCGCCCGTGGCTCCAACCATTTGCTGCGGCTCACGTCCGGCGCGTAGGGATAGATCCAATATCCCCATGTCATGAGGTTCCACGCCAGCATTTCGTCATGTCCGGGAAACGCTTCGGGTTCCAGGGCCAGCGGGTGATTAATCTTCTGCGCCGCCTCATTGAAGGCGCTCGGGATACCGTCCATGGTGTCACCGTTTACCCCGTCGGCTCCGATCTCTTTCATCATCTCTGCGGTGGCCGTCCAGTTCGGTTTACCTTCATCGCGCGTACCCTGATCCCAAAGCATGACGGGGAAAAAGACCTTGACGCCGCGACGGTGAAAATCGTTGACCATTTGCTTGACGGCAGCGAGGCCACCCGGCATATCGCGTATCAAATCGTACTGATTCCTATCGTCGATGCCGATGTTGGTATAGGTGTGCCAGATAAGTACAGAATCGATCCCGCCGTAACGCTTCTCCGTATCGTCCAGATAGCGATCTACCGTGTACTTGTCCGCCTGCACGTCATAGAAATAGCGATCCTCCATCATCATCTGGGGCTGGATGTAGCTGGATTGCGTCCATTTGAGTTCTGGCTGGCCGTACATATCGCCGGAGTAGCCCATCCGGATGCGGCGGTTCGTACGCCATCCCCGAATTTCATTCAGCCAGGTCTGAATTTCCTGGTCTGTACAACCCGATGTACTAGTGAGAAGTTTTGGAACCTCATTACAGGGTGGCGCCGCGATTCCATTGTTGCTAAGCCTGACGTGAGGATAGTCAACCGAAGTGGTACGAGGCGCATCAACCACCTGAGCTGCTATGTTTACCGCGAACAGAGAACAACATCCTGCCACAACCAGACTCATGCCAAACGACAATGCTCGCATCTTCTCCTCCGAGTGGTTCAACCCTAGCAATTGTTGCATCCCATATAAGTTCTAGCCCTGGCAAACACTTTCGAGCGCCAGAAGCACCTCATGCCTTGTTGCCAGGGATGGCTGCGCACCAGCCCGGGTAACCGAAATTGCAGCGGCGGCGGTGGCGAATCTGGCACTTTCAACGGGTTCGTAGCCTTGCATCAGTCCGACTGCAAAAGCCGCGTTAAATGCATCGCCCGCGGCAGTTGTGTCCACCGCCCGCACCGCAGGGGCAGGGATATAGTGCGGTATGCCATCGCGACCGGCAAGCACTGAGCCGAGCGCTCCACGCTTCAGAATGGCGCCTTGCACGCCTGTGCTGAGAAGCATCGTCAACATCTCCTCATTCGAAGATGTTTTCGCCGTATAGAATTGCGCTTCCGTCTCGTTGGGCGTAAGCCACGTCACGGCGTTCAATATTCCCTTTGGCAGCGCTTGCGCAGGAGCCGGGTCCAGAATCAGCGGCACATGCATTTCCAGGCACATCTCCGCCAAGCATTGAACCGTATCGATGGGGATTTCCAACTGGGCGAGAACGATACCAGCAGTGCGAATAATCTCCGCTTTGTCTCGCAGTACGCCTGGAGTCAAATGCAGATTCGCGCCCGGCGCAACAACAATACTGTTCTCGGCTGCCGGGTCCACCTGGATCATTGCGATACCCGTGGAGTCGGCAGCTTCTCCCACGTGCGTCGCGTCCACAGCTTCTTTTTCCAACTGCTCCAACAGTTGTTTGCCGAATGCATCCCGGCCCACCATCCCGATCATTCTTACGGGATATTCCAGCCGGGCCACTCCCACAGCCTGATTGGCGCCTTTTCCGCCCGGGTGCATCTGAAAGTGATTGCCAAGAACCGTTTCACCTGCACAGGGAATGTGCGGCACGTTTGAGACCAGGTCCATATTGATACTGCCAACCACTACAATGGGGCGCGGATCGCTTTGCATGAGAGTCTCCAAAAATGGCTATTTAGCGGCAAGCAGCGGAGCCGCGGCTATCGCGGACAGGCCAAGAAGAAAAAAGACAAACATAAAGGCTAGCAGCTTCTTGATGCGCGAGGACGTGCCGGCAAATTCCCGCCACACAAAAACTCCCCATGCGGCCGAGACCATGGTGGCGCCCTGGCCAAGAGAATAGGAAACGGCCGGGCCTACAAAATGTGTTCCGGAGGCGACGAAGTTGAAGAGGGTTCCAGTGCACCAGATCATTCCGCCTAATATTCCAAACAGGTGCCATCGCACGGGAGCCGAGAAATAGCCCGAAAAATCCACCGCCGGCTTGCCATCCACCGGCTTGCGCATAAGCAGATAATTCACAGGAATCGCGCAGACAACTACTCCAATGGCAAAAAAGAACGCCACGGCATACGGCCCGGGAGTTGCCGGCGAAGACATCGCCTTTGCCACGAAGGGATAGAAGCAGCCCATCAGCACTCCGGCGAGCAGGCTGAGCAGAATCCCTTTCCCGCCGGCTTTCTTCCGGCTCTTTTCGCGCAGGCTGCACGCCACCGCGTCGAGAACAATCGCCACTACCACCAGCGCGATGCCACTGAACAGCAGCACCGGATTGCCCGCCGGGTTGATCACGTAATTGGCGACAGCGCCGACGACCAGCGCAAGCCCGATTCCAACCGGAAAGGCCACTGCCAGTCCGGCAACCTCGATCGCTGCGACCAGCAGAAGATTCGCTACATTGAAGATCACGCCACCCAGGGCCGCTAACAAGAATTCCGGTGCGTGAGCACTCAGCAATGACGCCAAAAATGGCGCGCCCGCGGAGCCTGTACTGCCCAGAGTAAAGCCCCATAGCAGCGTGCCCAGTATGAGTCCGCCCACGTAGTCCCAGTAAAAAAGTTGAAAGCGATAGCTGGGGCAGAGCTTCATAGTATTTGCCCATGAACCCCAGCAGAACATGCTCACCAACATGAAGGTCAGGGCAGTTGCATATATCTCAGGTTGATACATCTCAGCTCCATTCCGGTCTTAACGAACCAAAGCCCGGCTTCTCGATTCCTGCGTTCACAACGTTAAGCAATCATCTCAGTGGCGCCTTGCAGTATACATACATTCTGCTTCCCGCAACCTGCTTGAGGAGAAAACGGTTGCCGCACTGTCCATCGTTTTGCATATACAGGCGACTTTTTCTGTTATGGCCCCTGCGCTCTGACTCCTCAGCAAGGCTTGAACGACAACCCGCGATCATCATCTGCTGCAAATTCTTTCATAGCATTTTTAAAAAATGAAAGGTTTCAAACTGCGTCGAAACAAATCATAGACAAATTGACAAACACCCGTCAAGGTGTTTTCAATAGGTTATCTGATTTTGTGCGTCTTGACTGGGGCTCTTCTCGACTTCCTACCAGGGCTGGAAGGCTTACCCACAATTGAGACCAGGCACATAAATGCTTTCAGAAAGGTACTGAGATGCCCAGCATGAAGCAAATCGCGCGCCTGGCTGATGTCTCGCTCGGCACAGTTTCGCACGTTATCAACAACTCTGCCAAGGTCCGCGAACCTCTCCGGCGCCGTGTGCTTGAGGCCGTTGAACTGCTCGGCTATCAACCCAGCCAGTTGGCGCGCGGATTGCGCCGCGATAAAACCAACATTATCGGCATGATTATCCCGGACATCACCAATCCGTTCTTCCCCGCGGTGGTGCGCGGCGCGGAGGATGCGGCATATGAAAGCGGCTATCGCCTGCTGCTTTGCAATGCGGACAATGACCAGCTCAAAGAAATCTCTTACATCAGGGAGTTGCGCACATATTTGCCTGCTGGGATTATCGTCATCCCGTCCAACCTCAACGACGTGACGATGCAAGATGTGAAGTTGACCGGAAAGTCCGTTGTAGTCTGTCTGGACCGTATCCCACGCAACTGGAAGGGCGATGCGGTCACGATCGACAATGAGAACGGCGCAATGCAGGCGACGCAGCACCTCATTCGCCTCGGCCACGTTCGCATAGCCACCGTCACAGGGCCGTTGTCCCTGACCAACGCAACCGACCGCCGGACAGGTTTCCGCCGCGCGTTGAGGGAAGCCAACATCCTGATTCCTGCCGAATACGAGCAGGAGAGCTCATTTAACCGCGAAGGCGGGTATTCGGCGGCTCTCAAACTGCTCAGGATGGAGCCGCGGCCCACCGCCATCTTTGCCCAGAACGATTTGATGGCTATGGGCGTTATGGTGGCCATCCGCGAGTTGGGCCTGCAGTGCCCGCGCGATATCTCACTATTCGGCTTCGATGGGCTGGAAATCATGGAGTTGATGGATCCGCCGCTCTCTTCCGTTCTTCAGCCTGGCTATCAACTCGGCGCAAAGGGCGTTGAGTTGCTGCTCGGGCGGGTCAACGATCCCTCCCTGCCATTCAGCCATCAGGTGCTTCCCGCAGAATTGCTCGTACGCGCATCGGCAGCAGCTCCGCCTCCAGAGCCCGCGGCCAGTACCGCGCCGCACCGCACCTCGCGCAACAAGCAGGTGACGGTCTGAGCATGTCCCTATTGGCAAATTCAACGTCACAGGCCGCGCGGCAGTGGCCCGGCTGGCTTTCTTATCGCATCGGAATTCTGCCACTTCCCGTGTTTTTGCCCCTTCTCGGCGCTGTCGCCGTTCTCACGGTTACTCACACGCTCTCCAACGATGTTTCCGTGATGATCGCAACACTTGCCGTCGGTGGCTTCCTCTGCGCATGGCTAGGAGGACTGATTCCGCTCTTGCGCCGCCTAGGCGCTCCGGCCATCACCGCGGCGTTCTTGCCGTCCTACCTGATCTATCGTCATTGGCTGCCTGACAATCTGGTGGACACAGTTACCGCATTTACCAAAGGCACCAGCTTCATTTACCTATACATCACCGCCATCATCGTCGGCAGCATCCTGGGTATGGACCGCAGGCTTTTGTTGCGCGGCATCGTGAAGATCTTCGCTCCCTTGCTGGCCGGTTCAATCTTCGCGTTGCTGATCGGTTCCACCGCAGGTTTTGTGATCGGCATTCCGCTCTCGAAAGCCATCCCCATGATTATCGTTCCGGTAATGGCTGGTGGCATAGGGGAAGGCGCCATTCCGCTATCGCTGGGGTATGGGGAGATCTTTCACCAAAATTCCGCGGAGGTTCTCTCGCATCTTCTGCCTGTGGTACTTTTTGCGAACCTGGTCGCCATCATCCTGGCAGGATGCCTGAACACTTTCGGCCGCCGCTTTCCCCGCTTTACAGGCAACGGCGAGTTGGAGATGGATTCGCTGAATATTCTTCGCCAACCTGCGTCGCTGAATGTTGCACTCATCCCTCTGACCATTGACCGATTGCTCGCCGCAGTCCTGTTTGCCATTTCGCTCTACCTGCTGGGCATTCTCTCGCACCAGCTTCTAGCTATTCCAGTTCCGATCACTATGCTCGTCTTGGCTGTTTTGCTCAAAGTTTCCAACCTGCTTCCGTCATGGCTCGACCACGCTGCCGCTTCGGTCGGACGCTTTTTCGCGGTAGCCGTAACCTATCCTCTGCTTTTCGCCGTGGCAATTGCCATGACGCCCTGGGCGTCGGTCAAAGAGGCGCTCCACCCGGATAGTCTGATCTTGATCACATTAGTCGTTCTGACGCTCACGGTCACAGGCTTCTTTGCGGGCCAATGGGTGCGACTATTTCCTGTCGAGTCCGCTCTCATCAACGCCTGCCATACGGGCGCCGGAGGCACTGGAAACGTGGCCATTCTCACCGCGGCAGAACGCCTTGGGTTGATGCCTTTCGCGCAAATTGCAACCCGCATCGGCGGAGCGATCACCGTTACGCTAACATGCTGATTCTTCGTCTGTTGACAGGGAGCCATTAGATTATGTTCGAACGCGTTGCATTTACCCACGCCTCCGGCGGTCCGCTTCACGGGCTGCGCATTGTGGACCTCTCCCGCCTGGTCGCGGGCAATACGCTTTCCATGGTGCTGGCGGATCTTGGTGCAGACGTGATCAAAGTCGAGCCGCCCACCGGCGACACTCTGCGCCAATGGCGCGTGGCGGGTGTCGAAACTGTCTGGAAGACTTATAGCCGCAACAAGCGTAGCCTGTGTCTTGACCTGCGCAATCCCGAATCCCGCGAGATTCTTCTTCGCCTCGTTGGAACAGCACACATTTTCGTTGAGAGTTTTCGCCCCGGTACTCTCGAACGGATGCAGCTATCTCCGCAAACGCTGTTGAAGGCAAATCCGGCGCTGCTAATAGCCCGCATCTCCGGTTGGGGACAAACAGGCCCCTACGCCGAGAGGCCGGGCTTTGGCACGCTCGTCGAGGGAATGTCGGGCTTTGCTTCGATGAACGGATTCGTCGATCGCGAGCCTGTGCTGCCGCCCATCTATCTTGGCGATATGACCGCTGGCCTCTACGGCGCCATAGGCATTCTCGCGGCGCTTCGCCATGTTGAGGTCAACTCCGGCCAGGGACAGGTCATCGATATTCCGTTGCTTGATCCGCTGTTTTCCATCCTCGGCCCCCAGGCCGCGAACTACCGGCTCACCGGGAAGGTGAAACAACGCACAGGAAGCCGCTCCACAAACAGCGCGCCACGTAATGTTTACCGCACTGCGGACGATCACTGGGTCTGTCTCTCCGCGTCCACGCAGGGCATGACAGAAAAGCTCTTCCGCGCCATGGATCATTCCGAATTCATCACCGACTCGCGCTTCGCCACCAATGCAGACCGGCTCAAGAACGTCACTGAACTGGACGCGATCATCGCAGCCTTCATCCGCACACTTAACCAGCAGGAGTGCCTCCTGTTCTTCCAGAAGAACGGCGTGACCGTCGGCCCCGTTTATGACATGGCGGACATCGAGCGTGACCCGCATTTCCTCCAGCGCCAGATTGTCGTTGAGCTTCCCGATGATGAAATGGGAACCATCCCCGTGCATGCGATCTCTCCCCGGCTCGGGGCTACTCCGGGTCTCTTTCGCAAGGCAGCCCCACATCTGGGGGAAGACACGCGCGACGTTTTGCGCGAAATCGGTTATGTGGAAGACGAGATTGAAGCCTTTGCCTCCAGCGGACTCGTCAAGCTCTCTGGAAGCACGGACACGGAGAAAATCTGATGCGCAGTAAACTTTTCGTTCCCGCAATCCGTCCTGAGCTCTTCGAGAAGGCGCTGCATTCCGGCGCAGACGCCGTGTGCTTCGATCTGGAAGATGCCGTCGCACCTAATCGAAAGTCAGAAGCACGAGAATTTCTTCACACTTTCTTGAGCCAACACAGCCCAACTGCGGCGCCTCTGCTGCTAGTGCGCACCAACGCCGTCGCATCCGCTGACTTTCCGCAGGACATCACCTGCGCTTTATGGCCATCGCTTTATGCAATCGCATTGCCCAAGGTGGAATCAGCTGAAGAGGTTTACGTAGCAGCCGCCCGCATTGCTGAATTCGAGACCTCCCGCAACTTGCCCTCCCAAGTTGGAATTCTACCAACCATCGAATCGCCTCGCGGTTTGCGCTTCGCAGCGGAAATCGCGCTGAGTTCGCCGCGCGTCATTGGTCTGCAGTTAGGCTTCGCCGACCTGCTGGAACCACTCGACATTGCCACTGACAATGTCTCTGTACGCAATCAAATCCGTCTGATGCTGCGCTTGGCGGCAGCGGAAGGAGGCGTAGATTGCTATGACTCGGCATACGCAAGCTTGAAAGATCTAGCCGGATATGAAAGCCAGTTGAAAGCCGCGCGCTCACTTGGCTTCTCTGGCTCGAGTTGCATTCATCCCACCCAGGTTTCCGTTGCCAACCTTGTCTTCACCCCAACGGATGAGGAACTGGCCCACGCGCGGCGCATCGTAGAGGCAGCCGAACAGGCAGCACAAGAGGGCAGCGCCGTCACCACCCTCGACGGTAAAATGATTGATGCGCCATTTATTCTGCGAGCCCATCAGCTCCTCGCGCACAAACTGTCACAAACTGAGGATTAGCGGCGTGCACCGTAATAGATCCAATCAAATCAATGACCCGATCTCCCCGATCCGGCCGTGTCATAAGGTATGCGCTATGGCACACCCTTCAGCAAAACTCAGACGAAATTCCGGCTTGCCGCCTTCCAGCAACAACAATGCCTTCAGAATAGGCTGATGAGTGAATCGGGCTGTTGACAATATCTGACTTGGCGGCTCTCCAAGAGCAGCGGATACGGAAAGGAAATGCCTCGATTATGGTTCATTCCCCGACCGGGGATCTGGGCCACGACAGGGAGAATGCGCGGGCGCAGGTAGTGGTTGTGAAGCTGCATTTCGATGATCTTGGCCGCACACCTGAAGTTTCGGCAACAAGTGGCCGATAAAGCTCCCAACTCCTATTGCGCATCGAGGCCTCCTGGCGACTGATTACCAGGTGCATGGATTGCCGCGAGCGTTTTCGGTTTTATTCCGATGAAACGAGAGGGTAGACGGTTGCTTACTTGTGAATTTTGTAAGAACGAAGTTCCTTCGGGAAGCGGTTTTTGTCCTTCATGCGGAAAACCTGCCCCGTCGCCAAGAGCGGTTGCCGCTGTTCAAGAGCCCGCGCCGCAAGCGAACGATGAAAGAAGTTTTTTCTGGAAGACGGTTGGCCGCGTTGCGAGCATGGTTGCCTTACTCGGCTTCACGATGCCCTGGGTCAGTTGCATGGGAAACGTCTCCTCCGGAATCGACGTGGCCAATCGCAATGAATTCGTCTGGTTCTTTCCAATTTCGGCCATTGCCGCGCTGGTGCTGCTCTTCACCAAGCCAACGTCGCGCGCACAGATGAAGAAGATTTACCTCTACGTCACGGGATGCGGGATCGTCAGCACGTTGATCGTAGTCATCTTCTTTCTGGAGGTGCTGTGGCAACTGTTCCAACTGGACGAGGAAACCCGGCAGTTCGTGGGAATCCACCTGGGAATGGATTTCTCGCTGCTCGGCGCTGCTGTCTTGCTGGTAGCTGGCGTGAAGGCCTATCGTTCCGTCTCAGCTCCGGTTCCACAAAAGGATGCGCCCCCGGAACCAGGGGTCACTGGCTCAATTGCAGTTCTTCCAAAGTAATGACCATGGCTTGCCGGCCGGAGAGTTGAGAGCAGCCCGAATTGCGCATTCACCTGGATGCATGCGGCGAATCCGTTTCGGGTGAGAAGATAGCTGGAAAGCCTGAGCGGCGGGACGGTAGCTGGGAGTGAATCATGGGAAGCTGGATGCATGCGGAGGATTGTTGCGCACATCCTCCGCGCGCGCGGTTGGTGATGCGGGTGGGCGTAACCGGCCACCGGCCAAGTGGTCTGGCTGCGACCGGCGATGGCCTGCTTCAGCAGCAGGTGGATTCAATACTGGCCTGCGTTCGCGATGTGGTGCTGCGCGTGGCCGGGAAGGGACTCTACAGCGAGGAGCCTCCCTGTCTGCGCGTGATCTCCTCGCTGGCCGAGGGAGCCGATCGAATCGTCGCACAGCGCGCTTTGCGGATGGGCTACGAACTGCAAGCGCCGCTGCCTTACCCTCGCGAAGAGTACGAGAAGGACTTTGTCAGCGACCAATCCAAGGCGGAATTTTGCGAGCTCCTTCGACAGTCCAGCAGCGTCTTTGAGCTCGATGGTGCAGGCGGGCATGGGCCTTCTGCCTACCTGGCAGCGGGACAGTTGCTGATCCGCCATTGCGACGTGCTCATCGCCATTTGGGATGGCCAGCCCGCCGCCGGTGTGGGCGGTACCGGTCAAGTGGTTGATGAGGCTGTGAAGCTTGGCCTGCCGGTGGTGCGCATTGATTCCCGCGCTCCGCATCGCATTACGTACGGCGAGAGCGAGGCTCCGCTGCGCGAACTTGGGTTGATCGTCGAACGGATCCTGCTGCCGGAGGACTCTCGCGAAGATGCGATTGAAGCGCGCCCGGCGAGCAAGCGAAAGCCGAAGACGGATTTGCTTGAATCCTATTTTCAAGAGAAGCGCCCTTGCTGGCGCAGTCCCTTATACAGATTTTTTGAACGGCTGGTGGCGGAAGGCTCCTGGACGATCGGTTGGAAGTTGGGCAAGGGAGACCGGCTGAGCGATCCTGCCGTGTATCGGCATTTCGACTGGGCCACCACGCTGGGAGTCTTTTATGCGGAACTGGTGCGCAGCGCGCTGTTGCTGACCCAATTGCTGGCCTTGCTGGCGGTCTCCGCGGCGGTGCTCCCGCTGTTTCCGCGCTTCAAACCGTTTGAAAGCCGCTTTGTGTGGTGCGAGCTGGTTTCCATTCTGGTGATTGTCGTGGTCGTCATGCTGGGTGCGCTCTTCCGCTGGCATGGGCGTTGGCTAGCCTACCGTATGCTTGCCGAGCAACTGCGCGTCCTGGATTTTCTTGCTCCTCTGGGACAAACCCTGCCCGCCTTTCGCCCCCCAGCCCACCTTGACCCCAGCGATGAGAATCTGAACTGGGCACGATGGCACTTTCGCGCCATCGTGCGTGAAATCGGGTTGAAGTCCAGAGAGGTCAATGCCGATTATCTGAACAACGCGGCCGCGGGGCTGCGCGCGGTCCTCGTGGATCAAAGCAGCTTCCATGCCGCCACAGCTCTTCGCTCCCACGCGGCGCATCGCCGGTTGCACGTTGCCGGGCAGGCGCTGTTCTATCTCACGCTGGTGGCTTGCGCGCTCCATCTCTGGTGGGGACAAGGGCATGAGAGATATGAAGGGGAGTCCATCTCGTCGGCGCTCATCATCTTTGCCGCGGCGCTACCTGCGGCTGGCGCGGCATTGGCCGGCATTGTTGGACATGCGGAGTTTGAGCGCGTGGGCAGCCGCTCGCTGGCAATGAGCCACGGATTGGATTCCATTGTGAGGCGGCTGGACAAGGATCCCGCCGCCAAAACCTTCGCCGGACTGAGCGGCATTGCCGAAGAAGCCGCGCTCAATATGACGGAGGAAGTGCAGGATTGGCACATCCTCTTCAAGGGGCGCCCGATCGAACTTCCCTCATAAGCTGACCGAGCAAGCATTGCGAATTTCTAAGGAAAGGCACTCCAGGATGGAAAGCACCAGAGACTCAGCGGACGCGGTTGCGCCGAAATCTTTATTTATCTCACACAGTTCCAAAGACTCCGAATTGGCGATGCAGTTTTGCAATGCGGTGGAGGCGAGGGGCGTGCGCTGCCGGATTGCGCCGCGTGATTTCGAACTTGGCGCCGGGTACAGCGAGCAGATCGTGCGAGGAATCGTGGAATGCAGCTCGTTTCTGCTGCTTGCGTCGAAAGAAGCCATGCTGTCTGACCCCGTTCGGAACGAACTGGAACAGGCAAGCAAGTATCACAAGCCTATCTACACGGTGATGATCGATAAGTCGAATGTGCCGCGAGCCGTGGACTACTACATTGCGCGCCTGCAATGGGTGGAAATGGGCAGCAAGCCTGTCGACGAGGTGGCAAGAACTGTAGTACAAGTCCTCAGCAAGCAAAGCGAAGCAGAGGCGCAGGAAGAGTGGGAGAAGGTGTCAGCGCCGCCTTCGCTGCGCCGCTATGTACGCTATCATCGCGAAATTTTCTTTCAATCCCTGGGGGGAACGCTGGCGGCTTTGTTGCTGTGTGGCGCATTGATTGGCTACGGCTTGCACCAAGCGCGGGAGAGGCTGGAGAGTGACTATCGGAGCCTGGGCTGGGTAACGGCAGCGCTGGAACCGCAGGCCGCCCCGGACGGCAGCCTGCGGCTGCAAGGCCAGCTTTGGCTGGCTGACAGCGGCTCGGAGAAGGGCAAGCCAAATCTTCAACTGGCATGGCGCGACGAACAAGGGCGAGCTGGCGTAGAGGATGTATCGGCGCAACTGGGTGGTTCGCCGGCGATGCTGCAAGTGTCGCTTCCGAAGGGAACGACGGCGGTGGAGAGCTGTCTCGCGCTCGCCGGGGCTCACCAGCCCATGCGTGTAGCGCAGAGGTTTGCAGTGATGCGCGGCATCTCGGGCTTCGAGTTGCAAAAGCGCGGCGAGGCTCAGGTGAGCAAAGAGAATGGCGAACCCTGCGGCAAGGGACTCTGAAAACGCAGGCCGGCGAATATGAAGTAAAAGAGGGGAATGAGATGAGAGTAAGAGTCTATAAGGAGATGTTGGGAGGCCTATTGGTGCTGATGTCGTGCCTGGGCGGTGCGGCCGAGGCACAGAACGCCGGCTGTGAGAGCGGAATTGTGAAGCTGCCGGCGGGCGTCAACGGCGCCATCACGCTCTGTCCCGCGTTGGCCTCGCAAATGCCGCAAGTGGTGGAGCAGCTTAATCAAATCCAGCATGCGCTGGCCAGCCAGCAGCAACAGGCGAGAGAACTGCGGCAGATGATGGAGAAGATGAACAATGTCAGTCGCGGGATGGTTGCAACGCAGCAGGCTGAACTTCTGAGCAATGTAATGGTGCAGCTGTCAAACAGCAATCGGCATGGCCCGCAGCAATTAGAAGAGCAGATGGCCGGACTGAACGACAACTTCGGCGGCGTCGAGAGCAAGATGTTTGCACTGTATCGCGAAAAAGACGGTGCGGCCCGGATGGAGTCTGCCCTTCATGGTGAGATGGGAACTTCGATTGCGCGGCTGGACTTTGACCAAGCCCTGAAACAGCTCGACTCGATATCGGAACAACTCAAGCAGATCAGTAGCACGGTGAATGAGACCAACCAGCGCACAAAGATCATTGAGCAAACCCTGGACGACAGCAATCGCCGCAGCGAAGAAGCTCTGGCAGAACAGAAGAAAGCTCAGGAGCAGGCGAAGATCGAAGTGCAGCGCTACCAGGAGGAGGCCGCAAAAGCTGAACAGGTGCGTCATGCAAAGGAACTCGCTGATCCCCTTCTCTTCACCAAAGAGATTCCCCCGCGCGCAATAGGCAAGACCGGCCGCTGGACGCTCGTCCTATCTCTCATGCACTTAACAGGAGGGGTTCAGCAGACGCCGGAACTGCACCTGGTTTTTCGGCAAGAGGGAAGCGCGCCATGGAATGTGCCGGTGCCTGAAGGCCCAATTATGGAAAACAACGAGATGCATAGACTGCTGCTGCAAGATATTGGTGACAAGATGCTGGTTTGCTACTCGGCGGTAGATCCACGCACCTCTAAACGCCGTTATTGGGAGAAGCTGTTCTATGCCGAGGGAGAGCGCGGCGATAAGTTCAGCCAAGTTAACTTCAATCCCGCCAATGAGGCCGCGCTAGGGGATGCCGCGAGCACGGAATGCCGCTAGAGCGTTTTCGATTCACATGTTGCCATTTGAAGATCGTGCAAGGTGGCTTCTTCTTGAGGAAAAAGCCACTTGGCATCGTGGTTTCTGTATGCACCAGAATCGAAAACGCTATAACGAAAGAGATTGCCGGTACTTGGAGTGCCTGGCAAGTTTTGTGTCGGCCAACGGGATAGAAACTGTGACATCAGTTTTTGACGGTCGCAGCAGACGTATGGAAACTCGCCGGGCCTGAAGTCGCCAGTTCACTTCCAGGGCGGAGACGGCGTTGCCCATCGTTTAGCGGACACGCTCAAAATCACCGCCCTAGGAAAAGACAGCGCAGACGGTGTGCATGTCATGTTATGTTGAGGCAAAGGAGCAGTTTGACCCCAATCTATGCTCACCCTAATCAGAGTATGTCTCCTCTTGGGCCTGACCTGCGGCTCAAGCCTGTTCGGCGCCGATTTTGCCATGAAGGTGAATGACAAGAATTACCTCGATACTCAAGGTTTTAGCGTATTTCTCTATGACAGCACGTACCATCCCGTCTTCGTAGACCAGAAGAACTCGGCAATGGAGATGATTCTCCACGGCCAGCGCATCGCCACCAACGGCGACGTGCGGCTGATGCCAACGCCCGAGCAGTGGGATCTGGTGGCAACACTCAAAGGACGCCACGCCGATAAGGCGAACAACCGGCTCACTGCCGACCTGGCATTTCCGGCTTTTGATTTGAGCTACACCGTGGAAGTCACAGCGGAAGCTGGCGGCGTGAGGGTGAGCATCAATCTCGACAAGCCGCTGCCGGAAAAACTGGCCGGGCGAGCGGGCTTCAACCTGGAGTTTCTGCCCTCCATCTACATGGGCAAGACGTATCTGGTGGACGGAACCCGAGCCGGCATCTTTCCGCGCACACCGAACGATCCGATGGTCAAAGTATTGCCGTTGGCTGATGAACCGAAAAAGGCTTACTACCTGGAGGACTGGGATAAGGCCAAGGGATACACGGAGCCGTTGCCGTTCGCCCAGGGCAAGAGCATCACGCTGGGGGTAGACGATGCGCTGGCCCGGATCAACGTAATCTCAGATACGACCGACCTCATGCTGTTCGACGGCCGCAACCGCGCACAGAATGGCTGGTTCGTGCTGCGCTCGCTGATTCCCGCGGGCAAGACCACCGGGGCCATTGTGTGGCACATTCGGCCGGATGTGATTCCGAATTGGACGCGGCCGCCGATGATTGCGCACAGCCAGGTGGGTTATGCCCCCGGTTTCGCCAAGGTGGCGGTGCTCGAACTCGACCCGAAGTACGACGGTCCGAAGACCGCCAAAGTGCTGCGCTTGATGGAGGACGGATCGTACAGGCAGGTGTTTGAGGGCCCGATCACGACTTCCACGCCTTGGCTGCGTTATGTCTATTCCAAGTTCGACTTCACTCCGGTGAAAGACCCCGGACTTTATCTCATCGAGTACGCAGACCAGCGTACGGCGCCTTTCCCCATCTCCAACGACGCTTACGCGAAGATCTGGCAGGACAGCCTGGACCACCACCTTGCCGAACAGATGGATCACGTTTCCGTGCGCGAAGGCTACCGCGTTTGGCACGGAGCGTCGCACCTGGATGATGGCCGCATGGCGCCCGTGGTCGGCGAGCAATTCGACGGATGGAATCAGGCTACGGCAACCGACGGGAAGTTGAAAGGCGGCGATCACATTCCGGGAATGAACGTGGGCGGCTGGTATGATGCCGGCGACTTCGACCTCGAGGAGCCTGCGCAACTCAGCGTCATTCAGAGTCTGGCGCTGGCGTATCGCGAGTTTCATCTCAACTACGACGAGCTTACCGTGGATGAAGCCGCCCGTGAGGTTGAAATGCACCGTCCCGATGGCGTGCCGGATGCGGTCGAGCAAGTCAAGCACGGGGCACTCCTTATCCTGGCGCAGTTTCACAATATCGGTCACGCGATCCGCGGCACGCACGAACCAGATCTGCGCCAATATACGCATCTGGGGGACGGAGCGTCTAAAACCGATGGCCGCATTTACGACCCGAAGCTCGGTCCGAACGAAGTGAAGGGCGACTACTCCGGCAAGCCGGACGATCGCTGGATCTTCACGTCAAACAATCCGTTCTTCCAGTGGAACGCCATCGCAGCGCTGGCTGCGGCCTCCGATACGCTGAAAGGCTGGGACGACGCGCTGGCGAAAGACTGCCTGGAAACCGCAATCAAGGCATGGAACGAAGAGAAGGCCCACCCGACGGTTCCTGCGGGCCGCGCATTCGACGATGAGGCTCCAGATGGCGCTCTTGAAGGGGGCGTGCTGGCTGCCTCACAGGGTGAGGTCTCCGGCGCTCAAGGCAGTCATCACAGAGAAGGCGCTCCGGCAGGAACGGCCTCGACGAACCCATTGCCGCCTCCTCCCGGTGGCTTCGACCGTGCCGCGTTCGAAGCCGTGCAGGACTGGGATGCAGCTCTGGAACTGACCATCGCCACGCATGGCGCAGAGCCATACAAATCCCGTCTCCGGGAGTTATTCCCTCAGGTCATCACGCCGCAGCAGATGGGTTTCCGTGGCTGGACGGCGGTCCGGGCATTGCCTTATCTGGACCCGAGCGCGAAGGATCAAATGCATGCAGCGGTGAAGACGTACATGGTGGGCCTGGACAAGCTGTTAAACACCACGCCGTTCGGCGTGCCCCCGAGCCTGGGCACCTGGGGAGGATCAGGTGCGGTGGTGGACATGGCCATACGGATGTACTTTCTGCACCGTGCATTTCCTGATCTTGTGGGCCCGGAATACACACTTCGCGCCGTCAACTACATTCTCGGCACGCACCCGGTCTCCAGCACTTCGTATGTGGCTGGCGTCGGTACCGTCTCAAAGACTAAAACCTACAGCAACAACCGGGGCGACAACTCCTATATTCCGGGCGCGGTGATTCCTGGATACATAATCATCAAGCCGGATTTTCCGGAGTGCATCGACGACTTCGGATTCCTCTGGTTCGAGGATGAAGCCGTCGTAGCCGGGTCGGCAAACTGGGTCGTGGCCGGCAACGCCGCGGACGCGATCACCAAGGAATTGAAATAGGGCCGGTGGTAGAAACGCTCGGTGGCCGGAGAGGGACTACCGATTGATGCTCTTTTTAGGGCGTGTTCACACTATCTAAGAGCTTCGACGATCAGGACAAAATTGATAAAGGCGAGGAAGATGACGTCGAGTTTCTCGAATCTTGAGAAGATGCGGCGGAATCCTTTCAACCGTATGCCTCCGAGCAAGTACATGGTTGACTTAGCGGTGGCGAGTCTGGCAG
>Ga0255353_1000837_pt1 | contig 18605 bp, 19 predicted proteins | sample HBST25metaG_FD_189941 | JGI IMG/M metagenome (GOLD analysis project Ga0255353, IMG submission 189941) | Peat soil microbial communities from Stordalen Mire, Sweden - H.B.S.T25 | ecosystem: Environmental > Terrestrial > Soil > Wetlands > Peat | place: Sweden: Norrbotten County, Stordalen Mire...
CAAAGCAGCCAGCCGCGCCATCTCCTGGCTGCTACGACGACGAACCCGAACTCCAGACTCTTCTGCCATGGAAAGAGTCCATCACAGATTGGATACCGCGCACAGGTGCGTTGGTCAGACGCATACGTTAGATCGGCCAATAATGCCAGGTGTGCGCGAAAGCGATACTGCAACTCCGCGCCGCCTCCATTCAACGCGAAGCAGTCGCAGTCTGGTACTAGATTTGTGCGCACATAGGTGTAGTTAACACCTACGGAAAGTGAGTGTTGCTGTTGGGCGGGAGAGAACCGCGCCGCGGACAGTACGAGCGCTGCGGTCAGGACAAGCAGAGCCTTCAACCTGGTCCTCGAGGTCATTGCGATCTCCTTAGTCGATCTTCAGCGTGACGGTGGCAGAGTGTGTGATGCTTCCACTTGTTCCGGTCACGGTGATGGTGGATGTTGAACCGGGGACTGCAAAACCGGTACCGCTTCCGCACCCTGTGAACGCGGCTGCGCCCGCGATCACCACGGTCAGCAACACCATGGCAAGTGGCCACGGAAGTCGTCGACGCCGGAGAAGCCACAGCAAAGTGGCGAGTGAGGCAAGACCGGGAAGTCCTCCAGATTGCCGGTTTGGCACGGTACTGGAATCAGATCTCAGCGCGGGAACCGTGACGGTCATGGTGCTGGTGGCTGGGCTGAAGGCTCCAGGTACCACGCTGCCGGCGGAGAAGCTGACAGAAGCTCCCGCAGGCAGGCCGCTGGCCGAAAGCGAAACGGCCTTGGTGAACGGGTTATCGGCTGCGGCCGAGGTGAGTTGGATGGTGTAGCTGGCTGCGCCTCCGCGATGAGCGGTCTGTGTGCTCGGAGTGGCCGCTACGGTGAAGTCGGCGGAGGACGAAGATGCTCCGGTGCCGGTTAACACTGCGCTCTGCGTGCCGACGCTGTTGACCACCGCGAGGGTTGCCAACGCGCTGCCTGCCGCCGCCGGAGTGAAGGTTACGCCGATGCTGCAGGAGCCGCTCGCACTCAGGCTGCTGCCGCAGGTGTTGGCAGCAATCGTGAAGGCGGAGGCATTGGTTCCGCCGATTGCAACCGAGATGATCGGAAGAGATGCGGTTCCCGCGTTGGTCAGCGAGAAGCTTTGAGAGGCGCTGGTAGAGCCGACCGTGACACTGCCGAAGGACACGCTTGACGGTGTAAGTGCGGCCTGAGGTGCGGAGGCAGCTGTGCCGGTTCCGGTCAGCGTTGTGCTCTGTGTACCGGCCGAGTCAACAACAGCCAGAGTAGCCGTCGCGCTACCCGCCGCCGCCGGAGTGAAGGTCACGCCGATGCTGCAAGTGCCGCCCGCGCTCAGGCTGCTGCCGCAGGTGTTGGTTGCAATCGTGAAGGCGGAGGCATTGGCTCCGCCGATTGCGATCGAGGTAATCGGAAGGGATGCGGTTCCGGCGTTGGTCAGCGTAAAGCTCTGCGCGGCACTGGTAGAACCGACCGTGACGCTGCCGAAGGACGCGGTCGACGGTGTAAGCGCGGCTTGTGGAGCGGTCGAGTTCGCTCCGGTGCCGCTCAACGAGGCCGTCTGGGGTGAGCCGGCGGCATCGTCCGCCACTGCGACGGATGCGCTCAAGCTGCCAGCCGCGGTCGGCCCAAAGGTCACCGAGATCGTGCAGTTCGCCCCAGCCGCCAGGGATGCGCTGCAGGTGTTTGTCTGGTGGAACTGGCCGGCATCGGCGCCCGTGACGTTGATGCCGCTGATGTTCAGCACAGCGTTGCCGGGGTTCGACAAGGTAAGCGTCTGCGCGGCGCTGGTGCTGCCCACGTTGACGCTGCCGAAGGAAAGACTGGCAGGGTTCAGGGTTGCCTGCGGAGCCGCCGCGGCCGTGCCGATCAACACTAGCCTCTCCTGCGACGGAGCAGGCGCCAGCGAGCCGCCATGGAGGTTACGCTACGCAAGAAGTCGTCCGATCCGCTACCGTGAATACGGCGACCGCACAAGGGGGAGACACGCCTTTCACCGCGCTTTCGGTCGGAAGATACGTGCTCGTTACGAGGACACGTTTACCATCGTGCGACCATGAAGCAAAGAATGGGTCGTAGTATCCTGCCTGGACGGCGCTTGGCGCGTCCACCAACGGAAACACCTCGTGCCGGCTCGGATTGACATAGACGTATTGCCACGGCCAACTCCAGATGAGGCCCGATGGATCGCGTTTGATGTCGAGCTTTTCGAACCGGTATTTGTCGGAGGCGAATTGGAATCCGGTCCAGGCCGTAGGAATCTGCGCGGCGGGCTTTGCCGCAATGAAGGCGCTGCCGTCCGGCGAAATCGCAGGGCGGAATTGAACGGCAGCGGATTCCGGGAAATGCCAGCCGCCGTCACCCGAAACCGGATTGATGCGCGTGAGACGCGTTCCGCGCTTCACCCAGAGATCTCTCGGAAGTTCCGGCGAGCCGGAATCCTCGTGGCGGTCTGGAAAGAGAATATCCGGCAACGCCAAACCGGTAACGACAACTGCGTCGCTGTTGATGTGAACGCCGGGCAGGGACTTGCGTTGTGTCGTTGGCGCGCTCTTTGCTGAAAAGACAACCGTACCCCCCGATTCGCTAAAGTCTTCGACGTTGATTTCATCTGGAGTCAGAGCGGTCAACGCGTGATTCACGATGCCGACGCGAAACAGGCGCTGTCGCCCGCCGCTTTCTTCGGCGAGAAACAGGATCGAGCGCGAGTCGCTAGACCATTGCGCCTTGGTGATCACGGCACCATAGGAGTTGTATTGAAGCGCTTTCGGAACCACGGCATGTTGGACGAGCAGCCGAGGTGATGGAGGGCGCGGTACATCTCCATGGACGTATTCAGAAACGCGTTTAGTGCTGAATAGCCATAGCTCCGACTGGAGTTGATCCGTGGCGAGGATGCCGCGGGACGTAACGGCGAAGAAGGCGTTCCCGTCGGGGGATAGACGCCGTTGCCAACCCACTTCGACAGATACCGGTCTAATTTCTTGGGGAGGAAGAGATTGGACAATCGGCGGTTTTCGGCATCGAGCAGGTACATATCCCGCACGGCTTTATGAATCACGTCGTCGTCTTCCGGTTCCAGTACCGCGCCGCCATTCATCAAGAGCAGCTTGACGAACGAATACAGAAACGTGATGTTGCTCTCGGTCGGTTCTAGAGCGAAGGGATTGACGCGCGGGCCGTCCTTGCCGATGCGGTCTACGCGACCTCCGTAGAGTTCAACGACGCTTTCATAGCTGCCGCCGATGTCGAAGATGTACGTGAAGCCACCGTATTTTTGCTCCAGCGCGACGGTGGCATTGCCGACCACACTTTTGCCCGATCCGGTTGGTCCGAGGATGAGCATCACCCGCACTCCGTCCACATATACGTCCTGAAAGAAGGGCGTCCGTGTGCGCGTCTCGAAGATGTTCAGGTACTCGTTGTCCAAGTCCTCTGAGTACGGATGGCCGAGATGCGGCACGAAGATGGAGGACAGACGGGCATGATGATCTTCCGCCAGCCACATGGGGAAGACGTTGAACTTGTGGTTACCGGGAAACATGGCGTAGAAAGCGGAGAGATTGCCAAGCGTTTCCTCCATCACCTGCGCCCGCGCATCGACGAAGACGCGATGCACGGCGGGCGCGATGCCGCGCAGTTCATCCAAACTGCGCGCGGCCACAAGGAAGCGCAGCGAATATTCCCCCTGCGCTTTTTTGTCGAGCGAGCGGATGACTTCGCCAAGATCATCGACCTGGCTGTTCGCGGCTCTGGCACCAGCGCCGGTTTCAAGTGACGCCGTATCGTGTCCGCTCATGACGCGTGTCAGAACGCCAACTTTGAAAAACGAGATGAACTTTTCCTGCGCGTCAATCTCGCCGCGTGCCGAAGACGTGGACTTCGGCCGCCAGGTCGAGCACAGGATGCTGTCGCAATCGAGTGTCATCAATCCTGAGAACAGGCAGGGCCCCCACCTGCAACAGCAGGTCAGTGGCCCGCAATGCTTGATCGAGATGCGACCAACTTTTCTTTGCGCGCCTGTTTTTTGTCATGGGCAATGCCGCACTGTTTTTCGTGCAGCGAATCCACAGCAGCAGGGGTAGATGCACTCCGCTTGCCGCAGCTGATTCTGGATCGAGCGCATCGCAGGCATCCACCCAGGCGCAAACCTGCCCACGCGCTGTACAACTGGCCAGAAAAGCCAGCGACAGCGTCGTTCGCCCAGAGCACTCCGGGCCGACTACTTCGCTGATGGCTCCCACGGGCAGTCCGCCATCGAGCAGCGTATCGACAGCGGCAATGCCGGTCGCCGCTTTCTCGCGGAAGGTGCGGGGCATGGGCGAGAGCGCCGCCGGGAAGCGGGTCGCGAGGGATTCTTCGATCTGGAGTCGCAGGGCAGCAGCAGTGGCCATATTTCGCCTTATATTCGCCCTTCAAGGTTCGCGCGAATCGAGCCGCTTGTCAACAGTTCTTCGGTTTCCACGCAAGTGAAGCGCTATTCTGAGAGCGATATGTGTGGCCGATACGCCCGAAAATCCGCGCAAGAGCTTCTTGCCGAATGGTTCGATCTGGACCTGAACCTGATGCCCTGGTTCACGGCCAGCTACAACGCCGCTCCGCAGAGCTTCCAGCCCGTGGTGTGGCTGGACCCAGAATCCAATCAGCGACGCATCTCATTGATGCGTTGGGGCTTGGTTCCTTCCTGGGCCAAGGATGAGCGGATTGGCCTGAGCACCATCAACGCCCGCGCGGAGGATGCAGCCGCCAAGCCTGCTTTCCGTGAAGCGCTCAAGAAGCGTCGCTGCCTTATTCCTGCGGATGCGTACTACGAATGGGCGCAACTGGGAGCAAAGAAAAAGCAGCCGTATGCCATTGCGCTCATTAGCGGCGAACCCATAGCTTTTGCCGGTCTATGGGAGAGTTGGCACGACACCAGCGACAATACGCTGGAGACCTTTACCATCCTCACCACCACTGCTGACGAACGGCTGGCCTCGATTCACGACCGCATGCCGGTGATTGTCGCTCCGCAAAATTACGAACGCTGGCTGGACACAGACAGCAAGTCCACTCTATCGCCTGATCTACTTCAGCCCTATCCCGCCGAAGAGATGGAAGCATGGACGGTGAGCGACCAAGTCGGCAATGTGCGCAACAACGCCCCGGAACTTCTCGCGCAACAAGACCCGGATCAAGGAACTCTGTTCAGCTAATTCTGGATTCATGTAATTCAACTATGTTGGCTGATGCCTTGGCGAACTTGCAGGGACTAATCTAGTTCGGAGGCACATAAAAATGCGGCCTTACTTTTACTAGGCATTTCGCAGCTGAGGGCTCGACCGTGAGCGGGATTAAGGCTACAAACTCTCCCGATATAAAGAGTCAATGCTCTGGGTTCAACAGCACCTTGAGAGGCTTACGCTGGCGGAGCCGTGTAAACGCTCGCATCTCGCGGGTGCTTGTCTCCACGCTTCCATCGAGCACGGATTCGCTATCCTTGTCCTTGTGGATGAAGACCTTTTCGGTCCTGCGCTGGCACTCATCCGACTGCAATTCGAGGCCTATGTGCGCGGTCTGTGGCTAGTTCAATGCGCCAATGACGGTCAGCTTGATAAGGCGGGCCATGACGAGTCCCCGGCAATGAACAGCATGATTGCATCCCTTGAAAAGCCGGGACTACTCGACAGCGCATTGCTGTCAACGATCAAAGGTGATGCATGGAAGCCGTTGAACAGCCTTACTCACACCGGCTATCAGCAGATCGGGCCGCGTCTGAGCAAGGACGGCATTGGGTCGTATTTCGACGATGACCAAATCCGAGTAGCTCTGAATTGGGCTGAAGCATGGCGATCCTTTGCACCGTAGCGTTTGCGGGACTCGCTAAAGATGACCAGCTCGCGCTTGCTGCTCTAGAAAGAGCACGGGGCGTTGCGGGATCTTGAAGCCCTTCGCGGGTGGCTGCGACGACCTACGAAGGTGCAGCGTGGGTGCTTGACGGCTTTGTCAGGAATAATGAGTGCTGGCTTGAGCTTCTGAGGTTTTCCAGGTGCCAGAAACGAGGCCTCGGGTACACTCATCCGGCTGCAGGAGCGGTCGCCGGAACCTGCGCCTGCCGACCGACTAAAAGGTCGTGGCAAAACTCCTTGGTGAGTGCTCTATTCGGGAACCATCACCCGCCGTAAAATGGCTTATGCACCAATGGCATGATGATGTGATATGGATCTGGGCGTGGTTGTCCAAAGAGGATGTCTCGCGAGTCGCGACGGCACTCCTCGTGTGCGTCACAGCTTGGTACGCGTGGCTGACAAGTCGTATGACACGATCCATGAGTCTTCAGACTAGAGCGATGGTGCAACCGGTCCTCGGCATTATGCTTTATCAGAACAAGGATGAAGCGTACCCAAAGGGGAGATGGCAGGCGAAAAACCTGGGCGAAAAGCCTGTAGTCCTAATTGACATCAGACTTGAATGTCGGAGGGACTCAAGGGTCTTCCATGAAGAGTACATGCTGTATCAGAGGCACGTGTTGCCGCCTGGTGAGTCAATAGCTTTCGAGTTTGACTTTACAAAGAAGTTTTTGGATCACCAAGGTCGGGGTTGGTTTAGCCCCGGCATGGAATCATTCAATATAGAAATCGTTGCGGCAGACATCAGCGAACAGGTCATCCTCACGTACCGGATGTTCTTGTACTCGCAATCACTGTCAGTCAAGAAGGGTAAGGTCCTTCCTGTAATCAGCAAGTTGGTCTCGGAAGCTGCTCTCCTGCTGCTCGATGAGTTGATCGAAATCCAATGCGCCGAGTCTAATAGATTCTCCGGCATGTGAGAATATTACGGCTCTCAGTTCGCGCTCAAACGCATTTGATTTTCCGGAAACATGTTCGTTGCACAGTTCCTCAAAGTGCCCCTGGGGAATATAGCGAACAAGTTCAACTTTGTCCGAGGGCGAGTCGTCATTCAGGTTCTGGTCCTCACTGCTGGAGTCATGCCAAACCAGTGTTCCAATATAATGCTTTGCAGGTATTCCAGACTTTCCCCTAAAGCGGTCTCTCTTGAGGAATGTGAAATGATTGTTCTGACGAGAATGACCGAGGAGAGCAATGACATCAGCAAGTGCGCTCTTCCCGCTTCCCTTGTTCCCGATGATGGCGACAAGATCTGTGTTCAATGGAACGGAGCATCCATCCAACCACTTCTCTGCTAAGGTACTGCCAGTTATCTTTGCGATATTTACTTTGTCAATAAAATATCTCTTTTGTCCGGCCACCTCAAGGAGCTTTGGGGGAACCTCGCCAATGAATGAACGGGATTCTGGTTCCTTTATTGCCTGTAACAGGCCAAGAAAACTCGGATCGGCCTTCACCCAGCAATAGCGCTTTTGGTCCGGCTCAAAGAGTCTTGGAATATCGTGTGCATCGGAACCGTGAAAGCACGGCTTGAGAGTCTTGTACTGGCTCTTAATAGTTGCAACTGAAATGTCTGCCTTTTGCCCGAGATAATGCAGTCGATCCGAGGGGTTGCCACTCAGTATGAAGTCTGCACGACACAACAGCTCATCTCGGACTGCTGCAAAACTATCAAGCGGCAACCCACTGATACCGTCGTTTCCATTTGCGATGCCGACTACACTGTTATCAGTGAGCCATTTGTCTTTCTGGAGCCATTCAAAGATGTCTGTATGAGACGGCTTGAATTGTTCCACGCCAAACCGGTAACCTTCCTCCCAATGAGCGGATTTGTGCCAAGAATTGTATTGAGCCTGAACTGTGAGAACGGAATTACCGGCGGAACAAGCTGGAGGAAAGGAAATCATGACATTGCCGGAAAGCCTGCATCGAGCCAACTCGCTTGGGACGGATCGTGGAGCCAATTGGGCCTGGACTGGCTACGTGGGAGGATGATCGTCCAGATGGTGGTTGATTATCATCCGCATAGTGGCTGGTTCTATAAATATGTTTCGTCGCCATCTTACCGACCGTCTTCGCGATGCGCTTGTCCCTGAATTCATCGGCCTTCTATGAGTATGTTTTAGGGAACAGAGACTGAGGGTAGGAATCACTTTCAGAGCCAAATCGCCACGAGATCCCTACTCTGCCAGCAAGGGAACCGTCTTCATGTGTGCCGTCATCTGGCGGCGCGTCTCCCGATCCAGCGGGAGTTCCTTCTGGAGCGAAGGCCAAAGGGTCATAACCTTTTCCGCAGTCTCGCGCGCGATGTCGAGCACCAGCTTCGTGGGCACCTGTGCTTTTCGGGCGAAGCGTTCCATCAATGCCAAGTTCAATTGACTGGCAGCTTTTTCTTTGGCAATGGAGAGAGCCAGCCGGTCGTCAGAGATATAGCGCACAGTGGACACGAAATCGTAGGCCGGAGCCAGTTGCGGCGTCCGGCCATCGGGGTAGATGAGCGACCAGTTTTTCAGGTGCATGTCATTGTTTCCGATGGCCACGCTGAAGATCAGCCGCCGGATGAATTCAGCGAACTGGGTTTCATCTGTCAGACGCCAGAGGTCGGCGGCCATATTTGTGTAACTGTAATTCTTGTACTTGGCCTCTGGGAACTGTCCATAGAGTTGATTGAAATCCTCGATATGGATTCGTTTGCCTTTTGGTCCGCGATCGAATCGCCTGATGTAATAAGCCTTCCCTTTCAACTGCTTCCATTGTGCGGGAACACCGGGGATCTGATCGAGGGGCACAAGGCCGACCTCGGGAACCTGAATTCCCACGGCCCGCGCAAACTCCATCATGGAAAACTCATTTTCGGGCAGGCCGGGATAAGCCGGAGACGGGAGCTTGACGATCCAGTGTCCACCGACGCTGGACGCGGGAACGGAGAGTTGGCGGTGGGGATTGCCGATCGCCGAAAGTTTCAACTGAACCCCGGCCAGGGAAAAGCGCAGAACATCCCGGCCGGCTCGCGTGCGCAACACGGTGGGGTTGTCTTCTGTAGGCGGCAATGAGCGGCCTTCCACATCGCGCACGGCGACAGCCCCAGGAAGATCGTTGCCCAAAAGCCAGAGCAGGAAAAACTCACGCTGCGCGTTGATTTCTCCCCGCTCTGCGATGTACTGCCGCAGCGCGCCTTCGGGCAGAAGATTGGAAAAAAACGGCGGCAGTCTGCGCGTCACCGGCCGGACGTTCGTGGTGAGCGCGCGGTAGGCGTCGTAGAAGCTCAGGCTCAGCACCGGCCTGGCCGGGTCATCCATGTAAGCCTGATCGAAGACAAAAAGGTTCTGATCGTTGGGAAGGTTGGTGAGGGTGCCCACCACTGTGTCCGCAAGACGCACTTCCAGTACGGTGGGCCGGTTCGAGTTACTCGTTGTCATTTTCGGCATCTTCCGGCACTCCGCCCACAAGGGGTATGCTGTTTGCATCTGGGGCTGTGGAACTTTTCTGACCGGCGGCGTGCCCAATGAGGGCCTGAACGGCCGGCACGAGGCGCTTGGGAACAAGCGTCGGTTCAAGCTCCAGTACGCGCGCCATCTCCAGTAGCGTGGAGAGCCGGAGGTCACCGCCGCGCTCGATTCGGGAGACGGCACTCTGTGGCTGCCCGATGCGCCTGCCCAAGTCGGCTTGGGTGAGACCTTTGACCTCACGGGCCTGCCGGATTTGCTCCTGAATATATGTCATGCGATATACCAGATACAGATAATATCATAAAACATATATTACTGCCTTCCTGACAAACGAGCCTCGATGAAAGTAGGATGGGAGCCTGGGTTGCCAAGAGTGAGATGAATGCACTCTTAAGCGCATCAGAATCCTCTGCGTCAAACACGCTCGATATTGCAACAATTCGTTGCTACATTGACATGAAGGCACTCATTTCAGAAGACCAAGCTTGCCTATATTATCATCGGATGATAACCTGCGGGCGAATGGACCATGATCCCAGTCTCGATACGCTTCTGCGGCTGGATGGCGGGACATTCGTGGTGGAGGGCGATTCCCGGGTGAAGTTCGAGGTGAAAAGGGTTCCGGTCATACCGGAGAAACCGCATGGTTTGGATTACTCGCTGACGCTGCACGGTGGTGACGGCGAGCGCCTTTTGGGCTTTGACAACGCTCATCCCATCCGAGAAGGCACGGGACCCTGAGCCCGAACCCGCATCGAATACGACCACAAGCATAACGGCAAGCGAGTCCGCTTTTACGTTTATAAGGATGCAATGTCGTTGCTGGCGGATTTTTGGAAAGAAGTTGAGTCGGTCTTGAAGGAAAGGAGCACAGCGCCATGAAGACTCTGAAAGTTGGAATTACTTCGCGGGAAGCCTACAAAAAGAGGACGCTGGCAATCGCAAAGGGGGAATATGTCCCGGCAAGAGGCGAGCCTAAGATTTGGTTCGAATCGCTTGGCACGCTGTCTCAAGTGCTTTCCGACCAGGACCGGGATTTGCTCAAACTCATCCTGGAGACCAGCCCTCAATCCCTCAACGAACTGGCGGAGAGATCGGGAAGAGCGACATCCAACCTGTCCCGGACATTGCGGACGATGGAGCGATATGGCCTGGTGCATTTTGAGCAAGGCCCGAATCGTCAGCTTGTACCTCACGTCAATTACACGGGGGTCGAACTGGAAATGTCTTTCTAAATTTGATCGTTGACAACGGGCTGACGCTGTTTATGTCCGAGCGCGCCGGTTCGATCAGACGACATAGATGAATCTCAATACGTCATTCCTTGTTCACGATGAATGACGTATTGAGACGATCCCGTAAACCTCAAAGTCCTAACCCAAGCCCAGCGGCGGGTATCTTCGTTAACGCCGCTGCCGCCTGCTCCAATCCCACGTTCGCAACCGGACTTCGAGCCTTGCCGAAGTCAATCGCCGAAGCCTTGGAGACATCACGGCTGAGGCTTTCGGCAAGCGAGGCAGCGTCGTTGGTATAAATCTGCGCGTCATGCGAAGCGCGGGAGACAGAGACATAAGCAAAGCGGCTGTTGATGAGTTCCGGGTGAACATTGGTATCCATGTTGACCAGGACACGCTCGGCGGTGAGTCCCTGGGAACTGTGCGAGGTCACGGCATAGCCGTGGTCGAAGTGCCGCATTTCCGCTGGGTCAAACGTGACCGTCATTTCTTTATCTCCGTCCATGCGGACAGTAGTTTTGCCGGCCTCACCGATCTGCTGAATGGTTCCGAGGTCGCGGTTGGCAACGCCCAACTCCCGATTCGGCGCGGTGAACTGGACGCGGTCGCCTTTGGCAAATTCCCGCTCGATCTCGCGGTAGGCGCTGATGCCGCGCAGCCGTGATGGGTCGTAGGACACCTGTTCCCCGTTGGGTTTCTGGACGGTAACAAGATTCTCTTTCGGGTCCGTGGTGACAACCTGGGCATAGCTTCCGCCCTCGATGCCAAGCTCTTTGCTTCCGCGGATGTAATGTAATACATCGCCTGGCTGATAGCGGGCGGCCCATGCTCGATCCGCGCCGGTCATATCGGAGCGTGGCGTCAGCACACGCATGGAATGATCTTCCTTATCCAAGGCACCAAGCTCTTGCAACTGCTGCCGAACAGCCTGATTGATCGCACGGCGCGAGGCGTTGTCGGGTGAGACGATAATCGTGTTTTCAGGACGTGTCGCATAATTCTTTGCTATCGCCTCGATGCGCTGCTGCGGGTCTACGATCTCCGTCACGCGGCCTTGCTGCTGAAGCATCTGCACACCCATTGCGGTTTCATTTTTCGACAGATGCTCGACAGCTTTCAGTAGTTCGGGATCTTTCTGGCGCACGATCTGATCGAGTTGAGCGGTCTGCATTCCCGCCTGTTGCAACTGCTCGAAGGGCTTTCCAGCATCCACGCCCTGATGCTGCCGGATGTCGCCAATGAGCAGAACCTTGTCCTGGGCACCAATCTTGCCGAGGAAATCTCGCATCTGCTGTGTCGATGCGAGCGAGGACTCATCGACCATGTAGAGATGCTTTCGCGCCGCGTCATCGCTCTGCCGATTGCCACGCGCAAGGAAACCTTGCAGCGTATCAGCTTCAATGCCCGCATCGCGGAGCTGGCGGGCAGCGCGGGAGGTAGGGGCGAAACCCTCGACCGTGTAGCCGTTCTGCTCTGCTCCCCGACGGATGCTGGCAAGTGTTGTCGTTTTTCCGGCCCCGGCGACTCCTTGCAGTCCCTGTATCCGATCGTTGGAAGTGAGCACTTTTTCGATGGCGTTCCGCTGCGCCCGGTTGAGTTGGGGATTCGCCTCCGAGAGCGGAATAGCCTGCTGGATGGACATAAGCTGGGGAGCGCGGCCCTGTCCATCCAACACCGTCTGGACGATCTTTTTTTCGGCCTGGACCATATGGGCAGTCGTAAACCTGCGCGCCGAATCGTGCTTTTTGCCGGGAACGAGCTGAAATTCGCCGGAAGCGATGCGGGTCTCGAAGCTGGCGCGGACCTCCGGGTAGGTCGTTTCTCCCATGCCGCGCCGCATCGCATCGACAAGCAGTGCGCGCTCATCCTGAACTGCCTCACGCTCAAAACCACGGTCCCGTGCGAAGGTCAAAGCCGAATGCGCCTGCTTTTGGCGCTCTTCGGCTACAGGTTTCTGCATCTGGCCGATACTGCGTTCCCGCGCCTCGGCAACCACACGGTCAGCCTGGTTGCCGAACTCGGCGGCGATCTGCCGGTGGGCCGCCAGCACTTCATCGGGCGACAGAATCGCCTTTTTGTCACGAGTGTTGTGAGCCGCAATTTGCGCGGCTTCCGGGCCGCTGAACCCGCTGTGCGCAAGGGCTTCTTCGATCTGCTGACGACGTGGACTGGAGGCGTCAAGGTACTCCTGCGTGTAGCCCTTGATCTCCGGTGCGCCGCTCTTACCTGGCTCGATTTCGTAGCCAAGATTGCGGAGCCGATACATCAACTCCGATTGATAAACGGCGGTCGCGTAGCTTTGCGAAGCGAAGAAGCTACGCTCCTGAAGCGCGCGCATCTGGCCGTTTTCGCGATCAGTCATATTGAAGATGACGGAGTGGGTGTGGAGTTGCGGCGCGGCGTAGCCGTCTACCGGGCGGGCGGTGTCGTGCTCGAACTTTGCAACGATAAACTGTCCGGTCGTCTCGGCGGGGCGATTGTCTCCGATGCGGGCTTGCGTGTAACGCTCCAGCTCATTTAAGGCGATATTCACGGCCTCGCGGTGCGCTTCTCGAACGCGGTCGTCGCCGCCGACAAGGGCGGTCAGCGATACCGACTTGGGTGCGCTGAAGGTCGCATCCCACCCGGCGCGGTGCTCGACCGGAGCGACGGTCTTGCCGTCCTCCGTTTTGTATTCATGGACCTTGCGATGGCGAACCAACTGTTCGCCGGTCGCCGGGTGCTGGCCTTCGGAGAGCCGTGCGAACTCCTCGGCTCCCACCGCACCGGCAAGGCCGAATTTACCGGCCAACTTGCCGTGCCATTCCCCTTGAATCGTGTCGGCTTGCTTCCAATAGTTCTGTTCGGCTGCGGTGAATTCCTTTTCGTGATAGGTCTGGGCTTGACTGGCGGAAAGTGGTTTGGAGATGGTCAGCATAGTTTTACCTCAACCTCTCAGAATGAGATTTTGTTGATCGTCAGCGTCGGGAGCAACGGTTGGCTCGGGTTCAATCTGCTGCACCACGGGAAGCGCGTTGGGCTGTGATGAGGGAGTATCTTCTGGAACCTGTTTCAACTCCGTATTTGGCTCACTGCCATGCACGCGCGCCGGGTCATAAGGCAGCTTGTCGTCGGGCCGGTCGCGCCGCTCAAAGCCCTCGGCAACTTCCGGCATATTGAAGTACGGGAAGGAAAACCGCGTCACGTAGTTCTGGTATTTCATGTAAGCGTGCAAGTCAGCGAGGCCGGCAATTTCTGATTCCAGAACCAACTGTTCGACCTGCCGGTCAAGCGCAAAGTTCCGGCCTGCGCGGGTGCCGTCGAAATGTGTCTCGCGCAAACGCTCGATCTCAACCTTGCCAATGAACTTCGAGACCCACTCCCCGGCGTTCGGTTCCTTGGTGGTGAGCCAAACGCTGGTCGCCGGCTGCGAGAGCATAACCTCGGCCAGATGTCCGTACAGATACTCAAGCTGGGCCTTGCCCTGGAAGCCGAGCACCACAGGGTTATTGCTTTTGCGAGCTTCTGTGATGGCGGTGTGAAGCTGAGGAAGTTTTTGTAAACTCGCCAGTTCGTCGATGACAAACCAGACGCGCTTCTGCGCAGCTGTTGGTTCGTTCAAGAGGCGCAAAACCAGCCAATCTATCCATAGACTCTGCAAGGGCCGAAGCGCTTCCCGCTCTGCCGGAAGTGAGGTCAGGAAGATCCAACCCTGGCGCTTTTCGGCCCACTCGGTTGCTGTCCACGCTCCATTGGCTTCGCTCCTTTTCGGGAGCAGCCGGAGGCTGTCAGCGACCAGGCCCAGCGAGGCCAGAACACCGGCGCGCTGCTGGTGCGCGTGTGGATCGATCAGGTGGGCGTGCTCGGTTCCCTGGACTCTGCGGTCGATCTCTTCCGGGTTCGACATCCACTGGACAAGTTGATCCGGCGTTGGCCCATAGGCCATCAGAAAGGCAAAGATTTTCTGCGGCGACTCGATGAAAAACTCGCCTTTCTTGTCCTGCGGCGGCTGGAACAGTGAGACGGCCAGGGCCTTGGCTTCCGACCGGCTGCGCAACTCCTCCGCCGGTCCCCAATAGGGGCAGCGCCGGTCGAGCGGATTCAAGATAATGTCACCGCGGGTAGGATCGTAAAAGCGTTTCACATACTCTCGCGCCGGGTCATAAACGATGGCCGAATCACCCCGGCTGCATACCTGCCGGAGCATCTGAAACATGAGCGCGGATTTACCGGCTCCCGTGTCGCCGATGATCTGCATGTGCTGAGCCTCGGCGCGGGCCGGGATACGCAGCATTTTGCGCATCCCATCGATCTTGAAGCCGATGCCGTCCCCCTTGACGACACGGTTGAACTGGCGTGGAGTGAGCATCTCCGGGCCTTTCAACCGACGCCCATAGCGAAGCTGTTTCTGCCGCTGCACATCTTTCAGGACCGCAAACGGCAGCAGGATCAGAAAGACCAAGGCGCCGCCGATCAACGGTGGCCGGAAGAATGCGGGCAGGCTGGTTCCACCATAGACAACATCCTTCATGTAGTCGCGCAACCGGGCATCGGAGAAGCTGCGCAGAGGACCACGAAAAAGGAGCGTGTATCCATGCAGCGGAGCATCTGCTGAGAGTTGGAGCGGAATGGTTTTGCCATCCGGTTCGGGAGTTCTGCCCAGCATCACATCGGCGTTTTGAGCCGGGCGTGGCGAAAGCCCATGGCCGGCGACAAAGAGCACACGGTAGTTGCTCCGGTGGGTTTTGCTGAACGCTCCGATCGCCGAAGTCCGCTCATAGAGCGGCAGGTAGTACCGCTGCAAAGGCGTTGTGGCAAAGCGAATCCAGGCGCACACGAATACGAAGGTAAGTGCGGCTGCGGCGAATGCTGCGCTGTAGGCGTAGATGGGAATGTGGTAGGGCCAGACAATGGTCTCCTTGCGGCCCCATGTGGTCTTTGCCATCGCGTTATCTCCTCTTCTCGGACGCGAGTTTTCCAGCCAGTTCGTACTTGGCTGTGCCGATCTCGTCGAGCAGTTTGTCGAATGTTTCCGGTGTCAGTTTTTGTCCTGCGGCCAGTGGGCGAAGCACATTGACCAGAAGCAAACGGATGCCAAGAACTTCCGCCAAAGAAGCGTTGTTCCTGGGAGTGCTTTGCAACTGGGCCAGAATCACATCGCGCATCCACTGACCACGCGCAACGCCGTGGGTCTCCGCGAATTTGGTAACAGCGTTCCGTTCCTCTTTTGTCAGCTTGGTAGTGACCGGATAGATACGAAGAGCTTCCCGGTCGTTGCTTGTTTTCTTCATGGATTCTGCTTTAAGAATCGTCATGTGAACCTCGCATTTCTCGGGTGCACTCAAGTGCACCTGAAATCGCTATGTCATTGAGGCCGCAACAAGTGCACCGTGGTGCACCTGCACGACCCTACTAGGGATGGAGTGTCAAAATTCTCCCGGTGCGTAGCACCGTAGTGGCTTTGCCGCCCCTGTAGGCGCGGGATCATGCCTTCGATCCCGCCGCAATTGCTGGTGTTGAGGCAGCCGAAGAAACCGCAGAAACAGGCTTCTTTGCGGAATGCTCAACCGCATCGGAGGCTGGCACGCGACGCACGCGCAATGTCGGCGTGATCCGTTGGGCTTCCGATGTGCGAAGAAACTCCTGGAAGTCGCGGTCTTTCGAGAAGACATAAGCGAGCGCCTGTTCCATGACTTCATCCGCTGAAGCATGGATGAATGCGGCGTACTGATCGAGTTGCAATGCGGTTGAATCCGTCAACCGAATTGAGGCGCTAACGTAGCGGGTTTGGGTGACTTCAAGCAGTGGCATATCGGTTCTCCTTGGCGTGTGGAATCAGGCCGTCTTGCGACGGGTAATCATGCGTTGAGCAGTGGCCGCAATCTCCCGCGCACGAGCAGTGCAAAGTGCGGGGGGAATCTCGAAGCGGCGGCGAACTTCGAGCATGGTGATTACATCGTCGATGGGAATGCCGCTGCCAAGCCAAAGGCAGGCTGAGGCTACATCGACGGTGCGTTGGGCATAGTAGAGAGGATCAGGTTTATCGGAGCGGCGAACTATCAATTCATGTGTCAGCTTCGCGGCGTCCTGGCCGTGGGTAAGCCGCGAGCAAACCCAGGCCCAATCATCTTCGGAATACGAGTGCTTACCAGCGGGCGATTTCCGTGCGTTTCCGCGTAGCGGCAGCACGGAAGAGCCGGTTACGGTATCAAGCCGGAAGTCGGCAGAACCGTAGGTCGTATCGGCCGGATATTCGACTGCGACACGATGCGCGGGAGAATACTTTCGGTTGTAGAAACCGGGGACGCGGAGCACACGGTTTCGGTCGGTGCAAGCGGGATCGCCGCCGAAGGCTTGGGCGATCAGCTTGAGCGTCTGTTCCTGATGCTCGAAGTCGAAGCCGGCGACACGCCAGAGCGCCTGGTATTTGCCGGGCGATGTTGAGATGATCGCGGTTGGAGCAGGAACAGCATTCGACGCCCGCAACGCAGCGAGTCGGGCGTCGCCATCGGTATCAATATCTATATAGATGTGACGGACAGAAGCGATGCACTCCTTGGTCCGTTTGCGGCTGCCGGGACGAAGCGGGTTGGCCGAGACGTAAATGTTTGCGCCATTGTCATTCTCAAAGGTGAGCCAAGCCATATAACGGGGCGCGAGAACTTGTTCGAGCGTGACGACGCGCTGCTGTGGCCGGGGCGTATCTTCACGGCGCAGCAGAAGCGCAATCGTCTCGCACGGGGCGAAGCAACTGGTGAGAAAGTTGACTGCGACTTGATTCATAGGTTGACCTCTCAAGAACGCGATTCCACGGGCCATTGTCAGAAGGAAAGCCCGGCACACGCCGGGCTTCCACTGTGAAAGGGAAGCGGCCTATTCGGCCACTTCCTCGGAGGGAATCTCCTGCTCGACTTCCTGCTCTTCCGCGGCGGCCTTTTCCGCGCGGTCGAGCTTGAGGATGGAGTTGACGCGAATGCTGTCGGTGCGCACCGGCTTCTTGGCCTTCTTGGGCGTGTACTCGGAGTGGCGAATCTCGCCCTCGACCTGTACGTGCGCGCCTTTCTTGAGCGTGGCCGCGAACTCGCCGAACTTACCGAAGACGATGCAGCGATGCCACTCGGTGTGCGAGATGTATTCGCCGGACTCTTTGTCCTTGTAAGAGGTCTTGGTGGCGATGGAGAGGGTGGTGAACTTCTGGTCGTTCTTGCCGGTACGGACTTCGGCGTCGCCGCCCAGGTAGCCAATGAGAGTTGCACGATTCAGAAACATTTTGAGTCTCCTGATTTGAATTCCCGATCTGCTCGGGTCACACCTGGCGAAGCTATGCGAGTGGGCGCGACTCCCAAGGCCGAAGCTCTGCATTTACGGAGGGTCCATCGCAGATGGAAACCGTAACCCGTAGGGTGCGATAGCAAAGCAGAAGAGCGAGCTTGCCGCCGGGCGTCGCAAAGGCCCCGAAGCAGTGACCGAGCAAGTGAGGAATTGATCCGGGGAGACTCGCATCTGAACGATGCAAACTACCTGCTTCCTGGCGATGCCATCGGTGCAATGACCGGCAAACCAGATCCACGTTTCTCGTCGTCTGACCTCGGGACCGAGACCGCAATACAAGGCACCGCATCTCGCACTCGGTATCGCTCGTCTTGAAGTTCGGCGCGGCCACGCTCATAAGCGCACAACAAGGGCGAGGTTCCGTTCGTTCCACCGTGCCCAAGAAGGCTTGTCATCGCCGTGCCTCCGATTCGCGTTCCCATTCGCTCGATCACGCCGCAGCCGTGGAGGAAGCCCGGTAGATTTCCTCCGTCTCGAAGGACTGCTCCGCATGGCTGTATCCCTTCACGGTGATCAGCTCGCGCACCCGGCGCCGGCCCGTGGAATCGCGTTCGCAGTAGAGGACATAATCCACTGCCTTTCCGGTCTGCGACCGGATGAACTGCTGATTCAAATTCGTCCTGGCGCTGAGAGCCATATCCGCCAGCCGGTCAAGCGCATCTACGGCTGAATCTGCGTGTAAAGTTGAAAGAGTTCCACCGTGGCCAGTGTTCATCGCTTGCA
>Ga0255353_1000849_pt1 | contig 18450 bp, 19 predicted proteins | sample HBST25metaG_FD_189941 | JGI IMG/M metagenome (GOLD analysis project Ga0255353, IMG submission 189941) | Peat soil microbial communities from Stordalen Mire, Sweden - H.B.S.T25 | ecosystem: Environmental > Terrestrial > Soil > Wetlands > Peat | place: Sweden: Norrbotten County, Stordalen Mire...
GTGTGGGTGGACGGGTCGGCGCCGTTGCCGCTGGATCGCGTTCCTATTCGCCAGGCGCTCGGTTGCGGCATTCGCGCGCTTGACGCGTTTGTGACCTGCGGACGCGGTCAGCGGCTGGGAATTTTTGGAGGCAGCGGCGTGGGAAAGAGCACGCTGCTGGGCATGATGGCGCGCGGAACCAGTGCCGATATGACGGTGCTGGCGCTGGTTGGCGAGCGCGGCCGCGAGGTTGGAGAGTTTCTTGAGGTGATCGGCGATGAGGGGAGAAAGCGCTCCGTCGTGGTGGTTTCCACCTCAGATCAATCCCCCCTTTTGCGGATGCGGGCAGCCTTGTCGGCAACCGCGATCGCCGAGTATTTCGCCAGCACAGGAAAGAATGTGTTGCTGGTGGTCGACTCCCTTACTCGATTCGCAATGGCGCAACGGGAGATCGGCCTGTCGGCAGGCGAACCTCCAACAGCAAAGGGATATACGCCCTCGGTGTTGAATATGCTTGCCCGGTTAGTGGAACGGGCAGGCTGCTTCAAGGGGGGCAGCATCACGGCTTTCTACACGGTTTTGATGGAAGGCGACGATCAGCAGGATCCGGTTGCGGATACGGTGCGGTCATTGCTTGACGGGCACATCATCCTGGATAGAAATCTCGCCATGAGAAATCATTATCCGCCAATTTCGATTCTGGAGAGCTTGAGCCGCCTGATGCCCAATGTCACATCGGAAGAGCACATGCAAAAGGCCAAGGCGCTGCGCTTGTTGATGGCCTCTTATAAGCGCTCGGAAGATCTGATTCGCATTGGCGCTTACCAGAAGGGCGCCGATCCGACGCTTGATCGAGCCGTGGAGGTATTGCCGCAGCTCAACGCCTTCCTGCACCAGCGTCCCAACGAGATTTTCCCGTTTCCTACCGTCGTCAAATCCCTTCTGGAGATAGCGAGCTGATATGGGTTTTCAGTTTTCACTTGCCACGGTGCTTCGGGTGCGCGCAATTCTCGAAGAGCAGGAAGAGCGCATGTTGCAGAGAATCCTGTTTGAGATCGCGCAGACCCGCGAGGCTCTCGCGGCCACGGAGTCGGCCTATGAGGCGGCGAATGCAGCGCGTCGCGACGAGGTCTTCAAACCCGTCATCGGACTTACTCTTCATGCCTCCTATGGAGAGATAGAAGAACTCAAGCAGAATAAGAAGGACCTGCAAGAGAAGATTGGGAAGCTCGAAGTCCTGCGTGACCAGCAGCTGAAGATTTACGAAAAGGCGCACCGCAATCGCGAGATGATCACCGACATGCGCGAAGAGAAACGCAGTGAGTACGATACGGAGATTGCCCATATCGAGCAGAAGACTCTCGACGATGTTTTTATTTCCAGGCGCGGGCGCAACTAACCCAGAGCGGATTCAACAATGACCGATTGTTTTGAGTAGCTCATGTTTTGACAATGGGACGTTTGCGTCCCTTGCTCTCCTAGTGATTGCAGCCCTGCGATTCTCAATTCCTTCCACCCCTGTCCTGCCCAGTTCGACACCCAGCATTCTGCTGCTCAATGCCAACGTTTTGGGCAGAACTGTGCGCCTTGCGCGGACAGTTCTGCTGAGGTGCGTCACCCGAGCGCCCAATCGCATCCTCTCCAACAGCCTCGACCCGGCAAGTTTTGCCGACCCGTGCTCCGGCAAAACTTGCCGGGTATGCTCCGAGGACGCTGCGAGCGGTGCCAACGAAATGAGCAGCCCATTGATTCCATTGAACATGGAAGGTAAAGTTCGCCGGTAATCGGCGCGGTTTGTTTGGCCCGTTAAGTGCCATAGACTATGCGTGATCGCTCTGGCAAATATCGAATCGACTTCTTCCGCAAAATGGAGCGCCAATGGCGCAACGGCTTCGCAAAGTTCGGGCGGAGTCGAGCAGGCATTCAGCGAGACATTGCTGGCGGTCACGAAGGGCTCGTCTCAGGCCGACAGTTCGAGCGACGGCAGTACCGGGAACACGCGGCGGAAGAAGCCTGAAGATGAGCAAGCATCGGGTGCGGATTCAGGGACCAGCGGCGTCCTGTCGCAGACTGACTCACAGCAGACGGCTCAGCTACAACAGACCGTGCCGCTGCAGCAGGTGCAAGCGAGCAATTTAAGCAACACCTCTTCGGAGGGGAACTTTGTTGCAGCGGATGCGCTTCAGTCCGCTTCGAGTGCGGTCGATGGGCAACCGACCGGGGGGCAGTCGAATATCGCTCAGCCTGCGAGCAGTTCTCTGCAGGCAGGCAATAGCGCAGTTTTCGCAAGCGCCGATGCAATGCCGATTGCAACCTCACAATCTGCGACGGATGCAACTGCGAAGGCTACAGCCTACACAGGTGTTGACACGACTTTGACTCAGGCGCAAAGCGCGGCTGCCAACACAGTACAGAACTCAGTTCCAGCGGCCGCCTGGAATACAGTCTCAAAGATGCCCGCGACCGTCGAAGCGGCACCGGTCCTCAATGCGGCCCAGAACGCTCCCGCGGCGGTCAGCCAGACGCCCACGACGCAATCTGGCGTCTTCCAAATGGATGGCGGCACATCGCAGGCAGGGAATCAGACCTCAAGCTCAGAAGCGAGTGGAGTGCAGGCTTCGCCTAGTGCAGCGTCGAACGTGAGCGTGGTTGGCAACACCGCGCAGAATTCAATTCCAGCGGCTGTCTGGAATACGGTGTCGAAGACGCCCGCGACGGTCGAAGCAGCTCCTGTTCTGGATGCGGTCCAGAGCACTCCCGCGGCGGGCAGCCAGACGACTAGCGCGCAATCTGGTGTCTTCCAGATGGAGAGCGGTTCATCGCAGGCAGGAAATCGTGCCTCAAGCGCAGGCGCAGGAGTTGCCGCACTCACGGACGCAAGTCGAGTTTCGAGTCCTGTGCAGGGCGACTCAGCCGCGCAAGCCCAGAATCCGATTTCGAACACGGATCTGAATGCAATTTCCAACACCGCTGTGGCAGCAAGCGCGTTGGGCGGCTCAAGAGCAACTGCTCAGTCGACCATCAATCAGGCGGGGAACGGATCTTCGCAGACTGCCGCAACGCTGCCGGATGCTGGAATGCAGAGCACAGATGCTGTGCCGAATACAGCCGCGAAGACTTCCACCGACACCACTTCGAGTTCTGCGCAAAGCACGGTTGCGAACTCGGTTCAGAATTCAATTCCCGGTGCGGTTCTGAATGCAGCCTTGAACACTCCTGTGAGCGCTGCGCCGGTAACGGCCGGACATGCAGTTCCAAGCGCACCTGTCAAGACAGTCGCACCTGCCGCATCGAATGGCACATCGCCAGACCAGGCAGTGCCGCAGACTTATGCGACGCATCAGAATGTTGCCGGAACGGATGCCAGTTCCCAGAGTGGCATAGTCAGTCAGCTTGCCGGGGCAAATCAGGTGGGTGGCCAATTGGCTGGAAAGATGAAGGCCGGGGCATCGAGCTTGAGCGCGGTGTCCGGAACGAAGTCGTCGGCCAACTCCGCGGCCACCGGCAAGGATGCAGTTAGCGACGCCACGGGAGTCAAGCAACATACCCAGTCGGCTTCGGACCAGACAGGTTCTCAATCTTCCACAACATCGGGGGATCAGAGCCAAAGCGGAGCCTCTTCGCAGGGACAGGCCACTGTGCCGGTGCAAGCGGACTTCACCGTCCACACGGTGGCAGCGGCAGTTCCTCAACAGAGCGCGGCTGTCGCTTCTGCGGCGGTGAGTGCGCAGACACATGCGGGTGTCACCGGTTCTGCGATGAAGGCGACGGATAGCGCGGCTACTACAGCCAGCGCCACGCCACAGGCTCAGCCGGTTATCAACTCTGCGAAGCTGATCCAGAGCGTGGGCCAGAGCGAGATGCGCGTGGGCATGAGGTCGAGCGAGTTCGGCAATATCTCGATCAGCACTTCGACGACGCGGGACTCGATTTCAACGCAAATCTCACTCGATCACGGCGAACTGGCCAAGGAGTTGGCGGCGCATCTGCCGGAAATACAGGCCAGGCTGGGCGGCGATCAGGCCGCGAATGTGCGCATCGATACGAACGGGGGAATGGCTGGACAAGGGACAGGAACGTCCGGCAGCACGTCGAACGGTTCGGCCGACGAATCGCGCGGTGGCAGACAGCAATCGAACAACGCAGCTTCGAGCTACGCAAGCAACAGTGTCGTCGAACGGCAGGCGTCTTCGGCCGCATCGGCAGCAACGACGGGATACGGCAGTATCGATGCCCGTCTCGACATCAGAGTTTAAGCAGGGACCAGGAACAACAACGCATTCTGGGGAGGAACGATCATGCAAAGTGTATCAGCAAACTATACGATGCCAACGGTTCTGGACACGCTAAAGCCGGCTGCCAGCAGCGGAACCGCAAAATCCGCGAGCACGAAGGCGAAAGCTGCCGCTACCTCGAGCAGCGGTTCAACTAACCTGAGCACTACCTTCCTGAGCCTTTTGTCGCAGGAACTGCAGAATCAAGATCCCACCGCACCCGTCGATCCGACGGCGATGGTGGGGCAGATGATCTCACTGAACCAGTTGGAGCAATTGATCAGCATCAATCAGGACCTTACCAGCACCTCGACATCCAGCACAAGCGCGGTGAAGGGCGCGTCAGCAGCGGCGAATGATGTCACAGCCGCCAGCGGGGGAGCTACCTCGATGCTTTCACCTACCGCCGCGGCTGCTGCCACCACCCAGCTACCGTTCGATCCCAACACGATGATGCCAGTCGGCTCTGCAAATTCCGCCGCAGTGTCGGCCGCGATCAACTCGTCGCTCAACGCCACGAGCATGAACTTTTCCGGCACCAACAACAACAACACTTCAGGAGGCAAGTAATGGGCGCTTTTTCAACACCACTGTCAGGACTCACGGCCGCTTCGAAACAGCTGCAATCGGTTTCCAATAACTTGGCCAATATCGACACGGATGGCTATAAGGACCAAACTTTAACCTTCAGCGATGTCTTTGCACAGACCGGCGCCAGGAATGGGGCGGGCGACCCCGTCCAGACGGGATCGGGCGTCGCAGTCTCCGCTACGGACGCGGATTTTACCGAAGGAACTCTGAGCTCGACGAGTGTCTCGTCAAATATGGCCATCTCTGGAAATGGGTTCTTTGTGGTTCAGGATGGTTCGCAGGTTGCTTACACACGCACCGGCGACTTTACCACCAACGGCGCCGGAGAGATCACTTCGCCGGCAGGAGGATTGGTGTTGGGATATCCCGCGGTCAACGGAGTAGTGAGCAGTGGGTCGGCCTTGCAGCCGTTGCAGGTTGGTACTGCGCCTGCGGCGAGCACAACAGTCGATATTTCAGGCAATCTCAATTCCGGCACTGCTACCGTCGCCGGCGCAGGTACCAGCAACATCACAGTTTACGACTCCTTGGGGAATGCCTATACAGGCTCCGTTGCCTTTACTGAAACCGGGGCAGGCTCAAACGTCTGGAATTATTCAACTACTCTGGCTGGCGCGACAGGGGGATCAGGCACTGTGACGTTCAGTTCTACAGGTGCGATGAGCGCGACGACTTCTACTCCCATCACTTTCACCAGCCCTGCTGCAGGTGCGACCTCTCCGCAAACGGTTGATATTTCCTTTGGAACTGTCTCCAGTCCCACCATTACCCAGTCTTCGGCGGTGAGCTCCGCCACTGCCACCACGGATGGTGCGTTGGCCGAAAAGATCTCAACCTATTCTGTAGCCACGGATGGCAAGATCACAGGTACTTTTGCAAACGGAAATACGACGGTGCTGGGACAAGTCGCCGTCGCCAACTTTGCGAACGTTCAGGGGCTTGTCGACGTTGGCGGCAACAATTACCAGGCAACCAAGAGCTCTGGTGCTGCGGTTACCGGGGTGCCTGGAACCAACGGCGCGGGCACGGTGATCGGAGGCGACGTTGAGGGGTCCAACGTGGATATCGCCAAAGAATTTGCCAAGCTGATCGTGGCGCAGCAAGCCTACTCGGCAAATGCAAAATCGATCACCACACTCAATTCTGTCTCACAGGCTACACTCGCAATGATTCAGTGAGTCTCTGTACTCCTGATTCTTAGCTTTGCATGAGGAGCCATCCGTTCGGCGAGTTCGCCGGGCGGATGGCCCTGGTTTCGACAAGCCCTTCTCATATCCGCCTCACCAATACGTTGCAGTTCCGGGCCAATACTGGCTCCGTCGAAGCTGTGGCGCCGCGCCTTGATGCTCTTCTTCTCCTTGCAGAGCGGCCATTTGAGGCGCTTTTCCTATGCCTGACAGGCGCCACGTCTCTTCCTCCCCTAACAACGGCCTCTCGATTGCATTCACCCTATCGAAGGGCCGATCTGCCTGGCCCACAATGAGCAAATCCATCTGCATGATTCGCAAGGGGCGGGGCGTCCGCCAGGCGGGGATGCTGTGGAAACAGGATAGCCGGGGGATAGAGATCAATGAACACGGCAATGAGCAGCGCGATGCCAGCGACGGAAACAAGAGCGATACAAGGCCCCACACTGGTGGAGAAGAGCCCGGAGCGGGACCCATCGGAGCTTCTGCCTTGGATCCCCTGCACGCTGGTGCTGGACATTCCGGTGGTGAAATTCACAGTTGGCGATCTGCTGAACCTGACAAAGGGTTGCGTGGTCGAGACCGCGTATCACCAAAGCAGCGATCTGCCGCTGCGTGTGAATGGACAACTGGTTGGATGGACAGAATTTGAGGTCGTTGGCGAACGCCTTGCCGTACGACTGACGGACCTCTCATGAAGACACAGCGCTCAAGAGCACAGGCTGAGGTACAGCGGGCAATTTCAGCCCCGATTCGGAATTCCGCGCGGCCGCTTCTGGTTTTTCCCGGCGAAGCACCTTTGAAGCCTATCGAGAAAGCCAATACGCGGGTCTCGGGTGCGTGGAGAAATGCCGCGCAACATCTATTGAACGCCTGGAAAAAGGCAGCGCAGCTCGTCTCTTGCGCAGAAAAGGGCGCGAAAAAGCAGATTGTGCGTTCCTGGAAGAGCCTTCGGGCGCAGCAGATTGCTCGCTCCGGCTCCAAGCGGTTGCAAGTGGCCGCAACAGTTTCTCTCGGCGAGAAGCGGTTCGTCGCGGTGATTAAGGTGGACGGCCGGGAGTTCCTGGTAGGCGGCGGGGCTACGAATGTCGCGCTGCTCGCGCAGCTGGATGCGAAGAAATCCTTCAAGGGGTTGCTGACCAAGACAATGGCGCCTGACGGTGAGGCCGTGGTCAGGAAACAACCGGCGAAGCGGTTGGAGAAGAAGATGGTTGCGGCAGTGGAGCAGGCGGGAGAAGAGGCGTGAGAACCAAGCCGATCCTTCCAGTTTTGCTCTGTCTTTTGCTGTCGCTGGCAGCGACATCCGCAAAGGCATTGCCGAGGCCTGTGAATGCAGGCACTGGAGCCGAAGAGATGCTGGCGTATTGGCCGTCGGCGCCCATGCTGCTGGCGCAGGCGGTCATGCCGCCCAGTCCGGCGCTTTCTGTCCCGCCGAGTTCTGCGGCACCTGTCCCGCCGAGCACTTCGGTGCCTGTTCCGTCGAGGACTGCGGTGCCGGATCCAAATGAATTGCGAATTACCGGGCTGGGCGGCAGTTCAGCGCAATGGACGATTTTTGTTCTTTTGACGGTCCTCACCATCGTCCCTTCGATCCTTATATGTATGACGCCGTTCGCGCGGCTGCTGATTGTCTTCCATTTTCTGCGGCAGGCGCTGGGGCTTCAGACAACGCCATCCAACCAGACTCTCATTGGCTTGTCGGTGATTATGACGTTCTTCATCATGCAACCGGTGGGCGTGGTCATGTATCGCGACTCGGTGTTGCCACTGCAGGCGGGCAAGATCACCGCCATGGATGCGGTGGTGCGGGCCGGCGCGCCGATGCGCCAGTTCATGTCCCATTACGTGCGCGAGAAGGATGCGGCACTGTTCCTGGAGATGGCCAAGGAGCCTCGTCCCGCGAACATCAACGATCTTTCGTTTCGCGTGCTGTTGCCGGCTTACATTCTGTCGGAGTTGAAGGCCGGGTTTCAGATCGGAGCCGTGCTTTTTCTGCCTTTTCTGGTGGTCGACATGGTGGTTGCGTCGATTACCACCTCTGTCGGCATGATGCAGTTGCCGCCAGTTGTAATTTCTACGCCGCTCAAGTTGCTGCTGTTCCTCATGGTGGATGGCTGGCACCTTCTTATCGGCGCTTTGATGAGGAGTTTTAACTGATGGGCGTCGATCAAGTGGTTCTCTTAGCTCGTTTGATGCTGCAGGAGGTTGTCATCCTGGTCGCGCCGATTTTGCTTGCGGCGATCATGGTCAGTCTGGTGGTCAATGTCCTGCAGGTACTCACTTCGCTGCAGGACCAGACTCTTTCGCAAGTGCCTCGCCTGTTGGTGACGGGCGGAGCCCTTTTCCTGATGATGCCGTGGATGTGGCGGCATCTGGCGCACTATACCTTGAACCTCCTCACTGACTTTCACTCGGTTCTGCAATGAGCATTTCTCTGGTTCAGATCTTCGGAGCATTCCTGACGATCGGCGTCCGGCTCACAGGCATCATGCTTTTTGCGCCTTTCTTCGGCAGCGTGGTGATTCCCGCGCGCGTGAAGGCGGTGCTGGTGATGGCCCTGACTGCCCTGCTCTATCCGATGATCTCGGCCAAGATACCGCCCATAACCATCAGCCAGTGGCCCACCATAGTCTTCGGCGAACTCCTGATCGGAGTCGCACTGGGAATCGCCACCAATATTGTTTTCGATGGCGTGCAGATGGCCGGGAGCATACTGAGCGTGCAGATGGGCTATTCGCTGGTGAATATTATGGATCCGCAGACGCAAGTGGAATCCACGGTAATGGCTACGTTTCATCAGACCATAGCGATGCTGATCTTCCTTCGCCTCAACGTGCACTTCTGGATACTGGGAGCACTGGCGCGCAGCTTCGACTACTTGCCGCCCTCCTCGGGGCATTTTGGAGCGGCGTTCACCTCGGCGGCAGTGGAAGCGGGCGCCAGCGTGTTTGCCATCGGCATCCAGATTGCCGCGCCGGTACTGTCTGCTACGCTGCTTGCCGACATCGCCCTTGGACTGCTGGGCAAGGCGAGCCCGCAACTGCCGCTGATGCTGTTGGGGCCAGCGGTGAAGAGCATACTCGGGCTGCTCATTCTTATCTCGGCTCTTAAGTATTGGCCGGGTCTGTTTGAACATCTATTTCTCAACTCGATGGCGCAGGGCGATCATTTACTGCACTTGGCCAGATCGACGCAGTCAAACTAGGAACGCATGGCAGACAGTAGCAAAACCGAAGCGGCAACACCGAAGCGGCGGGATAAGGCGCGGGAACAGGGAAGTATTGCGCGATCGCGCGAACTCCCCGGCACTCTGGCTCTCGGCGCTGTGCTGGCGGTGATGACGGCGATGGCGCCGACGGCTGTCACGCACTGGACGGTGTTTTACCGCAACACGCTCTATGCCGCGGCCTCGGGGGATATTGAAACCAACGGACCTGTGCTCTTCTGGAGCGCTGTCGAAGTGATGAGGTGGATTGTTCCCATCCTGATGGCTGGGGTGGTGGTCTCGCTCTTCGCGGGCCTGGCGCAGGGCGGAGTGAATTTTGCGCCCGAGGCCTTGTCGCTGAAGTTCGATCGATTCAACCCCGCCAGCAAGTTGGGGCAGATCTTCTCGATCACGGGGTTGAGCAATTTGCTGAAGTCGCTATTGCCGTTTTCCGCCATCTTGTGGATCACGGTGAGCGTGGTGGAGGAGCACTGGGAATCGATGGTGCATGCCTCCAACCTGGGGATGCGGCTATTCGCCACGTTCGTCGGATCGATGGTTTTCGAGTTGACATGGAAGGCCGGGCTTGTTTTGGTGGCGTGGTCGGGAGTGGATTATTTGCTCACCTGGAAGAAGATCGAGGGCGACATGAAGATGAGCAAGCAGGAGGTGCGCGAGGAATACAAGGAGACCGACGGCAATCCTGCGATCAAGTCGCGCATCCGCCAGTTGCAGAGGGCCATGCGCAGGAGGAAGTCTCTGCAGGCTGCAGCGACGGCTACCGTCATCGTGACCAACCCGACGCACTTCGCTGTGGCGCTGCGCTATGAAACAGATATGCCCGCCCCCCTGGTGGTGGCTAAAGGGAAGAACTTGCTGGCGGAAAAGATCAAGCAGCTGGCGCGCGACAACGGGATCATGCTGGTGGAGAACCGGCCCTTGGCGCAGGCGCTGTACAAGAGTGTGGAAGTTGGAGACGCCATTCCATCGAAGTTGTACCAGGCGGTTGCCGAGATACTGGCCATCGTCTTCCGCGCTCAGGCGGAAGTACGCCGGAGCGATGCGGAACGGCGGTCCAGAAATGCCTCTGGTCAGAAGACAGAGAACCGAACTACTTCATCCGCACCGCGGCCGGGGGACAAGAAATGATGAAACGAATGATGGCGATTCTGCGGAAGAGCAGCGAGTGGATTGCGCCAATTTCCGCGGTGACGGTGGTTTTTGTGATGCTGGTGCCGTTGCCCAGCTTTGTTTTGGATTTGTTTCTGACCATGAGCATCACTTTATCCATTCTGGTGTTGCTCACCGCGATCCAGATTCTGCGCCCGCTGCAATTCTCGGTTTTCCCGAGCCTTATCCTGATGCTCACGCTGCTTCGGTTGTCGCTCGATCTGGCCAGTTCGCGGCGGATTCTGTTGCATGGCAATGAAGGCACAGGGGCAGCAGGCAAGGTGATCGAGGCCTTCGGCCAGTTTGTGGTGGGAGGCAACTACATTGTTGGCTTCGTCCTCTTTCTGGCGTTGATCGCCATTCAGTTTCTTGTCATCAGTCACGGCACGGTACGCACGGCAGAGGTTACGGCGCGCTTTACCCTGGACGCCATGCCGGGCAAGCAGATGGCCATCGATGCGGATCTGAACGCCGGCATTATCAATGAGCAGCAGGCGCGGCTGCGGCGCGAGCGGGTGGCGCGCGAGGCGGAGTTCTGCGGAGCCATGGACGGCGCGGCGCGCTTCAGCCAACGTGATTCGCTGGCCACCATCCTGGTGGTGGCCATCAACATCGTCGCCGGGTTTCTCATCGGCGTCTTTCAACAGGGCGTGCCCTTCCAGGAAGCGCTGAAGACCTACACGATTCTGACGGTGGGCGACGGACTGGTTTCGATTCTGCCTTCGCTGCTTGTCTCGGTGGCCGCCGGCATCGTGGTCACCAGGGCCGCTTCAAAAGAAACTCTGGGCATCAACATCAACAAGCAACTCTTCAACAGTCCGCGGCTGCTGTGGATTGCTGGCGGCTCGCTGGCGGCCCTGGGGCTCATTCCAGGCCTTCCGAAGTTCTCCTTCTTCAGCCTGGCCGCGTTGCTGATGTTCTTGGCGTGGAAGATCAAGCCGCAGATCATAAAGGATGAAGCGGAAGAGCTGGAAGCGGCCGGAAAAGCCGCGCCGGCGGGCGGAGCCGGAGCCGTAGCCCCGGCAGTGGATCCCATGGATGCGATCCTCAAGCTCGATGAGCTCATGCTGGAAGTCGGTGTGGGCCTGGTGCCGCTGGTCGACGCGCAAAAGGGCGGGCAGCTACTGGCTCGGGTGAAGTCCATGCGCAAGAATCTTGCCCAGCAGCTTGGCTTTCTGGTTCCGTCGATCCACATTACGGACAACCTCTCGCTGCGGGAGCGCGAATATGTGATTTACCTGAGAGGAATTGAGGTTGCGCGTTGGGAACTGCGCCGGGACTGCCTGTTGGCGATCAGTTCCAATCCCGACGCGGCCAATCTGCCCGGACAGGACACCCGCGAACCGGCCTTCGACGTGCCTGCTAAGTGGATCGCGCCGCAGACGCAGGGGCAGGCCATTGCGGCCGGCTATGCGGTCGTGGACTCGACATCGGTGCTGGCTGCTCATTTGGCCGAGGTCATCAAGCGCAACGCGCATGAACTGCTGTCGCGGCACGAAACCAGAAGGCTCATCGACCGGCTGAGCGATTCTCATCCCAAACTGGCCGATGAGCTGATTCCAAAGCTGATGAGCCTGGGCGAAGTGCAGAAGGTACTTCAACAACTATTGCGCGAACAGGTATCGATTCGCGATCTCGGGACCATTCTGGAGACACTTGTAGATACCGCTTCGTACAACAAGAACCCGATTGCATTGGTGGAAGCCGTTCGCCATACGCAGGGAAGGGCGCTGATCCGGCCGTTGCTGAACGATCAGGGCCAGCTCAAGGTGGTGACTCTGGACACCGCGATCGAAGACGAATGCCTGCGGGGATCGAACCTGCCGGCGAACCAGAGCATTTCGACACCGCAACAGGTCTCATTGGCACGTCGCGTGCTTGATGGTTTACGTACAGAATTTGGAAGGGACATGCAAACCGCTCCGCCTGTCCTGTTGTGCTCGTCTCCCGGTCGCTATTACCTTCGCCGACTGCTGGAGCCGTTCATTCCCAAGATCGTGGTGATCTCTCCGGGAGAGATTCCGCCATTGACGCCGGTGCAGTCTGTGGGGGTGATTCATTGAAGCGGCTACGAAGGAAGTCGGGGATAGGCAGGCAAGGCGCAGGAAACAGAAGACAGGGGCCAGAAGATCGCAGCAAATGTGAGTTCCTCACAAAGGGAGTGACGCAATGACAACAGCAGAATTGGCTTACCGTGAGAGTGGCGATTGCATGGAGGAACGTAATGATCTCGTGATGCGCGAGCTCCCGCAGGTCTACTATGTCGCCGCGAGAATCCGCGAGCGGTTGCCCAAAAATGTGGATATGGAAGATCTGGTGCAGGCGGGCGTGATTGGCCTGATCGATGCCTGCCGCAACTACGACAGTTCAAAGGATGCGCAATTCTCAACCTTTGCGAAGTTCCGCATTCGCGGTTCCATCCTGGACAGCTTGCGTATGCTGGATTGGGGATCGCGTACGCTGCGCAAGAAAGGCCGCGAGATCGGTTCATCGATTGCCAAACTGGAAGCCGAACTGGGCAGACAGCCGCAGGAAGACGAGATCGCGGCCGAGATGAGAATTGGGTTGGAAGAATTGCAGAGCACCATGATGCAGTTGGATGGGCTCTACCTAGTTGGGCAGCGATCCGATCCTTCGCACGACCGTTCAGAATCCTATGACCTGATCGAATCCGCACCGGGACCGGACGAGGACAATCCATTTGACTTGTGCCTGCAAGGCGAGAGAAAAGAGCAGCTTGCCGAGGCGGTGTCAAAGATGTCGGAGCGTGAGCAACTGATTCTCTCCTTGTATTACAAAGAAGAGCTGACCATGAAGGAAATCTCTCAGGTAGTTGGCATCGTGGTGTCGCGGGTCTCGCAAATCCATGCTGCTGCGATGGTGAAACTGCGGGGCTCGCTCAGTCATCTGAATACCAAGGCGAAGGCACGGAAGAGCTTTCTGAAGCCGGTCTTGCAGCGCGCGGAAGGTCGCCAACCTGGGAGGCAGCTGTGATCGCTGCGCCCGGAGCGGAGAAAACAGCCAAGGCCGGAAAGGGTAGTGGGCAGGACGCGAAGGCGCGCAATATTCAATCCTGCAACTTCCGTTCCGCGGGCAGACTCTCAAATGAGAATGTGCGTGCCTTGACCACCCTGCATGAGAAGTTTGCCTTCAACGTCGCCAATTCCATGGGACTGTTCCTGGGTGCAAATCTGCGCTTGAAGCTGGCCGCCCTCGAGCAGGTGGTTAGCACCGAATACTCCGGCAGGGCAGCTATCGACAGTTATCTGGTGCCCTGCTCGTTGAGTGTGATGGAAACCAATATTCTGCTGGAGATGGACCACGATCTGATCTTCCCGATTATTGACCTTCTGCTTGGCGGAGCGGGAACAGCGTCGGAAGAGGTACGCGAGCTTACGGAAATCGACGAAGAGATTTTGCAGAGTGTTACGGTTGTCATTGTAAAGGAGCTGGAACGCTCGTGGCAGTCCCTGAACCTGACGCTGACGCAAGGCCGCTGTATTAAACCAGTCGCGATTCAGCAGGTGTTCACTGCCACCGAAAAGCTGGTGCTCTTGATCTTCGAGATGACCCTGGGGACCGCAAATGGGTGCGTCACCATGGTGCTTCCAACTTCGTTCGTTGGCTTCCTGCTGAGGCATTTGGTAGCCGCGCAGTCCAAGAAGACATCGACTCTTCGTCCCCTCCACGGCCCCAGCCTTCGCGAGCGGATTCTGGATTGTGACTTTGTGGTGTCGGCGGATATACCCCAGATGCGTGTTCTTGTGAAGGACCTGGTCGATCTCAAGCCGGGAATGGTCCTGAAGATGAGCGGGCAGGTGAAAAGGCCCGGACGGCTCACTGTGGAAGGCGTGGACATCTTTGAGGCATTGCCGGTTCGCAACGGTGTGCGGAAGGCCGCGCAGCTGACCGCGCGATTACAGGAACCGGAAGGGACAAAGGGGTAATATGAGCAGCGATCAAGCAGCCGACAAGAATACTCAAGCTTTTTGTGATGCTTTCCTGGGCGCTCTGGTGGGAGCCATGGCCGTGAGCAGCGGCTCCCCATGGGCGATTGCGGCCGTGCCCGGCGAGGACTCGATTCCGGATGGGTCTGAGCCAGTGCGGATGCGGTGTGTGCTCGGCGGGACGCTCCGCGGAGCATTTCTACTGGAGTTCCGTCGTGCCGAAGCCGTGGCGTTGGCGGCGAAGATGCTTCAACGGGCAGCGGATGAATTCGGAGCGGAAGAGAGCGCAGCGCTGCAGAAAGTGGTGGAAGCGGCCAAGGGAAAGTTCCACTCCGCATTGGAGCCTGAGTATGGAACCTTCACGATGGAGGCTGCCTTTGCTTCCGAGCCTTTGGCGGGCCGCGCGAGTGCGGTCCAGATCACTGCTGGCGATGGCGGCGCGAACCGCGTGACGGTTGCGATGCACTGCGATACGGAGTTGACACAATCGCTTTTGCTGCGGTCGCGGGCGGCCGGTTCGGCCGCAGGTGCGCGGACAGCGACGAAGGTTGTAGCGGGGAATGTGATTATGGAGCCAGTGAACCTGGATCTGGTGATGGACGTTGAACTCAACGTCACGCTACGCTTCGGCCAGCGGCAGCTCACCTTACGCGAAGTAATGGATCTAACCAGTGGATCGGTCGTCGAGCTTGACCGCCAGGTGGAGGAGCCAGTCGAGCTTCTTCTCAATGGCACAGTAATCGCCCGCGGCGAAGCAGTTGTGATTGATGGCAATTATGGCTTGCGCGTGACCGAGGTCACGCAGCCCGTTTCCTCTCTGACACTCCGTTGAGTGCCGAAACACAGGACTAAGTGGGCGATATACTAAGAGAGGAGCAAGGGGACAAATGAGGCTAATTGAAACCTTCACAACGCAGGCTTGGTCTGCCGGGTTCAGGGCGATCAACGCCCGATGTGAAGTCTGCGACAGGTCCATGACGCTGCGGCATTTTTCCGCCCGCAAGGCCGGAATCCGGATGCACGGTCACTGGTATTGCAGCTCCTCCTGTTTTGCATCGGCGGTGGAGAAGAAGCTCTCGGAGTTGGCCGCATGGGGACCGGAACCGGTCAATCGCTTGGAGCGAATGCCGTTGGGATTGATGCTGGTCAGCCGAGGCTTGTTGAGCAGTACAGAATTCAAGGAAGCGATGGGCGAACAGAAAGAAGCTGGAGTGGAAATCGGCGAGCTTCTGGTGCGACGCGGATCGGTAAGCGAGAAGCAAATTACTGCAGTTCGCGCCACCCAATGGGGCTGCCCTGTATTTGCAGCGCAGCGGTCTCCGATGCAGTCCAAGATCAATATTCCATCGACGTTTATGCGGCTTTATTCCATGATTCCCCTGCACTATGTGGCGGCGACGAATCTATTGCTGGTGGGCTTCGTGCATAACGTCGAGTACGGGTTGCTTTACGCCATCGAGATGATGACCGGATGCAAGACACAACCTTGTTTTGTGACGCCCAGCGACTTTGAGACCCAGATGCAGGAGATTGAGCAGGCCAAGGAAAGAAGCGGCGATTCAACAGCGAACGAGTTGGAGTTCGAAAGCATCCATTCTTCCGCCGAAATGGCCCGAATTCTCAGTAACTATGGAGCGCACCTGGAGGCGGATGAGGCCATTCTCGAAAAGTGCAAGGAGTATCTGTGGGCGCGTTTGAAGTGCGGCCCCAGAGATGTGGACTTGCTTTTCAAGGCGGGGTGAGTTGCTCTTCTGTCCAGCGCTTTCCCTGGCTTCCGTCGTGCTTCAAGGTTTTGCGAGAGATTCACAGGTAATGGCGGAATACTATGATTTGTTTGTATGGATCTCCCAGGGCGGCCGATAGAGAAGCAGCAGGAGCTAACAGTGTTCAACCAAGTGTTTGATTCGGGTGCCGATTTGGGCAGGGTTTTGCCGCCGAAATGGCCAAGTTTTGATTTTTCGGAAGAGAAGGCAATTCCGTCGAAGCAGGCGAATTTTCTGGAGCTGTTGCCGGCCATGTCGGCAACAGTGCTGGGCCTGGACATGCTCCTGCAGGAACATTGCGTCGACTTGCGGATGGTTTCCGATCTCGTCCTGAGCGATGTCGGTGCCACCCTAAAGATTCTGCAGATGATCGCCATTGAATACGAGACGGTTGCCGAGCGCCCCACCCGAATGGTTGACTGTATCGCGAGCCTGGACGTGAATTCCTGGTTCGGGGCCATCTCTGCACGGACCTTTGTGAGTGATCGGAGACATTCGGCCACGACCGCGGTCTGGAAGCATTCCCGCCTGGTGGCTCAGTACGCTCAGTTGGTAGCCGAGTCCCTGGAAGGCATTTCCCCTGAAGATGCGTACATGGTTGGATTGCTTCATGGAATCGGAGATATTCCCGTGGCTATGGGATGGCCCTATGGCGATCGAGGAAGAAGAGATCAAAGCGCCTTGCTTGAGATGGAAGGAACTCTTCCGCCTTTCGTCCTGAATGCCATACGTGGCACGAGTGACTCTTCCGACTCGTCGCCCTGGGGATTCATCCTCAATTCAGCGCACGAACTGTCTGGCGTCCGGGCAGAGTTTGAACCGTCTTCCTCTAGTGGCTCGACTTCATTGGCGATTCGTACTCACTAGTCTTCAGGCCATGTGGCTTGGAGCGTTGTGACTCAAGGTGCGAGACGCGAGGGATTCCTGAACCAAGGCACGGAGGAATGGCTCATCTCATGGGACTCTCATCGATTCCTCATTCGAAATCGACCTTGATCGCTGAGTTCTTTCTGTTTTGTGCCCAAATGAAGTGAAACCCGAGATAAATCGGGTCCCGTCCAAAATGGCCATCGGCGTGCAGATTATCTGCCGAGGGCACAAAATGAGCAGTGGATACTATGCAGCCTGTACAGGGCTCATGAGCCGCACCCAAGCGCTCGATACGATCGCCAACAATGTGGCGAACGTAAGTACGGTCGGTTTTCGAGCGAGCCACAATGTTTTCAGTTCTATGCTGGCCACCACGGGCGACTCCCAGCTTTCAGTTCTCAACCAGGACGCGAACGACTACGGCATTCTGAGCGGCACGCAACTGGATAGCTCACAAGGTGCACTGACCAGGACGAGCAACGATCTCGATCTTGCCCTGGAAGGCCCGGGCTATTTTGCAGTTCAGACCGCTTCCGGTTTTGCCTACACGCGGGGAGGGAACTTCCGCGTCTCGCCTAAAGGACAGCTGGTTACGGATTCGGGCGATCTCGTACAGGGCGAGAATGGCCCGATCACGATCGTCGGAGAGCCGGTATCGATCAGCACGGATGGAACGATTTCGGTAGATGGCGCAATCGCCGGACGAATGAAAGTTGTGGAGTTCGCACCCACGGTGCAAATGCAGAGCGCGGGCGGGAGTTACTATACGGCGCCCGCGGGCGCCGCCACTGTGGCCACCAAGTCTCAGGTGCGGCAGGGAATGCTAGAGAGCTCGAACGTCAATCCTGTGACCAGTGCGATAGAGCTGATTTCCGCACAGCGCGAGGTAGAAACCATGCGCCGGGTGCTGAGCATGTTTAGTACCGAGATGGACAAGACGGCTGCTCAGGACCTGCCACGCATCAGTTAATTCGATATTAAGTTCAAACCGAACAGTTTGAAAGGAACCTGATATGTTTCGTGCCCTTTATACGGCCGCCAGCGGCATGACGGCGCAACAGATGAACCTGGACAACATCGCCAACAATCTCGCCAACTCGAGCACCACCGGCTTCCAGCAGCGCCAGGTGAATTTCACTGATCTTCTGTACCAGAGCACAATCATGCCGGGCGCGGCAGCGACTCAGCAGACGACCGTGGCGGCCGGTCTGCAAGTGGGTCTCGGCACCCGGCCCACAGCAACCGAGATTATCCAGACGCAGGGGGACTTTTCGACGACCAACAATCCTCTGGATCTGGCGATTGAGGGTGCGGGATTCTTCCAGATTCTGATGCCCAATGGACAAACTGGTTATACCCGCGATGGTTCCTTCCACCCGGATTCTCAGGGCCAACTGGTAACCGCCGAGGGCGACTCGCTGCAACCCGCAATTACGATTCCATCGGATGCGCTCAGCGTAACCG
>Ga0255353_1000859_pt1 | contig 18366 bp, 13 predicted proteins | sample HBST25metaG_FD_189941 | JGI IMG/M metagenome (GOLD analysis project Ga0255353, IMG submission 189941) | Peat soil microbial communities from Stordalen Mire, Sweden - H.B.S.T25 | ecosystem: Environmental > Terrestrial > Soil > Wetlands > Peat | place: Sweden: Norrbotten County, Stordalen Mire...
AATGCCCACAATACGCGATCCCGTAAATCTTGCGAATAGGATTGCATCCGTGCCGCCCCTCTCCGGCAGGTTAATTGTAGCACAAACTGTATTCACTTAAATTAGAAACGCTCTAGGACATAATTCCGTTCTAGTGGAATGAGGTAAACCAAAACGATCGTAAAGAGCACACACGACACGAAAACCACATCATGACGGATTCGCAAATTACACCTCTCTTTCGACCGGTCACCGAGAGAACCGGCGACCATCGGTTCCCCGAATTATAAGCGTCAGTGGGGTGACCAACAAACTCCGTTGCGGCTTTCCGGTCGGATCGTCGCCAACTCGGAAGTTACCACTCGGTAAATGCAGCGGGGCAGGATTCAAACGGAACCGACGACCGGCGAGGGGTGTATCCGGGGCACCCTGCCGGCAGCATGACATCGTATCGAGTGGCAGCGTTCCGCCGTAGCCAGCACCCTATTCTCTACTTCTTCGGCTGCGCGGGCGGCTGGCTCTGTGACGGCTGCGTAATGTCTTGCCCTTCATAGATGATCTTGGTGGTTGAGCCGAACTGCTTGTAGTCGGTGTACTTGACCGTGTCGCGGATATGCACGTCCTGGCCCATGTATCCGTTGCCGCCGCTGAAGTGCAAAATGCCTTCGCCCTTGGTGTAGACCGGGAACCAGTAGTGGCCGTCCACCTGCTGCCGCCAGGTCATGAACGGCGGATGCAGATCTTCGCTCCCTTTGCGGGTGTCGTCGGGAACCATGCGGCCATTGGTCACCACAATTTGCAGGTCGGTCGCGTCTACCCAGATGCGCCCTTGCAGGTAGCGCTGCTTCTTTTCAATGACTTTGGGACTCACGTCGAAGACGTAGCAGTCCACTTCGTCCACCTTTTGCCGGCCCACGTACTTCACGTTGTACTGGCCTATCTCCTCAGCGGTCAGCACAAAAGGGTATCCGTGCTGGATGTCGTGCAGATCGGACGGCGACATCATCACCCGCTGCAACGTATTTTCAGGCGCGTAGACCACCTTCTCCGTGCGCTGGCCGGTGTGGTCGAAGATCACGTCGTCCACCTCGTAGTATTCGCCGTCCACTTTGTTGTCGTCGTCCAGGGTCTGCACGCGGGCCACGCGGCGATAGGTGTAGTGGTTCAGCGCCTGCTGAAACTCGCTTTCCTTGGCCGCAAATTTGCGGATAATCTCCTCCGGCACCACGGTGGGCGCTGAAATGTCCATGGATCCAAAGCCCGAATCCAGCGCCATTGGGGTAAAGCTGTCCTTGCTTTGCGCCGTCACAGGCAGAGCGCACCCCGCAGCCACCAGCATCGCCATCAGCCATCTGTTTCGCACTCTGGTCTTTTCCCCCTCTACTTTTTTCTTTACGGTCCGGCTCCAGCGGCTGGCCGCAGGGCGCGAATCCCTCAACTCTCCCGCTGTCTACAACATTAGACGCATGTACAGGTCCACCGGGTGGTTTCACACTTGAGGTTTGAGAGACCCGCAATAACGGGATAGGCGTGTGCGCCCCAGGCAGCCAGTCTGCTGGACTCACTGTACGCCAGCGTGTTCTGCTGGTGTACGGCGGGGTTCTTCAACAGGCTTGCAGGCCGCTCGAAGCATTCCCGTGCGGCACCTTGCAACCATCAAGGAGATTGCGTTTTCCGCCGATGAGGACGGAAGGAGATTTACGGCTTCCATGTCCGATTACTATCATGTTCCCGCATTCGTCCTGATAGCGCTCCTGCTGCCGGCGTTCGGATATCTATATAAGCGTTTTCGGGATACCAGGACTCTGCTCTGGTTCCTGGGGTTTCTTTTTGCCCTGGTTCGGATGCTCCTGATCTACAGGTTGGGGCCATGGGACTTTTCCGATGGCACGCATCCATGGATACTGGCAGTCGGACAAACATCCGCCCAGATCAGCTCTGCCCTGTTTCTCGCCTCGCTGTCGCCGCTGCGCTTTCGCATCGGCCGGTTCAATATTCTTTATGTCTTCCCCTTCGCCATTCCACTGGTTATTTATTCCATTCTTTTTGAGGGCTTTTTTCGTGGCATAACGCCCCATGGACCGCTGTTTCTTGTCTTTCCCGCGCTGGGCGCCTTCTCCCTTTTTGTCGCCTGCTTTTGGGGCGCAGCAAAGGGCAGTGTACCCACCAGGCTGGGGGTTTCAGCCTGCGCCGTGCTGGGCAGCGTGGCTCTCTGGATCTGCTTCACACAGGGCGCCGACTGGCCGCTGACTTTTGTCGAATGCGCCAACCACCTGATGACCATTTTGTTGCTGGTCTACGTCTTCAGGCGCTTTTCTCCGGGCGTAATGCTTAGCGTGCTTGGCTTTGCGGCCTGGTCACTCTCCATGCTGGAAATCTTTCCCTCGGTTACCCAAAATCCAGAGGTGATTCTCAATCTTGTACGGGTCATCGTGATGGGCAAGGTTGTTGCGGCGTTGGGCATGATCCTGCTGGCGCTGGAGGACGAACTGGCCATCAACAAGGCTGCCCAGGAACGCGAACGCAGGGCGCGGCAGGAGTTGGAGGCCTATGCTAATCTCATCCTCTCTCGGCGCCGGGTTGAGGACTTCGATCGTCAGGGAGCCGAAATCTGCCAGACTGTGGCGGCGCACAGCCGGTTTGCCCAGGCCGCGCTGCTGCTGCTCGATCACGCCGGACGGTACCGGCTGGCGGGAACTGCCGGGCTCGACCCGGCCATAGCGGCGGCGCTCGACGCAATGGCCATGCGGATCCCCGTCGCCGGCTTCCTCGCGCCGGGGTCCGCGCCGTCAGCCGTCGAACACAGCCAGACATTCAATCTTGACCTGGAGCCCTGGCTCAGCCCCGGCGACGACCTCAAGCGGCTGCGGTTCACCTCGGCTCTGGCCGTTCCGTTGACCGGCCGCTCGACCATCGAGGGCGCGCTGCTGCTGGCGGGGATGCGCAATCCGCAGGAACCGCTCCGCGCCGACGACCTGCTGCCCATCGAGACGCTGGCCGCGCGTTTGCAGGCCGTGCGCAGCCAGACCACGATGCTTGAAAAGCTGATCGACTCGGAGAAGTTTGCCGGGCTCGGCCAGTTGGCCGGCAGCGTCACCCAACAGTTGAACAACCCGCTCACGGTGATTCTCGGCTATGCGTCGCTGCTCGAAGAGACAGCAGCGCTCGACTCTCATGAACGCAAAGGTATCGAGTCCATCCTGACCGAAGCCCGGCGCATGAGGGCCACGCTGCAGAGCCTGTCCCGCGTCTCGTGGCCCCAAAGCGACCAGCTTGCCGCGGTCTCGGTGACTGAGTTGCTGTCTGACATGGAAGAACTCCATCGTCCGGAGTTTCTGCACCGTTCCATCGAGTTCCGGTTGAACATCGCTCTGGCGCTGCCCAGGGTTTTGTGCCATGCGCAGCAGTTGCGCCAGGCCGTGCTCCACTGTCTGCAGTTTGCCATTGAGGCTGTCGAGAGGCAATCGGACGCATCCGAGCCCAAGACCGTTCGCCTGGAGGCAACCAGCGAGGGAAACCTGGTGCAGATTCTCATTGCTCACTCCGGGCCCGGTTTCCTCTATCCGGAACGCGCGTTCGACCCATTTGTTCCCGCGCAGGCCGCCGGGGAGACAGCCGGCCTGGGCCTCAGCCTCTGCGCCACCATCCTCCGCGACCACAACGGCCGTGCCTCGGCCGTCAACCTGGAGCCCCGCGGAGCCGCCATCATCCTCGAACTTCGCGCAGCATAGTGTGCTGCACTGATCGAGTTTCTGCGCTGCAATTCAAGAGTCCGTAGAATAGCCTTGTAGGCTTTTGCGGAGATTGATGGCTTTCACCGAACAATACGATGTGGTGGTGGTGGGCGCGGGACACGCCGGATGCGAGGCGGCGATGGCGGCGGCGCGCATGGGACTCAAGACCGCGCTGATCACCATGAACATGGACCTGATTGCCCAGATGAGCTGCAATCCGGCCGTCGGCGGCGTGGCCAAGGGACATCTGGTGCGCGAAGTGGACGCGCTGGGCGGCATTATGGGCGAGGTGGCCGACGCCGTCGGAATCCAGTTTCGCCTGCTGAATACTTCGCGGGGACCGGCGGTGTGGAGTCCGCGGGCGCAATGCGACAAGCAACTCTATCGCGTGAAGATGCGCGAGGTGCTGGAGTCGCAGCCCGGACTGCATATTCGCCAGGCCGAGGTCGTGGACCTGGTGATCGAGCAGGACGGTTCCCATGCGGAGTCTCCTTCCCAGGTCTCAGAAGCGAGACCTGGGGCACCCGCATCCAGGCCGCGACGTCGCGTGCTTGGCCTCAAGCTCCGCGACGGCCGCTACCTGCTGGCCGGGGCCACAATCATTACCACCGGCACGTTTCTGAACGGGCTGATCCACATCGGAGATGAGAGCTATCCTGCCGGGCGCAGCGGTGAGCCGGCCTCAGTGCTGCTCGGCGAGGCGCTGCGCGCCCTGGGCCTGAGGACGTGCCGTCTCAAGACGGGGACGCCGCCTCGACTGGACGGCCGCACCATCCGCTGGGAAGCCTTCCAGGAGCAGCGGGGCGACGCCGACCCTACCCCCTTCAGTTTTCGCACCAAAAAGATCGTGCAGCCGCAGATAAGCTGCCACATTGCCTTCACCACGCCGGAGACTCTGCGCATCATCCGCGAAAATGTGCATCGTTCGGCCATGTATTCCGGGCAGATTCACGGCATCGGGCCGCGCTATTGCCCATCCATTGAAGACAAAATCGTCAAATTCCCTGACAAGACGCAGCACCAGTTCTTTTTGGAGCCGGAGGGGCTCAACACCCACGAGGTTTACGTCAACGGCATGTCCACATCTCTGCCCATGGAGGTGCAGTGGCAGATTGTGCGCTCGATTCCCGGCCTCGAAGAGGCGGAGATGCTGCGCCCCGGCTACGCCATCGAGTACGACAGCGTGGACGCCACCGAGCTGGACCGAACCCTGCGCGTGAAGGCTTTCACCGGCCTTTACCTTGCGGGGCAGATCAACGGAACCAGCGGCTACGAGGAGGCGGCCTGCCAGGGCATCATGGCCGGCATCAACGCAGCCCTGTGGGTGAAAGGCGAGCCTCCCTTCACGATGGACCGCAGCGAAGGCTATACCGGCATCCTGATTGACGATCTGATCTCGAAGGGGACCAATGAACCTTACAGGATGTTTACCTCGCGGGCCGAGTTCCGCCTGCACCTGCGCATCGACAACGCCGACCGCCGGCTCACTCCGCACGGCCGGCGTCTGGGCCTGATCGGCGACGAGGCCTGGGCGGAGTATGAGCGGAAGCAGGCGCGTATGGACGCGCTCAGCCGCTTGCTGACCACAGGCAAGGTAACTGCCGAGGGACTGGCAGGCGCAGGCTTTAGCGAACTGACGGCTACCGCCGGACTCACCTGGGCGCAACTGCTCAAGCGGCCCGAAGTGACCATCGAACCGGTGCTCGGCGCCCTGCGCGAAACCCTGGCGCAGGAGCCGCTGCTTGCGGAACTGGCCGCCGCGATCAACCGGAATCCAGACCAAAGCGCGAATGCGGGGACCGTTCTGCCTGCTATCCTGCGCAATGTGGCCCGCGCCGTCGAAACCGAGATCAAGTTTGCCGGCTATCTGGAGCAGCAGAAGAAATCCATCCAGAAGCTGAAGGCCGCCGAAGCCCTGGCGATTCCGGAGTGGATCGACTACGGGGCGATCAGCGGGCTCTCGCGGGAGATGCGCGAGACGCTGGAACGGGTGCGTCCCGTCACCATCGGCCAGGCCAGAGGCATTCCCGGCGTTACCCCGGCCGCGCTCGGCCTGGTGCATGTCTCGATCCGGATGCAGGGAGCCAAGCGGACCACAGTCTCAGCGACTTGATCCCCGCAACGTTTTCAGTTCATGGAAATTGTTCGATTTTTATTGGCATCCGCTCGTTGATTGAAGGAAATGCCGCCGTCTCTTGATCGCGCTCCAATCAGCATCCCGCTGCGCAGGAAGCCCCTGTTACGCCGCCGCCAGAGCCGTCGCTATACCCTTCTCTATTTGTTAAACAGCGGGAAGTGGAAGGGCAGTTCGGCATTGGATTGCTTCTTGGGTTTGGCGTTCGAGTCCTCGCGAAGTACGGTGCGCTGGGAGTTGATGCACACCCAGCCGCCGCGAAGACGCTCGTAGACATGGGTGAAAACGCCCTTTTCGTCCGCCTGGGCGGAATTGACCTTGTGGTGCAGCACATAGGTGCCGTTGGCGACGGCGATGTCGCCCAGCATGCGCACCGTGATTACCCGCTGTTCAAGGTGAAGCGTCTTGTCCTCGCCAATAATCACCTGGGCCAACTGCTGATTGCGGGTAGTAATGTCGCCGCTGGCGGAAACATCCACAAATAAAGGAGATAACACCAGCTCCAGGCTGTATTGATCACGCTGGTTGACCGCGTTGGACCAGGTGTCTTCAATCTTCTGGAACTCGCGGATCTCAGGGCTTTCGGCAGAGGTGACGGCGGGCTGGGCCGAAGCGGAAGCCGAGCCCGAAGCCGGACTCTGAGCAACGGCTGCGGAGCATGAGAGCAGAACGGCAAAAAAGCAAGCCACAAAACGGGTCATACGCACGATGAACTCCCATCTAAGATTGTATCGTCCAGGATGGATGATGGCTGTTGGACTCCTGAAGCAGGCCGAACGGGAGCGGCAATCCGATCCACGCCTAGAGCAGCGCTTGCAGCCGGTCGGGCTGGTGAATGGTCACGAGGGAGTCTTCAATAGAGATCCAGCCGTCTTTGCGGAACTGGCCGAGGGTGCGGGTGACGGTTTCGCGGGTGGTGCAGGCCATGGAGGCCATTTCCTCGTGGGTGAGCAGCAGCGGGAAGCGGAACCCGCCATCGTTCAGATGTTCGCCGATCTGGTGGGCAAGCTCGATGAGCAGGCGTCCCAGGCGTGCGGCCACGGTTTCGGCCAGGGCAATGCGGCAGGCATCCTGGAGGGCGAAGCGATACTCCTGGCAGATACACTGGACGGCGCGCATTTGCGCCTCCTTGTGGCTGCGCAGAAAGCTGAGAAACCTGTCGCGCTCAACCGGACGGAGCTGAGCGGTGGTCAACGACTCGGCAGAGACTTCATAGACGCCATGGGAGAGAACCGCATAGAGACCCAGCATGGAGCCGGGACCGGCGACGCGGACGATCATCTGACGATCGTGATGGCGGCCCGCAGTGAGTTTGAGATAGCCGCCACAGATAAGGTAGAGGCAGCGAGCATCCTCGCCCTGGGTAAAGAGCGAAGCCTGCGCGGGCAAAGAGATGGTGCTGGTGGCCAACTCAAGATCGGCCAGAACGGCGCTACCCAGTGAGCAAAACCAGCCGGGCCGTCGATTGGCGCAGGCTGCGCAGCCCACCGGAACCTGCCGGGTAACGTGCTTTTGCCGCGCTTGCGCTCCTGTCGAGATATCAGTGTTCGCCATTGTCCCGCCTCTGCCGATCGCTGACCCTGCACGTTGCCGCACAGGCTGCATCCGAGGTGAAGAACCGCCCTGAGCCTCCCGGAAATGGGGCTCTTGCTTCATTAAAGTTTGCCGGAACAGCGACCGGAGTGGATGTGACGCGCCTCACGTTCATGCGCCCCGCGCGCCAGTTGCAATTTTCCTGCTGGCAGGTCACATCCCAATCGCCCCAGTTTCCCCTTTCCTGAGCTGGCTGCATATTCGAGTCAGCGGTAGGGGCTTTGGAAGCTGTCGCGAGCAGAAATGCGCCCAAGCTACCTCTACTTCTATCCCCTACTTCTATCCCCATTTTGCAAAAGTGTGCTGTTTAGTACATCTACAAAGCCAAGACCCTGATCTTCTGCGAGGGGTCGCGTTTTCCGTGTTCCCGTTATCCCTGTTTCAAAGGGCAACGGCCTGCACGCTAAAGCTGTGGATTGTTCCGGTTGCGGCTAAATTTCGAGCATCACCGGAAATCCACATCACTTTCAAGCAGGAAAACAACCCAGAATTGAATGTCTCCATCGAATGTGACAGACATCACCGTTTGCGTGCAAAATAGGACGTAGGATGCAGCGAATGAAGTGATGCTCCGCACAACGAGCAGTTTCCGCAACAGTGTGGCCCAACGACCCTGCCGCAGTGCCGACATTCCCTGTCTGGAATTGCCGGATTCAGCCGCTGGACGCTGGTACATCTGTTTCTGGAATAGGCGACAAGATCACACAAGGCGGTATTCTCAATGCACAGAAGCGGTCCTCAAACGCAATTGCCGACGGGTGCGGTTCCGGAGAAGAGGCCGGGGCTGCGAGCTTGTTTGATGTTGCTGCTGGGCGCGGGAGTGATATGCGCCGGCGCATGGGGCGCTCCGGCGTCCGGAGCCAAACCGGCCGGTGCCCAGGCCAAGGACGCCGCTCCCAACACCTACGTAGGTGGCGAAGTCTGCGCTACCTGCCATGAAGAGGTGTCAAAGAAATTCGCAGGCAATCCGCACACCAAGCTTGCGGCGCAGCACGGGGCAGCCGGTGTGAACTGCGAAGGTTGCCACGGCCCGGGCGGCGCGCACGTTGAAGGCGGCGGCGACGTCACCAAGATCTTCGATCCTGCCAAGGCTACGCCCAAGGAAGTGGACGCCCGGTGCCTGAGCTGTCACGCGGGGGCGCATCCCAATTTTGAACGCTCTCCTCATGCCAAGGCCGGCGTCGGCTGCATCGGCTGCCACGACATCCATGGCAGCAAGGAAGAGTCGCTGCTCAAGGCGCCTCAGCGCACGCTCTGCTATCAGTGCCACACCGACGTGAAGCCGGCGTTCGATATGCCGTTTCACCACCGGGTGAACGAAGGCCTGATTCAGTGCTCCGACTGCCACGACCCCCACGGCACCTTCGGGAACAACAACCTGAAGTCCACGGCCGATCAGAATGCGATCTGCACCAAATGCCACACGGAGACGCGTGGGCCGTTTGTGTTCGAGCACGCCGCAGTCAAGGCGGAGGGGTGCATGGGGTGCCATACACCGCACGGTTCTCAGAACGCCCGGCTGCTGAACATGCCGAATGTCAACACATTGTGCAACCAGTGCCATAGCCCGGTCGCGGCCGGCACGGTTCACGGGATGAACGCAGGATCGTCGGAGCTGACGCCATGCATCAGCTGCCACACCTACATTCACGGATCCAACATCAATGCGGCTTTCCTCAGGTAGGAGCCATGGATCTGGGCCGCGCCCTCCGGCCACATCGGACGGCTCGGCCCAGATCCCGCACCAACTTCGCAAACGAGTGCAAGGTCTCGATTCTAGCGACGTTTTTCAAGTGAGGCTTGAGATGAAGAGAATAGGCTGGTTTTCTCGGCTGTCCAATCAGCAGCGCTCTCGCGCAATGATCCAGCGCATCGCTGGGGGCATTGCAGTCGCCCTTTTGCCGATGATGACGGGCATCGCCGCCGCCCAAAATCCGACGCCTGCCACGCCGTTTTCCGCGCCCGATGTACAGACGACTATCCCGGAGGGGTATACGGTCCATCAGAGCGTGGATTTGGGCGGGCACATCGCCGGCATCGTGGGCAGCGGGGCCATGTATGACACGCTGGTCAATATCCAGTCCGGGCCGCGCATGCTTGGCGAGACCTTTGAAATGCGCGCACTTCCCGGCAAAAAGAACACCCCTTTCGATTTTCTCAAGGCATTCACCAGCGGGTTCGGCGGCGATCCGAACAACTTTACCAAGCTGGATGCCTCCAAGGGCAAGATCTACGAGTTCTCGGGAATGTTCCGCCGCGACCAGCAATACTTTGACTACGACCTGCTGGGAAACCCTAATATCCCTGGGGGGCAGTCGATTCCCGTCAGCGGCTCGACGACACCGCTGGCGTGGTCGCAGGTGAATCAATCGCCTGTGATGTTCAACACGGTACGGCGCATGACGGATATCAATCTCATTGTCCTTCCGCTATCGAAGGTGACATTCCGCGTGGGGTACTCGCAGAACATCTTTCAGGGTCCGACCCTGAGCCCGAGCGGGTATCAGTTCGCCACGGGCGATGCCATTCTCTCGGAGTACCAGCGCAACAGCACCGATGATTTCACGGGGGCGATTGACTGGAAGCCCGTGCAGGGAACCAAGTTGACCTTTGAGGAGGAGATCGACCACTACAAGGCGGACTCCTACTTCACCATGGCTCCCGGTGACTTCAATGTGCAGGAAGCGGATGGAACCAAGGTGGCGCTGGACAACTTTGACAGCCAGACGCCTCTGAAGGATACCTGCGACACCTTCGCTCTGGGGGCGAATCCGGTTTTCACGGCGCCGCAAACCGCCGGTGGCCTGCCGGTCATCAGCCAATACTGTTCGGCTGTGATCAGCTACTCGCGCACGCAGCCGACCCGCATCATTTATCCCACAGAGTCCATCCGGTTGCAGAGTTCCAGCATCAAGAACATCGCGATGAATGGCGATTTCCGCTATACCAACGCGAACATGAACCTGCCCAACTACTTCGACAGCTACCAGGGTCTGAATGAAACGTCGGTGAAAGCTACCAAAACCGCGCCGGCGGAATATTATGGCGTCCGCTCGCTAACGTACAACGGCAACGCGAACGCAAAGCGGGAGGTTGTAGCCGCCGACTATGGCATCGTCTGGGAGGCGAATAAGGCGTTCACCCTCTCAGACCAGGTGGACTTCTCCAATGTCCACCAACCGGGCACCTCCAACATGACGAGTGGAACCACTCAGACGACGCCCACGGATACTGCTGCCAATGCCGGCAATGCGGGCATCAACAACCCGACGTTGACCACCACGAGCATTGCCGCGGGTACCTCCTCTTTTGAAGGCAGCCCTGCAGTCGGCGGTTCGCTGACGGGTTACTTCGGCCAGAGGTTCCTGACCAATAACCTGACAGGAAGCTGGGATGCCACGTCGCGCGCCACGCTCTCGCTCACCTATCGCCACGGCAACCACGTCATCGCTCAGGGCGCCAGCAATCCTGGTAATGTTCCAATCCCAGTGAGTGCGGATACAGGCGGAACGGTAACCATTAACGAAGACGGCGGAATCTTCAACGCCGCCCTGCGTCCCACCGCCAATTGGGATGTGAATGGCACGGTCGAGGTGCTCTACGCCGACAATGCACTCACCCCGGTCGGTCCGCGGCAAACGAAGCACTACAGAGTGCATACCATGTACAGGCCAAAACCCTGGGCGACGATATCGGGCGCCTTTAACGACCTGGAACGGCATAACAACACAAACAACAACGCGGCCGCCATCGTAGCCGCGGCAACTGCGGGAGCCGCAGCAACCCCACCAACCCCCACCAGCCTGCCATACGAAGGCCCGATCGATCATGTCGACCACAGCCGAGTTCTGAGCCTGGGCGCGGTGCTGTCGCCGAATGAGCACTACGGATTCGATTTGAACTACGCCTATAGCGATGTCTATACGGCGACCAACATCTGCTATGACAACGGCGCAACAGCCACGTTGCCCGGTACGGCCTCGACCAACAGCACGGGCGCGGCGAATGTATGCCCCGGTATATTCACCAGAGGATCGACGACCGCGCTTGCGGACTGGTTTGCGAGGGACTTCATGGATGCTCCCACGCAGTCTGGATCGGTGGCTCTCATCCTGTCTCCCATGGACAAAATCCATTCCAGCGTCGGCTATCGCATCAGCGCTGTGAACGGGAGTCAGTTTTTTAACGATGCCCGCGCGGTGAACGGTTCACTCAACTCTTCGTACCAGTCTCCCTATGTGAACCTTGCATACAGGATCCATCCTGGGTTGGTTTTGAGAGGGGAATACAACTTCTATGGCTACGGCGAGGGCGGCCCTTCCGGCCCGCAGTTCTGCAGCACTTCAACGACTGCGACATCGGCGGTTGTTCCTTGCAGCTCTCTGCCCGAGCCGACGGGTCAGACCGAGTCGTCTGCCGGTCTGACCGCGCCACGGAACTTTCATGCAAACAACGTAACCCTTGGAGTGCATTACGAATTCTGATCAAAGCAACCGCCCCTGAAGTAGACTGCTGTCGTGGGCCGGATTCGGGGCCCTTATCGTATTGCCCGTTCTTCCAAAGGAGGGGCGGAATCGCGGGAGGACAAGCAGTTTTGTCCGGAACAGACGGCGCAAAAATGTTCTTCTTGAGGATGCCTGCACGGTCACCGGCACCTCCGCACGGGTTGGCCGCTTGGGTCATTCAGGAGTTTTAAGCATGAGAAAGACAATTCGGTTTCAGGTGGCGCTGGCAGCGGTTGTTCTTTTAGCGGGCGCTGCGGGCTTTGCCCAATCCTCAGGGGAAGCGATCTACAAGGCCAAGTGCCAAAGCTGTCATGGCCCCACCGGCTTGGCCGACACGGCAGTAGGCAAGGCTCTCAAGGTGAAGCCTGTCACCGATCCGGCAGTCAGAAAGTTTACCGAGGCTGAGATGGTTGCAGCCACCAGGAACGGCATGGGCAAGATGCAGCCGTTCAAGGACAAGCTCACCGACGCGCAGATCAAGGACGCGGTGGCTTGCTTCCGTTCGTTCAAGTAAGAAGAATCGGCGCGGCCCCCAAATGCAATGGAGCCGTGCCGATTTGTGTGAGACGGTTTCAATTCCCGTCCCGGTCGCCATCCCCAACGGGCAGAAGCTCAAGTCGTTGGGCCGTACAACAGAAGCAATCGACGCGCCAGGCGCCCCCCCGCGCACTCTGTCCGTCAGGAAACAACTTTAAGGAGTCTTGCAATGACAAAGACGATTCGATCCCAAGTGGCGCTGGCAGTGGTAGTTTCTTTGGCCGGCGCCGTGGGCTTCGCCCAATCCGCAGGCGAAGCAACTTACAAAACCAAGTGTCAAATGTGCCACGGCGCTACCGGCACCCCCAGTGCGGGAATGGCCAAGGCGATGGGGATAAAGCCGGCTTCCGATCCCGAGATCAAGAAGCTCACCGCGGCCCAGGAGTTTGAAGCCGTCAAGAGCGGCAAGGGCAAGATGAAGCCGGTCACGGGCCTCACCGACGCGCAGATCAAGGACGCGGTGGCTTTCTACCGCGAACTGAAGTAAGTCGAACCCGGCCCGCCGTCGCCGGCGGGCCATCCGTTTCAAGAGTGGGGTGGCAGGTGTCAGTGTTTCAAAAATTCCGTGAAGGCTGGGTGCGGCCGGCTCTGTTCTTCGGCAACAACCCCATAAGCCTTGCAGGCGGGGCCATCACCAGCGCCTCCGGCGTAACCATGATCGGCTATTGGCTGGTGGAGATCTTCGGCCGGCCCAATGACAACCCCTATCTCGGAATCATCTTCTTCCTGCTGCTGCCGGCCTTGTTTGTGGCCGGATTGCTGCTGATCCCGGTGGGCGTGTTTTTGCGCCGCAGAAAGCTCATGAAAGCCGGGCAGATTCCGGCTGAATTTCCCAAGATCGATTTCAACGACCGGATCTTTCGCCACGGCCTTGACATCGTGTTTGTGGCTACCATCGCCAACCTGCTGATCGTGGCCGTATCCAGCTATCGCGGCGCCGCCTACATGGATTCTCCGCAGTTTTGCGGGCAGTCCTGCCATGTGATGCATCCTGAATACACGGCCTATAACATCTCCGCGCACTCTCATGTGGCGTGCGTTGACTGCCACATCGGCTCGGGCGCGGCTTCTTACTTTGCCGCCAAGGTAAACGGCACCAAGCAGCTTGTTGAAGTCAGTTTTCATCCGATGGTCGGGATAGCTCCCAAATTTATACCCGACTATCCCACGCCGATTCCATCGCCGGTGGAGAACCTGCGTCCGGCGCGATATATCTGCGAGGGCTGCCACACGCCAGCCCGGTTTGTCGGAGAAAAGCTGCTGGTCAAGTCCACCTTTGCCGACGACGAGAAGAATACCGAAACGCAGACGGTGGTGGTATTGCATCTGGGCGGGCGGGATTCGCTTTCGCATCTGACCGGCATTCACGGCGTACACCTGGGCCACATCGAGTACATCGCCACCGATCCGACCCGCACCACAATTCCCTGGGTCCAGAAGCGCAACGAAGATGGCTCTGAGACCGTCTTTGCGGCGTCTGCCGTGGGCAGCGGCGTTCCCCAGGGCGAACGGCGGGTAATGGACTGCATCGATTGCCACAACCGCGCGGCCCACACCTTTGTGACCGCCGAAGAGGCGCTCAACCGGGCCATGGCCGAGGGCGCGGTCTCCCCGGAATTGCCTTGGGTCCACAAGGAGGGTATCGAGCTGCTGAAGGCGACATACGCCACCGAGGCCGAGGCCCACGCCAAGATTCCGCAGCAGCTTGCGGACTTCTATCGCACCCAGCATCCTGAGGTGCTGCCCGCAAAAGCCGCGCTGGTCAAGTCCGCCGGCGATGAATTGGTCACCCTCTACAGCCAGAACGTCTTTCCCTTCATGAAGGTGACCTGGGGAACCCACCCCAACCACATCGGCCACATGACCTATCCGGGCTGCTTCCGCTGTCACGATGGCGACCACGCAAGCAAGGACGGCAAAAGCATCACCCAGGACTGCGCTGCCTGCCACAACCTGCTGGCCGTGGACGAAGCCAAGCCCAAGGTTCTTGCCGATCTGGGCATCCAATAGGCAGTACCGGCGGTCCACCACGCAGGCGGCGGGTTGCCGCTTGCCGTTGGCAACCCGCCGGTACTCTCTGGCTTACAGTGTCCGTCCCGCCGCCTAATCTGCTGTTGGAGTTCCCTCCGCCGCTATACAATCGGGTTGAAGCGCCACGAATCGGCAAGCCCTCTGCCCAAAGGGCGGCAGGGCGTGAGGTCCGTACCATGAGGGAAGATGGTGTTGTCTCTTCCGTCTGTCCGGAAGCAGACGGAAATCTTTCAGGGTTCGTGCAAAAAATGAGGAACATGGTACACAAAGAAAGCTTCGGTCTGCCGCTTACTGTTTTTCTCCTGTCCAGCCTTGCAGTGTCCGGCCCGGTGGCGGCGTTGGCTCAAGCCCCGGTTTACCACCCCGCGAGCGGAGATTTCGCGGGGGGGGGGGGCATCCCGGCTGGCCGGCGATTGGCATGCTTCTCTGGCGGTAACGATTCCGGCAAGCAGGCCGCGCGCGGCAGGCGGCACGGCGCTGGCCGTGTTGCTGGGATTCTTCCTGCTGCCGTTCGGCCGCCGGGCGCGCATCTTCACAAGCCGTTCCGCGCGGCGTTTCTTCATCTTGCTCCTACTGTTGGTGGGTTTGGGCGGCGCGGGCATCGGCTGCAACAGCATCACCCTGCTCAGTTCCCCCGGCACGCCTCTGGGCGTAGCTACCCTCAAGATCACGGCTTCAGCCTATGTTGACAACACCGTTGTCAGCCACAGCGTTTACCAGACGGTAAATGTGGTGATGCCCGGTTCAACCACGCCCTGAGCGGGATTCCACACCGGCCCGTCATAACTGGGCGGTCAGATTCCCCTGGACTGATAGCCCCCGGAGTTTCTACCAAATCCGGCACGGCTTCGGACTCACCATCGCCGCCGTCTTCTTGCAACTGAAGCTCTTGGCAAACTCCGGCAGGTCGGTCAGCACTGTGTTGGCGCGGTACTCGTCCGGCGCATGCGGATCGCTCTCAGCTTGTGTCCTCAACTGCTCGGGCCGTGTTTGCGTACACCACTGCTGCGCATACGCGATCCAGAAGCGTTGGTCCGGCGTGTAGCCGTCGGTTTTGGCGGTCATGTCAAGATGCACGGCCTCGGCCTTGTCGAGCCACGCCAGCCAGGCCAGCCACAATCCGCCCAGGTCGGCCAGGTTTTCGCCCAGCGTGAGCTTGCCGTTCAGGTGAACGCCGGGCACGGCTTCGATTGCGTCATACTGTTTCACCATGCACTCGGCGCGCTCGTTGAACTTCTGCTCGTCGTCTTTGCTCCACCAGTTCTTCAGGTTGCCGTCCTTGTCAAACTGGCGGCCCTGATCGTCGAAGCCGTGGGTCAGTTCGTGGCCCACGCTCGATCCCATGTCGCCGTAGTTGGCTGCGTCGTCCTCCTTGCCGCTGAAGAACGGCGGCTGCAAGAACCCGGCGGGAAAGTTCACGTTGTTCATCTGCGGATCGTAGTAAGCATTCACGGTGGGCGGCGTCATCTGCCATTCGCCTTTGTTCACCGGCTTGCCGATCTTGGCCAGGTCGCGCGCCTGGTCGAATTCATGCACGCGCATCTGGTTTCCCAGCGCATCCCCGCGCACAATCTTCACCGTCGAGTAATCGCGCCACTTATCCGGATAGCCTATCTTGTTCATCACCGCATGGAGCTTGTCCTTGGCCTTGAGCTTGGTCTCCGCGCTCATCCAGTCCAGCGCATCGATGTCCTTGTCCATGGCCTGTTCGATGGCCAGCGTCATATCCAGGGTTCGCTGCTTTTCCTCGGGCGGAAAATATCTGGCAACATACACCTGGCCCAGCGCTTCGCCCAGTTCGTCGTCCACGCGGCTGGTGCACCGCTTCCAGCGCTCCTGCTGCTTCTCCGCGCCATTCAATGTGTGCGAGTAGAAGTTCCAATTCTCGTTGTCGAAGCTCTCCGGCAGGCTGGTTCCGGCATAGGCGTGCAGCAGATGCCAGCGCAGATAGGTTCCGATCTGTTCGATGGGCGTGTCTGCCGCCAGCGCGTTGAATTCGGCGAAAAACTTCGGCTCGGCGTCATTCGCCTTGCCGGCTGCGGGGGCATGTGCGGCGACAACATAATCGGCCAGCGAAAAGTGAGTCAGTTCCTTTGAGAAGCCGGCCACATCCGTGGGGTGATTCAGATTCTGCGGATCGCGTTCTTCGGTGATGGTGAGCGAGGCCTTGGCCAGACGGGTTTCAATGGCCATCACTATCTGCACGTCCTTGGCGGACTGCGCTTCCGTTTCGCCGGCCAGCGAAAGCATTCTGCGCACATGAGCCACGTACTGCTGCCGCAACTCCACGCTCTTGGCATCTGTTCGCGTATAGTAGTCGCGCTCGGGCAGACCCAGGCCGCCCGCGGCATAGTAGCTGATCACCGAGTTTGAATCGGCAAAGTCCTGGTTCGATCCCATGCCAAAAAAGGCGTTCACGCCGATTGCGTGCAGGTGGGCCAGCAGCGCGGGCAGTTCCGCGGGTGATTTGAGCGCCGCAATCCGGTCCAACTCCGGTTGCAACGGCGTCAGCCCCAGCTTGTTCACCGTTGCCGCGTCCATGCAACTCGCGTACTCGTCGCCGATCTTCTGCTCGTTTGCCGAACGCGGCGGTTCGTTGGCGTTGCGCGTAGCCGCCGGGGCAGCCGTCTCTTCGAGGATCTGCTTCAGGTGCAGGCGGTTCAGCTCATACAACTCGGTATAGCGGCCATAACGGGTCTGGTCGGCGGGCAGCGGGTTGCGCTTGAACCAGCCATTGCAACTGAAGCGGTAGAAGTTGTCGCAGGGGTCCACGGCCTTGTCGATCAACGAGGGATCAAAGACGCGCAACTCGGCTGCGGCCGCAGGCGCGGCGGGCTGCGCAGCCTGACTAGTAACCGGGCCAGCAACCTGGCCATGCGCAAAAACGCCGCCCAGTCCGGCAGCCTCCAAGGCGACAAATGCGATCGAACAGCGAATGGGAACCGCGGCAAAGCTAAACATGCCGAAACTCTACCAGATTTCCGCCTGGATTAGCAGCCCGAGACTGTGAACATTACAATGAAGGCGAAGACGCAATTCTCTCAAGGAGCAGACACCGTGGCGCAACGCACCTTCAGCATCGTCAAGCCGGACGCGGTTCGCAAAGGCTTTACCGGGGCCATTCTGGCCGAAATCGACAAGGCCGGTTTCCAGATCGCGGCCATCAAAAAAGCATCCATCTCTGTGGAGCAGGCCAAGGGCTTCTATCACGTCCACGAAGGCAAGCCGTTCTTCGACGGGCTTTGCGCCTTCATGTCTTCCGGCCCGCTTTTCCTCATGGTTCTTGAGAAAGACAACGCCATCGCCGACCTGCGCAAGCTGATGGGCGCAACCAACCCCGCCAACGCCGAAGAGGGAACCCTGCGCAAGAAGTTTGCCGGCTCAATCCAGGAGAACGCCATCCACGGCTCCGACGCCGAAGACACAGCGGCTTTTGAGATTGGCTATTGGTTTGCGGGGTATGAGCTGATCTGATTCTATTCGGCGTTTCAGCGCATTTTCGCCGTTCCCGGCCTGCTTACATCCTGCTATCCCATCCAAACCTCTGAATTAATCTGCAAGGTTTTGAAAATAAATACAGGGGGGAGGGGGGGTGAGTCGATCGCCTCGGAGAGCCTGCCGACCAAGGCAGGCTCAGGCTTCAGGTTAGCAGGATGCAGGAAATCATCTGCAAAAACGAGAGACCGTGGCCAAGGCCTGTTGAGTACATGGTTTCCTGCCCTTTTGCCCGTTTTTTCTCGAAAAGCAGCCGAAAGGATGGAGCACCCAATGTTAAGAACTTATCCGTAAATAGATATGGTCTGTCTCCAGCAAATCAGGGCTGCGGCTAAGGAAAGCAAGGCGAAGTAGCTGG
>Ga0255353_1000864_pt1 | contig 18277 bp, 7 predicted proteins | sample HBST25metaG_FD_189941 | JGI IMG/M metagenome (GOLD analysis project Ga0255353, IMG submission 189941) | Peat soil microbial communities from Stordalen Mire, Sweden - H.B.S.T25 | ecosystem: Environmental > Terrestrial > Soil > Wetlands > Peat | place: Sweden: Norrbotten County, Stordalen Mire...
GCGCCGTTCGTACCGCCACCTCCAGCGCCAGCGGCGACTTCAGGTTGTTCCCAGTTCCTACTCCGTCAAGGTCAGCAAGCAGGGCTACGCCACGTACGTGCAAAACTTCCAGATCTTGGTCGGCCAAACCGCCACGGTAGCCGCCTCACTGAAAGTTGGACAAGTCAGCGAAGTGGTCGAGGTCCACGCTGGCGAGGTCCTGGTCGATGTGCAAAAAACCGAGATCGCCCAGCAGATTTCCCCCGAGGAAGTCGACCAAATGCCCATGCTCGGTCGCGACTCTGCAAACCTGGCCTATCTCGTTCCCGGCGTAAAAGCCACCGACTCCTTTGATCCCACCAAGGCGCGCGCCGCCGTACTATCCGTCAACGGCGGCAGCGGACGCAACGTGAACGTCACCGTCAACGGCGTGGACAACAAGGATAATTCGGTGGGCGGCACAGTGATGCAGGTCCCGCTGGAGTCCGTCGAAGAGTACAACATCAGTACCCAGCGCTTCTCGGCCGCCAATGGCCGTTCGGAAGGCGCCATCATCAACCTCATCACCAAGAGCGGCACCAACAAATTCCACGGCTCGCTGTTCTCCTTCTTCCGCGACGTGGATCTCAACGCCGATCAGAAAGTGGCCAACGGCACCGGCGGCTATGACCTCGCAAGCCCTGCCTATAGCCGTCAGCAGTTTGGTGGCAGCATCGGCGGTCCCATCCTCAGGGACAAGGTCTTCGCCTTCTTTGCCTATGAGCGCCAGCGCGAGCATACCTCCATCAACGATAGCTCCACATATCTCGATCAGATCGATCTGCTCACCAGCCTCGGCGCGGTGCCGGCCGCGTCCATCCCCACCCCGTTCTTTGACACCCGCTACAACGGTCGTCTCGACTATCAGCTCAACAAGGACGAACACGCCTCGTTTAGCTACACATCCCAGGGCAACAATGACCTGAACGACCAGTCCTCGGGCACCGGCGATCTGACCAGCGGCAACACCACCACCAACCAGTTGCAACTGGCCGGCTTCACCCTGGATTCGGTCTTCTCCCCCACCCTGGTCAACCAGTTCACCGCTGGCTATCAGTACTGGAATAACAACATTCTGGGTACCGCCTCCGCCCTTCCCGACCTCACCTTCCCCAGCGGTGCGACCATCGGCACAAACGGCAACGTGCCGCAACAGAGCTTCCAGCGCAAATGGCAGTTCCGCGACGACGTCAGCAAGAACCTCGGCAAAAATACCATCAAGGCCGGCGTCGATTACATCTGGGAACAGGCCCTCGGTGGATACTTCAAATTCGACACCCCGGTCGAAGTCGACTTCTCCGTTGATCCTTCGACTCTGGGAAGCACCCCGGCCGCGGTCGCCGCGGCGTTCGCCAGCACCCCTGGCCTGGTCAATGACATCGTCTTTTCCACCGGCAATCCGGCCACCAACGTCCCCGGCGGCACCAAGCAGTTGGGCCTCTACTTCCAGGATGACTGGAAGCCCACCCGCCGCCTCGTCCTCAACCTGGGCGTCCGCTATGACCGCGACTTCAACATGGTCGAGGGCAACACCATCAGCACCAGCCGTACCTACCAGGAACTCAAGGCGGCTTCGGTCTACAACACGAGCCTGCTGCCCTTCGTCAACAAGATCGCTTCCGACGATACCCACGATTTCAGTCCGCGCGTCGGCTTTGCCTACGACCTCACCGGCAAGGGTACGGATGTCATCCGCGGCGGCTATGGCCTCTACTACGGCGACATCTACCAGAACATTCCCATCTTCATGGAGCAACAGCACAACGACTACATCTACCAGTCCTATGAGTACGACCTCGGAGATGGCCAGGTGCTGCCGGGCGTCAATACCACGGTGGACAACTTCACCTACACCACCGCCAACATCAACAACTTGCTGAGCAACCTCCCCGCTGCCTCCAAGACTTTGGAGGCCGGTTCCACCGGCTACTACATCGACCCCAACTACAAGAACCCGGTCACCGAGGAGTTCAACGCGGGCTGGGCGCATTCCATCAACGAGTTCTCCTCGCTGGAAGTTGACTACGTCCACGTCCTCAGCCTCCACGAGAATAAAACCCGCCTCATCAATCCCACCCTGCCCGTAGTCACCAACGGCGTCACCGACTACACCTCGAACTACCGTCCGCTCACCGCCGCCTTCCAGGCTGCCGGCGTTCCTGTGCTGGCTAATGTGCGCGATGAGAGTTCGATTGGGCGTTCGCGCTACGACGGCGTGAGCTTCGACTACAAGCAGCGCCTGTCGCATCGCTTCAGCGTCAATGCCAGCTACACGCTGTCCTGGGCGAATGGCTATGACGAAGCTCCCTACCACAGCTACGCTAAGGATCCCTACAAGCAGCTCAACTCGCAAGACTGGGGTCCCAACCCGAACGACGAGCGCCACCATGTCACCATCAGCGGCCTAGTCAAGCTTCCCTTTGGCTTTGATTTCGCCCCCATCCTCCAGTACGGCTCCGCTCACCCGTATGACATCACCTCGCCATCCGACTACATCCACTACGGCAACACCTCGGCTTATCGTGGCGTGCTGGTTCCTGTCAACGACCAGAAAAATTACACCTACGCCCTGACCTCGGGACTGACCAGCGCTCAGTTGCGCCAGGCCTACTTTGAGGGCACACTGACCACGGCAAAGTGGGATGACCTGCGCGGCGATCCCATCTTTAACCTGGACACCCGCCTCGCCAAGAACATCAAGCTCAAAAAAGAGGGCCTCAACCTCCAGTTGATCGCCCAGGCCTTTGACCTCACCAACCGTGCCAACTACGGCAACGACTACGGTAAAACCATCAGCACCAGTTCCACCTCCAACTACCTGCACCCGACCGGCTGGGTCAACCCGTCGAATGCCATCACTCCGCGCGCGCTGACCGGCGAGTTTGGCTTCCGGCTGAGCTTCTAGAGCATTATTTCCATACACGTGCAGTGTTGAATGGAGTGCTAGGTGGCTTTTTCTTGAGGAAAAAGCCACTCGGCATCCAACCTTCGTTCGTGAGCAATGGGAGAAATGCTATAGAAAATGATGTAGACCGGAATGATGCTTGGTGCCCCCACCCTTTCGCCCAAAAACGGCAAAAGGGTTTTGTCATCCATCGTCGTAAACCGAAAGTTTTCCATGGCGGAAAAATCGGTGGTTTGGGCACACACCCCAACAGACAGAATAAGAGTGATCCTATTTATCCGCTGGACAGTGCTAAGTTCTCACGCATCTTGGGCACTCTGTTTTCGCGAAAACGAAGTGTTTACACGGCCATTGGATTTTCTCGTGTATATCCCGGTAGCTGGGCAAACAGTGAAAACGCGAGAAAATCCACCGTATGATACGTCGGAACCACTTCCCGCTACGATCACGCAGATGTAAACTTTGCGGCGGAAGCGTCAGAAGCCTTCCTCCACTGCCGCCGGTGCCGTCAACAGCGCGGCAATCTTATCGAACATCGAACGCTTTGCGGTAGTATATGGGCATCGATTTGCGAAAAGTCGTATCCGGTCCCGAACCGGAGGTCCAACGGGAGAACTTGGCACTGTCCAGTTACCCAGTTAAAGCAAAATCAGAGTAACTGTACCCAGTGGCAATACTCTCAAGGGTCTTTTTCCTCAAGAAAAAGCCACATTGTACGAACTCAACAAGGGCACGTTGACTCTGGTTTTGCTCGAAGTAGTTCGTGACACAGATCCAAGCACAGAAATATCGCTTATTACCCTTCTCAATTCAAACTCATTCCATGGGAAATTTAAGGAGAACAAATGAAATCGTTTTGCCGAGTGGCAACCATTTGCACAAGCCTTGCATTCTGTGCGCTTTTCTCGATGGCACAAGAGAAGCCGGTCACGGATGACATTCCACCTTCATTTACCGTTCCCGAACGGAAGACCGTCGAGTTGCCCAAGCAGGAGTTCGATTACGTCAAGCGAGTGGAAATGATTCCGATGCGTGATGGAGTCAAGCTCTACACCGTCATCGTGATTCCGAAGGGAGCCACACATGCGCCGATCATGTTGACGCGCACGCCCTACAACGCGGCGTCGCGGGCTGCGGCTGCCCGCAAGACTGCCGGTGCTTCTCTGGCGCCCGCTGCTCCTCCGGCTGCTCCGCCGGCGGCGGGAGGAAGCGGCGCGGAAGGCCGTGGATCTCATCCACAGGACTCACCGCACATGCTCGACGAACTGGGACTCAGCGACGAGATCTTCGTGAAATCCGGCTACATCAGGGTCTATCAGGACGTGCGCGGCAAGTACGGCTCCGAAGGCGTCTATCTTATGACGCCTTCGCCGTTGGCAAGCGGATTCAATCCTTCCGGTGCCGACGATACAACCGACGGCTACGATACGATTGATTGGCTGGTGAAGAACCTTCCGGAAAGCAACGGCAAGGTCGGAATGATCGGTTCGTCCTACGAGGGCTACACCGTTGTGATGGCGTTGCTGCATCCGCATCCAGCGCTCAAGGCTGCGGCACCCGAAAGTCCCATGGTGGACGGCTGGATGGGCGACGACTGGTTCCACTATGGCGCCTTCCGCGAACGGAATATTGACTACTTTATCTCCCAGACTGCCGTCCACGGAGAGGGACTGCGCATTCACCTCGAGCACAGGGACAATTACACGAATTATCTGGAAAAGGGCTCGGCCGGCGACTTTGCACGTTCACTTGGCGCAGACCAGCTCCCTTTCTGGCATACCATCGAGAACAACGCTGCTTACACTCCGTTCTGGTCTACACAGGCACTCGATAAGCTTGTCGCCGCTGTGCCGCTCACGGTTCCAACCATGTGGCTGCAGGGCTTGTGGGACCAGGAAGATATGTGGGGAGCTATCCATAGCTGGCGCGCTGTTGAGCCAAAAGACAAGAACAACGACTTGAACTATCTGGTGATGGGACCGTGGTTCCATAGCCAGGTGAACCGCGAAGGGCGTTCGCTCGGACCGTTGGAGTGGGACGGCGATACGACAGCCGATTTTCGCAACGAAGTTCAGATCCCGTTCTTCAACCAATATCTCAAGGATGGCGCGCCGAAGGCGGATACGCCTCCGGTGCTGATCTACAACACAGCTGAAAATCACTGGGACCGCTTCAAGTCGTGGCCGCTGAGTTGCGAAAGCAATTGCCCAAGCAAACCCAAACCTCTCTACCTGACGGCAAATGGGCGCGTATCGTTTGAAGCCCCAGCCGCCGCAGAGCCTAAGTTCGCGGAATACGTCTCTGATCCGGCCAAACCGGTGCCGTACGTGACTCGTCCCGACATCGAGAGCAAGTGGCGCACATGGCTGGTCGACGATCAGCGCTTTGTGGATGGGCGCCCGGACGTTTTAACCTATCTCTCGGAGCCACTGACAAATCCGCTGCGCGTGAGCGGAACGCCGATGGTGAACTTGTGGGCCTCGACCAGTGGTACCGACAGCGACTGGGTAGTGAAGGTGATCGATGTATATCCGGATGGAAATATTCAAGATACAATGAGCGGGTATGAACTCTCGATCTCGCTGGACATCTTCCGCGGCCGTTACAGAACGAGCTTCGAGCATCCCGAAGCCCTGAAGCCGAATGTGCCGGAGTTGTATAAATTCGATCTGCCCCAGGTGAACCACATCTTCGAGTCGGGCCATCGCATTATGGTGCAGGTGCAATCGTCGCTTTTCCCGCTCTATGATCGCAATCCTCAGACCTTCGTCCCGAACATCTTCGATGCCAAGGCCGGCGACTATCAGAAAGCAACTCAGCGCATCTGGAGTAATCCGGGAACGGCTAGCTTCATCAGCTTGCCGGTCGTGCAGTAACTCCTTGGAAGTTTTGCAGCTTTGGTCGCGGTAGGGACGAGCCTTGCGGCCCGCCCCCCGCGCAGATCCGTACGGGCACTGCTAGTGCATACGGCTCTTACCTTGGATGAGAACGGCAAAGCGCTGTTCAGGCCAGGGGTGTAGGATGCGGGCGGGTGGGAGCCAGCGATCCCCTGTATTATGGAGAGCGGAAGAATCCGGGTGTTAGGCCGCGTTGTTGACCTCCGCATCGACTCTTGGACGGAAGGCTGGGTACCATTTTCGGAATGTATTTTCCCACTCCTCGTTGAGTACGTGGGTTCGGATCTGAAGCAGAAGATCTGCTCCGCGCTGGCTCCACCCCATTTGCTGGCGTTTCACCATCCGCTTGCTGACAACCTGATTGACGGCTGACTCGACAAAACCGGAGGCTCATCTATCCCACGGTCGCTGAATTGATTCTGACCGTTTTCGGCGAAGTGAAACCGGTTGAATTAGGGTCAATGTTGTCGTCGATGGCATGCAAAATTCAATTTGTCTAAACTCGCAAACTGGCGTTGTGCCTGCCGTGAGGCATGATGCTGTCATCGCGCATTTGTGCGCTGCCCGCATATCAGGGCAGGACGCGGTAGGCGAGCACCAGCGGCGCAGAGGCGTTTCCATTCACCGTCTTGGACTCGAGCAGCACCTCAAAATGGTTCAAAGTTCCGTCGGGGCGCATGAGCTTTTTCAGGAAGTTTGACGAAGCGTTCGAATTCACCAAAAAATCGCACGCGCCTTCGGTTCCGGCCATGTCGGTTCCCTCGATCAGCAGCACGTGATCACCGTCTTCCAGTCCCGAGACAAATGCCACCACCGCCAAAGAATAAGTTTCGTTTCCGTTCACCTCGGCCTTGTAGCGATTGCGTTCTTCGGAGCGCGGCTCTTGCACATTCACAAAATCCTGTCCATCGGCGGGCTGATCGTCCAGTTGATAGTCGACACGATTGGTAAAGAGTTGAACCCAGGGATTGGCACGGGGTCCACCGATCAGAATCAGGTTGGCGTGTCTTGTTTCGCTCAGAACCATGTCTCGGGCATAGCGTACTTCCACTTGGGCATGATGCGATTGCGCCAGGCGACCGATGAGGAACGCCATATCCAGGTCGGCGATGCTTGTGTACTGGTGATCGCTGAAATTCGATAAACCTCTGGGCAGAGATTCCGCCGCGGCGATCACATCGATTGATTCGTGTCGCTTGTTCAGATACTCGCTCAACGTCAAGGGAACCTTGCGTTCAGTTTGCAAGAAAGACAGCATGCTGTCAGCCGGAACCAGGAGCGTATGCTGCGAAGGAGCCAAAAGGATCGACCATAACGGTTCGCCCGGTTGCCGCGCCGCGGTGGAATACGTGTGCATGCGCCATACAACGGCAAAGGTGCCAACCAACAGCAGTGAGGCCGCAACTACAAAGAGCGTTCGGGTACGAGAGAGTTTTTCACAGGCAGCCTCTTTAACCGGAATCGAGATGGGGGCCGGTTGTGTCTGGGCCAGCGCGTGAGCGCGCTCCTCAAATACCGGGATGTAACTGCCCTTGGGAATTTGGATGGTCCATGCCGAACCTTTACCCTCATCCGTAAAATAATGTTCGAGCCGGTTGCGCAGCAGGCGCGCATGTGCACGAACAATGCTGTCGTCCGCGGGCCGGTAGTTCACCGAGCGCTCGAAAACATCTATTCCAATCTGCCGCTCGTTCAAATCCTCGGTATTTCCGCGCAGCGCTTTCGAGCAGATGTATGTAAGAAGGCTCGACAGTCTCGACGCTTTGGCAAAACATCGCGAAGCGACGATCTCCTGTACCAGCTTCCATCGTGGATCCGAAATGAACGGCAGTTGACCGGGCTGAAGCTCTGAAAGCGCCATAAAGCCTTCACCCTACTTAAGTATTGGCGTGATTTTAGCACGCATGTCATGAAGATCCAGGGGGGCTTCCATATGCGACCAGAGGGCTAGACCCTGTGAAAGTCTTGTCAATCCAATGTGAAATCGAGGTGAATTACGTTGCAAAATTATTTCTAGGCTTGCATCCTCGGCTTAGCGCGGACTCCGAAAACGTCCCATTTCCCGCAATACATCCTCGGCCCTTTCAGAAATCCACGTTTTTTCTTACATTGAGGTGACGCAGATGATTCTCGCTTGGATTCGACGTTCTCTGGATTTTTCCACTTGCCCCAACAGCCTTTTTTCTTTATTCCATCTTTATGCAGTGCGCTTATGTCTACTAGCCGGTTGTATTGGGGCGGTAGCTGGCCTGGCCCACAGCCAGACCACCACGGCCGATGTCGTCGGCAACATCGTCGATGCGTCCGGCGCGGCTGCGCCCAATGTTGCCGTGACGCTCACTGATCTGGATACGAAAGAGGTCTTTCAAACCAAGACGAACGGAGTTGGAGCCTATGTCTTCAATCTGATGAGGCCTGGGCGCTATACCGTTACCATGACGGCGTCCGGATTCAAAACCTTCACGGTGGCTCCATTCAGTCTGTCGGCCGGTGATCGCGCCCGCGAAGACGGCAAACTCGATGTGGGCGACCGCAGTGAAACCGTCACCGTGGAAGGCGGAACACCCAGCTTGCAGACCGATACTTCGGTGCTAACCAACACCATCTCATCTGAAGCCACGCAAGATCTGCCCATGAACGCGCGCAACTACATCGCGCTTGCACAGCTCACAGCAGGCGCCAACGAAGGTCCGCAAAACGGGTTGCACAGCGGCACCCGCCCTGACGACCGCCGCATTACCTCTTCGGTCTCGATCAACGGCCAGACTGAGGTGATCACCGACCAGATGGTCGACGGAATGGACAACAACGAGCGCGTCATCGGCACTATTGGCGTCCGTCCATCTGTCGACAGTATCCAGGAGATCCGTGTGGAAAGCAACAGCTACACGGCCGAAGTGGGCCGCACGGCCGGCGGAATCGTGAACGTGATTACGAAGGCTGGCACGGATGAATTTCATGGAACGGTCTTCGAATTCCTGCGCAATACAGTGTTGAACGCTTATCCATTCCAGTTCGGCTCGCATCTGCCCAAGCAAGCACTGCATCAGACCCAGTTTGGCGGCAGTCTGGGTGGGCCGATTGTTCACGGCAACACGTTCTTCTTCGGATCGTATGAAGGCTTCCGGCTGTCGCAGGCACAGAATCCGAGCACGGTTACGATTCCCACGGCCTTCGAGCGATCGAATCCTGGCAACTTTTCCGATCAGGATGGTCCGTCCAGCGTGTCGAACATCGACCCCGTCGGCCTGCTCTACTTCAAGTTATTTCCCGCGCCGACTTCGACTGCGTTGACGAACAACTACACCACCACTTCTTTCAATACTCAGGACAGTGACACCGCCGATGGCCGTATCGACCACCGCTTCGATGCGAACGATTTGTTCTATGCGCGGTACACCTACAACCGCACGACGACAGTAGTGGGCGGCTTGCTGCCGGCCGTCACTGAAGCCAACATGACCGTGCAACCAGGCGGAAACATCAGCGGATATTATGGCCCCGCCAAGGATAACGCACAAAACGGCGCCATCGATTACGTCCACATCTTCTCGCCGACGCTGCTTTTGGAGGCGCAGGCAAGCTACACCAACATCAGCCTTGCGGCGCAGCAGCAGAACCTTGGAACCAAGGCTGCATCAGCATTCGGCCTGCAAAACGTAAACATCGACTCCACGACCAGCGGTCTTCCTCCGATCACCCTAAGCGGTTACGCGAGCTTGGGCGATGGCACCTCGCTACCTGTCCTCTATATGAACAACATCTTTCAGTACCAGGCGGCGATCACCTACACGCATGGCAACCACAACATAAAAATCGGCGGAGGGCTGATTCGCCGCCAGGCCTCCAGTGCGCAAAGTTCAACGGGTGAGGGTGAGTGGACATTCACCTTTACTTCAGGCGCAGGGCAATATAATTCTCTCATCAATCTGCTGCAGGGAAACTTCGCGACGGTGACGCGCAATTACTCGCTCGTGGTGCCGCACTATCGCACCTGGGAACCACACGGCTACATCCAGGACGACTGGCATGCAACTCCCTCGTTGACGTTGAATCTTGGTGTGCGCTACGACGTGTTTACGCCGTTCACTGAAGTCCGCAATCAGATTTCGAACTTCGATCCGGTCAGCGCCAAGATCATCATTGCGGGTCAGAACGGCGTTTCGCCCACCGTGAATATTCCTACCGACTATTCGAATCTGGCGCCGCGCGTCGGCTTCTCGAAGCGCATTGGGGCGGCAACCGTCATACGCGGCGGCTTTGGTTTCAGCTTTGTGCCGGAGAACATTGCCTCTGGTGCGAGCCTCAAGAACCAGCCTTTTGTCTATAGTTACGGTGCGTACACTCAGTCCACTGCTCCGGCCGGCTACACTCAATTTCAGAATGGTTTGCCTCTGCCGTCGACGCCAAGTTCGACGAACCTTGTGGGATCTCTTCCGGCGATTGAGCAGCCGAACTTCCGCTCGACCTATGTGGAGCAGTTCAACGTTACCGTTGAACACGACTTCAACGGTAACCTCGCGCGTGTGTCTTATGTGAGTATGCTGCCGCGTCACATGGTTGAAAAGATTCCGGATTTCAATGCGCCTTCATTGAACACTTATTCTGCCAACCACTCGGTGAATTACAACGCACTACGACCGTATTATGCACAGTTGCCCAACGTCACCAGCATGCCCATCATCGAAAGCAATGGCCAGGGTAATTACAACGCCCTGCAGATAAGCTTCAATCGCCGCACCAAGGCCGGGCTGACGATTGTCACTTCCTATACATATGCGCGCAATCTCGATGATGCCCTGGCAACTTCAGTCAACGGAAACGATGGATATGCGGTAATTCCATCGAAGATCGCTACTGTTGACTATGGAAACAGCGATCTCGACCAGCGGCACCGCGTCAACGCGTCCGTTAATTACCTCTTGCCCTGGGGAAACAATTTGATGGGTATCAAGGGCGCCCTGGCGAAAGGCTGGCAGATCAACGGCATCGGTGTATGGGGTGAAGGACTGCCGTTTACGCCGGTGAATGCAACCAACGCGGCCGGGAATAATCCGGGTTCGTCAGGAAGCGACCGCCCTAATCAACTCGGCCCGGCCCGGATCAGCAATCCAACCATCGCAAAATTCTTCGACACTTCGAAATTTGCGACGCAGTCTTCCGGCACGCTTGGTACGGAGCGCCGCAACCCGCTCTACGGACCCGACTATCGTCATATCGACATTTCGCTCTTCAAGAATTTCCCGATCTCCGAGCGCCTCAACGCGCAGTTTCGTGCTGAGTCGTTCAACGTCCTGAATATGGCAAATTTCGGCAATCCGAACCTTCAGGTTGGAACGACGAGTTTCGGGACCATTACGGCGATGAGCAATAACTACACTCCGCGCCTGGTTCAGTTTGCGCTCAAACTGAGCTTCTGACTTTTGCCGGCAGATGGCCGTTCCTGCTTGGGCGCGGCTATCTGCATTTTCGACGTGGATTTTGGACAAGCTGCCGGCTTCGGTTACGACGAACGTAAAAGTATTGTCGGAGGAAGAGTCCTTTGCAAAGTTCGTGTGAGTTTTTGAAGGTCAGAAGCGGCCTTCTTCAGGTTACGGCGCTTGCCGCATGCATGGTCCCTGTAACCGATGTAGCTCAGATGGTTTCTCCGTTGGTCGATCGCGATGGAGCACCTTTTTCCTACCCAAGCCAGCCGACCGATGAGATCGGAGTCGTGTATGCGCCGTCGTCGGCGGAGATCACTCCGGAGGGTTACGTTTATACCGGCTTCGGAGAGCTGATGTTTTTTTGTGGCCCCGAGCTCGAACCCGTCAATCAGCGTCTGCGCGTGCTGGAGAAAGGCTATTTGCCCATTGTGCAGTATTCCGTGAAGCGCGAGGGCATCACGTATCGCTTCGAGATGTTTTCTGCGGCATTGGGCAGCCACCAACCCGACGGGCCCGTCATTAACTTTGTGCGCATTACAGCCGTCAATGAAGGCTCGGAACCAAGGCTTGCAGGTCTTGCTTCTGCAGTTCGCTATCATGACCCTTCTTCCACAGCTTCTGGGTCGGGCGACAATCGCTTCATTCGTCCGGCGAGTTCGCCTGTCATTGGACAGTATCAGCAGCCCGGCATCGCATTTAGTCCTTCATGGATGTATGGGTTCTCCGGCAATGCTTTCATTCGCGACGGAAAGGTTATTTACTTTTTCCCGGAGCAACCAAAGCCGCGCCTGGACCTTACGCGAGAGGACCGTTATAGCGACATTTCGAGCATTCAATCGAGAACGCTCAAGGTATCGACAGATACACCGACCGGTACTGCGATTTACCGGTTCCTTCTTCTGCCGGGCCAGTCGCAGACTTTCGATTTTGCAATGCCCATGTTGCCGCCCGCCGAGAACGATCCTCTAACGGCGCAGATTCGAACGGCTAGTTACGATACCTATCGCGCCGCAACGGTATCGTACTGGGACGCGATGCTTGCTCGCGGTATGTCGATCGAACTGCCAGAGAAAAAAGTGGCCGATACCTTCAATGCGAGCCTTATTTATGACCTGCTTGCTTTGAATAAGATCGGTACGGACTATATTCAAACCGTAAACCAGCTCCATTACCATCGCTTCTACCTGCGCGATTCCGCTGATATCGCCCATATGTATCAGATGACCGGCTATGCGGATATCGCTGGTCATGTCCTCGATTTCTCGCTTACCAAGCAGGCCTCTGACGGCAACTTTCTGTCGCAACCCGGCCAGTACGACGGTTGGGGACAGACACTCTGGATACTGGACGAGCAATATAGCTTCACTCATGACAAGCAATTTGCCGAAACTGTGTTTCCGAACATGGTTCATGCTTTGGAGTGGTTCGAGCGGGCCACCGCGGTCGATCCTCTCCATATCATGCCGTCGACTGACGTGAATGATAACGAGTTTGTGCCAGGCCATCTGACGGGCTATAACTTCCTCGCACTCGACGGCCTCGACGACATGGCGGACGTAGCGCGAAGTCTTTGGCGCCAGAACGATCTCAAGCGCATCGATCACGACGAGAGCACGTTTCGGAAAAGCTTCATGGATGTCCTTGATCGCGCGACGGCATCTACTAAAGGCTACATTCCGCCGGACCTCGACGGAAACGGCCTTGGCACGGACTGGGGGAACCTGTTCTCGATTACACCGCGCCCGCAGTTGAAGCTCGAGGATCCGCGTATTGCCGCGACGCTCAAGGCAGTTCGCGCCAAGTATCAGGAAGGGATCACAACTTATAGCCGTCCCGATCAAGGGCAGTATCTGCACCACTATCTCATCTTCAAAAATATGTTGACAGCGATCGCGACCGACGATCAGGAGAACGCGGTGCGCGAGCTTTACGGCGTGCTTGTGCATACGACATCGACGCAATCCGGCTTTGAATATGCGATCCGGCCATGGGGCGACCGCAATTTTCACGGGAATCTTTCACCGCATGGTTGGTTCGCCGCCGAGTATCGCAGTACGCTTCGTTCCATGCTGGTGCGGGAAACCGACGACGAACTCCACTTGCTTTCCGTCATTTCGCCGGAGTGGACCGGAGCGGGCAAGCGCATCGTGGTGCGTAATACGCCGACCTATTTCGGCAAGGTGAGTTTCACTCTGTCGATGCCCAATGACGTCGGCGGGGAGTTGCATCTGCAAACGGAATATCGGACCGCGACTCGCCGCCTGGTACTCCATCTACCGTGGTTCTATCGCTTGGACAGCGCCGAGGCCGACAGAAAGAAGATCGCCGAATCGAATGGCGCGTTGGAACTTCCTATCCATACTGCGCGCGTCGTCCTCAAGTGGCATCGCATTGCAGGCAGCGAAGCCCTGAGTTACGAGAACGCTGTTGCGAATTACAAGCAGGAATATCTGGATCGCTATCAGAAATGGATCACAACCGGAGTGAGTTATAACTGGAGGCCCGCCGGTGAGAGCGAGAGCGGCGCGCCTGCGGACGGAGGAACCAAAGAGCATGGCCACTGACACTGATACCACCATGCCAGTTCGAGCGCAAGGACGCATCCTTGCGCTCGACGTGATGCGCGGCGTTGTTATTGCGTTCATGATCCTTGTGAATAACAACGGATCCGAACAGACAGCCTATTCGCAGTTACGGCACTCGACCTGGAACGGATGGACGTTGACCGATCTTGTTTTTCCATCGTTTTTGTTCATGGTTGGAATTACTTCGGTGTTGGGAGGGGCAGGGAGGAATGCGTCGAGAGGGGTGTTGCTAGACCGCATCCTGAAGCGGGCGGTGCTGCTGTTCTGTTTCGGACTCATTGTGAACGGATTCCCGCTGTTTCCGCTGGCGACGTGGCGAATCTACGGCGTGCTACAGCGTATTGCGCTCTGTTATCTGGTGGTGGGAATCCTATATCTTTACAGCCGAAAGGTGGGCACATTTGCCGGAGTCGCGGCGAGCGCGCTCATTTCGTACTACGTGCTGATGCGGTGGGTGCCCGTCCCCGGCTACGGATTGCCGACCCGCGACGTGCCCCTGCTCGATCCGAGCGGGAACTGGGTCGCCTATCTTGATCGCATCCTGTTTCCGGGCCGTCTGTATGAGAAGGTGCGCGACCCGGAAGGGTTGATCAGCACCGTTCCAGCAATCGCGACGGCGTGTCTGGGAGTACTCACTGCGTTCTGGCTGCGCACGGCGCGGCCGGCGGGGCAGAAGCTCGCCGGATTGGTTGCGGGGGCGATGTGTGGACTGGCCGTGGGCGAGTTGTGGAACATCTGGTTCCCAATCAACAAGAAGCTATGGACAAGCTCTTACGTACTGTTTGCGGGTGGATGCTCGCTGTTCTTGCTGGCGTTCTGCTACCTGCTGCTCGATGTAAAGAAGTGGCAGGGCTGGTGGACGCGGCCGTGGGTGATCTTGGGATCGAACGCCATTACAGCGTACATGTTTTCGGAATTGCTGGCCGGTCTTCTGCACGCGATTAAAGTTAACTGCGGCGGCGCGGCCGTATCGCTCAGCGCGTGCATCTACCAGAGTCTCTTCTCGCACATCATCGATCCGTCCTTCGGATCGTTGTGTTACTCGCTGTCATTTGTCGCGGTGTGTTTTGTGCCGAACTGGGTTTTATTCGGCAAGAAAGTCTTTTTGAAGCTTTAATTAACCGTCGGAGGAATAGGGCCAATGAGCCTTACCAGGATAAGTGTGATTCTGTTGCTGTTTTTGCCGGTCCGTCTGTTTGGTGCCGAAGACCCAGCCCGCGAGCAGTCGCGTTCTATCGTGATGACGCAATACGGCATTGTGGCGACGAGCCAGGCCGTGGCTTCGCAAGCGGGAGCGGCGATTCTGGCCAAAGGCGGCAGCGCGGTGGACGCCGCCATTGCGGCCAATGCGGCGCTGGGCGTGATCGAGCCGATGATGAACGGCATGGGAGGCGACCTGTTCTGTATCGTCTACGACGCAAAGACCAAGCGCGTTTACGGCCTGAACGCGAGCGGTTGGGCGCCGCGGGGCCTGAGCATTGAAACGTTGAAGGCCAAGGGGATTGCAAAGATGCGGCCGGTGGATCTGATTACCGTGCCGGGTGCGGTGGCCGGATGGGACGCTCTCGAAAAGCGCTGGGGAAGACTCGGCCTTCAAGAGGATCTGGCGCCCGCAGCGTCGCTTGCGGAGAAAGGAATAGGCGTCACGGAAACTGACGCAGCCAACTGGAAGACCTACGGGACGCCGTTCCACACCTACGCTGAATTCACGAAAGTGTTTCTGCCGGGCGGCAAGGCTCCGGAAGCCGGCGCGTTGTTCAAGAACCCCGAGTTAGCGGCGACCCTGAGGCAGATCGGCGAGCACGGCCGCGACGAGTTCTACAGCGGTGAAACGGCACAGGCCATTTTGAAGCTAGAGCGCGACCTGGGTGGCTTTATGGTGGCCGACGATCTTGCCGAGTTTCAGCCGGAGTGGGTCGAGCCGGTGACAACGACCTATCGCGGATGGACCGTGTACGAGATGCCGCCGAATGGGCAGGGGATCGCCGCGCTTCAGATGTTGAACATCATGGAGAACTTCCCCATCAGGGAGTGGGGACACAACAGCGAAAAGGCGCTTCACGTGGAGATCGAGGCCAAGAAGCTTGCCTATGCCGACCTGCAACACTACGTGGGCGATCCCAAGGCCACGGCCATCCCCGTGGAACAGCTCATTTCGAAGGAGCTTGCGGGCAAGCGGGCCAAGCTGATCGGGGACAAGGCGGCATGCAGCGTGGTGCCGTCGAATGTTGCCGAGAAACTGTCGCACCAGGCAAGCGATACGACTTATCTCTCTGTGGTGGACCGCGCGGGCAACGAAGTTTCGCTGATCCAGAGTAATGCAGGGGCTTTCGGCGCGGGACTGGTTGCCGCGGGAACGGGTTTCATCCTGCAGAATCGCGGCGGCGGATTCACGCTGCTGCCAGGTAAACCCAACACCTTGAGGCCACGCTCACGGCCGCTGCACACCATCATTCCGGCGTTCATGCAGAAGGACGGGCGGCACATCGCCTTCGGCATCATGGGTGGGTTTAACCAGGCCCAAGCGCATGCGCAGTTCGTTTCGAACGTGGCGGATTTCGACATGAATATCCAGGCCGCGCTCGAAGCTGCGCGCTTTACCAAGCGCGATTTCGGAGGGTGTGGCGTATGGGTGGAGAACGGCATTCCGGCTGACGTGGTGACGGGGCTGAGAGAGCACGGCCACGAGGTGACGGTGTGGCCGCGCTACTTCCAGAGCATGGGCCGCGGGAATGCTGTGGAGATCAACGATTCGTCGCCAGTGCACTTTGGCGCGACCGATCCGCGCGCCGACGGCGAGGCGGTGCCAGAGCAGGCTACATTTTAGGCGTCTCTTCTGTTGTCGTTTGACTGGCAAGGGTCTCAAAGACTCGCACGGCGTCCGATCTACCATCCCACCGAGCAAAAAAGTACGCTCGCCGGCGACCCCGATCTGGAGATCTGCACTACGGCTCTCGCCTCAGTTTGCTCCGATGTCGTTAAGTACGTAATACAGAAGCTGTTATGAAACTATGCGGCCACGCCGAAAAGGGATAGGAAGATGCGTGCATGGGATGTAATTGGGCGATGCACAAGGCCAGCAGACTTTGTTCACTATGGCATTGGACGATCCGATTCCAGGGTATTCGTCAGAGCAACTCCATCTATTAATCGGCTCACGGCTGTGATGGACTGTTGTCGTGAGTGGAGATTCTACGGTGGTAGTTCATCGTCGCGGTCGAGCAGAGATTGCGCGTCTGGCAGGTCTGTACCGCACGAGCGGGTTGGGGCGTAGTGAATTCTGCCGCCGTCATGGCTGGGCATTGAGTGGGCGGATTCAAGTTACAAGTGCAACACGGTTGATTGTGTTTTCAGTTGACCAGTATTTTTGGAAGTTGAAGGTTCCCTCTGGCAGGAAGAGTTCGGCTGGAGCTTTCCATCCCAGCGACTTTCTTGATCGTGCGTTCATCGCTTCCGCGATGTCGTCCAGTTGCTGCTGCGAGTAGCCGCTGAGGTCTTCTCCTTTGGGAAGATATTGGCGCAGCAGTCCGTTGGTATTCTCGTTGCGTCCGCGCTCCCAAGGGCTGTGCGGATGCGCGAAGTAGACCTTCACGCCAGTGCTGGCCGTCAGGTCTTCGTGGCGCGCCATCTCGCGCGCCTGATCATACGTCATCGAGAGTCGCATTGCGGCATTGAAGCGGTTGAGCACGTCCGCGAAGCCCACTGCGGCGGTCTCGGCGCGACCGTTTTCGAGCTTCACCAAGGCCACGTAGAGCGTGGTGCGCTCGACCAGCGTGCCTACCTGAGACTGGTTGCGTTTGCCCTTGATAAGGTCGCCCTCCCAGTGGCCCGGGACGAGCCGCTCTCGGACCTCGCTGGGTCGCTGATCAATCAACGTCATGTTAGGAATGGACTTAGCTCGATCCTTGCCTTCGCTGCGTTTGCGCCGCGCTCGGTGAGCACGGCGCAGCAAGGTCAGCACGCGGGCGCGCAGATGGCCGCGCGGCATCGCGTACAACGCGGTGTAGATGGTCTCGTGCGAGAGGCGCACCGGATCGGGCATAGACCCCAGTGTGAACGCAATCTGCTCGGGACTCAAGCCGCGCAGCAGATGCTCGACGACCAAGCCGAACAGCGCGCTTCCCGGAACCAGTTTGCGCTCGACGCGCGGCTTGGCGGCCAACTTGGCGGATCGCTCGTGGGCCCGCTGCGCCTGGTAGCCATCGAGCAAACGCGGTCGCCCGGGACGACGCGGCGCGGTGGCAGGATGCCAGCCGTTGCGTGCCATCTCCCGGGTGATGGTCGAGCGCGCCCGTTGGAGTCCGGCGGCTATAGCCGCCGGACTCCAACGCAACACCAACTGCGCTTGCAGCAAAGTTCGTTCCACTAAAGACAACTGACTATAATACTTCCCCATGCAACATTATCCTTCCCGGATATGTTGCACTTGGACTTTGAGCGCGGCCT